>Ga0116217_10000089_pt1 | contig 103155 bp, 88 predicted proteins | sample Sb_taG_6_FD_89697 | JGI IMG/M metagenome (GOLD analysis project Ga0116217, IMG submission 89697) | Peat soil microbial communities from Weissenstadt, Germany - Sb_50d_4_PS metaG | ecosystem: Environmental > Terrestrial > Soil > Wetlands > Peat | place: Germany: Weissenstadt | collected 2010-09-21
CTGAGAACTGAGAACTGAGAACTGAGAACTGAGAACTGAGAACTGAGAACTGAGAACTGAGAACTGAGAACTGAGAACTGAGAACTGAGAACTGAGAACTGAGAACTGAGAACTGAGAACTGCCCTACGGCCCCACCACCACCTGCAGCGGGCGAGGCGTCTGCATCGCCTCCCGATAGATCGCGTGATGCTTGGCCACCTCACCCACCACGTCGACCCGCACTACATAAGTTCCATGGGGCAGAGTCTCGCCAAACGGCAACGCCATTGCGGTCGTTCCCTTTGTTAACGGAAAGTGCTGATACCCGATCTCCGTGGCCCGGCCATCCTCCGCAACCGCTTTTACGTCAAAGGTCAAATCGATGTCGTCCACCGTAGTGTTCGAGACTTCCACGCTGCCATCGATCCGGTTTCCCGTCACGTGCGCCGGAACCTTCCATGCCACGGTCATCGCCTCCACCACTTTGATCACAAAGTCCCGCTGCACCGCCTGCTGTGGGCTGCCACTGTCTCTTACCGACAGCGTGAAATGAAATTCTCCTGCCCGCTGCGCCTCACCGCGTAATATTCCGTTGTCGTCGAGCTTGATCCCAGGCGGCAGCCCACCCTTCTCTACCTTCCAGCTCAGCGTTGGCACAAACTTGCCTCGTGGTCGAAAAACCACCTGATAGGGTCCGTGCGGATACGTCGTCGGCAACTCGGTGGGCTCAATCACCAGCCCATCATCGTTCGACGCTGCCTGATCCCGAGCTTTTCCTTGCCCGCTCTTTTCCGTCTCGAGCGGGCGCGGTTCCTGCGCCGCACCCGTCTGCCCCCACGCCGACGCACTCATCGCAAGCGCGCACACCAGAGGCACCAAATATGTCACTCGCCTGAATCTCGACTCAGTCATCACAATTCGTCCATCAAGAATATCCGTGTGAATCCCCCCGGCCAAGAGCTCCCTAAGCCGGACGCCGAAAGCCGAAGCCCGAAAGCCGAACGCCTACTTCACAAACCCATTCACCGCCGCCACAAACAATCCCGTCTCATCCACAAAGGTCATGTGCCCAGCCTTGGGCAGGATCACCATCTTCGATCCCGCGATTTTTGCGTGCATGGCCTGCGACAGCGACGGATCGCACTCATCGTGGTCGCCCACCAGGATCAGCGTCGGTACTTGGATGCTCGCCAGCCGCTCCGTGTACTCCACCGATTTCAGGTTTCCATCCACCACGTACTCCCCGTGCGATCCCCACATTTCGCGATACAGATCCCAGCTCATGTTGCCCGCCGCCACCGGATCGTAGTTCGGGTCGGGCCGGTTCTGATACAGATACGGAAAATATCCCTCGCCCCACGCTGCCACCATGTAGTCGTTCGTGTAGCGGTTCTTCTGATAATCCAGCCCGTGCCCGAACAGTCCTTCCGCCTCCATTTTGTTGATGCGCTCCCGTAACTCCGCCGGCATCTTTTCTTTCATCTCGACGAAGAGTTTGTTCAGCGCTTTGGTGCTCGACCACGTGCTGGCCAGGATCAGATGCGTCAGGTTCTTCTGATATTTCAGCGCGTAGGCCTGCGCCAGCGCACCTCCGTAAGAATGTCCGAGCAGGGTAATCTTGCCCAGTCCCAGCGACAGCCGCACCGCTTCCACGTCCTCCACCATGTTCGCGATGGTGTAGCCCGACGGGTCTTCCAATTTCTGCGACCGCCCCGACCCTCGTTCGTCAATGAAGATCAGCCGGTGATGCCGCGCCAGCGGCAACAGATAAGGCAGGAAGTAGTCGTGCGACGCCCCCGGCCCTCCGTGCACGATCACCAGCGGATTGCCCCGCCCTAGCGAAACGTAGTAAATCATCACCCCGTTCGCATCGACGAAGCCATCGCGCAAGGGATATACGTTGTCCGACGCCGTCACGCTCTTCGGGACCATCCTCCCGCCCTGGGCGAACCCGCAGAGGCTGCCCAGCACAACCGCGCACAGCGCAGCAATGTAAAGAAACGTAGAGATTTGTCTGCGCCAGGTTAATTTGATCCCGCTTCCTGGGCCGGACTCCGCGAATCCGGACGCCGGACGCCGCAATCGCAACCACCGCCTGGAATTTGTGATATTAGTCATGCCCGCCATGCTAAATCCCCTGGCCGAGCCTGCACAACGGCAGCCTGTTTCTGGGGTTACTGTGTTACCTTCCTGTCCAACTTTTTTCTTCGCGCCCGCGCTACTTATTGAGTTGGTTCGGGTTTGATGCGTTTGAACACGCCTATGCTACCCTGACCGCGTAGTGACAGATTTTTGTTGTGGCTCTCGTCCAAATGGGGGATCTATGTCAATCCGCAACTGCACCGCTCTGCTCTTAGCGCTTTCGGCACTCTTATTTCTCTTCGGCTGCGGCAGCAGTTCGCCCAAAGCCGTACCGCCTCCCAGCGGCGCTTTCAGCAACAGCAGCCTGAGCGGCACCTACACCTTTTCTACCTTGGGTTTCGACGCCGGGGGAGCCTTTTTCGTCATAGCCGGAACCCTGACTGCGAATGGCAGCGGCGGAATCACCGGCGGCGCCATGGACGTCAACGACATATCTTTAGGCCCGGCGACCAACCTGGCGATAAACAACAACAGCAGTTACAACGTCACGGCCGATGGCCGCGGTACGGCAAGGCTCAACACTCAGCCCGGCACGATCAGCTTCGACTTTGTCCTGACCTCGAGTTCGCACGGCTTGATCACTCGTTTTGATAGCGGCGGCAGCGGCAGCGGGTCCCTCGATCTGCAAACTTCGACTACGCTGGCCGGGCCTTACACTTTCAGCCTCTCCGGCGTCGACACGGGCGGGACTGCCCCCCTCGCGATGGCGGGCACCTTTACCGTCACCGGATCGACCATCTCCGGCACTGCTGACATCAATGATAGCGGGTTTGCGTTTCCCGAGACCCTGAGCGGCTCCATTGCCCTCGGGTCGGGAACTGCACCCGGAACGGCTACACTCACAATGAGTTCGTTCCCCTCGTTTCCCACGTTCACGTTCGACGTGTACGTGATCGACTCTAGTCATTTGAAATTCGTTGAGACAGACGCTTTGCCGGTCCTCGTGGGCGACGTCTTCGCGCAGCAAACTTCAATCCCCCCCGGCCAGTTGGTGTTCACGGCCGCGGGCCTCGATTCCACCGGTGCTCCGATGGTGACGGGCGGTTTCATGACCTCCGACGGCACGAGCGCACTCACTAACGGCCTCCAGGACGTCAACGATGCGGGCACCGTTTCTCCGTCGCAATTGGCCTTCTCCGGCTCGTTTACCCCGGCTTCCAGCGGAAGGTCCGTCTTCACTCTGAACACCTTTTTTAACGGAGCGACTGGGACCTTCACCTTTGCCGCATATCCCTCAACCGGCGGCATTCAGCTCCTCGAAATCGACAGCTCCGGAATTACTACCGGCGCGGCGTTCGCCCAGACGAGCGCGTCCTTTGCCACGCCGCAGGGCTATGGATTCAACCTGAGCGGTTCCAACTCCGGTGGTTTCGAAGAGGACGACATCGCCGAGTTCACAGCGGCCAACGGCAACTTGACCGGCCTCATTGACGTGAACGACGAAGGCTCATTTAAAGGGAACCAGACAATCACCGGCAATTACGTTTCGGATGGGACCAACACCGGCCGCGGCCAAATCACCACCACTTTCGTGAACGGCCTCTACTACACCGTCGACGGTTCCAACGTCCTCTTCCTCGAGACCGACAGCAACCAGGTTGGCCTCGGCGTCCTGGGGCTCCAGACTTCTCCTTCGGCCCAAGCCGCGCTGGTGATGTCGCATTTCGCGAGAGTTCGTCCCAAGGCATCAGCCCGTGCGGCTTGGCGGCATAAGTAGAACGCGGGCGACCGCATAACACTTCCGGGGCGCGGCTTCCGCCGCGCCCCGTTCTCTTGGCTGCGTGAACGTGGAAGAGCGGCGCTTCAGCGCCGCGTGCGCGTCAAAATCAATTCGGGGCTTCAGCCCCGGCGCTTGCCCCGTTGGCCGCGATTCTCTTCCGTGGCGTCTGAACCTCCCCGCGCATGTGCTACCCCGACCGCGCCAGGTATTGATACTCCTCGCCGTGTTCATCTGCCAGCAGCACCCAGAGCGTGTAGATTCCCAGTGCAGTGCCCAGCGGCGCGTGGAACAAGCTCAGCACTCCCAGCACAATGGCAGCCATCCGCGCCCAAGGCTGGTGCTGCATCAATCCCATTCCCACGCAAACTCCTCCCGTCGCCACGATGAGCAGGCTGCCACCCACCGCGTACATCAAAAACGGACCGAACGCTTCGCCGAAAGGCTCACGGAAGTGGACCATGAAGTGAACCGAACTGCCCACCAGTATGAGAATCACCGCCGGAATCAGAAACAATCCGCCCAGCGCCATCCACATCACGCCCAGGATGTGCAGATGGCGCTCCAGGCGCGCCTGCGCCAGGCCGCCGGTCAGGTCCCCAACGCGGCGCCCGCACTTGGGGCAGGCGAGGAAATTGGCTTGCATTTCGCCACCGCACCGCGAACAGAACATCGCGCACCTCCACACTTCTCCCGTGTTTAGGATACGTGGGAACCGCCCCAAAAGTTCGTCCGGCTGGATGGCGAGGATCTGCAGCAGTAACAATGGGCTTTGTTTTGGCCGCTGTGGGCGCGACTTTACAGACGGCGGAAAAGCTCAAGCTTCGTATCAGGGGATGCCTTCAGGTATACCGCAAAAACAAGAATGGTGGAGCAGGCCTTCAAGGCCTGCGTCAAGAAGATCCAGGAGTCGGCGGGCTTTAGCCCCCGAGGTGCCTAAAGCCAAGTTTTCAGCAGCCTGTCAGCCTGAGCTGCATATATGCTTTTCCTGGCAAGAATGCCTAGCCCGCCGATGGCCGCCACAGCCCTCACCGTCCGCCCACGTGACCTTCGTTACCTTTGAGTACCCCATAGTTTTCCCGCACAATGGCGCTGAGGTTACTTAGCCTTGCGGGAGATCTAGAGTGTCTTACCAGCGCGGTCTGCGTGTTTTCATCCTCGTCCTACTCAGTGTATCGTCGGCTGCGGCGCGGGACATCGCCCTGGTGGCTAACAAGGCCAATCCCACCAGTTCCGTCACCATCCCCGATCTGGTCAAGGTGTGCAAAGCCCAGACCAATCGCTGGCCCGATGGCAAGCCCATCACTTTCATGATGCGCGCTCCTTCAGCCCCGGAAATGAAAGTGGTTCTCGAAAAGGTCTACGGTCTGTCGGAGAGTGAAGTCAGCGATCTGATCGCTAACGCCAATCATGGCCGCGCCAATCATCCCGCCATCTTGGTTGTAAGTTCCGACGAAGAGCTGGTCAACAAAGTCGCGTCCACTCCGGGTGCGGTCGGCGTAGTGGATGTTTACTCGATCAACAGCAGCGTCGCCGTGGTCAAGATTGGGGGCAAGCTCCCGCTCGAACCCGGTTACCTGCTGCACGGAAACTAGGAGCCGGCCGCATTTCCTGAGTTGTAAGAGACAGTCGGCACAAACGGCAACATGGCAGGCACTTCCAGTAAACGCGCACTCGACACTGCAGCGGCCCCTGCCAAAACCTATACCCGCCGCTACCCCCGCTTCCTCATCGACGTCCGCATGCAGGTTCGCATGTTTCAGGGCGGAGAATTCCGCAACTGCTGGGGACGCTCCACCGAACTTGGCCGCGACGGTATCGGCGCCACGCTGACCGGCGACCTCGATGCGGGAGAAATCGTCTCCCTCGAAATCCCCCTCCCGTTGAGCACCTATCCCCTCAAAGTCCGTGCCATCGTGCGCTACCGCCAGGGACTGCACTATGGATTTGAATTCCTCACCCTTAGCGAGAGCCAGCGCGACATGATCCAGCGCGTCTGCGACATGCTCGCCACCAAAGCCTGAGTACCTCAGTAACTTTCGAGTCAATGCCCTCCGTTTTACCATGCCTTTTGGCTGGGGTTCTGAGGGGGGACTCTGCATGGGTGATCGTTTCACCCAACCATCGCAGTCGAAGGAGTTCGTGCGCGCCAAGCGTTTGAAGCGTGCGCTGCAGCGCGGTGCTCCGCCTGCGTTCATTCCGCCCGCGAATGGCATCGCCACGACCGCGCAGGTCTCCTCGCTCAGCTGGAACGCGGAAGAAAGTCCCGAAGTCCGCCGCCACTATCTGGAGCAACTCTTTGAGGGATCGCCCGACGGCCTCAGCATCGTCGATTCGCAATACCGCATCCAGTGCGTCAATCGCGCGTTCCAGACCATGTTTGGGTACGCAGCCGGCGAAGTCTTGGGCCAGCCCATTGACTCGTTCATCCTTCCTCCGGATCGCGCCGCCGAAGCGCATTGGATCGTCGAATGTCTGCGGCGCGGCGAGAGCATCACCCTCGAAACCCAGCGCCGCCGCAAGAACGGCGCCTTGCTCGATGTTTCCGTTTCCTCTGCCCCGCTCGTGATTGACGGTAAAACCGTCGCCTGGTACGCCACCTATCGCGATATTGCCGCGCCCAAGCACGCCGAGGCGGTCAGCTCCGCCCTCTATCGCATCGCCGAAAAAACCAGCTCAGCTCACGATCTACAGCAGTTCTTCGCCGCCATTCACGGCATTGTCGATGAACTGATGTATGCCCGCAACTTCTGCATCGCTCTTTTCGACGAGCAATCGCAACTTCTCACCTTCCCCTACTTCGTCGACGAACAGAATTCCGCTCCCCCAGCCCGAAAACTTGGCTCCGGTCTGACTGAGCACGTCCTGCGCACAGGCGAGCCGCTGCTTTGCACTCCCGAAGTTTTTCGTCAATTGGTGAAGCGGGGCTTGGTGGAAAGCAGCAACGCGCCTGCACTCGATTGGATGGGCGTTCCGCTCAAGGTCAACCATCGCACCTTCGGCGCGCTCGTCGTCCAGAGTTATTCGAAGAATTCGCGATTCAGTGAGCGCGACAAGGAGATTCTCACTTTCGTTTCCCGGCAGCTGGCCAGCGCCATCGAGCACAAGCGCAACGAGCAGGCTCTGCGCCGCTCCGAAGCCCGCTACCGCTCGCTGGTGCAAACCGCTGTCTACGGAATCTACCGCTCCAGCTACGAAGGACGCTTTCTTGATGTCAACCCCGCCCTGATCGGCATGCTGGGCTACAACTCGGTCGCGGAAGTCCTCGCCCTCGATCCCGAAAAAGATGTTTTCGTCGATCCCCGCGAGCACTCCCGCCTGATCGAAGAATTCCGCCACTCCGGCCGTATGGACGGATTCGAAGTCCGCTGGAAGCGCAAAGATGGAAGCTCCATCACCGTTCGCATCAGCGGTCGCGCCGTTTCCAGCGCCGACGAACCAGCCGACGTTCTCGAAGCCATCGCGGAAGACATCACCGAGCGCCGCGTTCTCGAAGACCAGTTCCGCCAGGCGCAGAAAATGGAAGCCGTCGGCCGCCTGGCCGGAGGCATCGCTCACGACTTCAACAATCTGCTCATGGTGATCAGCGGATACACCGAGGTCTTGCTGTCCCAGCTCGACGCCTCCCATCCCCTGCACCTGAAGGCGCAAGCCATTCAGCAGGCCTCCGACCGCGCCACCACGCTCACCCGCCAGTTGCTGGCGTTCAGCCGCAAGCAGCTTCTGGAGCTCAAGGTCGTCGATGTGAACGCCATCGTTCAGGACATGGAGCGCCTGCTGCGTCCCCTGATCGGCGAGAACGTCGAACTGACCACCCGCCTGGCTTCCGGCGTGGGATGCACCCGCGCCGACGCCGGGCAGCTCGAGCAGGTCATCATGAACCTGGTGGTCAACGCCAAAGACTCCATGCCCGACGGCGGCAAGATCATCATTCGCACCGACAACGCCAATCTCGACGAGTCCTATCGCCGTGAGCACACCTTCATCAAGCCCGGTCCGTACATCATGTTCTCGGTCCGCGACACCGGCCACGGTATGGACCGCGATACCCAGGCGCGCATCTTCGAGCCTTTCTTCACCACCAAGGAAAAAGGCAAGGGCACCGGCCTCGGCCTCTCCACGGTGTACGGCATCGTCAAGCAGAGCGGCGGATACATCTTCGTGCAAAGCGAAGTCGGCCGCGGCACTGCCTTCACCATTTACCTGCCTCGCGTCGACGAACCTTTGGAAGCACATGGCGCAACGCCTGCTTCCGGCACCGCAGCCGGCGGATCGGAAACCGTGCTCCTGGTTGAGGACGAAGAATCGGTCCGCGAGCTGGTGCGCGATACTCTCGCAAGCCGCGGCTACCGCGTCCTGGAAGCGGAGAATGGACAGGCGGGCCTCGCCGTCGCCGAAGGGCACAAAGAAAAGATCGATCTGATCATCACCGACGTGGTCATGCCCGGCATGAGCGGCCACGAACTGGTGCAACAGCTGCTCAAAGTCCGTCCCGACATCAAAGTGCTTTATCTCTCCGGCTACACCGAAGACGTTTTCGCGGGCGCCGGTGTCGCTGAGACGAAAGCTTTTCTGCAAAAACCCTTCACCCTGCAAGGCCTGTCCCGCAAAGTCCGCGAAGTTCTCGGGCAACCCGCCTCGTAATTGTCATCCTGAGCGAAGCGAAGGACCCAGGCGAGCCGCGCGAAGCAGCCTGCCCTGAGCAAGCGAAGCGCGCCGAAGGGCCGCGCACTTCGCGACGCAATAATCGCGCGTTTGGCTCGCTTCCACATCTGCGAAGCCCGCCTACTGAATAACTCCCGAGCACTCCCCAAACATCTCCTGGCCCGCCATCTCCACACAAGCAAAAATCCGATCAATCACCGCCGGCTCCTTCCCCCCACGCAGCAGATACCACGCCTCGCGAAACCTGGCATACTTGTGCCGCTTGCTCGCTGGCGTGAAGTGCAGGCTCAGATTTTTTCTCCCCGTCACTGCATACGGGATGATGTACCACGCATCCACCGGAATCAGATAAATCGCGAAGAAGTCCACCTTGCCCGCAGCATACTTCTGTCGCTTCGGACCCATCACGTTCAGGCTGTACTCTCCATTCCTTCGCCGATATATCGTCGACTTCACCTGCACCCGCAGAATCTTTCCCGCCCCTTCCACCACCACGTCATATCTCGACGACTCCCCGTACGGCTTCGACACCCGTAATCCCTCGCCCGCCGCCCGCGCCATAAAACACAACTCCGCCCACTCCCCACGCTCTTTGCATCCCTTGATCCGCCCACCCTTGCCAAAGCTGCTCTTTTTCTTCATCTTCTTCTTCATCGCCCCTGCCTTGTCCCCGTTCTCGGTCAAAAAAATACGAGGCTCTCACGAGCCCCGCTCATTGTTTACGTTTCCCAGGCCCACTCCCATCCGGCAACCACCGAACCCGCTCCAGCCCACCCCCAACCCTTGTCATTCCGACCCTGATGCGAAGCGGAAGGAGGAGGAACCTGCTGCTGTCCTCGCCCTCATCCCGGACACAGCCCGCCGCCCGCTCGCAGCGAACTACTCCCTATTCTTTCAATCCTAGCAATGCCAGGCAAGGTCATCCGTCACACGGGGAGGGGTTGGGGCTGTGGAAAAGGGAAGCCCCACTTGTCGCAAAGGACGTGAGAAACGGGGCGCCCCGGCTCCAGTCGTGGAGCGACGGCAGACAAAAGCCCCGGACGTAAGTCCGGGGTAAGCTCTCAAGAAATGGAACCGAGTCCCGCGGGGACGGCGCGGCGTTCAGCGTCTCTCGCCAGAACTCGGAGTATCTGAGAAGGTGCATACAGGGCGAGAGTTGACGAAACGTTGCTAAAATGATGCTCGATGCCCGACGCCACCCCCACCGCTGCCGCCTCGGCAGGGCTCCTTGAACTGGAAGCGCTGCGGACGGCTCGCGAGGCCTCGCTAAAGAGGCGAGAAGAGTTGGATGTGCTCCTTTCATCTGAGATCGGGAAATACACATCCGAAGACACGAGCCTAGTGGTCTTCGGTTCGCTCGCCAGAGGAGAGTCGACATCCAAGAGCGACCTTGATTGGACATACCTGATCGACGGTGAGGCCAATTCCGATCACCTGAAAATCAGCCAACAGATCCAGAGGCTTTTTCGAAGCGAGGGATACGAGGAGCCGGGACCCACCGGGACATTCGGAAACATGGCTTTTAGCCATGACATCATCCACCAAATCGGCGGCCAGCACGACACGAACAAGAACACAACTCAGAGGATTTTGCTTTTGCTCGAATCGTGCGCCATCGGCAAGAGGACCGAGGCGTACGAGCGGGTCATCCGTGGCGTGATAAACCGGTACCTCGAAGAGGACGTTCACCCACTGACTCATGATTCGAAGAGGTATCGAGTGCCACGCTTTCTTTTGAATGACATCGTTCGATTTTGGAGGACGATGGCCGTCGATTTCGCGAGCAAGCAAAGGGACCGCGCCGGAGCAGGGTGGGGACTGCGTAACGCAAAGCTGCGAATGTCAAGAAAATTGATTTTCGCTTCCGGTCTCCTAGTCTGCTTCAGTCCAAATTTGGACTTGGCACTAAACGCTCAGATTTCCACCGACAAAGATGATATAAAGCTGAAACTGATCAACCACATCAGAGATTATGTGAGGAAAACTCCGTTGCAAGTTTTGGCAAACTCGATCAAGCAATACAGGGTTCCCGAAGCGACCGCGAGAGAGCTATTTGGAGCCTACGCTGCATTTCTAGAACTTCTCGACGACAAGAAGTCGCGAGAAGCACTTAAGGCGCTTCGCGCCTCCGACTCCAGAACAGATCCGATATTCCAACAGGTGAGAGAGATCAGCAAGGCATTTGAGAATGGCCTCGATCATATCTTCTTCGAGAATCCAAACGTAGCGCCGCTAACACGAAAATACGGGGTTTTCTAATGAGGAGCATCGGTTTTTCCACAGGCGCACTGGCACTTGGGGATTTCCGCGCTGCGCTGCAGATGTTGGCGGAGAAAGACAGCTCGGCCGTGGAGCTATCAGCATTGCGGCAACACGAACTCGCCCCACTCGTTGAACAGCTTGATCGACTAGAATTGAGCCATTTCGATTACGTCTCGCTTCACGCTCCCAGTTCGACGGAACCCGGCTTTGAAGCGGTCGCCTTGCGGCTCCTTGAACAGGTCGCGCGCCGTGGATGGCCAATCATTGTGCATCCAGATGCTATCTATACGCGACAAGAGTGGGCGCGGCTCGGAGATCGGCTCTGCATAGAAAACATGGACAAAAGGAAGCCGATCGGCCAGACGGCCAAGGATCTTGCTGAAATCTTCAAAGACCTGCCAAACGCTTCCTTCTGCTTCGACATTGGACATGCCCGCCAAGTAGACCCCACGATGAGCGAGGCCTCGGCGATCCTGCAGCGATTCAAAGGCCGAATTCAGCAAGTTCACGTGAGCGAGGTAAATACCCAAAGTAAGCACGACGCTCTAAGCCTGGAATCGATTCTTGCTTTCCAGAGAGTGTCGCACCTCGTGCCCGCGGACGCTCCAATCATTCTGGAGAGCAGGGTCCAAGAATCAGAGATCAATGAAGAAATCCAAAGCGCTCTCGCAGCACTGGATCCGGCAACCCAACTCGCGGTGGCTGGCGACTAGCTCGCATTCTTAATTGATGCGCTAGCTATCTGGGCTATAGAATTGGGGTCGGGACGCAAAGTGTAATGCTTCGCAAGTTCGTCGTAGATGCGTTTGTGGTAAAAATCCTTTCCATAGCCATCGGGAGACTTTGGGTCTAAGGCACGCCGTTTTCGCAGGTTAGGGTCCTTCTTCAGTCCCTGCATGATCCTGTTAAAGCGAGCGTTCTGGCTGAAATCACCAAACATTCGGCGAGAAGTGGCAAGGACGTCGCCGTACGTCTCAGTGAAAATGGTGGAAAAGATTGACTCTTCAGACAACCTGATTTGTTTTGCAGACGGATCTGTCGTGAAGTTCGCGCGGGCTAAGACATTATGCACGACTAGTATGCTCTCCGACGGCGTGGAATTATTGATTGCTGCGATCAGGTCGGCGTTCTTGATACGCGACTCATTGAAAAGAGCCATTGAATAGTTCACAACCACCGACTCATCAATCCCCTGAGCCTGTAGCGCTTCGGAACTTTTCGTTATCATCCTTAGAAACGCCCGTACTCCCTCCGAACAGTCCTTCGCGGCGGAACGATTGGAAATGAAATCCAAAGGCGAGACTGGCTTTGTGAACCCGATCGGCAACAATATCAAGTTCACTTCCTCATAGATCCTTTCACCAAAGAACGCCTCAATGAATTCAGTGAAGAAAAGTACCGAACACTTCAGCAAACCGAGCACGACGACGTCCAAGTCATCCGGATAAAAATGTGCCACTCTGTTCCGGTACTCGTACAGAATCTCCAAGTTGTATCTGGTGGCCTCAAACGGCTTGCCAAGGTCGCTGGCGACGCAGGCCACGCACTCCGGAAAAGGCTTGGTAGTGCCGTCTTCTCTAACAAGCCTGACCGACGGCATTTTCCCCGCAATGTAAGCCTTGAGCGCGAGTTCCCAAGCGTTCACGACCAGCAGAGTGCACACCTCGTAGCGATATGGGAAGATAGGCTTGTTGTGAATTTCGACAGCAGCAAACATAGCTGACTTAGAATTACGTACCAGCGACGACTCAATCGTCGCCGCCGGCTGTTTGTCAGACAATGCGCTCATGATGCGTCCCATAATTTGCTAATCTCGGCCAGTTGCATGCCGCATACGCCGGCCGAGACCCGGCCCCACACGAGCCGTTTAACTGCACCCGCTCGTGCTGCCGCAGCTCATGCATCTATAGCAGCTGCCGTTGCGGGTCATGATGCTGCCGCAGAAGCTGCAGGTGGGAGCGTCGCCTAGATCGACTATGCTCGACAGGGCATCGGCTGCATGGATGGAACCAGACCCCGGCTCCCGGTTTCCGGCTTCCGGACGCCGGACTGCGGACGTCCCGCCGTTCAGGTCGCCGATCTCCGGCGCTTGAGAGCTGGCGGACAGCTTCGGCCGGAAGTTGTCGAACAGCATCTGCTGCTGGCCGGTCAGGAAACGCAGCTGGAGCCAGCGGAAAATGTAGTCCATGATCGACTTGGCGAAGCCGATGTCGGGATTGTTGGTCCAGCCGCTGGGCTCGAAGCGGGTGTGGGCGAATTTTTCGCAGAGCAGCTTCAGCGGTACGCCGTGCTGCAGCGCGATCGAGGCGGTGAGCGCGAAGCTGTCCATCAGGCCGCTGACCGTGGAACCTTCCTTGGCCATGGTGATGAAAAGTTCGCCGGGGCTGCCGTCGGGATAGAGGCCGACGGTGATGTAGCCTTCGTGGCCTCCGATGTTGAACTTGTGCGTGATCGAGGCGCGCTCCTCCTGCAGCTTGTGCCGGACGGCGCGCGGCGGGCCGTTGAGGTTTTCTTCTTCGGCGACCTGTGTGGCGCGGGCGCCCCCGCCCGCGGCTTCCGCCGTCTTCGTCCCCGCTGCCGACAGCGGCTGCGACTTCTTGCAGCCGTCGCGATAAACTGCGACTGCTTTCAGGCCCAGCTTCCAGGCCTGGAGATAGGCTTCCATGATGTCTTCGACCGAGGCGCTCTCGGGAAGGTTGACGGTCTTCGAGATGGCGCCGGAGATGAAGGGCTGCGCGGCGGCCATCATGCGGAGATGTCCCATGTAGGCGATGGAGCGGGTGCCCTTGGCCGGCTTGAAGGAGCAGTCGAAGACGGCGAGATGCTCGTCCTTAATGTGCGGGGCGCCTTCGATGGTGCCGGTAGCGTCGATGTAGCTGACGATGGCGTTAGCCTGGTCGTGATCGTAGCCGAGCTTGAACAGCGCGGTGGGCACGGTGTTGTTGACGATCTTGATCATGCCGCCGCCGACCAGCTTCTTGTACTTCACCAGCGCAAGATCGGGCTCCACACCAGTAGTATCGCAGTCCATCATGAAGCCGATGGTGCCGGTGGGGGCGAGGACGGTTACCTGGGAATTCCTGTAGCCGTGCTTTTCGCCGTGGGCCAGGGCTTCGTCCCAGCATTGCTTGCTGGATTGGTAGAGGACGGCGGGGACGTTGGCCTTGTTGATGTTGTTGACGCTGGCGCGGTGCATGCGGATTACGTCGAGGAATGGTTCGCGGTTGATGTACCAGCCGGGGCAGGCGCCGCCCGGCATGGTTCCGGGGCTCGTGGCCGGGGCGCTCGCTTCGCTTCGCTGGACAGCCGAGGCGGCCGTCCCCACATGGCCGATGCCGGCGCCTAGATTGGTTTCGGCTAGATTCTTTTTCGTGGGCTCGGTGGCGGGCGACAATGGTTCGCATTGCTCGGCGATTCTGGACGACTGCAAGTAGGCTTCGCCGCACATGATGGCGGTTACGCAGGCAGCGTAGTCGCGTCCGGCGTCGGAATCGTAGGGCAGGCCGGTGGCCATCAGGAGCGCGCCGAGGTTGGCGTAGCCGAGGCCTAGCGGACGATAGTCATGCGAGTTGCGCATGATCATTTCCGTGGGGTAGCCGGCGTTGTCGACGATGATTTCCTGCGCGGTGATGAGCACGTCCACGGCGTGGCGATAGGCTTCCACGTCGAAGGTGCCATTGGGCGCGAACTTCAGCAGATTCAGGCTGGCGAGATTGCAGGCGGAATCGTCGAGGAACATGTACTCGCTGCACGGATTAGAGGCGTTGATGCGAGCCGTGTTCTTCGAAGTATGCCAGCGATTGACCGTGGTGTCGTATTGCATGCCGGGATCGCCGCAGTGCCATGTGGCTTCAGAGATCTTCTTGAGGAGATCCTTGGCTTTGTAAGTCTTCATGACGCTGCCGTCGTGCACCGCCCTGGTGGAGAAGTCGATGTCGCGGACCACGGCGTACATGAAGTCGTCGGTGACGCGAACGCTGTTGTTGGCGTTCTGGAAGAAGATGGAAGAGTAGGCGTCGGAGTCGGGATGCGAGCCGTCGTAGCCCTGGGCGACGAGCGCGTGGGCCTTGGCTTCCTCCTTCATCTTGCATTCGATGAAGTCGACGATGTCGGGATGGTCGACGTTGAGGATGACCATCTTGGCGGCGCGACGGGTCTTGCCGCCGGACTTGATGACGCCGGCGAAGGCGTCGAATCCTTTCATGAAGCTCAGTGGACCGCTCGCTGTTCCTCCACCGCTTAGAGTTTCAGTAGATGACCGCAGCGGAGAAAGATTGGTGCCGGTGCCGCTGCCCCACTTGAAGAGCATGCCCTCGGTCTTAGCGAGAGTGAGGATGGAATCGAGCGAATCCTTCACTGAGTTGATGAAGCAGGCGGAGCACTGCGGCGTGGTGTATCCCGTGATGCCGAATTCGACTTGCTGGGTCTGGGAATTCCAGTGCCAGTTGCGGGCGTCGGAGTTGGGCTCGATGCGATCGCATCCCACGTTGAACCAGACGGGCGAGTTGAAGGCCGCGTACTGGCGGACGAGGATATGCACGAGTTCGTCGTGGAAAGTCGCGCCGTCCTCGGGAGTCTTGAAATAGCCCTGGGATAGTCCCCAGTCGCGGATGGTTTCGGCGACGCGGGCAACGAGCTGGCGGACTCCGGTCTCGCGCTCGGGCGTGCCGAGCTTGCCGTGGAGATATTTGCTGGCCACGATGTTGGTCGCGGTCATAGACCAGTCTTTGGGGACTTCAACATCTTTCTGCTCGAAGAGCACGTTGCCCTGAGAGTCGGCGATCTGGGCGGTGCGGAGCTCCCACTCGACTTCGTCGTAGGGGGAGACGCCGGGCTTGGTGAAGAAACGGCGGAAGGAGAGGCCGGGGGCCTTCTTCTTCGCGGGGGACAGGGCGGGGGTGGTGGTTTCGGTAGTGGTTTTCAGTTCGGGCATCGGGCTCTCCATTAGTTAGATTCTATGCGGCGTGGGCTCGATTCGGCGCGGAAACAGGGAAGCCGGGGGGAACTCACGTCCGGGGAAGTCATGTAAAAGATCGTTTTCTTTCGCCCCTATGGGGCTGTATCTCTTGTCCCAACTCACCCGAGGCTTGCGCCAGGGCTGGATTTTTGCGCCGCTCTGCGATGGTGCTGCCTGCGTCCGTGACGGTTTAGGCGCTTAGGTGCCGTCCCTACGGGACTCGGTCCTTTCTCTCCGCGCCTACCCCGGACTTACGTCCGGGGCTAGTGAATGCCGCCGCCTTTGGCGGCTGAATCTGTTGTGACTCAGTCAGTCTCTTGGCCCACGAAATCGTGGTCCCTAACACCGGGACTCAAACCCAACATTCATAGAGAGTTCCAAAAGTTTTCGTCCTACCGTCGGACTACCGGACCAGAAATACTGCACCCGTTGCAAAGCCATGCGCGTGTGGCGCATGCGGTCCTCGGCCGCACAAGCATTGCGGTTGTTGCGAGCGGATCAAACCCAGAGCCGTCAAAGCCGGAGCCCCTGTCATCAGTAAAAAGGTCGGTATCAATGCAGTTGTCATTTTCTTCTCCTTCTTAATGCTTAGAGGGCACGAGGAGGTTCAAACCGCCTTTCGGTTTAGAAGCCGGAGGGCAGGGGCTGGGGACAGTGAATGTTGGTGGCGGCGCCCGAATCGAGATGCGGGGCCACGGCGTGCGGAGCCGTGCGTACGGCACCCGGTTTGGTTTCCGGCGAAGTGGTCTGCGCCTGCGATGTGGTGATAGCGGCGTTGGCGGACAAGAGTGTCCGCCCCACACTTGTGCTGCCGTTGGCATTCGCGGGCGAGGGCGCCCGCGCCACAAGGTCGTCCGCAGCCACACGATCTGTTAACTCCAGGGACGAGGCGAAGTCGGCGCCGATGCCGGAGGCTTTTTCGGCGGAGGAGATCAGCCATTGGTTCAGGGCGCTGCAGATGCTGCGGCGCTGGGCCTGGTCTTCGATCACCACGAAGCGAAGAAAACAGCGTCCGGTGGCCAGGCGGGAGCGCATCGGATTGGGGCGCGTGAACATGCGATCGAGGACGAAGGCCATGTCGTCGTCTTCGGAGAATTGGAGGACGGCGAGCATGCGCTTGGATGCGGGAGAGTCAGAGTGAGTGCCGTCCCGGCGGGACTCCGCGCCCGCTGACGGGTCTACCCCGGACTTACGTCCGGGGCTATTGAATGCCGCCCCTTCCGGGCTCGACTCTGGAGCTTGAGGGATTGGCGCCCGCCCCGAGGGTCGAGCCAAAGCACTCTCAGCGATACATTCGGGTGCGTCAGTACGCCCGAATTCTAGGATCTCCTCCGCGAGGGCGAAGATGCCGGGCTTGCTGGGGACCACGAGCAGGCTGTGCGGGGAGTCGCAACGGAACCAGCGCGACCATTGCAGGCGGCGGGGGTCCACCGGACGATCCAAGCCATGGCGCGCCAAAGATTCGGTGACCAGGCGAGTTAAAGCTTCCATTCAGGGCTCCTCAAGCGCCGAACTTCCGCGGGGAGAGAAAGCAAGTCCCTCTTGCCCCGCAAAGGAGCCGGCACAGACAGATTGTCAAAGCTTTAGTCGAGCCCCCGGGGAGGAGCGGGGGAACGGCCACCGCACTAACACCGGCCTTTCGGATTCCGATTACCGGCTTTGTTTTCTTATGTTTACCGGTGGGGCGCCGGGTCACCTCTGGCCTGGCGTCCCACCGGCTACTTTCCTGACTGCTCTCTTCGGAGTGCTGCTGTGTTGCGAAATCCACCCGTTCCCGCGGGCTGAATTTCAAGGCTATGGGAGTGCAACGTTACTCCCGCAGATTGTGCCTGTCAAGAGAGAAACACAATAGGTTGTAGCCCAATAATGACGGGCTAGATGCGGGGTTGGGGTCCAAATTTCCACAAAGGCGCGAGGATAGGTTGTCATGTTTCGATTCTTGTGCCGGGGCGCGTTTGCATTCGGCGGCGAGGTGCCGTCCCTACGTGACTCGCTGCCTTGTCTTCGTGCTTACCCCGGACTTACGTCCGGGGCTAATGAATGCCGCCGCCTTTGGCGGCTGGTGTGCGAGGTGGATCTGAAACAACGATTCAGAGAAACCGGAGGCCGGCACTCTGGGAGTGGCGGTCGCGGCAGGGTTGAGGAGACTTGCGAGCGAAGGCAGACGGGAGCGGCATGCGGGCGAGGCTCTCATCAGGCTGCGCGGACATGGCTACATAGATGTCTTCGAAAATCTGCCGTGGAGCGATGCGCAACACGCCGTCGGAAGATTCGACCAGATAATCGCCCTTGCGCCCGGTGTGCTGGCGGCCCAGAGAATCGGTGAAGCTGAGTCCGTATTGAAGTTGTTTGGCTTTGACCAGAAAGCGGGTGCGGTAGGTGATCCATTCGTTGGTCGTTTTCATGGCGTGCTAAGCCGTTAGATCCATTGACCCCGTAGATTTTGTTGGTTGAGCGGGGTCAGCTGTTCGGCCGAGCCCGAAATGCCGGTTGATTTGATCACTCCCGCCGATAACCGTCTCCGGCGAGTTCGTTCTGCTTGCGAGGGTGAAGAGAATGTACGAGCGAATGAGCGCGGGGTCAATTCAGTATTTTTGGTGCAGTTGAGGAAAAATGTGGACTGGGATTTTCGCCGATCGATAGATCAGGAAATTTGTGACGGCCGGGTGGTTGGGGGCACGTGGACGTGGAGGTTCGAGCGGGAACGCGGCGGAAAGCAAAACGGAGTGAAGATTGGGTGGGCGGATTGTCCACAGCGCGTGCACAAGAAATGCAGAAAGCAGTTGGCAGTGGTCAGTTCTCAGTTCTCGGATGCCAGATGTTTGTGATGGGTTAGCCGAGAACCAATTCAAGAGCTGCTGCTCGAATTCCTGTGGAGCGGCGCTGATGGCGCCACAGTGGTCCGCACGCGGGACTTCCCAGAGAACCGTGTGCGGATTGTGGGCGTGAATGCGAAGGGAGTGGCGCACAGGAATATTGCTGTCAACCTGGCCGTGAATGAGAAGAACCGGGATTCTGGTGGCGGCGATAGCATCTTCTGGCGAAACTTGTTGCATGTCGAGTTTGTACTTCCAGCGGGTGTAGAGGAAGGCGAATTCGACTACAGGCCGGAGGAGAGTGCGTCCAAACCAGGGACCCAGGTGGAATGGCTGGCCCATGCGGTCGTAGGCGATTTCGCGAAAGTTAGAGAAAGAAGATTCGGCAGCGACGGCGCAGAAACGCGGCTCGACGGCGAGAGACTGCAAGAGTTGTGCGGCGCCCATGGATTCGCCGAGGCCGAAGATGCAGCGCGGGTGATCGCGCGCGACGAGAAAATCGAACCAGAGGTGAATGTCGTTGCGTTCGAGCAGCCCATAGGTGGCGAGCTCGCCGCCGCTCGAGCCGTGAGCGCGGGCGTCAGGAAGAAGCACGCTGAAGCCGTGAGCGAGAAGAAGCTGTGCGTATCCTGTCATGCCAATGCGGTTGTCGGCGAGACCGTGGAGAAGGATGACCTCGTCGCCGCTACTGTGATTTGGGTGGATGGACCAGGCATTCAGCGTAACCCGGTCGGGCCCCGTGACGGAAACGTCATCGAGATCCGCGTCAAGGCGGTGAGCGACCTCGCGCATGTCGGCCTCCGCTTCCTGAGGTAATGGGCGACGCGCCGGACGCAGGGTTCCTTGGGCTACGAAGATTCCGACAACGGCGCAGAACGCGAGATACAAGGCCAAGAACAGGAGAAGGCGGCGGGATCTTCGGGTGAGGCGCATTGGTCTTCGGAGGATGGTACGGGTACAGGGCCCTCGCAGTTCCGCAGCGGCGGTGGGTATAAGGTGCACGGGGGTGGAAGAATTTTCTCGGCGTTTTAGGCAGAGGGAATTAATGGGCGGGGAAGGTGAAGGGAGTCAGTCACTTGGAGAACGGCGGAGAACGGAAAGGTCATTGCACTGAGATAGACAGAAGGCGAACAAAATTCTCCACCTGGAGGAATCATGACGACGGACCCGGTTTGTGGAATGGAAGTCAACGAGAAGGAATCCGAGTTCCATGCGCAGTTTGCGGGGAAGAAGTACTTCTTCTGCTCGGAAGATTGCAGAAAGGAATTCGAGAGTGAGCCGAATGATTACGTGGAGACTGCGGCGGCATAGTTGTCGCAGTTAGGCACGACTTGCAAAAAAAAGGCCCGGCATACATCGCGCCGGGCCTTTTTTCCTGTCCTACTTGAGGGACTAGGTCCAAGGGGTCGAGTCCACCTGCCTCGCTTGCGCGCGCGGGACAGCCGAGGCGGCTGTCCCCACATGGGTCTTGCCGGTATTGGTACCCTGCGCGGGCGAAGGCGCCCGCGCCACACCAGAACGTTCTAGCGATGAGCCAAAGCTGGTTCCTGCACCGCTTTGCCCGATTTGAAGGCTTCGTAGCGGGAATTGATTTCGTCCCAGTTGACTACGTTCCACCAGGCCGCGAGATATTCGGGGCGGCGGTTGTTGTACTTGAGATAGTAGGCGTGCTCCCAGACATCGTTGCCGAAGATGGGGTAGAGGCCCTGCGAAATGGGGCTGTCCTGGTTGGGAGTGGAGATGACCTGCACATCGCCGTTTTGCTTGCCGGCGAGCCAGACCCATCCGGAACCGAATTGCTTGGTGCCGGCGTCATTGAACTTGGCCTGGAAATCCTTGAAGTTGCCGAAAGTCTTGGTAATGACCTGGGCGATGGGGCCGCTGGGATCGCCTCCACCTTTGGGCTTCATGATCTTCCAGAACATGCTGTGGTTGACGTGGCCGCCACCGTTGTTGCGGACCGCGGCGCGAATGTCCTCGGGAATGGAGTTGAGGTCGCGGAGGAGGTCTTCGGGAGTTTTCTTCAAGAGCTCGGGATGCTTTTCGAGGGCCGCGTTGAGGTTTTTGACGTAGGCGCCATGATGCATGTCGTGATGCAAGGTCATGGTTTGCTTGTCGATGATGGGTTCGAGGGCGGCATAGTCATAAGGCAGGGGCGGTAGTTCGTGAGCCATTTTTTCCTCCTGGAATCTGTTAGTTCTGATGACGAGATGTCGGGTATGGATTCAGACGCGAGCAGCGCGCTCACGCTTGCAGCGTACAGGAAGCGACCGGATGATTTTACACCCGGGTGGATTCCGGCGTCCGGCTTGCGGATCGTAACGCTGAAGTGCTGCTAGTTTCCGGCGACGCCGACTTTGGTCGCCGACGCGGGGGCGCGGGATTTCAGCCGGGGGAGGAGCCAGACAACGACGCGATAGAGGAGAAGGACGGACAGGACGGAGGCGTACTCGATCGGCTTATGGAGGTCGGCCTTCACGAGCCAGATGTAGTGAATGACGCCGGCGGTGGCGCTGACGTAGATGAGGCGGTGCAGCCATTGCCAGCGCTTGCCGCCCAGGCGGCGGATCCAGCCCTTGGTGGAAGTCAGCGCCAGCGGGATCATCAGGGCGAAACCGGTGAGGCCGGCGGTGATGAAACGGCGCTTGGCGATGTCGTGGAGCATCTCGTGGAGGTCGAAGAATTTGTCGAGCCAGATGTAGGTCAGGAAGTGGAGTGTGCCGTAGAAAAAAGCGAAGAGGCCGAACATGCGGCGGAAGTCGATCAGCCAGTACTGGCGGGTGAGTTTGCGCAGGGGCGTGACGGAGAGCGTGATGAGAAGGAAGGTGAGGGTCCAGTCGCCGGTGGAGTGGGTGATGACCTCGATGGGGTTGGCGCCGAGCTGGGCGTGGAAGGCTTTCCAGACGAGGCGCGCCAGCGGGCCGAGGGCGGCGAGGAAGAGGACGGGTTTGAGGTAGCGGGGCTTCATGCTTCGGACCTTGGACGTCGGACTTCAGACCAGACTCAGCAGGTGTGTAGCGCAGGGGCTAAAGCCCGATCATCTCCTGCCTCGTCGCGGCGCTGAAGCGCCGCTCTGCCACGGAGCTGCGCGCATCTTTGATGGTACTGCGATGGTACGGCGCGCATCTTTGATTTCGCGAACTGCGATTTCTCCGACTGCTCCAGAATCGTTGGGACCGTGGTGCCATAACGCCTCGCTGCGCTCGACTGACAGCCGAGGCGGCTGTTCCCACGTGAGCAACGGCGGCTGTTCCATGAGCAACTAGAAATTCTTGCGCAGGTCCATGCCGGTGTACAGGCTGGCTACCTGATCGGCGTAGCCGTTGAACATGAGCGTGGGGCGCTTGAAAAATTCGCCGAGGCGGCGCTCCTTGGCCTGGCTCCAGCGCGGATGGTCGACGGTGGGATTCACGTTGGAATAGAAACCGTATTCGTTGGGCGCGGAGATGTTCCAGGTGTTGAGCGGCTGCTTGTCGGTGAAGTGGATGCGCACGATGGCCTTGGCGCTTTTGAAGCCGTACTTCCAAGGCACGACGATGCGGAGCGGCGCGCCGTCCTGATTGGGAAGCTCTTCGCCGTACATTCCGAAACAGAGCAGCGCGAGCGGATGCATGGCCTCGTCCAAGCGTAGGCCTTCGACGTAGGGCCAATCGAGAACGTGGCCGCGCTGGCCGGGCATCTGGCTGGGATCGTAGAGGGTGGTGAATTCCACGAACTTGGCTTTGCCGAGAGGGTTGGCGCGTTTGATCAACTCGCTGAGCGAGAAGCCAACCCAGGGGACGACGATGGACCATCCTTCGACGCAGCGATGGCGATAGATGCGTTCCTCTGCGGGAGCCAGCTTGAGGATCGCGTCGAGGTCGAGTTCCTGTTTGTTCGGGACCAGGCCGTCGATCTTTACCTTCCAGGGGCGGGTGCGGAAATTCTTGGCCAGGCTGGCGGGCTGGTATTTGTCGGTGGAGAATTCGTAATAGTTATTGTAGTTGGAGACGTCTTTGAACGGCGTGATGGTTTCGGTGGTGCTGAAAGCGCTCTTTTTTATGCCGTCTATTTTGTTGCCGGCGTGGGCAACGATAGACGGGGAAGCCAGTTCGCGGAGTCCAGCGCCGGCGGCGGCCGCTGCGGAGGCGGCCGTCATAAGGAATTTACGACGGTTCAGAAAAAGAGACTTGGGAGTGATTTCCGAGGAAGGGATGTCTGCGGCTTTCTTGATGACCATATTCGTTTCCTATGAAAAATACGATTGCGCGCGGGAGATGGATGGTCGAAACACTCTCCCCGCACGAGCCTCGCGGCAGTCCCCAATGAAATTCTGGCTGACTTTATCTTCTGTGGAATGAGACGCAAAGGAAAGGGAAAAGTTGCATGGGCAGTCGTCGCGATTCATGCTTCGCCGGACAGCCGAGGCCGGCTGTCCCCACAGGAGTGGATACAGCAAGGGTCAGCGTGTTCTAGCGCGCGGCGGCGGTTGGCTGCGGGAGGGCGAGGTTGCTGCTCCAGCAGTCGGCGACGATGAGCCAGGCGCCGAGACGCCGCCAGACCTTGAGATACTTGCCGCGGTCGGCCACGGTGGTGCCGTCGGGCTGGTGGATGGCGACGGAGTAGCGACCGATCTCCATGGCCATGTCCGCTGAGGACTCGACGCGGGTGGTCTCGATGCGGAGGCTATCGTATCCGCTATCGCCGAACTGGCGCAACAGGCGCTCCACGGCCTTGGGCCCGTGGGCGGGCTCTTGATTGGGAGCCATGAAAACGCCGTCGGGCGCAAACAGCGTGGCCACCTGGTCGTAGTTGCCGGTGTTGAACGAAGTGACGAAATCCTGAGAGAGGCCTCGGATCAAAGACTGGACATCCACGAACGGATGGGTATCCGCCAAGGAACTTGAGTTCGGCCGGTACATCCAACTACCTCCTGGGGGAAGGCAAAGAAACGGTATTGCTGGCCCGAAGGACGGGCGCAATCCTCAACGAGTCGCTTATTCTAGCGCAAAACCGGCTGTGGAAAGCGGAATTTTTGCGCGGCGCGAAGATGAGACGAAAGGGCAGGCGGCGCGGGCAAAGTTTTGCACTTGTGCGCAGGGCGAACCCGGAGTTATGTTGCGCGGGATGAATCCGATATCTCAGGAAAAGGATAGCGTGAGGCGATTAGACGAGCGGGTGGAGACGGCACGACCTGAAGCGGCGAACCCGGCGCGGTTTTGCCCTAATTGTTCAGCGGAATTGAAAGAAAGCCGGTGCAAGTTGAGCTGTCCGCGGTGCGGATTTTATTTGAGCTGCTCGGATTTTTATTGAAACTCCAGGTCCGTTTCTTCTACAACCCCCAAACCCTCTAAACGGCTGCGGACCTTCATGGATGTGGAGGAGCAGGCTTCAGCGCCGCGTTTGGCGCCCTACAGGAAGCGGCTTTGGCCCCTTCTGTTCTCGGAGAGAAATAGCACAGGAGCTAAAGCCCATTTCCATTCCAACTCACTAACGCGGCCCTGAGGGCCGCTCTTCCACGACGATGCTCGCCATGTTGACGATGCCCGCCAAGATCAAGGTCGAGCCCGACTGACAGCTCTGCTGCGTTGCGACTAAAATGAAGGCCAGCGTTTCCAGAATATCGTGAGGAATCATAGACAGGAGAAGATCATGCAACGCAAGGCAAGTGCAGTGTGGAAGGGCGGGCTCAAGGATGGGAAGGGAACGGTTTCGTCGGCCAGCGGAGTGCTGAAGGAGACTCCGTATTCGTTCACGACGAGGTTTGAAAATGCTCCGGGAACGAATCCGGAGGAGTTGATCGCGGCGGCGCATGCGGGGTGTTTTTCGATGGCGCTGTCGGCGCAGTTGGGTGGGGCGAACCTGACGCCGGAGAGCATCAAGACCAACGTGACGCTAACCATGGAGAAGCTGGATTCGGGCTGGGCGATTACTTCCAGCCACATTGACGTTGTGGGCAAAGTTCCGGGAGCGGATGCGGCAACTTTCCAGAAATACGCGGAAGCGGCGGAGAAGGGATGTCCGGTATCGAAGGTGCTCAACGCAAAGATCACGATGAACGCGAAGCTGGAGTAAGGCGGACTTCGGACCTCTGACCTCGGACCTTGGCCAAACAAAAGCGGCGTCCGGCTTCCGGCGTCCGGTCACATTTCCTCTTGCTCCTCGGTTTGACAGGGAGGGGACGCACTGTAAAATAGAAGTGCAAGCCTTCCTGACGGCGGTCGAGCGGCCGCCGCTGCAGTTGAGTCCACTAGCCATCGTGGCGGAATTGGCAGACGCGCATGGTTCAGGTCCATGTACCGGCAACGGTGTGGGGGTTCGAGTCCCTTCGATGGCACCAGTAGTTTTCTAATCCCTCCCAGTTTGTTGTTCCCAGCTTTCGTTGAAGTGCGCCGGAACCGGTCTTTTCGGCAATCCCTTAGAACTTGAACTGCAGGGCGAGCTGCGTCCGGCGAGGGGGCTGGGCGGCCACCGCGCGGCCGAAAAATGGGGACGTGATGGTCCCGATGTAGCTGACATCGTTGGGATGGTTCAGGACGTTGAATGAATTCACCGAGACGCTGAGACCCCGCGCCTCCTTTTTGGACTTGGAGAGCGGAAAGTCGTGGGAGAGATTCAGGTCGAGGGTGATCTGGCCGGGTCCATGCAGGGAATTGCGGGGTGTTCCCGCGGGGCGGTCGTTGATGATGCCGTCTTGATTGTTGTCGCTTCCGGTGGTGATGTTGACGGGCTTGCCGGAGTACAAGGAGAGCGCCACGCCGAGATCGAAGAAGCGCGTGGGATGAGTGGATCCGAGGAGATCAAATTTGTGGAGGCGGTCGTTGTCCGATCGTCCCCAGTCGGCGGCAGGATTGTAGCTGTTGGCGGGAAAGTAGGTGATGCCGCTGGTGTTGTTGTCGGTCCGGCTGAGCGTGTACTGCACCTGGCCCGTGAAGTAGCGGCTGGGCTTGCCGCGGAAGGTGAGCTCGAGCGCGTTGCCCTTGAGGTAGCCTTCCGATTGAATCTCGCGTTGCTGGCCGAGCGCGGGATTGGGCCGCGCATAGTTGCCGCCGACCAGCATCGGTGCATTCGCGTCGATGGAGCGGAAAAGATCGATTCCGCGTGTGCCGATGTAGACCGCGCTGAAGGTGCTAGCCGACGTCACTTGGCGCTCGATGCCGATGCTGTATTGGAGAGTGTAGGGAATGCGGGTACGCGGATCGAGGGTAACGATGCTGGTGGGCACCAGTGACAGCACTGCAGGGTTGACCGGATAGGTCAGCTGCGGCGGCTCGACAATGAAGCGCAGCAGGTTGACGCCGTTGAAGTGCAGAAGATCTCCGATGGGGGAAGGCCCGGTGCGATCGAAGAAGGCGCCGGCTCCGCCACGGATCACGGTTTTGCTCTTCGCCGTGGGCGCGTAAGCGAAACCGAGGCGAGGGGCGAGGTTGTTCGGGTCGTCGTGGAAATAATTTTGCCAGTAATAGCGCGCTCCCAGATAGAGGGAGAAGTTGGGCCGGAGGCGGATATTGTCTTCGATGAATCCGCACAGCACTTTTTCCAGAAACACGACGTGGCCCTGTCCGGTCTGGACCTGATAAACGGACGGTGTGTTGTTGGTGAAGTCGGCGATGCTGCCAAAGGTATAGGTGCCGGCGCGGTTGGTGAAATCGTCCAGGCCGCGGCGGCTGATGTCGGGGATGTCGATGCCGAAGCTCAGCTCGTGTTTTCCGCTGGCGTAGGTGGCGAAATCGGTTCCGTCAAAGTGATATTCGGTGCGGCGGGAGTCCGCTTGCGCGCCACCACCGGTGAATGCGCCGGAGACGGCAATCTGCGGGGCAAAGGTCAGGCTGGTCACCGAAGAATCGTAGTGGCCGACGAGAAATCGTAGTTGATTCAACCAGTGCGGTGAAAACTGGTGGCGGAAGCTGACGTTGACTTCGTGCTCCAGAAAACGGGTGTCAGTTCCGGCGCTGGGGAGCACGGTGCCGCCGACGCCCTGATTTTCCACCGAACGGTGCTCGTAGGAATAGCCGATCCAGAACTGGTCTCCATTGGCGAGGTCGTGAAAAATCCGGCCGGAACCGAAGAAGTGATGGGTCGGGTTTGGGGCGTTCTGGTTGAGCGGGGTGGTCACGCCGTTGGCCACGGTTTCCGCGACCACGATGGCCTGCTGGTCGTTGAGGTCCTCGTCGAGAGCCAGCAGGAAACTGGTACGTTTGCTGCGGCCGATCGGTCCGGTTACGGAACCTTCATAATACTGGCGGCGCTCCGGCGGTTTGACCAATGCGAAGGCATTGGCGGCGTCGAAGACGGAATCGCGAAAAAGAAAATTGAGCGAGCCGTGATATTGAGGAGTGCCAGTCTTGGTGACAAGCTCGAGCCGGGCGCGTCCGGGACGGGAAAAGCGGGCCGAGTACGGGTTCTGGTTAATCTTCACCTCCTGAATCGCGGACGCGGTGACGCCCGGCCCGTTGGCTTCAATGCCATTCACGACGAGAGTGACGCCGTTGGTGCCTGTGGCATTGTCGTCGAGGAAGCGGGACATGGTCGTGATGTAGTCCTGGTCGAAGACGGGGAGACGGTCGAGGGCGTCGCGATCGATAATGTTCGCATTCTGATTTCGCGAACTCTCGGTGCTGACTTGAGGAACCAGGGCTCCGGTAGCGACGGTGACGTTTTCATTCTGAACGGCAATCTGCATCACGACGCGAACGGCTGGCAGGCGCTTGTTGCCGACGGTTAGGTTGACCCTGGTTTCACGGAAGCCCTGCGCCTGGACATCGAGCGTGTAGATGCCGAAGAGAACGTTATCGAGGCGGAAGGCGCCGTCGCCGTCGGTCGCGACCGTGGAGATGGGCTTACTGTCGGGCCCGAGCAAAGCCACTTGTGCAGCGGGGATGGCCGCGCCGGAGGGATCCAACACTGTTCCGCTGACTCGACGGGAAGTTGAGGCTGCGGACTGGTCTTCTGAAGCCGCGGCCGTATTGCCCGGTCCGGGGCGGTCCAGAGCCTGGGCGCAGATCGACACCGGTTGCCATAGAACCACGGATGCGACCAGGATTCCCAAGACGAGCGATTTCACGCGATGCCTTCGGAAGAGTTTGAGTGGGCAGCCCTGTAGGCAGCTTCCTCAGGGCAGGGTATCAAATCCACATGAAGCATCCCTGAAAGGGGTCGGTGCCGTAACTCTCCTTTCGCTTGCGGTCCCGGAACAGACGGGTACAGCGGGAATCCGGATTCAGTTTTTGTCGATGCGGAATCAGGGAATATATTCATCTCTCACGTCATTTCTTGGATCGAGGGGAAAAATGGAACGGAAAAACGCAGCGATGGCGATTGTGACTTTGTTCCTGATTCTCGCCGGGCTGACGGGCGGGACGCTTTTCGGGCAGACGAACCGGGAGACCGTCGATGTGATGGTCAGCGGTGGAACTGTTGTCTCCATGGACGCGAAGCGGACGATCTATGAAGACGGCAGTGTTGCGATCCGCGGTGATTCGATTGTGGCGGTGGGTGCACGGGCCGAGGTGGAAGCGAAGTACAAGACGGCGCAGACGATCGACGCGAAAGGCAGGCTGGTGCTGCCGGGATTTATCAACGGACACACGCATGTGCCGATGACGCTGCTTCGTGGCCTGCACGACGACGTCACTCTGAATGACTGGCTGTACAAATACATTTTTCCCGCGGAAGCGAAGAATGTGAATGAAGAGTTTGTGCGCTGGGGTACTAGGCTAGCGGCGGCGGAGCAGATTCGCGCGGGCGTGACTACGTTTGCCGACATGTATTACTTCGAAGACGCGGTTGCGGAGGAGACCAAGGCGGCGGGGATGCGCGGGGTGCTGGGGGAGACGTTTATCGATTTTCCGGCGCCGGACAACAAGAGCGAGTCCGAGGTCCTGGCTTACACGGAGCGGTTCTTGAAAAGGTGGCAGGGAGACGCGCTGATCCAGGCGGCGGCGGCTCCGCATTCGATTTACACGTGCTCGAAAAAGACACTACAGGATGCGGCCGCGCTGGCCAGGAAATATCATGCGCCGATTCTGATTCACGTGGCGGAGATGAAGAAAGAGTGGGAGGACAGCGAGAAGCAGAACGGGATGTCACCGGTGCAGTATCTGGAGAAGATCGGAGTGCTGGGGCCGGACGTGGTGGCGGCGCACTGCATTTATGTGGACGAAGCGGATCGCAAGCTGCTGGCAGAGCGGCAGGTGGGGTGCGTGCACAATCCGTCGAGCAATATGATGATTGCGAGCGGAGTGTCGCCGGTGCCGGAGATGCGGGCGGCGGGCATCGCGGTCGGGCTGGGGACGGATGGTCCGGCGGGAAGCAATAACGATCTGGACCTGATGGAGGAAATGGATCTGGCGGCGAAACTGGCGAAGATCACGAAGATGGATCCGCTGGCGCTGAATGCGAGGGCGGTGGTGGAGATGGCAACGATCGATGGGGCGCGGGCCCTGCACATGGAGAAAGAGATTGGGTCGCTGGAGGCGGGGAAGAAAGCGGATCTGGCGCTGATCAGTCTGGATGAGCCGAATGCGGTGCCAATGTATGACATCTACGCGCAGCTGGCGTATTCGCTCAAGGGGAGCGATGTGGAGACGGTGGTGATTGGTGGGCGCGTGGTGATGCGGGAGCGGAAATTGCTGACAGTGAACGAAGAGGAAGTCTTGCGGAAGGCGCGGGAATATGGGAAAAGTGTGAGTTTGTCGTTGGGGATGAAGTAAGTCACAATCCCCACCCTGCGCAAAGAACACGCAAGGGTGGGGCGCCCGCTTTCAGGGAGGAAATGTGCTGGCGCAGCATGTGCTTGTGTTGGTTCTCGTCGTAGTGTTCCCCTTGTGGGATCGCTATGAGATTCCCCGGTTGAAGGCCGGCACGGATCCGGGGAAGAGAGTTCGCTTCTACCGGAAGATCATTGCTGCGGAGTGGATCTGCGCCGTGGTTGCGTTTCTGGCGGTTGGGTTCGGCGCAGTGTTCACGATCCGGCCGATGCAGGGCGAGATTGGGTGGCTGTCGGGGACGAGGGGGAGTTCGTTTGTAGCCGGAATGGCTACGGCGATGACGATCGTGCTTCTTCTGCCGGCGATCCTGGCCGTCATCAGCGAGAAAGTGCGGACCAAGGCGGCGAAAGCGGCGCAGCCGTTGAGCTATCTTCTGCCCTGGAGCGCGCAGGAGCGGCTCTGGTGGTGGCCGGTCTGCATCACCGCTGGAATTTGCGAAGAAGTGTTGTACCGAGGATTTCTGTTGCACTACCTGCATACCGCTCCGTTTCATCTCAGCCTGACGTGGTCGTTGGGAGTGGCGGCGGTCATTTTCGGGATTGGGCATCTTTACCAGGGCGCGAAAGGAGCGGCGGCCATCACGATCCTAGGGTTTGTGCTGGGCGCGGTGTTTGTGGCAACGGGGAGCTTGCTGATTCCGATCATCGCGCACGCGATGATGGACTTACGGGTCCTAGTGATCCTGCCGGCGGGGTCAGGACCGGAGGCGGCGGCCGGATGAGTGCCAACAAGACTCGGCATCCCCTTTGATGCTTCGCCCGACAATCGGCGCGGGGCGCTTGGTGCGGCGGTAGCTTCATGACAGCGCTCTGACAATCGTTCAATCGACCTTCCCGTATAATCCAAGGCATTCTCATGCCGGCTTTTCTGGAGCAGATTGTGGCGGCCGCGCGGCGCAGAGTCGCGGAAGCGAAGCGCAGAGCGGATCGGGGCGAGCTGGATCGGCAGGCGGAACGGCATGTTCCGCGCGGGTTTCGGCGGGTGCTGGCGGATCGCAGCCGAGAGAGTGTTGCTGTGATCGCGGAGTTGAAGAAGGCGTCGCCATCGAAGGGAGTGATCCGGGCAGAATTTCACGTGGAGGAATTGGCGAAGGAGTTGGAGGCGGCGGGGGCGGCGGCGCTTTCGGTGCTGACGGATGAGGAATTCTTTCAGGGGTCGTTGGAGAATCTGCGGCTGGCTTCGGCGGCGGTGACGGTGCCGTGTCTGCGGAAAGATTTCATTGTGGATGAGTTCCAGTTGGTGGAGGCGCGGGCGAATTCGGCGGACGCAGTGTTGCTGATTGTGGCTGCTTTGACGGACGCGGAACTGAAGGCGCTGGCTCACGGCGCTCGGGCGCACGGGCTGGATGTCTTGTGCGAAGTGCATGATGCGGAAGAGTTGCAGCGGGCGCTGGATGCAAGGTGCGACTTGATTGGCGTCAACTCGCGCGATTTGAAGACTTTCAAAGTTGATCTGGAGACGGCGTTCCGGCTGGCGGAGGGCTTCTCTGGGAATGTGGTGCGGGTGGCGGAGAGTGGGATTCATTCGGGTACGGACATTGCGCGGTTGCAGGCGGCGGGGTATCAGGCGTTTTTGATCGGAGAGTCGCTGATGCGGGCGGATTCACCTGGAGACGCTTTGCGGGAGTTGTTGCGAGTACCGAGTCGCGAGTCGCGAGTACCGAGTGGACGGTGAGTGTTGCGGGTGCCTTGCTCGTGGAGAGAAACAGCAGGTTCCTCACCGGCTGAAGCCGGTTCGGAATGACAAGTTTCATACAGCTACTGGCAACTGGGCGCTGGCAACTGGCGGCTGATTTTCATGACGTGGGTAAAGATTTGCGGGACGACGAATCTGGAGGACGCGCTCGTGGCGGTCGAGGCGGGGGCGGATGCGGTGGGGTTCGTGTTTTATGAGAAGAGTCCGCGGAAGATTGATGTCGAGACGGCGCGGGCGATTGTGAAAAAGCTGCCGGAGAGCGTGGAGAAGGTGGGGGTGTTTGCCGGTGAAAGTGTGGCGCTAGCTGACGAGATAGTATCCCGTGTGGTTCTTGACGCGCTGCAGGTCTATCCGTTGTCTTGCGTGAAAAGTGACGGCGCAATCGAAAATCTGGGTGCAATGTCACCGACCCGACAACGAAAACTTTACCTAGCACTTCCCATTACGTCGCTGGTGAGCGAGGAACACGCCGTAACGCTCGACGTGAAGGGTCCCGAAGGCGTGTTCATGGCCCTGCTCCTTGATTCCGGTGGCGGCCAGCGGCCCGGGGGCACGGGCGTGACATTCGATTGGAACAAAGCCGTGCCGGCAGTTGCGAGTTTGAGCCGAACTCAGAATGTGGTCATCGCTGGCGGCTTGACGCCCGGAAACGTCGGCGACGCGATTAACATCCTTCAGCCTTGGGGCGTGGATGTGGCTTCGGGAGTGGAAGCGAAGCCCGGGAAGAAAGATCCGGAGAAGGTGCGGGCGTTTGTGAGAGCAGTACGGGATGCGGATCGGAAGACGAGTTAGATATGGCTACGGTTCCAAGGACTGCGAAGGTCAAAGTCCCCACCCCTTCGACTCCCTCCGGTCGCTCAGGGCAGGCTCTAGCCTCGCCAAAAGACGGCGACGCTAGGATGGGGCACCCTCGGGATTCTTCGTCCTCTTCCCGTTCTGTTCGTACGAATGAGCCTGGGCGGTTTGGCGTTTACGGCGGGCGGTATGTGCCGGAGACTTTGATGGCGGCGCTTGAGGAACTGGAGCGCGAGTACGAGAAGGCGAAGCGGGACCGGAAGTTTCAGGCTCGGCTTGAGGAGTTGCTGCGGACGTATGCGGGGCGTCCGACGCCATTGTTTTTTGCGCGGCGGCTCACGCAGAAGCTGGGCGGGGCGAAGATTTACTTGAAGCGCGAGGACCTGCTGCACACGGGCGCGCACAAGATCAACAACTGCCTGGGACAGGCGCTGCTGGTGGAGCGCATGGGGAAGCGGCGGGTGATCGCAGAGACCGGCGCGGGGCAGCATGGAGTAGCGACGGCGACGGTGTGCGCGCTGCTGGGCTTTGAGTGCGTCGTGTACATGGGGACCGAGGACATGCGGCGGCAAGAGTTGAATGTGTTCCGCATGCGGTTGCTGGGAGCGGAGGTACGCGGTGTAGAGTCCGGGTCGCGCACGTTGAAAGATGCGATCAACGAGGCCATGCGCGACTGGGTCACGAATGTGCGGACTACCCATTACTTGTTGGGCAGCGTGCTGGGGGCGCATCCATATCCGACGATGGTGCGGGATTTTCATCGCGTGATCGGGCGCGAGGCGCGGGCGCAGATTCTGAAGGCGGAGGGCAAGCTGCCGTCGGAGGTGATCGCGTGCGTGGGCGGGGGGTCGAATTCGATCGGAATCTTCTACGAGTTCATCAAAGACAAGAAAGTGAAATTGATCGGCGTTGAGGCGGGCGGACGTGGTGAGGCGCTGGGCGATCATGCGGCGCGCTTTCGCGGAGGGATGCCCGGCGTGCTGCAGGGAACTTACTCATACGTGCTGCAGGATTCCGCGGGGCAGATCGCGGCTACGCATTCGGTTTCGGCGGGGCTGGATTATCCGTCGATTGGGCCGGAGCACGCGGCTTTGCGCGATGCGGGGCGGGCGGAGTATGTTCCGGCGTCGGATGCGGAGGCGCTGCAGGCAACGGTTTTGCTGGCACGGACCGAGGGAATTATTCCGGCGCTGGAGTCGGCGCACGCGGTGGCGGAGGTGGTGAAGCGCGCGCCGAAGATGAAGACATCCGACGTGGTAATCGCAAATATTTCCGGGCGCGGGGATAAGGATATTGGAATTTTGCGGGAAAACCTCAAGCTGGATGGGTAGGGCGAGCGGTTTAGAGCAGCTTACGGCGGGCAGTGGAGAAGCGAGCGGCGAAGTCGGCGACGAGGCCCATCCACAGTCCGGAGCCGAGGGATAGACCGGTGGTCAAAGCGAGCAGTTTGGCGGGGAGAACCCCGAGCACGAGCGCCCAGATGAACGCTTTCTTGGTGAAAATGCTGCCGATGGCGATGGCGGCGAGCGTACAGGCGACCGGGGTCAGCAGGGTTCCGGCGAGGGCGAGGTCGGTTGTTCCGAAACTCGAAAGCCACGACAGAATCCTTGCGTGCTGCGTGGCGGCAATCAAGGGGAGTCCGGCGCCGAGCAGGGTGCCGAAGATGAAGCGTGGTACGGTGAAGTTGTCGGCCAGCGGATTAACGAAGTTGGCCACTCCACGCAGGCCGGTTCTATAGGTGGCGCGGTAGAGTCCGGCTGCGGTATCGAAGCGCAAAAGCTTTTTCGTTTCCTGATACTGACAATACTGCTGGTGGTATTCGTTGAGGTCGGTGAAGTAGGAACTGGTCGGGCGGAATTCCGGGGAACGGCTCTGCAGTGTCTCGGCCTTTTGGTCGTGGCGGCGCTTAAGCTCGACCGGGTCTTGAATTCCGGGAAACTGTTGCACGATGCGGTTGGGCATGATCGCCAGCACGGAACTCAATTGCGTGTTCTTGGTGCTTAGGCGGGTGCCGTCGGCGAAGCGGGTTACGAATTCGAGACAGGTCGTGAACGATGGCCCGATGCTCATCATGGTCAGGAGGCAGCGTGCGGGATCGGCCGAGTTTGCGTAAGCGCAGTTCAGGTTCTGGCCCTTCAGATTGGTGACGCGAAAAGTGCCGATCGGGAAGTAGGCCATCTCCGCCATCTTTTTGTCATAGGAGTCGAAGAAGGCGGCCTGGCGGGGCGTTAGCTTATCGCGAGAGACCTGCTCACATTGCAGGTTGCGAGGGAGCCAGACAGTCCGGGTGATGGCAGGAATGCCGACCAGGAACAGTATTCCCACGGTGAAAAGAAGGCGGACAGATTCGGCATCCAGATGCATGAGCAGCCCCGTAATTACGCGGAGTTTAGCAAGGCGGCGCAGGCATCGCACGATTACCGGAGTAATAGAACTATCGGAAGATTCGACCAGAAATGCCATTGACCTTTTATCACCGTCCGGGACTGGTGGTGTACGTGACATGCGGGGATCCGGACCTCGCGACGACGCGGGAGATCGTGCTGGCGGCGATTGAGGCGGGCGCGGATGTTGTTGAGTTGGGGGTGCCGTTCAGCGATCCGGTGGCGGATGGTCCGGTGATCCAGCGGGCCAGCGAACGGGCGTTGAAGCGCGGAACTTCGCTGGGGCAGGTGCTTACGATGGCGGCGGAGATTCGGCAGCAGGCGCAGTCGACGGGGCTGATCGTGTTTTCATATCTGAATCCGATTCTACGGATGGGGATGGAAAAGTTCTGCATGGTGGCGCGGGCGGCGGGCGTGGACGGCGTGCTGGTCACGGACTTGCCGGTGGAAGAGGCGGGCGAGTATTTACGCGCGATGCGGACACACGACCTGGCGCCGGTGTTTCTGGCGGCGCCGACCAGTACGGATGAACGGTTGAAGCAAATTGCGGAGGCCTCGCGCGGGTTTGTGTACGCGGTATCGCGAACCGGAGTAACGGGCGCGAGACAACAACTGCCGGCAGATGCCAAGAAGCTGGTGCGGCGCTTGCGGCGTGTAACCAAGTTGCCCATTGCCGTCGGATTTGGGATTTCCAATGCGGAGCAGTTTGCCGAGGTAGGCGAGTTTGCGGATGCGGTGGTGGTGGGCAGCGCGATTGTGGAAACGATTGAGCGGAATCCGGGACGAGAAGCGGTGGCTGTGGGAGAATTCGTGAAGCAGCTAACAGCTATCAGCCATCAGCCAAGACGGGATAAGGCAAGAGGCATTGTGGTTGTTGTGCTTGGCGTTTACTGATAGCTGATAGCTGATAGCTGATAGCTGATAGCTGAACGCTGAGAGCTGGTTTCCATGGATATCGCGGATTGGCGGAAGAAAATCGATGAGCTCGACCAGCGGCTGGTGGAGTTGCTGAGCGAGCGGGCGCGGGCGGCGCAGGAGATCGGGCGCCTGAAACGCGACACTTCCTTGCCAATTTATGAGCCGGAGCGGGAGCGGATGGTGTTTGAGAATGTGCAGGGGATGAATCGGGGGCCACTGGAAGGGCGGGATCTGGTGCGGATCTACGAACGCATCATGGATGTAATGCGGAATATTCAGAAGGAAGAGATTGTGCCGGACGCTAAGGGTGCGGGGGCGGGGACGGAGTTGGATTCGGATGTGAATGATTAGGAACTACGAGCGCCGAGCTGCGAGCTGGAAGCTCAGAGCTCGCGGCTCGAAGCTCGAGTTGAGACTTTTCCCATGATTGTTGCGATGCAGGAAGCGGCGGATGAGGGCCAGATTCAGCAGGTGATCGCGCACCTGGTGAAGGCGGGCTTTGAGGTGCACCGTTCCACCGGCGCGCGCATGACGGTGCTCGGCGCGGTGGGATCGGGAATTGAGTTCGACATCCGCAACCTGGAACTGCTGCCGGGGGTGCAGGAGGTGCACCGCATCAGTTCGCCGTACAAGCTGGCGGGGCGAAGTTTCCGGCCGGAGGGAACGATCGTCAAGCTGGCGAATGGCATCGGGATCGGCGGAAATGACGTGGTGGTGATGGCGGGGCCGTGCTCGGTGGAATCGCGGGAGCAGCTTTTTACCACGGCCGAGGCAGTGGCGAAGGCAGGGGCGAAAGTCTTGCGGGGCGGGGCGTTTAAGCCGAGGAGCTCTCCTTACTCGTTTCAGGGGCATGGCGAGGAAGCGCTAAAGCTGCTGCGCGAGGCGGGAGAGAAATTCAAGCTGCTGGTAATCAGCGAGGTGATGGAGATTTCGCAGATTCCCCTCATGCTGCCGTATGTGGATGTGCTGCAGGTAGGCGCGCGCAACATGCAGAACTTCAATCTGCTGCGCGAGCTGGGAAAGGTGCGGAAGCCGGTGCTGCTGAAACGTGGAATCGCGGCGACGCTCGAGGAATTGCTCCTGTCGGCGGAGTACATCATGGCGGGCGGGAACTACGATGTGATTCTGTGCGAGCGCGGTATACGGACGTTTGAGACTTATACGCGAAACACGATGGACATTTCGGCGATTCCGATCATTCACAAGCTGTCGCATCTGCCGATGACGGCGGACCCGTCGCACGGAACCGGGCGGCGCGATAAAGTTGCGCCGATGGCGCGGGCGTCGGTGGCGGCGGGGGCGGATGCGCTGCTGATTGAAGTACATTGCAGTCCGGACAAAGCGTTGTCGGACGGGGCGCAGTCGCTGTTTCCCGAGCAGTTTGCCAAGCTGATGGATGAGTTGCGGATGATCGCGCCCGCGGTCGGGAGAAAGATCGAGTGAAAGTTTTTCACCACAGAGGCACAGAGGCACGGAGCAATGCAATTGCTGATTGTTGATTGCTGATTGTTGATTTTTGATTTGTATTTGCCGACTAGAATCATTCCCTGCAGTGTTTCAATCAGCCATGCAATCATCAATTAAAGTTAAACAATTCTTTCTCCGTGCCTCTGTGTCTCTGTGGTGAGATGTTCTTATGCCAATTCGGCAAATCACGATTGTCGGGACCGGGCTGATTGGCGGATCGTTTGCGCTGGCGCTGCGGAAGCGGAAGTTTGCCGGACGGATTGTGGGATGCGACCGCGAGTCGACGCTGGAGAAGGCGCGCAATCGGGGAGCGATCGACAGCGGATTCTCCGATCCCGGGGACGCGGTGCGGGGCAGCCAGTTGGTGGTGCTGGCGACGCCGGTGTTGGCGATCATCGACATGATTCAGCGGCTAGGGCCGGCGCTTCCGGCGAGCACGCTGCTGACCGACGTGGGCAGCACCAAGCTGGCTGTGGCGCACCGCGCGGTGAAAGTGTTTGGCAAGAACGCGGGAAAGCGGTTTCTGCCGGGGCATCCCATGGCGGGCAAGGAGTTGAGCGGCGTGGATTACGCGGATGCGGATTTGTTCCACAACGCGGTGTGGTTTCTGACTCCGCTGCCGGGGCAGAATTTGAACGAAGGATTGCTGGCCGAGTTTGCGGGGTGGATTGATCAGATTGGGGCGCGGATTGCGATGATGCCTCCGGCGGAGCATGACCGGCTGTGCGCGTGGATCAGCCACCTGCCGCAGATGATTTCGACGGCGCTGGCGGCGGCGCTGGTGGAAGAGTTTGGGGAAGACGCTCCGCTGTTGCCGGCTGGTGGGCGGGCGCTGCAGGAGATGACGCGGATTTCAGCGAGTCCATATTCGATGTGGCGCGACATTGCGATCAGCAACAAAGTAAATCTGGAAGATGCGCTGTTCAAGCTGGAGCAGAAGCTGGCGCACATCCGGGAGAATCTTTCCACGCGGCAGTTGGCGGAGGAATTTGAGCGGGCACACGGGTTGCGGAAAAGTCCACCCCGGAGACACGGAGAGAAAGGCAATTGCTGATTGATGACTTCTGATTGCTGATTGGAACCGAATCGGCCGGGTTTTTCCAATCAACACTCAGCAATCATCAATCAACAATAGGTTTCTCCGCGACTCCCTGTCTGCGTGGCGAGTTCTCGGCTAGAATCTGGACGCTATGAATAAAGTTGTGGCCAATGCGGATGAGGGGATTCGGGACGTGTTTGATGGCGCCGTCATCATGATTGGTGGCTTCGGGCTGTGCGGGATTCCGGAGAATCTGATTCGCGCGTTGGTGCGCAAGGGTGCGAAGAATCTGACGACCATCAGCAATAACGTGGGGGTGGACGGGCTGGGCAATGGGCTGCTGCTGGCGGCGGGACAGATCGTGCGTCACATTGGAACGTACGTCGGCGAAAATAAGCTGCTGGAAGAAATGGTGCTTACGGGGAAAATCCATCTCGATCTGGTACCGCAGGGCACATTTTCCGAGCGGATTCGCGCCGGAGGCGCGGGGATTCCGGCGTTCTTCACGCCCACTGGTGTTGGGACGATCGTCGCGGAGGGAAAAGAGACCCGCGAGTTCGACGGGCGAACCTATGTGATGGAGCGCGCTCTGAAGGCGGACTTCGCGTTCGTGAAGGCCTGGAAGGGTGACCGGATGGGAAATCTGGTGTACCGGAAGACGGCACGGAATTTCAATCCCATGATGGCGTCGGCGGCAAAGATCACGATTGCGGAAGTCGAGCATCTGGTGGAAGTCGGCGAGTTGGATGGGGATTTGGTTCATACGCCCTCGGTATATGTGAAACGCATTTTTCAGGGAGAGTTGTACGAGAAGAGGATTGAGAGACGGACGGTAAGGAAGGTCGGTACCTAGTCTCGAGTACCGAGTGACACCAACGGCAGTGGCGGACGCTAATTTGCATAGGTCCTTCGCTTCGCTCAGGATGACAGGGTCCGTTTAGGATGACAGGCGCTTCGCGCAGGACGACAAGCGGATGACGAAACCGGGAAAAGATATCGACAAGCGCGAACGCATCGTGAAGCGGATTGCGCGCGAACTGCAGGATGGTTTTTACGTAAACCTCGGCATTGGCATGCCGACGCTGATTGCGAATTACATTCCGGCGGGGATGGATGTGATTCTTCAATCCGAAAATGGGATGCTGGGAATCGGGCCGTATCCGATCGAGGGGCAGGAGGACGCCGACCTGATCAACGCGGGCAAGGAGACGGTGAGCGAGATGGCCGGGACGTCGTATTTTTCGAGCGCCGACTCGTTCGCCATGATTCGCGGCGGGCACATTGACTTGAGCGTGCTGGGCGCGATGGAAGTGGATGAGTCGGGGAGCCTGGCAAATTGGATGATCCCCGGGAAGATGGTGAAGGGGATGGGCGGGGCAATGGACTTGGTGGCCGGGGCGCGGCGCGTGGTGGTGGCCATGGAGCACACGACGAAGGAAGGCGCGCCGAAGATTTTGAAGAGGTGCACTTTGCCGCTCACGGGCGTGAACGTGGTGGACACGATCGTGACGGAGATGGCGTACATCCGGGTGACAAAGGGTGGCCTGATGCTGGAGGAAGTGGCGCCGGGGTTGACGGCGGAGGATGTGCAGCGGGTGACCGAGGCGAAGCTGGTGGTGAGCAAGAATTTGAAGGCGATGGAAAGTTGAAGCGCAACCTCAGGGGCTAAAGCCCTTTATCTTGGTAACCTTTACGCGGCGCTGAAGCGCCGCCCTTCCACGCTCGTTCACGCATAAGAGACGCTTTGAGTCCGTGCGGTACGATTCTCTTCAGAAGTCCTCTTGGGGCTCAACTCCAACTAAATCCGGAATGGCGCGGCCAGCAGGCGGAAGGGCAGGGTGATCGCCAAATAAATGATCTCCAGCACTCCGTGGACTGCTACGCCGAGGATGCGGAAGGGCAGCAGCAAGAGCCAGATGAACGGATAGGCTACGAGAGCCAGCAGAGCGAGGGGCCAACAGAGTATGAAGAGGATGCACCAGAGTAGAAAAGTGAACATGGCGAGACCTCCTTGCCTTCCTATTAATGATACGGCTTGCTGAGTGTGAAAGTTCCGTGGGCTTGCGGCCACAGTCTGGGTAGAGCGATAGGAGAGCTTCGCTCGGCGGACAGCCGAGGGCGGCTGTCCCCACATGGACGGCTAGGCTTCGACGTTGGCTTCTGTTCCAGCCAGTTTGCGGAGCGACTCGCCGTACGGGGCGCGCGCGATGCCTTTTTCGGTGATGATGGCGGACACGTATTTTGCTGGCGTTACGTCGAAGGCGGGATTCTCGACGGCAACCCCGTCGGGGGCCATTTGCCTGCCGGCGATGTGGGTGACCTCTTTTGTGTTGCGCTGTTCGATGGGGATTTGGCTGCCGTCGGGACAGGAGAGATCGATGGTGGAGATCGGAGCGGCGACATAGAACGGGATGCTGTGTTCTTTCGCCAGCACAGCCACCGTGTAGGTACCGATTTTGTTGGCCACGTCGCCATTGGCTGCGATGCGGTCGGCGCCCACGACGACGGCTCCGATCTTGCCCTGGCTCATCATGGCTCCCGCCATGTTGTCGGAGATGACAGTGGTGGGGATGCCGTCTTTCATCAGCTCCCAAGCGGTGAGGCGCGAGCCCTGCAGGAAGGGACGGGTTTCGTCGGCGTAGACGTGAATTTTCTTGCCTTGCTCGACGGCAGCGCGGATCACGCCGAGGGCGGTCCCGTATCCGGCGGTGGCAAGGGCACCCGCGTTGCAATGGGTGAGGACTCCGCCTTCGCTCGGCATCAGGGTGGCGCCGTGGCGTCCCATGGCCTGATTGGCGGCGATGTCTTCGGCGTGCATGCGCTGGGCTTCCTCGATCAGCGTCTGCTTGATCTGCGGGATGGGGCGGATGCGGATGCGCTCGAACTTTTCCTGCATGCGGTGGATGGCCCAGAAAAGATTCACGGCGGTTGGCCGAGTCTTGCCGATGATGTCGCAGGCTTGATCGAAATCCCGCTTGAGGTCACCCGTGGTTTCCGCCTTGGAATTCTTTACCGCGAGCGCGATGCCCATGGCCGCGGCCACGCCGATTGCGGGCGCTCCGCGGACAACCATGGTGCGGATGACATCGGCGACCTGCTCGTGCGTTTTGCAGGTGACGTAGGTTTCTTCGGTGGGCAGCTTCGTCTGGTCGATGAAGCGTACGCCCTGGTCGGTCCATTCGAGAGTTTGAATCATGAGTCAGTCGTTGGTCGTTCTTCGTTGGTCGTTGGCCTTGTTCACTCGCAATACGTAAATCACCCAGGGAGCGATTTCAGTTTCGTTCACCCACGGGTATGGCTCGTCGCCTTTGGCCAACGGCCGGAAGACACGAGTCGCTTGCAGACCCGCTTCTTCATACACCGCCCGATACGATTCATCAGTCCAAAGGATGTCTTCGACCGGCCGACGATCTTGATGGTCGGTAACGACGATGCGCACGATATCGCCGCTGCCAGCGGCGGCGTTCTCCGGGAAATCCTTGGTCGTAAACGAAGCCCATTCGTGGGTGTAAATCTCGGGTGACGAAACCAAGCTGACCATGGTTCCGTTCGGCGTCAACAGCTTTGCGAGGGCGCGAAAGATTCTTGTCTTCATTGGCCCAGGAATATTGTCGAAGGTGAAGGCGGAGAGCACGAGGTCGAACGCGCCAAGCTCAGCCTCGTCGAAATTGTCGCCCGGCAAACAGCGGTAATCTCCAGGAGGATCCAGAGCGCGCGCAATCCGCAGCATGTCCTCGGAGACATCGACTCCCGTCACATCGAACCCTAGTTTCCGCAGGAACCTGGTTGACCGGCCCGTGCCACAACCAAAATCAAGGGCTCTCGTCCCGGTCACATGCTCAGCAAGAATCGGGGGCAGGTCGCGGTATGCAAGGTAATACGTGTTGGCGAACTCAAGCGTAGCGTATGCGCCGGCACGGTTCGCGTCCGCGTAGCAGTTAACGAAGTGCACGCGATCCTCTCGATGATTCAATCAAGTTCGGTGCGCCTCGCAGCGGTTGCGCGGAACATTGGTCACTGCCGGGCGGCCGCAGACCTCGCAGGTGGCGGCGACGGCGAAGATGACGGGCGCGGTCTCGTCGTTCTGCAGGAGGTGCTCGGCGCGGACGTCGTTCGCGGTAAAGATGGAGACGAACGGGGCCGGGGCGGCGGCCTTCTCGACGTGGGGACGGCCCTTGGCTTCTTCACGTTCCACCAGGCACATCACCCCGGCGATCTCGAAGCCGAATTCGCGGGCGGCTTCGATAGCTTGCACCGTGGACGCGCCAGTGGTGCAAACATCGTCGACGATGACCACGCGCGCGCCCTTCTCGCGGAAGCCTTCAATGCGTTGTCCCGTGCCGTGCTGCTTTTCGGCTTTGCGCACGAGAAAGCCGTGCAGGGTGCCGCTGACAACGGCGACGGCCACCACGATGGGATCGGCGCCCATGGTGAGGCCGCCGATGGCTTGCGGCTTCCAGCCGCGCTGCCGGATTTCTTTAAGAAAGACTTCGCCGGTGAGGTGCGAGCCCTTCGCATCGAGGGTCGTGGTGCGGCAGTCGATGTAATAGTCGCTGTCGGCGCCGGAGGAGAGCTTGAACTTGCCCAGGCGGAAAGACTTGTAGGCCAGCAGGCTGAGCAGGTCCTTTCGCGGGTCTTCTTTCGGGCTCGGGCGCGGAGAATGCATCGTGATTCTTACGATACCACGAGGAATTGGCGCCCGGTTCGCGACCGGCTTCCGGCTTCCGGCGTCCGGACTTCGGACCTCAGACCTTGGCATAAGTGGCGTGATAACCTGAATATTCTTCCACTTGCGACCGTCGAGGTATGAAATTGCAGAGTATGCGAAAGGTTTTCCTTCTTCTAGCTTGGTTTCTTAGCGGTTTTCTTCTGATCAACTTTGGTGGCTCTAACCTAGTACCCACGGCGTTTGCCGAGGGCACGCGGACCTGGGAGCAGTCGAAATTCGAGGAGCTGACCAAGGGCACGGCCACGGGCGTGGCGATCCGCAGCGCGGGAGGACTGGAACTGGCGCCGGCATTCAAGAGTCTGTATGCGACGCCTTCGACCTATATCTGGGCGGTCGCGGCCGATGAGGCAGGAAATGTTTATGTCGCGACGGGGGCTCCGGCGAGAGTGTACCGGATTACGCCACAGGGACAGGCGACCATCATTCTGGAGCCGCAGGAGTTGCAGGTGCAGGCGCTCGAGGTGGGGCCCGGCGACGTGATTTACGCGGCAACGGTGCCCGATGGGAAGGTTTATAAGATCGAGCACAAGCCCGGCACAAAAGCGGAGGCAGCGAAGTCGGATGCAGCCAAGGCCGCCGAGAAAGACTCGGGCAAACCCGCCGTCGATCCCGCCTGGAGTTCGTCGGTGTATTTCGCGCCGGGGACGAAGTACATCTGGGATCTGGCCCTGGATAAGGCCGGCACTCTCTTTGTGGCGACGGGCGATCACGGAGAGATCTACAAAGTCACGGCGAAGGGCGAGCACTCGCTGTTTTTCAAGAGCGATGAGACGCACATCCGCGTGGTGAAGCTCGATGCGCAAGGTAACGTGATTGCGGGCTCCGATGGAAGCGGTCTGGTGTACCGGATTTCTCCGGCGGGCGAGGGATTTGTCCTGTACAGCGCTCCGAAAAAGGAGATCACGGCGCTGGCCCTGGACCGCGCAGGCAACATCTATGCGGCGGGCGTGGGGGAGAAACACGCAGGAGGCACGGGAGCGCCAGGTCCGTCGGCGTCGTTTACGATTGGCGGCGCGCCCACTGCCGGCATTACACCGCAAGTGCCCGGGATCACGATCACGCCTCCGCTGACGCCTCTTGCCATCACTGGTCCCTTTCCCTTTCCAGGCGGCGGGGCGAGCGGTGGATCGGATGTGTACCGGATCGCGCCGGATGGTTCGCCAGCAAGGATTTGGACGTCACACGAGGACATCGTCTATGCGCTGGCCTTTGATTCGCAGGGGCGGTTGCTGGCGGGTACTGGAAATCGCGGACACATCTTTGCCATCACTGGGCGGGATGAGTTCTCCGACTTGCTGAAAGTTCCGGCTTCGCAGGTAACGGGATTTGCCAAGGCTCCGGGCGGCGGTCTGTACGTGGCCACCAGCAACCTGGGGAAGGTGTTTGTGCTGGGGCCGGGGCCGAATGCGGAGGGAACGTACGAGAGCGACGTGTTCGACGCGAAGATTTTCTCGCGCTGGGGCCGGGCCGAGTTTCGCGGTGCGGGAAACGTAGAATTGTTTGCGCGCAGCGGGAACGTGGACAATCCCGACCGGAACTGGAGCCCCTGGAAGAAGGTGGACCTGGCGAAAGAGGGGGAGGCGGGAATCCCGGCGGCGCGGTATGCGCAGTGGAAAGCCATGCTGCACACAGGAAGTGCGGCACCGGGTGTGGACAGTGTCACGCTGAATTACCTGCCGAAAAATATCGCACCGGAGATTGACGACGTAACCGTGCAGGTGGGCACGCGTTATCAGTCGCTGCCGAAGCCGACTGGTATTAGCCTGGGATCAGACACGAGTGGAACCCCTGGTCCGCACTTCGAGCCGCCGACGCCGAGTATGCACGACCGCGACGCGATCGGTGTGAAGTGGAGTGCGCACGATGAGAACGACGACCAGTTGGTGTATGCGGTCTATTACCAGGGCGACGGCGAAAAGCGGTGGTTGCTGCTGAAGGACAATCTTACGGACAAGGCGTACTCGTTCGATGCCAGTCTGCTGCCTGATGGCGGGTACACGGTGAAGGTGGTCGCATCGGATGCTCCGTCGCACTCGCCCGGAGAAGCCCTGACGGCGGAAAAAGAGAGCCGGCGGTTTGAAGTGGATACCACGCCGCCGCGAATCGAAAATCTGGCGGCGGTGGTGGAAGGCGGGCAGATTCATGTGACGTTTCGCGGCGTCGATGGCTTCTCGCCGATCAAACGCGCGGAGTATTCCGTGGATGCGGGCGAGTGGAAATATGTAGAGCCGGTAGGCCAGATTTCCGATACGAAGACGGAGAACTATGACTTCAAGGCTGCGCTGGAAGCGGGAAAAGACGGCGCGGCCGCGTCGGAGCACGTGGTCGTTGTGCGGGTCTATGACCGCTACGACAACATGGGCGCGGCGAAAACGGTGATACGGGGAAAGTAAATCTGCTAGGACATCCCGCCTGGACTTTCCGAGGCTTTTCTCAGCTCGCGACTCCTCATGGAAGTAAGTTCGTCCGCGTGGCGGATCTCGGGGAAAAGCCACGTCCACAGCGCGATCACCACGAGAGTACCTACGCCTCCAAGGACCGCGGCGGGCACGGTGCCGAACCACTGCGCCGTGACGCCGGATTCGAACTGGCCGAGCTCATTGGACGTTCCTATAAAAATCATATCGACGGCGTTGACGCGGCCGCGCATTTCGTCGGGCGTACCGAGTTGCACCAGCGTAGCGCGAATGATCACGCTGATCATGTCGCTGGCGCCGACCAGGAGCAGCGCAACGAGTGAAAGTACGAGGCTGCGGGACAGGGCAAAGAGAATGGTGAACACGCCGAACCCGGCGACCGACCATAGCAGTGCAGGTCCGGAGCGGCCGCGCAGCGGGCGATGCGCGAGCAGCACAGCCATGGCCGCGGCGCCGATCCCGGGTGCGGTGCGGAGCAGGCCGAGTCCCCAGGGACCGGTGCGGAGAATCTCGCGGGCGTAAACAGGCAGCAAAGCGACCGCTCCGCCGAGGAGCACAGCGAAAAGATCGAGCGAGATCGCGCCCAGGATGAGCCTTTCGCGGCGGATGAAGCGCAGTCCGGCGAAAACGGTTTTGAAGGTCATGGGCTCGCGCGGGCGGGCCGTGACTTCGGGTTTGATGCGGAAGGTGGAGATCAGCGCTCCGATGGCGGTCAGCATGGCTGTGGCATACACGGCGGACGGCCCGCGGAACAGAGCGTAGAGGATACCGCCGAAAGAAGGTCCAAGAATCGTCGCGGCCTGGAAGGTGGTCGCGTTCCAGGCGACAGCGTTGGGGAAATGTTCTTCGGGAACGAGTTGGGGAAGGATGGAACGACTGGCGGTTCCGTTGAAAGAGCGGACGACACCGAGCAGGACCAGCACCACATAGATGGCCGACACGGAGTGGATGCCGCGCTGCGTCAGCGCGAGCAGCAGGGCGAAGCAGACGGCGAATCCAGCGTAGCAGGCGGACAACACGGTGCGGCGCTCGAAGCGGTCCGAGGCGTGACCTGAAACGGGGAACAGCAAGATTCCGGGAAGAAATTGAGCCAGGCCGACGAGGCCGAGGTCGAGCGGCTGCTTGGTGATCTCGTAGACTTGCCATCCCACCGCGACCGCCTGCATTTCAACGGAGGCGACGATCAGAAAGCGGGCGATCTGGAACAGGACGAAGCCGGGATGGGTAAAGGCGGCGCGTCCAGCTCTGGCGTCGGCGGGGGCGGGCATTGGTCTTCTAATGTGACATAGATGGGGGAAGATGTGCATTGCGGCTGGCTCGCGGGCAGGGAGAGCAGGTTCCTCACCGGTTTGAGGCTGGTTCGGAATGCAAGAGGGTGATGGCTACTGCGCCGGGTCAACTCTGGCCGGCGCCCGTGTGCCGCGCGCTGGCGGAAAAGAGTTCGACGCGGTTCCTTCCGTTCTTCTTGGCGGCGTACATGCTGACATCTGCCTCGTGAAGAAAATCCGAGACCGAGTGATCGCGGTCCGGGGACGTTACGGTGACTCCCATGCTGACCGTGGCGGAGGTTGTACCGGAGGGAGTGAGAATTGGATCCTTCGCAACCAGGCTGCGGATCTCATCGGCGCGGCGGGCGCCGGTGGTCAGATCGCAGCCGGGCAGAATGACGAGGAATTCCTCACCACCGTAGCGTCCCACGACGTCGTAGGGGCGCAGGTCCGACTTCAACCTGCGGGTTACTTCCTTCAAAACCTCGTCGCCTGCGGCGTGGCCGAGGGAATCGTTGATGCGCTTGAAGTGATCGATGTCGGCCATGATGAGGGTGGCGGGTTTGCCTTCGCGTCCGCTGCGCGAGAATTCTCGCTCGAGCGCGGCCAGTATCTCGGAGCGGTTCAACAGGTTGGTCAGAAAATCGTGCGTGGCAGCGAAACGGAGAGATTGCTGCAGTTCCAGAATTCTCTTACCGGCCATGATGCGGGCGCGCAATTCCGAAGGATCCACGGGCTTGGCCAGATAGTCATCCGCCCCCGCCTCCATGGCGAGCAGCAGATCCTGCTTCCGGCTCTTGGCCGTCAGCATCACGGTGTAGATGTACGTCCCTCTGGTTCCCAGTTTTCTGATGCGACGGCACACGTCGATGCCGTCAAGACCGGGCAGCATCCAATCGAGCAGAGCCAGGTCGGGAGGCTCGGAAGCTTCCAGCAGCTTGACCGCTTCTGTGCCGCTTCCGACGGCGAGATAGTCGAGTCCCCAGTCCTTCAGGTAGCCGCCAACCTTATGCCGTTCAATATACGAATCCTCGACCAGCAAAATCTTCATAACATCATGTCCTGTGGGGATGTTGGCAGTCTTTACGGGCCTTCACAAGATCACGAGTGAGGAACGAAAGGCCGTGCACTTCCGCCCGCAGCGGTTCTGCATTGTTCGTGGTGAAAGAAGCGCCTTGGGCAATTCGTCTGACAGGGCCCGATTCCATTGAGCAGTAGAATCAGGGCATGGTGATGGCGTTGCGGACCATCGGGTGGATCGCCTGCGTTATCTACGCAACCATCCCGAGCTTTTGGCTGCTGATTCATCCTCGCGCGGAGTACTGGCGCTCACGCCCGCGTTCACCTTATCGCGTGCTGCTGCCGGTGTGGATTGGGATGTGGTTGCTGCTGGCGGTGATCACGGCCCCATGGCGAGACATCGCCGTCTATCAGCGCTGGTGGTGCTGGATTCCGGCTGCGGGGCTGTTTTGTATGGGCTTGTCACTCTACAAGCTCTCCGGGAGCGGTTTCAGCCTGGCACAGCTTGGTGGATTGCCGGAGGTTCGGCCGGATCATCGCGAGCAACGTTTGGTGACCCGCGGGATCCGGGCGCGAGTGCGGCATCCGGTGTATCTGGGGCATTTGTGCGAGATGCTGGCCTGGAGCGTGGGGACGGGGCTGGTGGTTTGCTGGGCGTTGACGGGGTTCGCGGTGGTCACGGGCGCGGTGATGATCCGGATGGAGGATGCGGAGTTGGAGAAGAGGTTCGGGGAGGCATATCGCGGGTATCGCTCCAGAGTGGGTGGCGTTGTGCCTCGAATCTGGAAATTGCAAAAGCTCTAAATCGCAGAGATCGCTGAGAAAGGCCGCAGAGAACGCGGAGTAGATCTGCCACTCACCTCCTAAGTCTTGGATTTCCGCATAGTCTGCCTCGACCCGCCGTTATAATCCGAGTCTGGCTCGGAGTGACGCCGTTGTAGAGACGCAGCTTGCTACGCTTCCGCTGGCCACCTGCTGAGTCGCCCGTGTGGCAAGAGACGTTGCAAGCAACGTCTCTACAACCGTGAAGATCTCATGCGCTTTGAACTGTTCATCGCGACCCGATACCTGCGCGCCAAGCGGCGGCAAGCCTTTATTGGGATCATCACCGGCATTTCGATTGCCGGGGTGGCCGCGGGAGTGGCGTCGCTGGTCGTGGCGCTGGCCATCAATAACGGTTTCCGGCAGGACTTGCAGGAGCGGCTGCTGGGATCGACTTCGCACATCAGCCTGCAGCGCATCGCTGATGATGGGATTCAGGACTGGCCAACACTTCTCAATCGGCTGTCGAAGCAGCCGCATGTGGTCGCGGCCGCTCCCGCGATTTTTGAGCAGGTGCTGATCTCGCGGGGGCCGCGGGCGCGCGGAGCAGTGCTGAAGGGGATGATTCCGGCGTATGAGCGGCGCGTGGGGGACTTGCTGAACTCGGTGAAGGAGGGGTCAGCGGCGGAGTTGGAGCCGGCTGCTGCAATTGAGCAGAACTCAAGCAGCGCGGGCGGGGGCGCCCGCGCCACACAGGCGCTGCCGGCTCCGTCTCTACAAGAGTCAACAGCAGCGGGCAAGAGTGCCCGCTCAACACAAGCATCGCCCGTCCAGACAGACGAGCCTCCTGATTCCTTGGCCGCCGTGCACGCGCGGGTGGCGGAAATGCCTCCCATTATTCTGGGGAAGGACATGGCTGACAATCTTGGGGCCAAGGTGGGTGACGTCGTGCTGGTGACCAGCCCGCAGGGGGAGTTGACCCCGTTCGGCATGGTCCCGAAGTACAACCGGTTTCGCGTGGTGGGCATCTTCAGCTCCGGATTCTTCGATTACGACTCCTCGTGGGCATTTGCCCGGCTGTCGGACGCGCAGCGGCTGTTTGGCTTGGGCGATCTGATCTCGGTGATCGAGTTCAAGGTTGATGACATCTACAAGGCGGACGAAATCACGCGTGAACTCGAAGACGCCGCGGGCAAGGGCTTTATGGCAACGAACTACCTGGAGCAGAACAAAGCCCTGTTTCATGCGCTGCGGCTGGAGCGGCTGGTCACCTTCATCACGATCGGCCTGATCGTATTCGTCGCCGCGCTGAACATCCTGATAAGCCTGATCATGATGGTCATGGAGAAGACGAAAGACATTGCGGTGCTGATGTCGATGGGAACGCGCAAGGCACAGGTGCGGAACGTGTTCATCGCGCAGGGAGTGCTGATTGGCGTGATCGGGACCGCGATTGGGCTGGTGCTGGGATATGCCATCTCCTACGCAGGAGGGCACTATCACATGATTGCGCTGTCGCCAGAAGTGTACTCGATCGATTACGTGCCGTTTGCGCCGCGGCTGATCGATGGCGCGTTGGTGGCGCTGGTGGCGGTGGGGGTGTCGTTTGTGGCCACGCTGTATCCCTCGTGGTCGGCGGCGCGGATTCTGCCAGCCGAAGCGCTGCGGTACGAGTAGACCAGCATTTCGTAGACGGTGGCGGGTGGGCGGTCAGATCTGGAGACGGGCTGGGCCCCACCGCGTTCAATCCCATTTTGGGACGCTTATAGGCCAAGGCTGGGTTGAAGGATTGTGCACACAGGGCGGCGTGATACGGCTCACATCCCTGTAGTCGGGGCAGGGATACAGTTTTTGGCAGCGAGATTTTGCGTTCCTACGGGAATTGGGAGGCGGTAAACGAATCGACCTCGTGTCTGTCTAATGTAGATGGACCGCTTGGTGTGAGAAGATGGCAGATTCTACTGTCCGGACTGCGCTAAGGCTACGGCTGGCACCGGATGGACCCAAGTGGAGGAAGGGTGCATCTAACGGAACAAGAAGGGGTGCTCCGGGTTGAAGGATTGAAGAAGGTTTTCCGGTCCGGCGAATCGGACCTGGTGCTCTTTGAGAATTTATCGTTCGAGGTGAAGCGAGGGGAGATGCTCGCGATCGTGGGCGAGTCGGGAGCAGGAAAGAGTACCTTGTTGCACATCCTGAGCGCTCTTGATCGTGCTTCTGCAGGTGACGTATACTGCGCCCACTTGCGATTGAACTCGTTGACAGCGGACGAAGCGGCGGAATTTCGCAACCGTGAAACCGGTTTCGTCTGGCAATTTCACTATCTGCTGCCGGAATTCACGGCGGCAGAGAATGTGGCCATGCCGCTGTTGCTGCGCGGGCGAACGTGGCAGCAGGCAGAGCCAGAGGCGGCACGCTGGCTGCGCGAGGTTGGGCTGGAGCAACGCGGGCATCACCGTTCGGGAGAGCTTTCGGGCGGTGAGCAACAGCGGGTGGCACTGGCCAGGGCGCTTATCACCGGGCCCAAGTTGCTGCTGGCTGATGAGCCAACCGGCGACCTTGACGGACGGACGGCGGAAGCAGTTTTTGCATTGATTGCCCGACTACATCGCGAGCACCAGCTCACCTCCCTCATCGCAACGCATAATCTGTCGTTCGCGCGGCGCTGCCATCGGGTGTTGCGGCTGGAGCGCGGCCGCGTGGAGGAGATCAGCCCGGAGTCGTTGCCGGCATGAGGGGACGCTTTTGAGGTAGTTTGCATCCTACAGACAGAAGGAGTGAGGGCACAGAAGCAACATAGTTAAGACAAAGTGCAAGTAATGTAACCAGTCAATGGCCCGAAAGAGCCTCGACAAGGTTCCTTCAGTAACGTTATAAAAACCTTGGAGTGCTGTTGAGGGTGGCCGTCTGATTGCATAATGAGGAAAGACACGTCCGATAAGTAAGGTAGCGGTGAACAGAGCGGGTCCAGGGATCAGGTAGGTCGAGCAAGTCAGGCCAAGACCTCGGCCAGAAGGGTCAGGGGCATTATGTTTGAACGTTATACGGAGAAAGCGAGGCGCGTAATCTTTTTTGCGCGCTACGAAGCCAGCCAGTTTGGGTCTCCTTATATTGAGACGGAACACTTGCTGCTGGGGCTCCTGCGCGAAGACAAGGCCCTGACGAACCGTTTTCTGCGCTCGCACGCCTCGGTGGAATCCATCCGCAAACAGATCGAAGGGCATACCACGATCCGGGAAAAAGTCTCGACCTCAGTCGATCTGCCCCTGAGCAATGAATGCAAGCGCGTACTGGCCTATGCCGCGGAGGAAGCGGAGCGGCTTTCGCACCGGCACATCGGGACCGAACATCTGCTCTTGGGCCTGCTGCGGGAAGAGAAGTGCTTTGCCGCTGAAATCCTGCACGAGCGCGGCCTGCGGCTTTCCACGATTCGCGAGGAACTGGCGCGCAGCAGCCAGGAAAAAGCGCAACCGCAACGGCAGCGGGAATCGTCGTTGTTGAGCGAATTCTCGCGCGACCTGACGCAGGCGGCGATGGACAGCCAGCTCGATCCGCTGGTGGGTCGCGACGGGGAACTCGACCGCGTGATCCAGATTCTTTGCCGCCGCACCAAGAACAATCCGGTGCTGATCGGCGAGCCGGGCGTGGGCAAGACGGCCATTGTCGAAGGTCTGGCGCAGCGAATTGCCGATGGCGAGGTGCCGTCGTTTCTGGCGGACAAGCGGATTCTCGCGCTCGACCTGTCTTTGATTGTCGCGGGCACCAAGTATCGAGGGCAGTTCGAAGAGCGACTGAAGACCATCATGAAGGAGCTGATGGAGTCGCAGAATTCCATCATCTTCATCGATGAGCTGCACACCCTGGTGGGCGCCGGATCGGCGGAAGGGTCGCTGGACGCCGCCAACATCCTGAAACCGGCGCTATCCCGCGGCGAGATCCAGTGCATCGGAGCCACCACGCCGGGCGAGTATCGCAAGTCGATCGAAAAAGACCGCTCGCTGGAACGGCGTTTCCAGGCGGTGAAAGTGCCGCCGCCAAACGAGACCGACGCGATCAAGGTGCTGTTCGGCATCAAGGATCGCTACGAGAAGTTTCACGCCGTCACCTACACCGACGACGCCATCAACTTTGCGGTGTCGCACTCGAACCGCTACATTCCCGACCGCTTCCTGCCCGACAAGGCGATTGACCTGGTCGACGAAGCCGGTGCGCGCGTGAAGCTGCGCCAGACGTCGCTGCCGGAAGAAATCACCGAGGTGCAGAAGCGCATCAAGTTCATCGTGCACCGCATGGAGAACGCGATCGCGAACCACGAGTTCGAGAAGGCTCGTTTCTATTCGGATGAAGAACGAAAAGAGCGCGAAAACCTGCGGGCCCTGCGCGAAAAATATCACCTCGATGAATCCTCGACGGGCGTGGTGAACCGCGAGGACATCGAAGAAGTGGTGTCGCGCTGGACGGGCGTTCCCGTCACCTCGATCAAGGAGGAAGAAACGCAGAAGCTGCTGCGCATCGAAGAAGAACTGCACAAGCGCGTGATCTCGCAGGACAAGTCGATCAACGCGCTGGCCCGGGCGATCCGGCGTTCGCGCGCAGGATTGAAGAGCCCGAACCGGCCCATTGGATCGTTCCTGTTCCTGGGACCAACGGGCGTTGGCAAAACTGAAGTAGCGCGCACGCTGGCGCAATTTATGTTCGGCACAGAAAAGGCGCTGGTGCGCTTCGACATGTCGGAATTCATGGAGAAGCATTCGGTCTCGAAGCTGATCGGATCGCCTCCGGGATACGTGGGTTACGAGGAAGGCGGCCAGTTGACCGAGCGCGTGAAGCGGGCGCCGTATTCGGTGGTCCTGCTCGATGAAATCGAGAAGGCGCACCCGGATGTGTTCAATATCCTGCTGCAGGTTTTTGAGGACGGCCAGCTGACCGACGGGTTGGGCAACACAGTCGACTTCAAGAACGCCATCCTGATCATGACCTCGAACATCGGGGCGCGGCACTTGCAGAGGCGCGAAGGGTTGGGCTTCCAGTCGTCGAAGGAAGACATGATCTCGGAGAAGGTCGAAGACCTGGTGAAGAATGAGGTCAAACGGACCTTCAATCCCGAGTTCCTGAACCGGCTCGACGAGATAATCCTATTCAACGCCCTGAGCGAGGCCGACCTGATCCAGATTCTGGAGCTCATGGTCACCCAGCTCAATCAGAACCTGGCGCAGAAGTCGATCACAGTCACTGTCGCGGATGAGGCCAAGAAGTGGATCCTCAACCAGACGCTCGTCGACCGCAGCTATGGCGCGCGGCCGCTGCGCCGGGCATTGCAGAAATACATCGAAGACCCGCTGTCGGAGGCGTTGATCCAGGGCACCATCACCACGCGTCCGGCCTTCATAGAAGTCTTCCTCGAAGCCAACAAGCTGTTTTACCGGCCTGTGGACGCGGAGAAGACAGAGGGCGTCTTGCTGTACGAAAACAGCTAGTGGAGCCATCAGCTTTCAGCCATCAGCCGTCAGCGCGAGCTGGCGGCTTTTGCTTTGGGAGGGGGCGTTCCCAGCTTCTCGCCAGCACGATAGTCCGCTCCTTGTGATCCCAGCTCCAACGAACGCGATGACCATTCAGGTGAACTCCACCGATCCAGCGGTCGATGCCGTTGAGCGCAACATGATCGGCTCTCCCCGCGTGTACTCGTCGGCCGACTGCTGTCAGCTCCAGGAGTGACCCGTTGAACTGGTAGCTGTCGAGCTTTCCGAGGAACGGCTCCCCAAACCCAAGGAGCGGATGGGGTGCTTTCACAAAGTTTCGCAGCATATCGAAGAGCAGCACGTCACCGACCGACTCCCTCATCAGCACGGAAGCCACCGCTACCGCAGCTTTCGTGCTTCCCAGACTATGGATTTTGCGAAGCAGTTGACTCTCCAGCCGCGATAGGCCATTGCGTTTCCCCGGATACTCCTGAAGCAGTCGAATCACTGCGTACCGGAGCCCTGGAAGCGGGCTCAGGTCGGCCTTGAGCAGGCGGACCAGGCCTGCCGGCGAAGGCTGACGGAATCTGTTCCGGGCGAAGTTCGCCGCCATGCACACGAACCCACGTCAGCCGTTCTGCCGCCACGCCCTGTTCGCGAAACCAGCTGAGAATCTGTATCAGGTTGAGATGGCACAGTACGCAATGCTCCCCAAACCACAGGACAATGTTTTCGTACCGACCGTGCAACGCCAGGGCCGCGTCCCGTTTGTCGAATTCGGTCGCGCTCTTGCCCTTGGTCCAGAAGCGCGAGCGCAACCGGCTTAACTGGCGAAGCGTGAGACTTGCAGGAACCGGTCCGGTGTAAAGCGCGTCACGCCATCGCAGGATTTCACTATCCTTACGGAAGCCCGCCAGACGGAGCGTGCCGCCCGTGGACTCCCCGTCGACAATGTGGAGCGTTTTCATAAAGTCGTTCAAAATAATAAACGATGCCCACGACTCGCATTTCTCCTCAACTTTCTTGCGACCCGCTTAGCTATGCGCTCATCTGGAATAGCGTCCTTTTCCCCCTTGCGGACAACTTCAGAGCGTCGAGGAACTCATGTCCAAGGTCAACATCGCCGAAAAATTCTCGAAAATCACCGAATATTGGAAGCCCTACATCGGGGCGGAGTTGAACGGGCAGGCGGTCAAGTTCGACAAACTCAAGGGTGAGTTCGTCTTCCATCATCACGACCACGAAGACGAGTTGTTTCTGGTGGTGAAGGGGCGATTTCGCATGGAGTTTCGCGACCGGTATGAGTGGATCGAAGAAGGCGAGTTTATTGTGGTGCCGCGCGGGGTTGAGCACCGCCCGGTGGCGGAGGATGAATGCTGGATTCTATTGTTTGAACCAGCTTCGACGCTCAATACCGGCAATGTGATTAACGAGCGCACCGTCGCTGAACTGGAGCGCGTGTAGGGACATGACAGCAGACGTAGCAAGCTACGTCTCTACAGGGACTCGTCGAACGGATCTATGGAACTGGTCGTTTACTCCGCATTTTGGTGCCCTGATTGCCGGGAGGCCAAGCGGTTTCTGGCCAAGCACAACATCCCCTACAAGGAAGTCGACGTCGAGATTACGCCCGGCGCTGCGGAGGAAATCTTCAAGCGCACGGGCAAGCGCGCTATACCGCAATTTGTAATCGATGGCGAATGGGTGCAACCCTACGTGCAGGGAGAAGGCTTTCTGTACGAAGAGATGTCCCGGCGCCTGGGCATCAAAGAGAGCAAATAGTCCGACATGAACTTCAGGCAGTAGACCTCGGTTTTAAGGGTCCGGGTACCCTGCGCCACGCCTGTTTTGCATTTCCCCCGGCACGAATGTTCACGTACCCATCGGCAGCTAGGCGGTAATTGATCAGTCCAGACTCTCCTGTACATTGTCTTCCGTACCGTGGAAAAGCCCTGCCGGACGCGGGAAGATAAACCTTCCCCCCGGCTTCCGGTGTCTGTGCTTCCCCCGGCCCAAAACACTGGAAAGACCCGACTTGGAAGGCTGGATCCACAAAGAGGGCGAGCGCGACACTCATGCCGGAATCCCAGATGTCGGAATCGAAAACTCCTGAGAGCACAACTCCGCCAGAAACCAACAACGAGGTGTGCGATACCTGGCAGGGAACGGTGCAGGCGGTGCTGGGAGTTGTCTTGCTGGCTGGCGCGGTAGCGATGTTTCGCTACTACTCCCCGGCAACGCCGCAGGGTGCGCCACAAGAAGATCTGCAGAACCAGGTGCACCAGCTTACCCAGCAAGTGCAGCAGCTCAAGCAGGAGCAGGGGATGCCGGCGGTGGTGCTCAACCGCTACCGCAACTCGATTGGCTACATTTACGGCGTCTACCAGGTTGGATTCGCAAGTCAGCATCCGGCGATCCGGGCGCGCGTTTCGGGGACCGGGTTCCTGGTGGGTGGGCGACTGCTCACGACCAACCGCCATGTCGCGGAGCCGTGGTATGGCGACACGGAGGCGGAGCAACTCCTGGAGCATGGCGCCACCGCCACGCTGGAGAGCCTGGTCGTATTCTTTCCGGGGTCGCCGACGGCTTTGAACCTGAAGCCAGCGGTGGTGTCTTCCAGCGACGATCTGGCGGTTCTGAGAATCGAAGACACGAACGCGCTTCATGGACTCGCCGTGCTGCCCCTGGCAAAGTCGGTGCCCACGGCCGGAGAGCTTGTAACGGTGATCGGCTATCCGATGGGGATTGCCGGCATGGTGGCGAAATCGCCGGCCAGTATCTACCAGCACATGGCGTACCGGCACAATGACATTACGGCGGCCAGCGAACTGGCTGCCCTCTCGCTGATTCGGCCTTCCGCTACGTTTGGGCATTTAGGTGACGTGGTCGGAGACAAGCTGATTTACGACGCCCCCACGGCACACGGTGGCAGCGGAGGTCCGGTGTTTGACTCCAAGGGAGAGGTGATTGGGGTGAACTCGGCCTATATCGACGGATTCTCCGGCGGCACGCTGGGCGTTTCCGTCGACGCGTTGCGGCCTCTCCTCGAAGCGGCCCAGCGCCAGAAGTAAACTGCCACGTCCCGGCCCAGGCTATCGTCGACCTTTTGCCTTAGTCCTGCTCCTGCTCTCCAGGCCGATTTTCCTATATATCGTTCTACGATATACTAAGATTGCACTAGATCGCTTCACGATACCCTTGAAGGGTTATGAAGAAACTCACCCTGTCGGACTATCAGGCGCTGGCCGAGTTCCGCTACCAGATCCGGCGCTTTCTCCACTTCAGCGAACGCGCGGTGAAAGGCGCGGGATTGGAGCGGGGCCAGTACCAGCTCATGCTGGCCATCAAAGGCATGCCCGCCGGGGTGCGCCCCCGCATTCGCGAACTGGCCGAGCGGATGCAGATCCTGCACCACAGTGCCGTCGAATTGGTGAACCGGCTGGAGACCGGAGGATATGTCCGGCGCGACCGCGCCCAGGATGACCGCCGCGAAGTGCTGCTCGAACTCACGCCGAAAGGAGAAAAAGTTCTGAGCGAACTGGCACTCCATCACCATGAGGAGCTCCGCTCCGCCGGACCAGCTCTGGTGGGCGCGCTCCGGCGGGTCATGCAGGCGGATCACGATATGGGCTCGCGTAACTCCGCCCCACCGAACGCAAAAGGAAGGGCTAAGGATCCATGAATCCCACCGGCGTCGAACCTGCAAGCCATCTGGATGGCGTCAACGACGTCCTGAATCCAGCGTCCGCGAACAACCACGGGTCCGGCGGGCCGGCGGGTTCGGCTACGCCGCCGCACCCCGCGCCTTTCCGCATGCTACTGGTCTCATTGCTGGCGGCGGCCATCGGACTGGTCGCGGGCGTCGTCGCTTTTGCTCTTTACAAGCTCATTGGCCTGTTCACCAATTTGTTCTTCTTCCATCGCTGGTCGGCCGACTTCTCCAGCGCCCAGCACCATCACCTGGGGTGGATGGTGATCGTGACACCGGTCATCGGCGGCATCATCGTCGGCATCATGGCCAAGTACGGCACTCCGAAAATCAAAGGGCACGGCATTCCGGAGGCGATGGAAGCCGTACTGGTGAACCGCAGCCGCATCGCGCCGCGCGTGGCCATCCTGAAACCCATCTCGGCCGCGATTGCCATTGGAACCGGCGGCCCGTTTGGAGCGGAAGGCCCCATCATTCAGACCGGCGGAGCCATAGGTTCGCTCGTCGGACAGGCGCTGCATACCACCGCGGTCGAACGCAAGGTTCTCCTTGCCTGCGGCGCGGCGGCGGGTATGTCGGCCACCTTCAACACTCCCATCGCCGGCGTGATTCTGGCGATCGAATTGTTGCTGTTCGAGTTCAAGTCGCGCTCGTTTATTCCCCTGGTGATTGCCAGCACGCTCGCCACCGCGGTCCACATGCGGCTTCTCGGCGCGGGGCCAATGTTTCAGGTGAGCGCGATGAATTTTGCCATCCCTCGCGCTTTACCGTTTTATCTCGCGCTGGGGCTAATCTGCGGCCTGGCTGCGGTTGGTTTCAGCAAGCTTCTCTACTGGGTGGAAGACCAGTTTGAAAAGCTGCCGTTTGACGAGATGTGGTGGCCGGCCGTCGGCGCGCTGGGTCTGGGCATTATCGGATTCTTCGTACCGCGCGTGCTGGGCGTCGGCTATGACACAATTACCGACGTCCTCAACGGACAGCTCGCCTGGAAACTTCTGCTCGTCGTCATGCTGGCTAAGGCCGCCGCGCTGGTGATCTCTCTTGGCTCGGGTACGTCGGGAGGTCTGCTAGCCCCATGTTTCATGTGGAGTGCCGCCCTGGGAGGCCTCTTTGCCATGGTGATCAACCACTTCTTTCCGGCTGCGAATCTGGCGCCTGGAGCTTTCGCGCTAGTCGCCATGGGCGCGGTCTTCGGGGCAGCATCGCGGGCCACGTTCTCTTTCATCATCTTCGCCTTCGAGATCACCCGCGACTACAACTCTGTTCTACCGCTGATGCTCGTCAGCGTCATCGCCGACGGCATCGCCATGCTCTTCATGCCCAACAGTTCGATCATGACGGAAAAGCTGGCGCGGCGCGGCCTGCGAGTCCACCAGGACTACGAAGCCGATGCGCTCTCTCAGGCTAACGTGGGCGAGACCATGGAGAAGGAACTGCCCGTCATTTCTGCCACCACCAGCGTCGGCGCGCTCGCGGAGCGGATCGCGCAGCATGATCCTGCAGTCGCTCGCCATGAGGCTCTGCTGATTGTCGACGAGGCTGGCCAACTCTCCGGCATCATCACCCGCGGTGATGTTCTGCGCGCCCTCGACAAAGACTCCTCCGGCGCCATGACCGTTCTGGAAGCCGGCAGCACCCATCTGGTGGTGACTCATCCGGACGAACTGGTTTCCGAAGCCGCTTTCAAAATGCTGCGCTTCGACATCGGGCGCTTGCCCGTGGTGGAGCGCACGGACGAGCGCAGGGCGGTGGGCTATCTCAATCGCGCAGGAATCATGGCCGCGCGCTTCCGCCGCTTCCGGGACGAGCATGTCCGCGACCCCGGCTGGTTTCGCGGACTGACGCGGCCTGCGCGCTGATGCGTTCGCGAACCTGACCGCGGGACAAAAAGCGGCTGGCGACCCCGCATGTCCATCTTGCAAACCCGGGCCTTTTTTCGGTAAGCTTCGGCCATCCCGCGACTTTCGCTGGGATACGTGTTTCGTTGACGCTGATGCCGCGAAGCGATCTGATGTCGGAGCCGTCACAGCCAACTCGCTGGCGAAGGCACGAGTACGGTTGCGTGCCCGCCTTTCTCGCCTGCTGTTTCCGCCAGTAATTTATTGTTAGCCGCGAGTTCCAATTTTTCAGTGCAGATGTTGGGGAGAGGACAAATGTCGAGTTCATTACTGAAACTGGCAGGGATTGTATTCATCGCGCTGACGCTGATCGGCCAGGCTTTTGCTCAGGGCGGAGCCACGGGGGCCATCACGGGGACGGTACAGGACGCGAGCGGCGCGATCATCGCCAACGCAGAAGTGCGCATCACCAACCAGGACACCAAAGTTCTGGAGCGCACCGCCAAGACCGGCGCGGACGGCTCCTTTACCGCCCCTCTTCTGCCGGTCGGCACTTATTCGTTGGCTATTCACAGTGCTGGGTTTGCCGAGGGGAATTTCACCAACATCGTGGTGCGTGTCACTGAAACCACGCGCATGATCGCTAAGCTGAGCCCGCAAGCGGTGCAGCAGAAGATCGAGGTGCAGGCTGAGGTACAGGCGGTGGATACCACCGACGCGACTACTGGCCAGGCGATTGAAGCGGGCACCATCCGCAGCCTGCCACTCGCCACGCAGAACTTCCAGCAGTTGCTCACGCTGTCGACCGGAGCACAAAGCGAACTGAACTCAGCTTCGGATTTGGGGCGTGGCGTGGTTCACATCCAGGTAAATGGCCAGCGTGAGGGCAACAACAACTATCTGATCGAGGGTATCAGCGCCACCGACTACAACGTCGCGGAACTCACCACAACTCCTCTGCCCAGTCCCGATGTTGTGCAGGAATTCAAGGTCCAGACTTCTCTGTACGATGCCAGCCAGGGGCGGAATGGCGGCGGCAACATCAATGCGATTTTGAAGTCAGGCACAGACTCATTCCATGGCGATGTCTACGAGTTCTTTCGGAACACGGTACTCGATGCCAACGAATATTTTCTGAAAGGCAGCCAGATCCAGAGCGGACAGCCCAATCGGCGCCCGGACATCAAACAGAACATTTTTGGTGGCAGCTTCGGCGGACCGGTTATGAAGGGCGGCAAGCTGGGCTTCTTCTTTGTTAATTACCAAGGCACACGCCAGGTGAGCGGCGATTCTCCGGGGACGCTGATCAGCACGTTTATTCCCTACATTCCCGCCGCCGACCGCGGCGCAACGCCAGCCGCAGAAGCCAGCTTGGCCGGTGATTTCGGCGTAGCCAGCGCGGATCCCGTGGCCGTTTCGCTGCTGGCCTTCCAGAGCAATCAGTTCGGAGCCCCAGCTAACGGTTACCTGTTTCCCCTTCCCAGTGTTCCCACCGGCACCGCGCCCGGATCTCTGGTTCAATTTACTGTGAGCAAACCGGGTACCTTCGTTGACGATCAATTCACCGCCAACTGGGACCGCGACTTCCGCGACTCGAAGGACAAACTTTCGGCCCGCTTCTTCTTCTCCAATTCCGAGCAGAAAATTCCCTTCGGGGCGGGAGGCTTACAGGCCTCGCTGGGCGCCGCCGCGAGCGGAACCGATCTGAATTTCCCCTACGACCTGCCGGTTCACGACCGGTTTTTCAGCGTGGCGGAGACTCATCTTTTTTCCCCGACGCTGGTCAATGACTTTCGTTTTGGTTTCGTCCGCATCAACAACAGCGCGCTCAACATTAACCCCGTGACCGTCACCGATGCGGGTATTGACCGCCCCACAAGCAATCTCACCAGCAGCATCTACAAATTCACGTTCCTGACTTCCGGGTTCCAGTTTGGCCCAACGCCGCAGGCGAATCAGTTCCAAATCCAGAACAACTTCAATTTCGTCGAGAATCTGAGCTGGGTGCGCGGTGCGCACACCTTCACGTTTGGCGGCCAATTTGTCCGCGTCAACCTCGACAAGCAGTTCCCACAAGTCTTCAACGGGCAGTTGTTCTTTACCAATACGACCGGTGGCACCGGGACCACCACGGATTTCGGAAATTTTGTAGGGGGCACTCCTGAGTTCAGTTTTGGAGGAGGCGGGGTCTACAACCACAAATACCGGCAGAACGATTCCGCCGTTTTTGCCCAGGATGACTGGAAGGCGACCCATGATCTCACGCTGAACCTGGGCTTGCGCACGGAATTCCTGGGGGCCTGGACTGACGGCGATTGCCACATTGGCAACATTGAATCGGACCTGACCAACTCGGGAACTTATCCATTCATTTATCCCAGTTGCGTGAAAAAGCTGGGTGTAGCGGGTCTGAGCGGCAATGCCGCTGGATCTACTTTCCGCAACAGCGTTTCCACGGGATGGGGGCCAAGAATCGGTTTTGCCTGGGACGTGTTCGGGCGTCACAGCACCACCTTGCGCGGCGGCTATGGAATTTACTATGACCGCGAAGATGTCGGCGCCGTGGACCAGCTCAGCTTCCAATCGCCGTTTATCCCAATCGTGTTCTTCGGCCAGACTCCGGGCTTCACCATGTCCGATTTCTTCACCGGAACTCCCGCGACCAATCCGAACGCTGTGCCCCAGGCGGGAACGCTCGCTCCAGCCTGGATACCCTGCCTCGCCCGGCTTGTCAGTTTTGCTCCCAGCAACAATCCCTTGGTGCCGGACGGAAACTACGCTTGCACCGGCGGACCAGGCGTAAATTCCACGCAGAATCTTTTTGTGCTGGAAGTTCCGCGGCACTTCGTGGTACCCAACACGCAGCAGTGGAACCTTACCGTGCAACGGGAACTCGGCAAGCACTGGGTGCTGGAGGTTGGCTACGTAGGCACCAGAGGAATCCATCTGCGTGAAACTCGCGACGCCATCCAATCGGTAAACGCAAGTCCGGCCCACCCGTTTACGGTCACGGACACCAGCGGCAACAGCTTTCAAATCACCAACAATACGTTTTCCAACGCTATCGCCCGCACGCCCACGCCGGGGTTGAACGGGTACAGCGGCTACCAGATATTTGCCAACGACGCGTATTCGATATACCACGCGTTGCAGACCACCGTGTCACGGCGCTGGGGGCGAGGATATTTCCAGGGCGCCTACACTTTCTCCAAGAATATCGACGCTTCTTCCAGCGACAACACTGCGTTCAATACCGCCTACAACGATCAAAGCAATATCAACGCCTCGCGCGGTATCTCCGACTTCAACCGTCCACACCGTCTGGCCGTCAGCTATGTTTACGAGTTTCCCTTTTTCGAGCATGCCAGTGGAGCCGTCCACGCCCTTCTGGGGGGATGGTCCATCAGCGGTGTGAGCATCTTTCAGTCGGGAGCGCCCTTCTCGATTTACGATTCCAGCGCGGGTACGGCTTTCCTGGGTGCCGGGAGCACGCCGCTGCTGGGCGCAAGCCTTGCCTCGGGAGCGACCGTGGCTAGTGGCCTGACCAGCGGCGATATCCACCAACGCATCAACGGCTACCTGAACCCTGCCGCATTCACGCCCGCGCCGTTACTCTACTATCCGTCAGGCGGCTGCACCGACCCCACCGGAAACACCTGCGTCACTGGATTCGGTGATCTCGGCCGCAACATCTACCGTGGGCCTTTTCAGCAGAACTGGGATGCCTCGCTGATCAAGCACTTCAAGATCGGCGAGAATCAGGATATCCGCTTCACCGCGGACTTCTTCAACGTCTGGAACCATACGAACTTCGCCAATCCTACCGTCACCGATATCGAACAGTTTCTGGCGAGTCCTACGAATAGTCCCTTTGGCAAGATCATCGGAAGCGTGGGCACGCCACGTCTGATCCAGTTCTCCTTACGTTGGGCTTTCTGACGAAGGGGAAGTGCAGGCGACAGCACACAGCCGGGAAGCTTGCTTCCCGGCTTTTTCCAGCATCCAGCATCGGGACTTCTTCTAAGCTTCGCCCGGTCAGTGACCATTGCGGTCCTAAAGACTTGAGTTTGCCTGCCGATAGGTCCTCCAGGAGCGGTGAAAACGCTCGGTATCAGAGATCCGTTCATGGCCGGAGAGATCAAGCGCATCATCGACTCCATCATCAGTCAGCGCGCAAAAGACAACCCCATTCTGATCGATACGACCAGGGCAAAACTGATCTTTCGAGGAGTCAACCCCGATCGCTTCACGGACGACTCACCCAGTGATCCACACGTGGAAGCCAAGCTTAGGGCCATTGCGTTAGAGATGGGGATATCCCTCAGGTGAGATAGGAGCGCCGCCGTGTCCATTGCAACTGCATACTCAACCAAGCCGCTGCCCGACGCTGTGAACGATTTGAGACATCAGTGTGGGGATCCCAATCCGCGAGTGGTGATATTTTTCGCCTCGAGTAAGTACGAACCGGCGGCACTCAGCCGGCAAATGCAAGAGACTTTCCCGAAGTCTTGCATCGCTGGTTGTTCCACCGCCGGGGAGATCGCGGGCGGCAGGATGCTGACCGGATCGGTGGTCGCTATGTTTCTGGGCTCAGACGTGGTCGAGAATGCGGCCTCGGCGATCGTAGCCGATCTGGGGTCCGAGGCGTGCGTGCAGGAGGCTTTCAGCGAATTCCAGCGGCACTTTGGATCTCCGGTGCCTTCCATGGATATTCACAAGCACGTCGGCCTGGTCCTGGTTGACGGTCTGAGCAGGTCCGAAGAGTGGTTGATGGAGCAAATTGGAATCCGCAGCGACCTGTTCTTTATCGGCGGGTCCGCAGGGGACGATCTGAAATTCCAGAAGACCCACGTATTTGCCACGGGCAACGCCTACACCGGTGCTGCCGTGCTGACTCTTCTGAAGTTAAAGAGCGGATTTGAAATCGCGAAGACGCAAAGCTTCAAGTCAACGGGCAAGCGCCTGGTGGCTACCCGGGTTGACGAAGCACTGCGTAAGGTTGAACAGTTCGACAACCGGCCCGCTCTTGAGGCTTATGCTCAAGCGGTTGGTGTCCCCCCGGCGCAAGCTGCCGCAAAGTTTCTGCGGCATCCGGTGGGTTTAATAGTGAACGGCGAACCCTTCGTCCGCAGCCCGCAACGACCCGACGGACAAAGCATCAGGTTCTACTGCGAGATCAAGCAGGGCATGGAACTGGAAGTGCTGGAAGGGACCGATATCATCGCCGACACAGCGCGAACCATAGAAGCGAAGAAGACCGCGATGGGACACGTCTCTGGACTCATCGACTTCCAGTGCATCCTTCGAACCATCGAGCTCCGAAAAGCGAAGCGCTGCGACCAGTATGGAGCTGTGTTTTCCGGCATCCCATCTGTCGGTTTCAGCACCTATGGCGAACAATACCTTGGGCACATCAACCAGACGTCAACCATCCTTCTGTTCCGTTAGCTGCGCCTGAGTGATGAATCGCGTTTTGTTGCTCTGGCCTCTTTGCCGCAGTCCATTTAGAATCTTTAGTCCCACATTTTCACGAGCATTCCAGGAGGGGTATCCGCTTTGATCCCCCGCTATACCCGCCCGGAGATGGGCCGCATCTGGAGCGACGAGAACCGCTTCCGCACGTGGCTGGCGGTGGAAGTCGCCGCCAGCGAGACCCTGTCTGAAGCCGGCATGGTGCCCAAGGACGCGGCTAAGGCGATTCGCGAGCGCGCGGATTTCAGCGTGGAGCGCATCCACGAAATCGAAGCCGAAGTGCGGCACGACGTTATCGCTTTCACTACAGCCGTGGCTGAGATTGTGGGCCCGCATGCGCGTTGGTTTCACTACGGCCTGACCTCGAACGACGTCGTGGATACGGCTCAGGCCCTGCTGATCCGCCAGGCGTCAGGGGTGATCGCGCAGGATTTGCAGCAATTGGCCGAAGCGCTCGAGCGGCGCGCCTGGGAGTTCAAAGACACGCCCATGGTGGGCCGCACCCACGGCATCCACGCCGAGCCCATCACCTTCGGGTTCAAGCTGGCGAACTGGTATTCGGAAACGCAGCGGAACATCAAACGCTTCGCCGCGGCAGCGGAAGACATGCGCGTGGGCAAGTTTTCCGGTGCGGTGGGAATCTTCGCCCACCTGACGCCGGAGATCGAAGAGAAGATTTGCGTGCGCCTCGGATTGAAAGCGGCCGCGGTTTCGTCGCAGGTCATTCAGCGCGACCGGCACGCGCAGTTCTTGGCGACGCTGGCCGTGATCGCCTCGACGCTGGACAAGATTGCCACTGAAATTCGCCACCTGCAGCGCACTGAAGTCCGCGAGGCCGAAGAATTTTTCAGCGAGAAGCAGAAAGGGTCTTCGGCGATGCCGCACAAGCGCAATCCCGTGACCTGCGAGCAGATCAGCGGCCTGGCCCGGGTGGTGCGCAGCAACGCCCAGGCCGGGTTCGAAAACGTTGTTTTGTGGCACGAGCGCGACATTTCACATTCGTCGGCGGAGCGGGTGATCCTGCCGGACTCGACCACGCTGGTCGATTATCTGCTGAACAAGACCACCAACCTGATTGAGACGATGTTCGTTTATCCCGAGCGCATGCTCATCAACCTGGAGAGCACGCGCGGCTTGATCTTCAGTGGACAATTGTTGCTCGATCTGGTGGAACACGGTGTTTCCCGGGAGGATGCCTATCGCCTGGTGCAGGCACACGCCATGCGCGCGTGGAAGGAAGGTCTGGACTTCCACCACCTCGTGCTGGCAGACAAGGAAATCACGGACAAGATTCCGCGCAAGCAAATCGAATACGCCTTCGACCTGGGACGCCAGTTGAAAAACGTAGACAAGATTTTTGCGCGCGTATTCGGAAGCGGCCAACGCAGCAGGACAGGAAAACTCTCTTCGAAATCTTCACGCGTTCGCCGCCGGCGCTAGACTCGCGCTCGCGGTACACTTCTCCGAACCCCTACTTTTATAAACCCCTTGCAGCGGCAAGAGTTGCGCCGCCAAATTCTTCCCGTCGTCCAGTCCAAGGACGTGCATCCTGCGCCGGCCTCGGCGCATCCGATAATTAACCATGCAGTTAATTCGTAAAGTTTCGTCAACGGGTCGGAGGTGACCTTTATGACAATCGCAACGGCAACGAGGAAGTCAGGTTTGCTGAAAACGGTGGGCTCCCTGCTGGCGGTGGGGCTGTTGAGCGCGACGCTTGTCGCTCAAACCGCGCCGGCAGCCCGCTACGACAATCAAATTCAAACCGCTGTCACGCAGAAGCTGGCGGCCAAGAGTCAGTTCGGCAACGTGAAGTCGAGTGTGGAAGACGGCATCGTGACCCTGACCGGTACTGTCGATCTCTACCAGCGCAAGCTGGACGCGGCCAAGCTCGCGCGCAAGACGGCGCACGCCTCTGGTGTGCGCGACCTGATTAATGTAGCCGGGCCGAGCGTTTCTGATGCTCAACTCGAACAGAAACTCGCGACCAAGCTCCGCTACGTGCGCGTGGGCTACGACAACACGTTCGACTATTTCGCGTTGGGCGTTAAGGATGGCATGGTCACAGTCGAAGGCCAGGATCGCACCGGTATAGGTCGCGATGAGGCCCTGTACGACATCGCGAACATGCCCGGCGTGAAGGACGTGATTGACAACATCGGGATCGAGCCGGTCTCGCCCTTCGACGACGGATTGCGCATTCGAGCGGCGCGGGCGATCTATCGCGACTCAGTATTGAGCAAGTATGCGATGGATCCGGCGCGGCCAATCCGCATCATCGTGGCCAACGGCCATGTGACGCTCTACGGTTCTGTGAATAACGCCATGGACAAGCAGGTTGCCGGCATGCGAGCCAACCAGCTCTTCGGCGCCTTTAGCGTGGAGAACAAGTTGGTGGTCCAAACGAATGCCGCAGATCAGCCAGGCATGTAAGTGTTGGTGTTGCGGTGACTGCAGGGGGCGCGGCGCAATCCGCGCCCTTTTGTTTTATTTCGGCGGCGTGTGCTGGAACGGAAGTTTGGTATAGCGTTCCTTTTCCACTTCGATGATCAAAGCCACCCGGCCTTCCGGCGTGCGGAAAGGGAACGGCTTGCCGGTGTATTTGTGCGAGACCGGGTCCATCATCTTGAAGTCGGGATCGGGGCGGCGCTCAATCACGCGGCCGCGGATTTGAACCTCTTCGTAGGGGTTGTCAAAATCCACAATCGACAACGCCACTCGCGGATCGCGCCGCGTGTTCTTCCCTTTGAGCGAACCCTCGCCGGTACAGATCACGAGATGCTCGCCTTCGCGTCCCACCCAGACGGGCACGGATTGCGGGGAGCCGTCGGGCATGAGCGTCGCGAGATGAGCAAAGTTGGGACGATCGATCAACTTCTTGGCTTCGGGAGAAGGTGTGCTGGGCATAGTATGTTCTCTGATTACAAGTCCGGGCATAAGGATTCAAGGGAGCCGGTTGATCAGCGACGCCACATAGCCCGCCCCGAAGCCGTTGTCGATATTCACTACGCTGACGTTCGAGGCGCAGGAATTCAGCATGCCGAGCAGCGCGGTCAGTCCCTTGAACGACGCACCGTAGCCGACGCTCGTGGGAACGGCGATCACGGGAACGCCCACCAATCCTCCGACGACACTGGGCAGAGCACCTTCCATCCCGGCGCAGACGATCACGACGCGTGCCTTGGTCAGCGCCTCTCGATTGGCCAGCAGGCGGTGGATTCCCGCGACGCCCACGTCGTAGAAGTGCTCGACCGTGTTTCCCATGAGTTCGGCGGTAACCACCGCTTCCTCGGCTACGGGGATGTCGCCGGTACCGGCAGAGACAACGGCGATTGTTCCCTTGCCATATTTTGTGCGGTCGCGCTGCAGGACGATCGCCCGCGCCAGTTCGCGGTATTCGGCGGCGCGGACTTTCTTCTTCACGGCGGTGAACTGTTTTTCATCAGCACGCGTGGCCAAAATGTTGCCGCCGTGCTTGGCGAGCCGGGCGAAAATCTCTGCCATCTGCGCCGGGGTTTTGCGCTCACCGAAGATCACCTCGGGCATTCCGGCGCGCAGGGCGCGATGATGATCGACCTTGGCGAAGCCCAGGTCTTCGAAGGGCAGGTGGCGCAGGCGTTCGACCGCCTCATCGGGCGTGAGCGCGCCGCGGCGGACCTGGTTGAAAAGCTTGCGGATGGATTCGGCGTTCACGAGAGAGCTCGCCGCGCAAATACGGTTGAGCGAAGTCTAGATTAGCATTCGGAACGGATTTGAGGGCTCGTCAGCGGCTGGCAGCGCGGATTTTGGCGATCACCGCGATGCAAACCCTGCGTGCCTGACCGGGTTCGCCGAGATGAGCGAGGAACAGGCGACGCAGGCCACTTTGCTTTACTTTGCCCGCCAGATAGAGGTCGTAAATCTGGCTCCCGATGCGGTAGCCCCACTCCTGCGCGGCGGATTCGAGTCTTTCCCCATCTCCGCGGGCGGCGGCTTGTGCGGCCTTCTCGCAGGCGGCACGAGAGAGCAGGCACGGCTCGCCGGTTTCCGGGGCTGGCCGCGAGGGATGTAGCACCCGCGAGCCGAAATAGGCCACTGCGTGTTCGATCACGCGCGCGTAGAACTCATCGCTCGCCGAAACAAGACTCGCTTCAGGGCCGTTCCCGTTTGCCCCATTCAGGCGGCGGGGAAGACCCTGGCAGGCATGATGCAGAAACCGGGTCGCATCTTCGGCAGCGTGCATCATTCGAAATTCCCGGACGTAGAACGCATTCACCTGCGGCAGGTAAGCGCTGCCGCGTTCTTCGACGGTCGCCAGCATGGACTCACGGTCCTGCTCATTCATGCCGTTGCGCGCCAGCAGGCGGCGCAAGATCGCGCCGGATGCGCTGCCGTAGACCTCCGGCAGCAGGTCAATCAGGAACTTCGGCTGCGTGCCGTTGTGCGGCGAATAGCGATTGATGCCGAGAAATCGAGCCAGGCTGTCGACAAGGTTGTAGATCGTGGGTGCGAAGTCGGGCCCGCCGTCGCAGCGGCTCCATTGATCGAGAAACAGGCGGTAGCTCTCGTATTTCTCCAGCGGTGTAGCGTTGAAAACGCAGAGCACGTCATCGCTGACTCGCACCGCTTCGACCTTGTCGGCGCGTTCCCCGGCGGCCCGCCAATACAGGGCATCGACGTTCTGCAACACGGTGAGCACTTTGGCTTCGGACAGCTGTTCGTAGACCGCGCGAGGCAGATGTCCCGGAGCAAGGTGGGATTCGCCAAACAACACGAAGATTACGGCGTTGGGATGCCGTTCGCGGATCTCAGCAATCTTGGCGGCGGCGTGGCGATCGCGGGCGCCGATCTTGCGCAGGTCTTCGCGCGGCATGCAATCGAGACCATAGATGGCTTCGGCGTGATCGCGGGCCGTCGCCAGCAGTTCATGGAACGGCGTCCAGTCGTATCCCCAGTCGATATCAAAGCGGATGCGCTGGCGCAGTTCGCCCTCGTCGATTTCCCGTCGCCACCATTCTTCGAGGATGTGCTGATCGCGGGCGAAGATGGTTTCCACGCCCAGCACGACCGGCCGGTCGCCCACCAGCGCCCGCTGCTCGATCAGCGACGCGGCATAACGCTGGGCCGTGGGCAAGGCATGGTAGTCGCCAATCAGGACCACGTCGGCGGCGTGCAACACGGTCTGAATTTGCGGCGAATCGAGAACGCTTTCGTAGTTGCGGAAGGCCTGGCTGAACTCGCGCAAATACTTTCGCCGGCTATGCGAATCCTGGGCGCGGATTTCGCGCTCCACTCCCGCCAGCGCGTGCAGTTGCGCTGCGCTGCGGCGGGATCGCAAATTGGAAGCGGTTGCCATAAATCAGCTTCTAGCTTCTGGCTCGTTGCTCCTGGCTCTTCGCCTTGACTTCCTGTTCGATGACTCCCTATGCTCCAAACTCGGGGCCACGATCGTGTCGCCTCGGGGAGGCGCCTTGCCGAATCACCCGCCGCAGAATCTGACCATCGCGACTACCGGGGCCAGCGGATCGATCTTTCTGCGACATCTCCTGCTTGCGGTCGAGCGCGACCAACGCATTCAGACTATTAACTTCATCGCTTCGGACTCCGGTCTCCGGGTGCTGGCCGAAGAACTCGGCATCAAGGGTCGGGCGAATCTGGTTAGCCAGATTCTCGGCCCGGCGGGGAACGCGGAACGTTCGCGAAGGCCCCCGAAGAGTTCTTCTTCCGCCGTCGCCCGCTGTGCGATGACCTCGTCCAAAATCAAAGAACAATCAAATGCCGACATCGGGGCCAACGTGGCCAGCGGTTCCTATCCCGCCGACGCCATGATCGTGATCCCCTGCAGCGTGGGCACTCTGGCCCGCATAGCCAACGGCGTCGCCTCGCACCTGATCGAGCGCGCGGCCGACGTTTGCCTCAAAGAACGACGCCCGCTGGTGCTGTGCGTACGCGAAACGCCGCTCAACAAAATCCACATCCGCAACCTTTACCGGGCCGCCGACGCGGGTGCCACCGTCTTTCCGCTCATCCCCGCCTTCTATTACCGTCCTACCTCTTTAGATGACATGGCCCGCGAGTTTGCCGGTCGCGTGCTGGCCCATCTGGGGCTGCCGCAGCCCGATGCCTTTCGGTGGAAGGGCTGAGGAATCAGCAACTTAGCGACTACCGGCAAAAGGCTGCCACCTAAGTGACATCGGCTGTTTCAGGGGAGGATTTCAGTGTAGAGGGCCAAAGGTGCAGGTCCCAGATGCCCGCCGGACATGTACGAGAGGGGTTATGAGTTTCCTCGGCGATTTTCCATCAGGTTCCCTGATTTCCAAAGCCTCGCAGCGCGACTGGTTGGCGTAGAATGCGGCAAATTCCGAAAGCTGGATGACCTATGCCATCGATCCTGCAGCAGTGTCTGCGACGATTCCCGCCACCACTAGCGGTTTGCGTTCGACTCGTACCGCTCGCGCTGATCGTGTATGCGACTGTGTCCGTTGCCGCTGATGATCGCAATCCTATGGCCAACGATCCCAAAGCGGCCAAGGCAGGCGAGTACGAGTTCCGCATCAACTGCGCGCTCTGCCATGGCCTCGGGGCGCACGGCGGAGGGCGCGGGCCCGACCTGACCCGGGCGCAGAAGAAGCACGCCCATTCGGACGCGGAGATGTTTCAGGTGATCAGCAATGGTATTCCGGGCACGGCCATGCCCGCGAATGGAACCAACGGACAAGGCGTGGGCATGACCGACGAAGAAATCTGGCAGATCATCGCCTACATCCGCAGCATGGAGGTGAAGGCGCCGGCCAAGCCAGTGGGCAACGGGGTGCGAGGCAAAGAGTTGTTCTACGGAGATGCGAACTGCTCGCTGTGCCACATGGTTGAGGGCAAAGGCGAGCGGATGGGGCCGGAACTCACTGCCGTCGGCGGTTCGCGAACGCGCGAGGCAATCATCGATTCGGTGCGCAATCCCAGCCGGCGACTGGCCTGGGGACTGACCGAAGCAACCAAAGAATTTCCGCAGGAATACGAGAGCGTCAGGGTCGTTACCGCGGACGGAAAGGAAATCAAAGGCGTCGCGCTGAACGAAGACAACTTCAGCGTGCAGATGATGGATCAGAACGAGCGGATTTATCTGCTGGAGAAAGACAAGCTGCGCTCCTTTCAGAAGAGCCGGGAGTCGATGATGCCCAAGTACAACGCCGACGTTTTGAGCGACAAAGATCTCGAGGACATCGTGGCGTATTTGATCAGCGTGGGGGCGAAATGAGCGGGCGGGGTTGGGCACAGCGGGCGGGGGAGTTGGCGACAAAAAGCCTTTATCGCAGAGCACGCGGAGAGATGCCGCAGAGATTGTGGAGGATTTCTGTCACGCTGTTGACCGTCGGCCTCGCTTGTGGTCTGTTCGCGCTGTCGGCCCACGCCCAGGTCACCTTCGAACGCCTGCTGAATTCCGCGAAAGAGCCGCAGAACTGGCTGACTTATTCCGGCGACTACTCAGGCCGGCGCTTCAGCGAGCTCGATCAAATCAATGTCGCCAATGCGCGTTCGCTAACTGCGAAGTGGGTGTATCAGACGGGAGCCACCGGCAAGCTCGAAACCACTCCCCTGATCGTCGACGGGATTCTGTACGCAACCGGCCAGGACGACCGTGCCTTTGCCCTCGACGCCCGCACCGGCCGGCCAATCTGGCTCTACCAGCACCAACTGCCGGGCGATATACGCCCCTGCTGCGGCCGTGTGAATCGCGGACTCGCCATTCTGGGCGACAAAGTTTTTCTGGGCACTCTCGACGCGCACGTGATCGCCCTCGACGCCAAGACCGGAAACGTCATTTGGGACGTTGTCGCCGCCGATTACCAGAAGGGCTACAGCTTCACTGTCGCGCCGCTGGCAGTGAAGAATCTGGTGGTGATTGGCGTTTCCGGCGGCGAGTACGGTGTTCGCGGGTTCATCGATGCCTACGATGCCGCGACCGGCGAGCGCAAGTGGCGGTTCTATACAGTGCCGGGGCCGGGTGAACCCGGTCACGAAACCTGGGAAGGTGATTCGTGGAAGATCGGCGGTGCGCCGGCGTGGAACACGGGAACCTACGACGCCTCAACGAACCAGATTTTCTGGCCGACCGGCAATCCTTCGCCCTCGAATCGCGGCGAGGGACGCGCGGGCGACAACCTCTACAGCAATTCGCTGCTGGCCCTCAACGCGGACACCGGGAAAATGAACTGGTATTTCCAGTTCACGAAGCATGACGAGCACGACTGGGACGCGACGCAGGTCCCGGTCATCGTCGACTCCGGCGGCAAACATCTGATCGCGCAGGCCAACCGCAACGGGTTTTTCTACGTGATCGATCGCGCGACAGGCAAGCTGGTCTCGGCCAACGCTTACGGCAAAATCACCTGGAGCGATACGAAAGATTCCGAGGGACGTCCAGTGGCGAACAAAGAAGGTTCCCCGACTCTCGAGGGGCGCACGGTGTGTCCGGGGGCGCTGGGCACGACGAATTTCATGGCGCCGACCTACGATCCGCAGACCAAGCTGTTCTATGTGACGGCGCGCGATCAATGCGACATCTTCAGCACGGCTCCGCAGCCCTACGAAGCCGGTCATGCTTACTATGGCAGCGCGTATTTTCCGTCGGAAGAAGCCGAGCCGTATCGCGGATTTCTGAAGGCGATCGATCCGGCGACGGGAGAGATTAAGTGGAAATTCGAGCACACCTCGCCGACGTGGTCGGGCGTGCTGTCGACCGCAGGCGGCCTGGTGTTCACCGGCGACGCGGAAGGGAACTTCATCGCCATGGACGCAGCTTCCGGCAAAGTGCTCTGGCACTTCCAGATGGGCGGCGCCGTGTATGCCGCCCCCATAGCGTTTGCCGTCGATGGCAAAGAATATGTCGCGATCACGGCAGGGAGCGGAGTGTATGCGTTTGGCCTGCCGTGATCTGCGCCAACCCGCAACGCTTGTTGCTTTTTTCGACACCCACTTTCGTGCTGGTTGACGCCAACCGCCTTTTCGTACTAATGTGCGATTACACCGGAAAGGAGGTGGTCGAATGACAAGTTCTGATGGCAGTAGTAGATGTACCCAAAGACCAGGTGAGGTGGCTGAGACTTAGAGCTGGTTGCTCTAAGCGGGGCTTCAGGCGCGCTAAGGAATGAGGATGCGCCGGAAGCTACAGCCCGCACACTACCGGTGAATAAGGATTGATTCCGCCTGACGCAGGTCGGTCAGGAAACCGGAGTTGCCGTAGAGGCCACGTAGAGTGACCACCTCTTGGTCAATCCCAAACAGTCCACCGGGCGGCCCGCAGGCTTCGTGCCTGCGGGCCGTTCTATTTGTGCAGCGAGCCGAAAAATCCTGTGAAGCGATTTCTTCGACCGCCGTGTTCGTCCCGGCGTGGCGAGTGGGCACTTCCCTGCATGCAGAACCACGCTTCCCAGTCGATCGGGTTGACTCGCGTGCAAACGGGAACTAAGATTCGCTGCGCATGGCAGAAGACCAGTTTCCGATCGGCCGTACGATCTCCCACTATCGTGTTCTGGAAAAGCTGGGCGGCGGCGGGATGGGCGTGGTGTTCAGGGCCGAGGATACGAAACTTCGTCGCTTTGTCGCCCTGAAATTCCTGCCCGAAGGAATCGCCAGCGATCCGGCTGTCCTCGAGCGCTTCCGGCGCGAAGCGCAGGCCGCGTCGGCGCTCAACCACCCCAACATTTGCACGATTCATGACATCGACGAAGCCGACGGACATCCCTTCATCGCCATGGAATTGCTGAAGGGCGTCACTCTCAAACACCGGATCGGCAGCGTACCTCTGCCTCTAGAAACGATTCTCACCATCGGCATCGAAGTGGCCGACGCGCTGGATGCGGCGCAGTCGGAAGGCATCATCCACCGCGACATCAAGCCCGCTAATATCTTCGTGACCGAGCGCGGACAAGCCAAGGTGCTCGACTTCGGCCTGGCAAAAGTCGTTTCCCGGGGTAGCGGCGAAACCCTAACCGGCGGCGGTGCCACCGAAGGAGACCTCAATCTGACCAGTCCGGGCACGGCGCTGGGCACCGTGGCCTACATGTCGCCGGAGCAGGCCCGCGGGCGTGCCGTGGACGCGCGCAGCGATATCTTTTCCTTCGGTATTGTGCTCTATGAAATGGCCACTCGCCGCCAGGCATTTCCCGGCGGCACGACCGCCGAGATCTTTGATGGCATTCTGAACCGCGCGCCGATTCCGCCGCTTCGGCTGAATCCTGAGATACCCGGCGAACTGGAGCGAATCATCAACAAGTCTCTGGAGAAGGATCCCGGCCTGCGCTATCAGCATGCGGCCGACCTGCGCTCGGATCTGCAACGCCTGAAGCGGGATACGGACTCGAGCCGTCGGGTAACGCCGGAGGTTGCCTCGGGTAGCGGTGCCCCGGTAGTGCCGGTCTCAGTGTCACAGGTGGGCAGCCCAGCTTTAGCTCCCGGAAGCAGCGCGCCCCGGCCTGCGCACACCAGCAGTTCCGCGGTGGCCGCTGCCGCTAAACAGCACAAATGGGGAGCCGCCGGAATTACGATTTCGGTGCTCGTGCTACTGGCTGCCGCGGGCTATGGCGTCTACTCGATGTTCCACCGTCCCGGCGCCGCACCTTTCCAGAACTTCACCGCAACTCAGGTCACGAATTCCGGGAAGGCAGCGCTTGCCGCGATCTCTCCTGACGGCAAGTACGTGCTCAGTGTCATGAACGACAACGGTCTGCAGAGTTTGTGGCTGCGCAACGTGCCCACTGCCAGCGATACCCAGATCATCCCACCTTCACCGTCCACCTACAGGAGCCTCGCGTTTTCGCCGGATGGAAACTACATCTACTTCCGTAAAGCCCAGAACGCGGTCAACAGCGATTACAACCTTTATCGTGCGCCGGTGCTGGGCGGGACTCCACAAACCGTGGTCCGGGACATCGATAGCGACATCGCTTTTTCTCCTGATGGCAAGCGCATGGCATATGCCCGTGCGAATGATCCCGAGATCGGCAAGTACCGTCTACTGAGTGCCGATCTGAGCGGTAACGACGAAAAAATTCTGCGGATCGCGCCCAGTTCCGATGCGCCGCGATCCTTGACTTGGTCCCCGGATGGCCAACAACTTGCTCTAAGCCTGTTTCAGCCTGATCAAGCCCTGGGCGGAATTGATCTAGTGGATGCTGCTGGCGGAAAAGCCCGGCGATTTGTCACGTTCAAGGACAAGGCCACTCTCGAATTGCACTGGCTGCCGGATGGCCGGGGGATACTTGCCGCCTACCAGCAAGCAGGCTCAGATTTCCTGCGGCCACAGATCGGATTCATTCCTGCTGACGGGGGACAACTTCAACCTATCACCCGCGATACCAACCGCTATGCGACTTTGACCCTCTCCGCTGACGGCAAAACGCTGGCTTCGGTCCAGTTGAAGACCTCTCAGAATCTGTATCTTCTTCCCGGTACGGGCAGCCAGAGCGCGGACGTTAAACCCCTGATTCCGCAGGGGCAGGAAGTTCGCGGTTTCAATTGGACAGGCGAGGGAAGTTTGCTGGTGGGGGACGGTCCGCGGCTGCTGCGCAGGACGGCCGACGGCAAGACTCAAACCCAGCTCATTGCTGATTCAGCGGCAGGAATTTTTGATTTCTCGACCTGCGGAAGGGATCATCTCATCTTCTCCTGGGCGTTCCATGGCGGTACAAACACAGCCAGCCTTTGGCGCGCCAACGCAGACGGATCAAATCCGATGAAAGTAACAGACGGGAAGCTGGACGTGGGTGCGGTTTGTTCACCGGATGGAAAATGGGGTTACTACCATGATCGGGCCGCACAACAGATTTCGCGCGTGCCGCTGGATGGTTCTGGAAGGGGTGAACCACTTCCGGGAAGCACAGTGCCCCACAGCTTTGTTTCGGGCGGAATCGGACTGTCGGGCGATGGCAAGGTGCTGGGTTATGTCCTGGAGGTTGTCGATCCAGAAACGCAGAATGGTACAGAGAAGATAGCTCTGCTGGACCTCGGTTCATCGGCGCCGCGCCTGCTAGATGCCGATCCCCGCGTCGCCCGCAGCGGCCTGGAATTCACACCGGACGGCAAGGGGGTGGCCTATCCCATCCACGAAAACGGCGTGGACAATATCTGGATCCAGCCCCTCGATGGCTCGCCCGGTCGCCAGATCACGAACTTTACTTCCGAGCAAATCGAGGGGTTCGGCTGGTCGCCGGACGGAAAGACCCTCGGCGTACTCCGCAGCCACACGGAGTCCGACGTGGTCCTGCTGCAAGAATCCAAGTGAGACGCGGCAGAGGCCGCCGAGACTGACCTGTTCTTGGTCGATCCCAGACAATCCGCCATTCTATGAGTCGGTGGCCAGCGGAGCGGCGTCTGAGAACTGGCCCCGGTAGCCAGTTGGCGCTCTTCCCACACTCGAAGTATCCTTACCCTCGTGTCGTATCTCGACGAACAATATGAGCGGCGGCGGCTGGCCCGAAACTATGCCGGCATGACCGATGGCGAACTGGAAAGCCTGGCCCGCAAACCGGAGTCGTTGACCGACGCTGCGTGGGAAGCGCTGGAGGACGAACTGGATCGGCGCGAGCTGGCGTATCCCGGCGAAGAGGCCGCGGACGAGCGCGAGGAACTCACGCTCCGAAATCTCATCACGATTCGCCAGTTTCGCGATCTGCCGGAGGCGCTGCTGGCCAAGGGAAGTCTGGAGTCGGCTGGTATCGAATGCTTCTTACGCGATGACAACCTGGTCCGGCTGGACTGGTTCATCTCCAACTTCATCGGAGGAATCAAGCTATGCGTGAAGGCCCAGGACGCGGAAACCGCGCGTGAGATTCTCGACGACCCGATTCTGGAAGGGCTTTACGTGCAGGGCGTAGGCCTGTACGAGCAGCCGCGCTGTCCCAAGTGCCAGTCGCTCGATGTGAATTTTCAGGAATTGGACCGGCCCATCGCCTATATGAGCGCGTTCCTGCGAATTCCGATTCCGGTGCAGCGCCCGGCCTGGCGGTGCCATGCGTGCGATGCGGAGTGGGAGGACGATGGCGCTGAGGCCGGTACGCCGCCGTCACGTGCGTAGCTTGGCGAAGGCCTTGCCGATGACATCCATGGTATCTTCCGCCAGTTTCAGGGCCGGTAATTCTTCCCGCGTAAACCAGCGGACCTCGGCAGCGTCGCTGGCGGCGGAGAGATCTCCCGCAACCCGGCGGCAGAGAAAATCAATCAAGACGTAGTGATATTGCACACGCTGCTCGGCGTCGCGCAGGACTCGATCGTAAACGCCCAGCAATTCGCCCGGTTCCACCACAAGCCCGGTTTCCTCGCGAGCTTCGCGGACGGCGGCTTCGCGCACCATTTCCCCGACCTCGAGCACGCCCCCGGGGATGGACCATTCGGCCAGCAGCGGCGGGTGGGCGCGCTTCACCAGAACGACGCGGTCGTTTTCAATAATGATCGCGCCGATGCCCACCAGCGGGAGTTCGGGGAATTCGCGTTGCATGGTGCAAGCATTCTAGCGAACTTCAGAGTTGTGATGGCGAGAGGCGGCAGCCGAGCTTCGCTCGGCATGGACGGACGAATGCGTCCGTCCCCACACGGGCTCTCGTCCCCACATGAGCCGTTTCCCGTTCGATCGGTTTTCTCTGTGACTTTGTGCCTCTGTGGTTAAATGGTTTTTTCCATGGCACTCGAAGAATACAAACGAAAACGCCGGTTTGATGAAACCCCGGAGCCTGCCGGAGAAGTCGAGAAGAAAGCCGGTCACCGCTTTGTGGTGCAGAAGCACGATGCCACGCGTCTGCACTATGACTTCCGCCTGGAAATGGAAGGCGTGCTCAAATCGTGGGCGGTGCCCAAGGGGCCATCGCTCGATCCGGCGGACAAGCGGCTGGCGATGCAGGTCGAAGATCATCCGGTTTCGTATTTCGACTTCGAGGGCATCATTCCGGAAGACAATTACGGTGCGGGTACGGTGATGGTGTGGGACGTAGGCACGTGGCAGCCGCTGTCGCCGGTCCCGGTGAATGGGAAGTACATACCGGGAACCGAGGCCGAAGCGGCGGCGATGCTGGCCAAGGGAGATCTGAAGTTCCGTCTCGAAGGGAAAAAGCTAAACGGTGATTTCGCGTTAGTAAAGATGGGCGGGCGGCGTCCGGGAAGCAAGGGGAACGAATGGTTGCTGATCAAAAAGCACGACGATCACGCGGTGGATGGATACGACATCGATGCACTCGATGAGTCGGTGCTGAGCGGGCGCAGCCTGGCGCAGATTGCCGGAGACGCTGGCTCGGCCGAGTGGAAGAGCCGTCCCGCCGGGCGCGGGAGGTTGAAAGCGGCCTGGCTGGCCGATGCCGTGGCGAAACTCGATCAGAAAAAAAAACAGAAAAAGCTAGCCACAGAGGCCACAGAGGAACACAGAGCACAAGCAGAGAAAAGAAACCGGGCTGAAGCAGATAAGACTCTGGCCACAAAGGCCGCTCCAGCCAAAGCAAGAAAATCCTCGGTGTCCTCTGTGCCCTCTGTGGTGAAGGTTCTTTCTTCACCGCGGGATTCGCCGCCCGGTACGGTCAAGAGGCCCATGCCCTCGACCATCCATCCCATGCTCGCGGAATCAGTGGACGACCCATTCGACGGCGCCGAGTGGCTGTTTGAGATCAAGTGGGACGGTTACCGGGCCGTCGCCTTCATCGCAGACGGCAAGGTGCGACTGGTTTCGCGCAACCAGAATGACCTGACGGCGCGCTATCCGGAACTTCAAGATCTTGCGCAGTTTGTCAAAGCTAAGAACGCAATCCTCGATGGGGAAGTGGTAGCGCTCGATGAGGAGGGCAGGGCGTCGTTCAGCCTGATGCAGCAGCGGACTGGATTTCGGCCCGGTGGGCGGCGGGCGGCGGCCAAGGCGGATGTGCCGGTGTTGTACTACGCGTTCGACCTGCTCTATCTCGATGGTTATGACTGGCGGCGCGTGCCGCTGGAAGAGCGCAAGAAGAAGCTGAAGTCATTGCTGATCACGGGCGATTCTTTACGCTACTCCGATCACTACGAAGAGCAGGGGAAGGCGTTGTTTGAAATGGCGCGGCAAAAGGGCCTCGAAGGCATCCTGGCCAAGAAACGTCAGAGCTTCTATGAAGAACGCCGCAGCCGCGAGTGGCTGAAGATCAAAATTCGCCACCGGCTCGAGTGCGTGATCGGCGGATATACGGAGCCCGAGGGCAGCCGCGCGCATTTCGGCTCAGTCGTGCTGGGGTTGTATGACAAGAGGGGCCACCTCATTCATGTAGGCCAGGCCGGGAGCGGATTCGACCAGACGTCGCTGGATGAAGTGTGGAAGTTGCTGAAGAAACGGGAGACAAAGAAGAATCCCTTCTACGGCGAGGTCGAGGCGCTGCGCAAAGTGTTCTGGGTGAAGCCCGACCTCGTGGCGGAGATCGAATTCGCCGAATGGACGGGGGGCGCCGACGGTGGCGGCCCCAAGCTGCGAGCGCCGGTATTCCTGGGTCTGCGCGACGACAAGGATCCGAAAGAATGCCAATTGGAGGAAGCGGGAAGCAAGAATCTGAGAACTGAGAACTGAGAACTGAGAACTGAGAACTGAGAACTGAGAACTGAGAACTGAGAACTGAGAACTGAGAACTGAGAACTGAGAACTGAGAACTGATTCCAGCTACTTGATATCCTTCATCGCCAGCAGCGCGCCATAGTCGTGGCCACTAGGATCAACGGCCCGGGCGACCACGCCCGCGAATGCATCTCTGAGTTCAGGATACTTTGCCACTAGGGCCTTTATGACCGCAAGGTTGTTCTGATACGTCTGGGCTGTATTCGAGATGTCGCTTGCCTGATACTTCACCACCAGGTCCAAATCTGTGTTCACGGCGCCGGGAAAAAGAGCAATGAGTTTGTAAGCAGCGCCTCCGGCGGCGAGATCAACCGTTTTGCCGTCGGCGGGAACGTCGGCAGGCTGCATTTTCTGCCACTCGTCGTAAAGCTTGTCGGTGGCGGCCGTGCTCATGAACGGAAGCGGAGAAATCAGGCTGCGGGCCTCGAGATAATAGAGCCACGCGTTATGCATCTGACCCTTGCTTTTGAACTCACGTGCACGGGCAATAAACCAGTCGCTGTCGTGGCCGGCGGACTGTGCCACCCGAAAGTAGAGTCCAGCCAGCTTCCAGTCCGCACCCTGCTGCAGCAGAATCAGCGATACTGTGCGCGCGCCGCTGGCCGCAGGCGCATCCAGGATGACGACGCCGTAGTTGCCGGGAGGTAGGTTGTCGAGATAAAAAACGGCACTGTCTCGGGTCTGCCCGCTCTTGCCAAAAACGCCGCAGAAGAATTCGGCGTGGGGAATGGCAGCCGTCCCTTCGGCCTCCAGAAGAAACGGCGCACGGGCTGTGGCCTTCGAACCCGCCAGAGCAGGCTGATTGTCTTTAACACTGGCCTCGATTGCACCGAAATCGGCGGCGACGCTGGGAATTGCGTTCTGCCGAAGCGAGGCAGAATCGCCTTTGGCGACGAGGTCGAAATCGTGCTGGGCTGCAGCCACCAGTGCCAGGCGCGTGGCCGCATCCATGTCACCAGAGGTGGAGCAATTCTCGGCAAGGACGATCGACGCAGAGAAAATCAGCAAGGCCAGTGCAAACCACAAGAGAAAATTTCCATTGTGGTAACCGGCGCTCATCCGCGCCTCACAATTTTGTCGACAAACGGCGTCTACCACGCTTTTTCCGTCCCGCGAAAATTGTACGCCACTGGTACTGCGTGCAACTGCAAGAAGTTGCACATCCTGACCCGGGTTCGGTGCGCCGCACTGCGGCGCAAGAGGCTAAGAGCCATCCGTTCTATAGGGTGCGGAACTGCCACTGTTCCATCGGCTTTGCCATTTACAGCGGGAAAGCGGTGCTAAAATTGCACTAAGGCTAGTATCTCCCCGAACTTCGCAGACTGGGTTAAGAGGAAAATTGCCATGAGCACAGGATTGAAGTTCGCAACGTTGCTGGCGGCAGGTCTCCTGTGCCTGCCGGTTGCGGGTCGAGCGGACACCCAGGCGACGCATCGTTCACACAAGGCCAAGAAGCCGCTGCCGCCGCTGCCGTCCGGACCGCAGGGCCCGGTGCAGCAGGTTCCCCTTGATTCCATGACGCCGGTGCCTCCGCAAGTCACCTATGAGAATGAACAGCTGACCATTGTCGCGCCCAATTCCACGCTGGGGGATATTCTGCGCGCCGTCCGCAAACACACCTCGGCGGAGATTGAGATTCCACCCAACGCCACCGAGCGCGTGGTCACGCACCTTGGCCCTGGACCTGCGCGGGAAATAGTGGCGGAGTTGCTCAACGGTTCGCGCTTCAACTACGTGCTGCTGGGTTCTCCCCAGAATGCCAACTTGCTGACCCGGGTGGTGCTGGTGGCAAAGACGGGCCCGGACGCTGCTCCGGGTTCTGCACCGCAGGCCGGAGCGAACCAGGCCAGCATTGCTCAGGACGCAGCTGACGCTGCACCGGATGCCCCCGATGCGGAGGCAGCAACCGACGATACCGCAACCGATGAGAATGCGGATCAGGGGACGGCGGAAGCCGAACAGGCCGCCCCGCCGGAGCAACCCGGAGTAAAGACTCCGCAACAGCTGCTACAGGAGATGCAGCAGCGGCAGCTGCTCATGCAGCAGCAGCAGCAACAGCAGACAGGGCAGCCTGCACAGCCTACGGGTTATCCGCCCGGCGTACCAGTACCGCCGCCGCAGCCGCCGCCACAGCAGAATCAATAACAATAGGCGGGATCAGGCAGCGTGGCGGGTGGTGTTCCAATCGATGTGTAGCTGGGCTCGCCTGCAATCAGGGTCGTCATCAGGGCTGGTTGCCGCCGCTGAATCCGGCGCGTGGCGAAGCAGTGGGCTCTGATGTCCCGTGGGATGTCTGGGCAACCATGTGCTCACGGCTGCCGTTGATCGCCTGCTGCAACAAATTCCAGTCGTGCTCGACGTCGACTTCCGAGGCCTTCGGCGGAGCGCCGCGTCGCAGTTCTTCCCTCAACCGTGCTTCCAGGAGTTCTTCGGTCAGCTGAGGTGCGACTCGGTCCGCCAAAACATTGTCGGCGGAGACGCCCACGCGGATGACTTGCTCTCCCGTCCTGATCTGCAGCGAGGGCCGACCCTCGGCATCCAACTCGGGCACGGCCTTGCCCAGCAGGCGTCCCCAGGCCTTGTCCACGCGAGTGCCCTTGGCAGCAGAAGGAGCCTGTGCCTGCAAGTGCTTCAGTTCGCTCTGATAGGAGCGGCGATCCTCGGCCGCCAGAGGCGGTTCCAGTCCGCGTTGAACATTGAAGACCTGCGCGTTGTGCGCCGGATCAAAGCGTCCGGCGCCCGTACCCACGTACACCGCGGCCACGCAGCCGGCAAAGATCGGACTCACCACCACACTGGGCCCGTAATATTTCTTCGATTTCAGAAAAGATTCCACCACTCCGTGCACGGCCGTGCTCCGCGCCACACTTCCCGGCACCTGCGGAATCACAAAGCGCGAAAATTGCAATTCAGGATGGCGTCCGCTGAACTTGACCAGGGTTTTCGCCATCTGTTTGGGCGTGGTAATGCCGACATCCGCGACCAGGCTGCGATGCAGCGCCTTGGGATAGTAGAAGTTCATCACATCCTTGGCGAAGTCCGCACAGTTTCTCGACACGGTGTGGAAGTGCGACTGGTTTGGTGCCGAGTTATAGTGGCGAATCAGAGCGTCATCCTGCGCGGGACTGGTTTCGATCTCGAAGCCGTAGAGCGTACGATCGTAAGCCGAGCCCACGAGTTCATACCAGTTGCCTCCGGGCGTGCCTCCATCCTTCAGATCGGGCGCGATCGCCTCGAGATGCTTGCGGCGGTACTGGTCGCGCAGGAAGGCAGTCATTTTCGCGTCTCCAAACAAGGGAACATCTTCCGGCTTTTCGACCGCATAAAGATACGGATTGAGCGGAATTGCCACCCAGTCGTAACCGCCGACGCCATCATAGCGGCTGAGCACGATTCCGAGTTCTCCCGGAGCGCAGGGCCGCAGCACCAACGGCGTTTCCGCGCACACCCCGGACAGATACACAGCGGCGTGCCCCGTAGCCGTGAAGAAACCCAGCTTGCCGTAAGGCTCCTCCAGCAAGAGCGTGGCCGAGCCATGCGCCTGCGAGGCGGAGATCGACGCCAGCACGATGATCGTGCTCAGAACGCGCCATATTCTCCCGCTCTGGCCTCGAAGCATATTTCCCTTAGAAAACGATTTCCCCCAGCATAAGGCTCCTAATTAGGAACCCATTGAGCAAAGATTAGTTGCCGGTAATCGGAAAAGCGAGTTACCGAAGTCAAATAGGAAATAGGGACCTGCGGCGCTGGACTGCGCAGCTGTAAGAAAAATCTGGAGATACGCCGAGTGTGAAAATTGAGTAAAAACCAGCTTGCGGTGCTGTTCAAAAATGCATCCGCGGGAGGGGGCTGTCTGTGCAGTGCGGGAAAGCCTCGATCACTCAAAGGGCTATTTCTTGATCATAAACAATACTAATTGGCTAATCTCCTGACACCAGCTTCTTTCCGGCCCAAGCCGCGCTCTCGGCGACCACTTTGTCTTCGTCCGCCGCCAGTTCGTTGAGCAAGGGAAGGAACTCCCGTTCTCCGCTGTTGCCCATGGCGATGACCGCATTCCGGCGCAGCCCGCTGCGCTTCGCGCGGCGAACAGGCGAGCCCCGAAAAGCCTCACGGAACTCTTCCGCGCTGATGGTGGCCAGCCAGTCAAGTGCCGGGTTTACCAGCTCTGGACGGGGTTGAAACTGAGGCTCGCTGGTGGCCGGAGCTTTCCGGTTCCAGGGGCAAACGTCCTGGCAGATGTCGCAGCCGAACACTTGACGTCCGATGCCCGCCCGCATCTCCTCGGGGATGGAGCCACGTTTTTCGATCGTGAGGTAAGAGATGCACAAGTTGGAATCGAGCTGGTAGGGCGCGATCAGAGCGTCGGTTGGGCAAGCGTCAATGCAACGCGTGCAGGTGCCACAGCGATCGGGAGCGGGCAGACCGGGTGGCAGTTCGAGCGATGTCAGAATCACGCCGAGAAACAGCCATGAGCCAAGTTTCTGATTGAGGATGCAGGTATTCTTGCCGATCCAGCCGATTCCGGCATACTTTGCCGCGACGCGCTCCACGACAGGGCCGGTATCGACATAACAGCGGGTTGTCAGCTCCCCGGCGCCAGACACCCGCCGCAGTGCATCTTCAACCGGGCGCAGTTTGCGCATGACGGCCTCGTGATAGTCTTCGCGGCTCCACGCGTAACGGGAGATCCATCCGCGCTGCGGATCGTGAACCTCCGTGGAGTAAGGCTGCGCTGCGTTGTAATTGACCGCACAAACCACAACGGTCCGCGCCCAGGGCGCAACCCGCGAAACAGAGGCCCGCTTCAGCCGGTTCTGCTCATCCCGCACTTCCAGGTATTTCATCTCTCCCGCGCGCCCGGCAGCGATCCAACTCTCGAAGTATTCGCGCTCTGGACCGTCGCTAACCGGAGCGATACCTGCCAAGTCGAAACCCGCTTCCCGGGCTGTGTGCTTGATAGTGGCCTCGATTTCGCTGGCAGAAAGCATGGTCAAAGTGAGAGAACATCAGCGGATGAGGAAACAAGATGTGCTGAAGACAGTATGTACCCGCTCCTCTCATTCCCAAATTGGAAATGCAATTTAATTTTGGCGTGGCAAAACACTCTTTCCTGCTTGCTCAGGGTATAAGCTTCCACTCACCGAGTCACCCAACTTACGTTGAGCGTTCTCCGGATTTGTTCCTTTAAAGGAGAAAAAGCAACTATGGCACAGACCACGCATGCGCAAGTCGCCACCATTCAGATTTCGGTGATCAACGAAAGCACCGTGCTGACCGATGCAGAAGTTACGCCAGTCGTTGCCGCCCTGCAAAAGCAGGTCACCAATGACTTTCGTCCAACCTGGGGGACCGATGCCGAGCTCACCATGGTCCCAAAGAACACGCAGCCGGCCAACGGCAGCTGGTGGCTGGTGATCCTCGACGACTCCGACCAGGCCGGAGCCCTCGGCTACCACGATCTCACCTCGGAAGGTCTGCCCCTCGGCAAGGTCTTCGCCGCCAGCGATCTGAAAGCCGGAACTTCGTGGACTGTCACAGCCAGCCATGAATTGCTGGAGATGCTGGGCGACCCCAATATCAACCTCAACGTTTTTGTGCAGAATGACAACACCACGGGGACCCTCTACGCCTATGAAGTTTGCGATGCCTGCGAGGATGACAGCTTCGGCTATCAGATCGACAACGTTCTGCTTTCCGACTTCGTCTATCCCGCCTGGTTTGAAGGCTTCCGCGCCGAGGGGTCCACACAGTTCGACCGCATGAACAAGATCCAGAATCCACTGCAGTTGCTGACCGGCGGCTACATCGGAACCTTCGACATCACCTCCGGCAGCGGCTGGCAACAACTGACGGCGGAAAAGCGCCCGGTCAATCTGCGGCATCGGGGCCCGGTCGGCTCGCGCCGCGAGCGCCGCACGACACCGCGCAACCACTGGCTGACCAGTTTGCCGCAGCGCAAGATCGTCACCAACGCGCAGCAATACAAGCAGCACCTCCAAACCATCCAGCGGCGCAGGGAAGCGGCCTGAAACTTTTTGCAGAGGGTGAGCGAGGCCCCGCGCACGTTCCTTCGCGCGGGGCCCTTTTTCTGGGAAACGATTGCCTAGGGAGGCTATCCGCAGAGTTGCGACTCGGATCCTGAAATGTGGGGGCCGCAGTCTGCGGAAGAATCGAGAACGCATGCGATGGCGTGGAAGAGCGGCCCTTCAGGGCCGCGTAAACTGGGAATCGATGTGGGCTTCAGCCCCTGAGGTATCTGGCGTACCGCTCCGGTTCAGCTAGAATCCCAGCTTCTTCACTTCCTCGTTGTAATACTTGCGGTAGAGGATGTCCCACTCCTGCGACCCTTCGAGGATGGTGCGCTTCTGGCTTTCGATCTTCCGGCGGGCCGCCACGTCAATTCTTTCTTCCTGGTTGAGCAGCTCTTCGAGGATCTTGCGGGTTTCCTGACGGATGGTGTTGGGATCTTCGATGAACTCCACTTCGTCCATCTGCTTCAGGACGTCGGCCACCGCGCGGGCCAGCACATTCACCTTGTCGCGGCTCAGCCTCACAGTACCGCCTTGTATTTGCGGACCAGTTCCGTTTTCACCTTGCGGAACATTTCCTGGTAGTTGGCGCCGGATTTGCGCATTTCGTCCGAATAGGCCTCGAGAATCACGCGCACTTCGTCGTTGATGCGGTCTTCCAGCGTCAGTTCTTCGAGAAGGGCGGCATGAATGCGCTCCGTGACCTGGGGCACGGCCGAGGTCTCTATGAGCTTGCCAGCAATCAATTTCTTGCTAGTTTCGCGGGCCAGGTAGCCCACATATTCTTTGGAAAGAAGCATGTGCGGATCGAATGCCCTGTGTCAGCGGACGCTTTGGTTTGAATGAAAAAGTGTAACACAGGCGGATTCCCGATACGGGAATGGCCCCGGAGGTTGTCCCCCGGGTGCCGCTTGCAGATTCACTTGGAGGTGGTCGAGCCGCCGTCTACCTGAGGAAATTGGAAAGCAGACCCATGATGATGGATCCTGCCAGCGCAACAAAGGCAAAGATCAGAGCCGTGCGGCTTTCGTCACTGCGCGTTGTCGAATCAGACATTTCGTTCTCCTCGCGTGAAGTCGCTGAGCCACGTCCCAAACAGGCCGGAATTATACAACGGGCGCCGCAAGTCTTGCCGGCGGACTTCAGGTCCATGGGACGCTAGCGCGTTATTTGCTAAGGGCATACAATGCTGCCTTAAGCCCAGAATTTTTATGTCCGCGATCCCCGACGACCTGACTTCGCTCAAAGATGACATGATTGCCTTCATCGAAGGACACGGCATGCGCCGCTTCCACGGCTACGTCGACTTCGACGAAGTTCAGTGCGTCATGTGGGAGACGGGCGCCAATCCCGACGGCTGGAAGGATTTCGTCGAGCTGGCCAAGAGCGCGGGCGCTCCGTTTCTCACCATGCACTCCTGGAAGCTGGAGCGCGAGGAGCTCGACGAACTCGTGCAGCGGCTCACCCACTCCGAATTTACCGATGGCGACGACGTGGAAGACGCGCGCTGGCTCCGCGCCCACCTCGGCAAAGTCGGCTTCCTCCAGCTGGGCTGGGCCTACCAGGGGTCGATGTTCCTGTGCGAAGTCAGCACCGAGTGGTACGACCGCTACCAGCGACTGCTCGAAGTTTCGGATGAATTCGGCGGCATTCCCATCGACGAGCCCGACCAGGACGACGAGAACTAGCCGTGCGCTGGCACTTGCCTGCCGAAGACCCGGTTCAGATCCAGCAACTGGCCACTGCCCTTCGCGATTTGCCCCATCTTCTCGGCCGTGATTTTGCCCGGCAGGACGCCGCATGCCAAAACCGTTTGGCCTCCACCGTTGCGCGCCTGCTCCTGCGTCGGGGCGTTGCGGACGCCGTGTCCGCGGAGCGCTTCCTTGCTCCTTCCATTGCCCACTTGCACGCACCCGAACAGATGATGGGCCTGCGCGTCGCCGTCGACCGTATCGAGGCTGCGATCGACCGCAAGGAGTCGATCCTCATTTACGGCGACTATGACGTCGACGGCACCATGGCGGTCATCATTCTCATGACCGCTATCGAACTCTGCGGCGGCGCCGCCGACTTCCACGTTCCCCACCGCATTCGTGAAGGCTACGATCTCCGAGACGACGTAATCGAGCGTGCCGCCGCCGCGGGCATCCGCCTCATCATCAGCGTCGACATGGGCATCCGGGCCTTCGCCCCCGCAGAAACGGCGCAGCGGCTGGGCGTCGATCTCATCGTCACCGACCATCACCTGCCCGGTCCCGATGGCGTGCCCCGGGCGCTGGCCGTGGTCAACCCGAACCAGCCGGGATGCAACTATCCTTTCAAACAGCTTTGCGGCGCCGGTGTCGCCTTCAAAGTTGCTCATGCCTTGATGCAGAGACGCCTCGACGAGACCCACCAAGCCAGGCTGGTACGTTCTTTCATGAAAGTGGTGGCTATTGCCACCGTGGCCGACGCCGTCCCGCTTACCGGCGAGAATCGCGTCTTTACCAGCCTCGGCCTCGATGCCCTGCGTAGGGCTGTCAACCCTGGCCTCAAGGCCCTGCTGGAAGTGGCGCAGATTTCCCGCAACCGTCCGCCAACATCCACCGAAGTCGCTTTTCGCATCGCGCCGCGCATCAACGCCGCCGGCCGCATGGACGTGGCCCGCGACGTAATCGAACTGTTCAGCGTGAAGGATCCGGCGCGTGCCAAAGAACTTGCCGCCAAGCTCGATCGACTCAACACCGATCGCCAGGAAGAAGAACGCCGCATTCTGCGCGCCGTTGAAGAGCGTTTTAGCGCCGATCCCGCCTTGTGCGATGCCTACTGCATCGTGATCGACGGCGAGGGTTGGCATCGCGGCGTCATCGGTATCACGGCCACCCGCGTGGTCGAACGCTACAATCGCCCCACAGTCGTAATTTCCCGCGACGGCGATGAAGCTTTCGGCTCTGGGCGTTCCATTCGAGCCTTCCACTTGCTCGAGGCCATCGAGTCGTGCCGCGATCTTTTCTCCCGCTTCGGCGGACATGCCCACGCCTGCGGCTTCGCCATGCCCGCGGCCAATGTCGAGCAACTTCGCGCTCATCTCGACGAGTTTGCCCGCGCCCGTCTCACGTTAGCGGATTTTGAGCCCTCGCTCGATCTGCAAGCGGAATTGAGCCTGGACGAGGTCACGCCGGCACTTTTTCAAGCCCTGCGCCTGCTCGAGCCCTACGGCGTGGGCAACCCCGAACCCGTGTTCGCCGCGCGAGTCACGCGTCTGATGGCGCCGCCGCGCATCCTCAAAGACAAGCACATCAAGTTGAAGTTGAAAGCCGGTGAGAGTTTTGCGGCAGGGAGAGCCACGGAGGCGAGCCGGGGTGTTTCCGAATCTGCGGAGACGGAACTTTCTCCGGCGGCAATCCTAGCGATCCCCCGCTGTCATCCGGACGGCGCAGGCATCCGACGCAGTGAAAAGACTGCAGCCGTAGACTGGAGAAATGCTGCGAACGCGAGCGGAGTTCAACTGAGAACTGAGAACAGAGAACTGAGAACTGAATTGCAAACTGAGAACCGAGAACCGAGAACCAAATCCATCACCTTTGACGCCCTGGGCTGGCACATGGCCGAGCGCCTGCAGCAATCCCCGCTGCTGGCCGGGGACGCCATCGACATCGCCTTCACCATCGGCCACAACGATCATCCTGAGTACGGTGGTCTCGAACTCTCGCTGCGGGATTTCAAAGCATCAGTGGTCCACGCCACGATTCCGGATAAAGAATCCGCCAAAGTCCGCTAGGCGCAGCCAGCCGTCGCCATACAACGTAAGTGCTAGACTTGCGCTTCTCAAAGACCGGAGGTGTGTATGCGTCTCTCAACTCTGGCTGTGTTCGCTGCACTTTCGCTGACTGCCGTTTCCTCCGCCCAAAAGAAACCTGATCTGCCGAAAGTAGTGCCGGCTCAGGCCGCGGCACCTGCCCTGGGCGATTCTTCTGCCCGGCTTCCCGTGAAACGCGTAGTGCTCTACAAAAACGGCGTGGGCTACTTCGAGCACACGGCGCGGGTCCACGGAACGCAGGACCTGAGCATCGACTTCACGACCGCACAGCTTAACGATGTGTTGAAGTCCCTGACGGCTGTCGATCTGGGCGACGGCCGGGTTTCGTCAGTTCGCTACAACTCGATCGCGCCGCTTGACGAGCGGCTGAAGTCGCTGCGGCTGCCTTTTGGCGAGCAGGTGACGCAGGCGGAATATCTCTCTGCACTTCGCGGGGCGCGCGTGGAAGTTCGCAGCGGCGCGGTAACCGCGGCTGGCCGTCTCCTGAGCGTCGAAAAAATCCGCAGGCAGCGCTCGAAGGACGATTTCGAAGACGTTACCACCTTCTCGATCGTCACCGACGCGGGCGAAATGAAGAACTACGACCTCGGCGCAGGCACTTCAGTGCGTATCGCGGAGCGCGAACTCACCGACGAAGTGGGGCGTTATCTTAGCCTCATCGGTTCTTCCCGGGCTCGCGACGTGCGACGCATGAGCTTCACCGCCGCCGGGTCCGGCGATCGCGATATCTTCGTGAGCTACATCAGCGAGGTGCCGATCTGGAAGAGCACCTACCGCATCCTCTTTCCCGAGAAGCCGGGCGACAAGCCGCTCTTGCAGGGCTGGGCGATTGTCGACAACACCATTGGCGAGGACTGGAAGGATGTCCAGCTTGCGCTGGTTGCCGGCGCGCCGCAATCCTTCATTCAGGACATCTCGCAGCCGTTCTATGCCCGCCGGCCCGTAGTGCCCTTGCCCGAGTCGGTGATGCTGACGCCGCAATCGCACGAAGCCACTGTCGAGGTCGATCGCCTCGAGCAGTTTGCGAATTTAGCATCTGGGGTGGCAGGCTCCAGCCATGCCACCACCAGCCTTGAGGGAGTGGTCAAAGATCCTTCGGGATCGATGGTTTCCGGAGCCCGGATCACCGTTCGCAACGAGGAGACAGGTGTTTCTCAGGTCACTACGACCGACTCGCGCGGACACTATCGCTTCAACGATCTGCAGGCCGGAAATTCGGCACTCTTCGTGAATGCTCCCGGATTCCAGCGCTTCAACCTCACGAACGTCTATCTGGGACTCGGTCGCACTAATCAAATTGATGCGACGCTGAACGTGGGGAACGCCAATGAAACCGTGGAAGTCCAGGGCACGGCGACAACGGTTCAGACATCGGAAGCATCCCTTTCCGAGATCGCCGGGAAGCAGCGTTCCGAGGCCGAGGGAAAGTCGGCCGGTGATTTCTTCGAGTACAAGATCAAACAGAAGATCACCATCGGCAAGAACCAGTCGGCGCTGGTGCCCATCCTGCAGGCGCACATCGAAGCCGAGAAGGTCACACTCTGGAATAAGGACTCCGCCCCCCTGCGTGCGCTGTGGATGAAGAACACCAGCGGACAGGTGCTGGACGCCGGTTCGTTCAATGTGCTCGAGGCAGATACCTTCGCTGGCGAAGGGGTTTTGCAAACCATTCACCCGGATGAGCGGCGCCTGCTTTCTTACGCGAGCGATGCGGCGGTGCATGTTAAGTTCTCCGAAGACGCCACGGAAAAGCCGTTCAGCCGCGTGCGCATTGCCAAGGGCATCATGCAGCTGACGAAGGAACAGCGGAAGGTCAACAAGTACATCATTCGCAACGCCGACACTGAGCCCCGTCAAATCATTGTGGAGCACCCCGCGGAAGAAGGATGGGAACTCACTGCCTCCACGCCGAAGCCGGAGGAGTCCTCGGAGTCGTACCATCGCTTCCGGGTTTCCGTGGATGCGGGCAAGACGGCGGAACTCACGGTCGAATCAATCCACCCGGATGAAACTCGCTACGAGCTGACCAACCTCGACGACGACGAAGTGGCGCTTCTCGTGGAGCAGAAGCGAATGACTCCAGTCATGCAGCAGGCCTTCGACTTGATCTTGAAGCAGAAACAGAAAATCGACGAGCTTACCACCCAGATATTCCAGCGCAAGACTGAAACTGATCAGATTGCGGCTGACCAGACGCGTATCCGCGAAAACATGAAGGCGCTGAAAGGAAGCTCCGAAGAAAAAGCTTTGCTGCAACGCTACGTCGGTCAACTCGATGCACAGGAAAGCCGCCTGGCAGCCCTGCGCAAGGAGTCCAATGATCTCACGGCACAGGAAAACCAGGTCAGCTCTGAACTCAACCGCATGATTATGGAAGTGAATGTGGACGAGTCCTTCTAAGGGGATATCCGGGTTGGGTCAAAACAGCGCAGGCGGGGAAGAGTCTGTTTCTTTGGATTACACTGAACTCAATGCCCCTGCCCGTCTACCGGCTGCGACGCTGGCTCGCGGCTACGGCCGTGCTCTTTACGGTCGTCGTCGCCACGATGTATCTTTCTGCCCGCTTGCGGGAGCACAACGTCCTAAAGGACGTTCCGGGCAAGATCGCCTACGACATCAAGCAGACCGCCAGCGGATTTCAGTTCTCAAAATCGGAGGCGGGACGCACCGTCTTTACCATCCGCGCCCGTGACGTCAAGGAATTCAAGCTGAACGGCCGCGCCCAGCTGCGCAACGTCAACATTATTCTCTACGGGCGCGATTCGTCCCGCTTTGACCAGATTTCCGGTGACGACTTCGCCTTCGATCCAAAATCCGGCAATGTCGCCGCCCAGGGTGAGGTGCAAATCGACCTCGAAGCCAACCCCGAGGGAACCACCAGCCTCGATCAAGCCCCGCCGAAGGCGCTCAAGAACCCCATCCACCTCAAGACCAGCGACCTTGTCTTCAACAAAGACAGCGGCGACGCCTCCACGAATGCTCGCGTCGACTTCCGCACGCCGCAAGCCAGCGGCTGGGCCGTGGGCGTGCACTATTTTGGCAAGTCGAACACGCTCACGCTGGACTCGCAGGTGCACGTGACCTTAGTGGGAGACGCCGCTCCGAGCCTGTTCGCCACCCACGGTCGTTTCACGAAAGACCCACATCAGCTCGTGCTCGATCAGCCATACATGACGCAGGCCCGCGGCACATTGCGATCCGATCAGGCGACGTTTTTCCTGGGCCCAGACAATGAAGTCGAGCGCGTGCTGGCTTCGGGAAACGTCCACGCGGAAGGTCAGCCAACCGGGGTCACGACGACCGGACACGCCGCAGAAAACGCACAGGAAGCTCCGCCGGTGCTGCATGCCCGGGCCGATCAGGCCGATCTGTTGCTGACGGGAACGCACAACCAGCTTCGTATGGCCATTTTGACGGGCAATGTTCAGGTCGAACGCATCGGGTCGGGAACGATGCAGGGCAATGCCGCGCGCGCGGTTGTGGACTTCGCCGCCCAGAACCAGGTGCGCACCGTGCACGCCGCCGAGGGCGTCCGCTTATGGCAGCACGGGGCCGGATCATCTGGCCTTGCCGCTGGGTCCACCTCGGGTCCCCAGGATTTTGAGCTGATCGCCCCGGTCGTCGACTTCTTCGTGGCGGAAGGGCGCCTGTTGGATCGTGCCGTAACCTCAGGCGCGGCGCAGATCACAATTTCCCCGGCGCAAGACCCCGCCCAGCCAGCCATGCCCTCCTCCGCTGCCCATACCGTCGTCACGGCAGGCCGGTTTGACGCCAAGTTCGAGCCCACTCCCGACGGCCAGAGCCGCCTGGCTTCGATGCACGGCACACCCCCGGCGAAGATCGTAAACACCACCCCCGGTCAGCCTGACCGAACCAGTACGAGCCAGACGCTGGACGCGGCATTTCTCCCCCAGGGCGGGATTGAGTCCATCGTGCAACAGGGAAGCGTTGCCTACACCGACGGCCTGAGTCCTGACAAACGAACCCAGGCATGGGCGGACCGCGCTCGTTACACCCCAGCCGACCAGATCCTCGTGTTGACAGGAAGTCCGCGAGTCGCGGAAGGCTCCATGACCACCACCGCCCGCACGATCCGCATGAACCGCGCCACCGGTGATGCCTTCGCCGACTCCAACGTGAAGAGCACCTACAGCGAGCTCAAGGAGCAGCCCAACGGAGCCCTGTTGGCCTCGTCTTCGCCGATCCATGTGACTGCGGCCAGCATGACCGCCCACAACTCCACGTCGATCGCGCTGTATCAGGGCAATGCCCGCCTCTGGCAGGATGCCAACCTCATCGCAGCGCCATCCCTCGAGTTCGACCGCGAGCGCCGCTTCGTGACTGCTCAGGGCACCACCGCGCAACCGGTCTCGACGGTGCTCGTGCGGTCCCCCAAAGCGGCTGGGCCGAAGGGTGAACAAAAAGCGAATATTAGGCCGCCTAGTACGACCAGCGATACAAAATCACCTCCGGCAACCACCGTGGCCATCACTTCGGCCCAGCTCACCTACGCGGACGTGGATCGCCATGCGCACTACGACGGTGGCGTCGTAGCCCGCAGCGCCGACTCCACCGCGACCTCCAAGTCGGCCGACGCCTACCTCGTCCCACGCGCTCAAACACTGAGTAATCAAGTACTTGGCGGCCCTTCACAACTCGATCACATGATCGCCACCGGCGACGTCATCATTGTTCAACCCAAGCGCCGAGCCACCGGCCAGAAGCTGGTCTACACCGCTGCCGACGACAAGTTCGTCCTCACCGGCGGGCCGCCTAGCATTTTTGATGCCGAACAGGGCAAGATTACCGGGGTTTCGTTGACTTTCTATAACCGCGATGATAGGGTGCTGGTAGAAGGCGAAGCAAGTACTCCTGTGGTAACACAGACGCGAGTGGCACGATAAATGCGTACCCTGGCCACTGAAGAGATCGGCAAGTCCTATCGTGGCCGTCGCGTGGTGAACGGTGTCAGCCTGCGCGTAGAGCAGGGCGAAGTCGTCGGATTGCTTGGACCGAACGGCGCAGGCAAGACGACCACCTTTTACGCCATTGTTGGCTTGGTCCCCCCCGATACTGGCCGCGTGCTGCATGACGGTCAGGACATTACCGACGTTCCCATGTACTTACGGGCTCGTCAGTACGGCATCAGCTATCTCCCTCAAGAAGCTTCCGTCTTTCGCAAACTCACGGTAGAGGAAAACATCCTCGCGGTGCTGGAAGCGCAACCAATCTCCTGGCACGAGCGCCGGGAGAAGATGGAGAAGTTTATCGACGAACTGGGATTGGAGCACATCCGTCAGAATCGAGGCTACGCGCTGTCCGGCGGAGAGCGCCGGCGCGTGGAAATTGCCCGCTGCCTGTGCATCAATCCCACATTCATTTTGCTCGACGAACCGTTTTCCGGGATCGACCCCATCGCCGTGTTAGACCTGCAGAAGATCATTAGCGGTCTGCGGGCCAGCGGTATCGGAGTGCTGATCACCGATCACAACGTGCGCGAAACGCTCTCGGTCACCGACCGGGCCTACATCATCGACGACGGGAGGATCTTCCGCCACGGCAACCCGGAGCAGTTGGCCGGCGATCCGGAAGTAAGAAGGGTTTACCTAGGAGAGAGTTTTTCTTTGGTGTGAGAGAAGCAGGTTTCAAAGTTTCAAGGTTTCAGAGTTTCAAAGCGAAAAGCTTGAAGCCACGGGCCTTGGAAATATTGAAACCTTGAAACTTTGAAACATGGTCTTACTCCAGCACAAACTGAGTGTCAAGCTCTCCCAGCGCCAGATCCTTACTCCTGGCCTGGTGCAGATGGTCTCCGTCCTCGCGCTCAACAAGCTCGAGCTCAAGGACATGATCAATAGCGAGATGGTCGAGAACCCGGTTCTCGAGGAGCTTGAAGAGTCCGTTCCCCTGCTCGATGACGTTGGCAAGAAGGAAGAAGACCGCGACCGCGCCGCCGCCACGACCGAAGAAAACCCGATCACCGCCGTAGAGAAGAAAGATCCGTTCGAGGAAATCGATTTCGGTTCGTTCTTCCAGGACTATCTCGATCCCGGCTACCGCACTCACAGCGAGATGGAGGATATCGAGCGCCCGTCATTCGAGAACTTCCTGTCCAAGCCCGGCAACCTGACCGACCACCTCGCCTGGCAGTTGGGCGCGCTGAGCATTCGTCCCGAGGTGCGCGAGGCGGCCGAGGCGATCATCGGCAATCTCAATGAAGACGGCTACCTGATCGCAAGCGACGAAGAGTTGCTGGGCATCGCCCCGCCGTCGCCACCGGAAGCCGATGTCGTCACCGCGCAGAACATCGTCAGTGAAGCCAAGGCTCTGGGACTGGCCGAGATCGAAGCCTCAGCCGCTGATTCATCGGTAGAAGAACCATCGGCGGAAGGTGTGCCGGCAGAAACCCTCGCCGAAGGTGGCATATCCGCCAGTGACTCCGAAGGTCTCCGTGAGCCGGACGCTTCAGAGATGTCCGCGGGCGATGATCTCGCCGCCGGGATCGACCCGGTCGACGCTCCGCGCCCAGCTTTGTCGTTACCGTCCCCGGTGATTCCAACCAATGGAGATGGTCCATCTGCCGCCGTGGCCCTCGCCCCTGCCGCAGCTCCGCATCCGGTCCACCAGGCGCGATTCACTCCCGCCGATTTGAAGGAGGCCCTGGAGGCGGTCCGCCAGCTCGATCCTCCCGGCGTGGCTTGCCGCGATCTGCGCGATTGCCTGCTCTACCAGCTCCGCTATCACCAGCAGCAACTTGCCCTGCACAAGAACGGGGACAAGTCTGGAGAACGGACCGGCAACGGCACGGCGCAGGTTCTTGCCGACGCCGTCGCCATCGTCGACCAGCATTTGCGTGCCCTGCAAAACAAGCAGCATAAAGAGATCGCCAAAGCTATCGGCCGCCCCGTGGAAGCCGTGCAGCAGGCGCTTGACTACATCCGCACCCTCGATCCACGTCCCGGTCTGCGCTACAACAAAGTCCAGCCCCGGCTGATCGAGCCCGATGTTGCCTTCGTGAAACACGGTGATGAGTGGCTCGTCATGATGAACGACGATGACCTGCCTCAGCTTCGCCTCAATCCGGCGTACAAGCGTCTGCTCTCACGCGATGGCAACGATAAGAACACGCGTGACTATGTCAAGGAGCGCTACAAGAGCGCCATCCAGCTCATCAAGAACATCGAGCAGCGCAAGCAGACCATCACCAAGGTTTGCTATTCCATCGTCGCCCGCCAGCAGGATTTTCTGGAAAAAGGCATCGACCAGCTGAAACCCATGATGATCAAGGAGGTGGCCGAAGAAATCGGCGTGCATCCTTCGACGGTAAGCCGTGCCGTGGCCAACAAATACGCCCACACTCCGCAGGGCGTGTTCGAGTTGAGGTATTTCTTCAGCGAGAGCGTGCAGGGGCCGGAGGGAGGCAACACGTCGTTGCTCATCCTCAAGCGCCGCGTCAAGAAGCTCATCGAGGAAGAAGATCCAGCCCGCCCGTTGACCGACGAACAGATTACCCGGATCCTGCAATCGCAGGGCATCCAGGTCACTCGCCGCACGGTCGCCAAGTACCGTGAAGACATGCGCATCCCGAGCACGCACCAGCGCCGGGTTAAGAAATAGTAACGCTGGCGTCTCGCCGGCTCTAGTCCGCCAGTCGCAGAGCGTAGCCGCGGAGCGGCGCAAGAATGCAGCCCACGGCGCAAGCCGTGGGTCAAGAATACAAAATACGGGCCAGCCCCGAAGGGTCGAAAGAAACAAAGACAAACAGTTCCAATGCAGTGCCCAATTTATCTCACGCACGAAATTCAGGAGGGGCGCTCATGAACGTGGAATACACCGGAAGACACTACGAAGTTACTCCCGCCATCCGTAAGGAAGTAGAAACCGGCCTCACCAAAATCCGCAAAATTCTGGGCGACAGATTTGAAACCAAGGTGATCCTCGCCGTGGAAAAGCATCGCCACAAAGCCGAAATCACCATCAGCCCGCGTAATGGCCCCATCGTCGGCCTGGCTCAGGCCAAGGACATGACCATCGCCGTCAACGAGGCCCTCGATCATCTCGAGAAGCAGGCGGTGAAGTACAAGAGCCGCTGGCAGGCCAAGAAGCGCTCGGCGCGCAAGAGCGAAGAAGTCAAGAAATGGAATGGCCACTCCCCGCAGGGGGATGAGACTGACCTGCAGACTGCGGTCGGACTGTCGGAGAAAACCGCCGTGCCGGTGCTCGTCCATAAATATCCTGCGGTGGCCAAAACCACCGAGGTGCATCTGGTTCGCTCCGAAGAAGCCGTCGCCATGCGCCCCATGACCCTGGAGGAGGCCATCAAGGAGGCCCACTTCCGCGACCGCGACGTCTTCGTCTTTCGCGATCCCAAAGGCAAGGTGATGGTGTTACACCGCACCCGCGACGGCAAGATGGAGCTGATTGAGGCGCCGTAAAGGCAGGCGTCAGGCTTCAGCTTTCGGGCTTCAGCAAAACTCGTGCGGTAGGGGCTCGTGTGGGGACGGGTCTTTGACCCGTCCGCCAAAGGCGAAGGCGGCCACCACAACCGAGGGTGCTCCACCCTTCACGGTTTTCGAAAGGTGGGAACCACGGACCCGACAATCAGGTTCACGGGGTCGATATGATTTCCCGTCCCAGGACATCGAAAAGCGGCAGCCGCTTTCTCATTTCCCGCATGAAGCGTATGATCCTCCCGCCGTTAAACTCAAATTGCAGTTCAGGAGAGGACTATGAAGAAGTTCTACGGGCTCGTCGTTTTCATGTTGCTGCTCGCCCCTGCGTTGTTCGCGCAGGAGCACTACACTGAAGGTCCCATTTGGCGCATTCAGCTGATTCGCGTGAAACCTACTCACATGGATGAATATCTCACCACCCTGCGCCAGTCCACCAAGCCTCTGATCGAGGAGGAGAAGAAGCAGGGACTGATCATGGACTACAAGGTCTTCTTCAAGGAGACCAAGAACAGCCCGGAAGATTGGGACATCTGCGTGGCCATCGAATACAAGAACTTCGCCGCCATGGATGGGCTTGCGGCCAAAGGCGAGGGAGTTCGCGACAAGATCTTGGGGGGCAAGGCTCCGGCCCAGCAGCTCAATGAAAAGCGCGCGGAAATCCGGGAGATCATCAGCTCGGAGCTGTTGCGGGAAGTTTTCCTGAAATAGTCTTACCTTGCCGTACGCTCAAAACGTTGTCATCCCGAGCGAAGCGAGGGATCCGGGTTCTTGCCTGCGCCACCACAACTCTCTGCGCAGGCACAGAAAACCATGTCCCTCGCTCTGCGCTCGGGGTGACCGTGTGGTACCGGCCGATGACAGAGTAGAGCAATTAGCTATTGATACGTTTTAATACGGTAGTTCGCGTGCTAGAATCCGCGCCGGGAGATTTGGCGATGACGATCCGCGCACGCTCCACGCTCTTTTCCGTCCTGCTCTTGGGCCTTCAACTCGTCGCGTTGAGCGCGCGGCCCGCGCAAGCACAGGCGGTCACACCGCAATTGAAGCTCTCGGTTCACTGGGAAGAACTTACAGCGGCCGACTTCCGCGAAGGCATTCATCGTTCGCAGGGAACGTGTCTGCTGCCATTCGGCATTCTGGAGAAGCACGGTCCGCACTTGCCGCTCGGCACCGATCTGCTGGATGTGCGCTACGCCGCGTTGCACGCCGCGGAGCGAGAATACGCTGTCGTATTTCCCGAATATTATTTCGGCCAGATCGCAGAGGCCCGCCACGAGCCCGGAACCATTGCTTACAGCCGCGACCTGCAACTGGCGCTGCTGCAGGAAACGACCGACGAGATGGCACGCAATGGCTGCCGGAAGATCCTGATCGTCAACGGTCACGGCGGCAACGAAAGTCTGCTGCCTTACTTCGCTCAGAGCCAACTGGATAAGCCGCACGATTATGTTGTCTACGTTTTCGACGAGCGCACGCCGCCGTCCGGAGGCCCCGCGAAGAAGACTTCCATCGACATGCACGCGGGCGAGAGCGAAACCTCCAAGATGATGATCGCGCGCCCGGACACCGTGCACCTGGACCGTGCCGCCGGCGAATCCGGCGCCGACCAGCATCGCCAGAATCTTCCCGACGACGTGTACACGGGCATCTGGTGGTACGCGCGCTTTCCATTTCACTATTCTGGCGACGGTTCCGCGGCAACTGCGGAGCTCGGCAAATTCCAGATGGATTGGTGGATTGAAAGCGTCGCCAAAGTGATCAAGGCGGTGAAGGCCGATGATGTCAGCCTCAAACTGCAGAATGAATTCTACGAAAAGAGCAAACACCCGCTGGACACGCAGCCGTAGGACGAAGTGATGATTGTCGATTTCTGATTGTTGATTGAAAAACCGCCTGCGCTCGAAAATCAACGATCATTTCTCAACAATCTGCAATCAAGAATCATCAATCTGCAATCGCAACTCACGAGCTGCCGATCAGCACGCCGGTAATGAACACCAGCACTCCGCCGAGTCCCACCTGGAGCGCCGCGGAGAACCAAGGCGTATCCATGTAGCGCTTGCGGATCCAGGTGATCATGCCCAGTTCTGCGATGACCACCGCACCAGCGGCCCAGAGCGCCATTCGGAAGTCGCGAAGCAGAAATGGCAGTGTGTGTCCAATGCCGCCGACGGAGGTCATAGCCCCGCAGATCAAGCCACGCACCCAGGGATGACCGCGGCCGGTCAGGCTGCCGTCGTCGGAAAGGGCCTCGGCGAATCCCATGCTGATGCCGGCGCCGGCGGAGGCGGCCAGGCCGACCAGGAAGGCATCCGCGCTACTCTTGGTCGCGAAAGCGGCGGCAAAAACCGGCGCCAGCGTTGAGACCGAGCCGTCCATCAACCCGGCCAAACCCGGCTGGACAATCTGCAGAACAAACAACCTGCGCTGCGCCCTCTCTTCGTCGGCCTTGACGTTGGCGGGAAGCTTTTCTTCCGTCAATTCCAGGGCACGCTCCTCGTGCGAGCGTTCCTCGTTAGCCAGATCATCGAGCAACTGGCGGACGCTGGCATCCTGCGTTCGCGCGGACGCCTTTTCGTAGAAGCGACGCGTCTCCACTTCCAGCGTGCTGGCCTCTTTGCGCACAGCATCGATGCGCAGCGGACGCGTCAGCCAGAGCGCAGGCCGCTGGACAAATCCGCGCACGTCCTGGCGGCGAATCAGCGGAATGTGCTCGCCGAATTTCTTCTGATACAGCTCGATCAGGCGGCGCCGGTGGCCCGATTCTTCCTCGCGCATGCCCTCGAACATCGCTGCCGAGGCGGGATAGTCCTGCCGCAGGCCTTCGGCAAAATCGGAGTAGACGCGCTCGTCTTCTTCTTCCAGGGAAATGGCCAATGCCAGGACTTCGCGTTCGGTAAGCTCGTGAAACTTCTTCATGGCGAACTAGCTTACCTGCAGGCGTGCAGGTGAGACAAATTTGGGATTGCCAATTTCCAATTTGGAAGTGCCAATTTGCGACTGAATGCGGTCCTAGTCAAGACTGATCTGACCGTACCTCAAATGGCAATCGGCAACCAGCAATCGCCAAAACCGTCCAGTAGCTTTCGATGCTACTATCCACAGCATGACGCCCCGGAAATCGGCGAGGTCCATGAAGCGCGAGAGGCCGAAACCCAAGGGGAAAAACCCCGTGGTTCGTGATGGCCAACATTCGCCGGAGCTGGTGGTCATCACGGGCATGAGCGGCTCGGGCAAGGCGTCCGTGCTCAAGGCGTTTGAGGATCTGGGTTATTACTGTGTGGACAATCTCCCGGTGGAGTTGATCCCGCGCTTTGCCGAACTCGCGATGCAGTCGGGTGAAATTCGCCGCACCGCGCTGGTGGTGGATGTGCGCGAGGGGTCGCAGCTCGACGAGCTTCCCGGCATCCTGAAAAGCGTCAGGCGCATGATTCCGACCAAGGTGATCTTTTTGGAGGCTTCCGATGCGGTGCTGCTGCGCCGCTTCAGTGAGACTCGTCGCCCGCACCCGCTGGGAACCGGCGCGCCAGTGAAAGCCGCGCTGAAGGCCGAACGCAAGCATCTGGGCTCGATCCGGGCGCTGGCGGATTTTGTCATCGACACGTCCAAGTTCAACGTCCATGAGTTGCGGGCCCACATCACAGAGCGCTTCCGCAAGCAGGCATCGGGAAAAGACATTCTGGTTTCGTGCGTGAGTTTCGGTTTCCGTCACGGGCTGCCCGAGGACGCAGACCTGGTCTTCGATGTGCGCTTTCTGCCCAACCCGCACTTCGTGCCCGAGTTTCGTCCGCTCACGGGGCGCGATCCGCGCGTGGCCAAATATATCCGGTCGTTCCCCCAGACACGGGAGTTTGTGCAACGCATTTCCGACCTGCTCGTGTACCTCTTGCCGCATTACATCCGCGAAGGTAAGAGTTACTTAACGATTGGCTTCGGATGCACCGGTGGGCAGCACCGCTCGGTGATGATTGCAGAGGATGTCAAAAAGCGCCTGCACCAGGCCGGATACCGGGTGAAGGTGGTGCATAGGGATAGTCCGAAGTGACAGGCGAAAGCTGCGATCTAAAGCGGATCTCTGGACGCGATTTGTGTGCTTGAGTTACAGGGGATCAGTTCGCGCTCCTCTCGAAAAGGCGCGACGTGGCAGCGCCGAAAATGAAGCCACCGATGTGTGCCAGGTAGGCCACCCCGCCCGTCTGCGCTTGTGCGACCTGGCCGGCATTGAAGAGCTGGGTGAGAAACCAGAAGCCAATTAACAGTGCAGCCGGAATGAATGTGACCCGGACAAACAGAAAGATCAACAGAATCGTGCGAATTCGGTCCCGTGGATAGGTGATGAGAAACGCGCCCATCACCGCCGCAATCGCTCCGCTTGCTCCCAGGTTGGGCACTGTGGAATGCGGGCTGGCCGCGATCTGGGCGAGCATCGCCACGATCCCGCCAAACAGGTAGAAGGTCAGATACCGCCATCGCCCCATCGCGTCTTCGATCTCCGGGCCAAAGGCCCACAAGAAGATCATGTTGCCGATGATGTGCGACCAGCTGGCGTGCATGAACATCGCCGTCACTATCGTAAGCCAGTGATGGCCGTAAACAACTTGTGCGGGCACCGCAGCCCACTGGTTCACGAAGGCGTCGCCGCGCATCAACTCGCGCGCAAAGACAAGGCAGTTCACGACGATGATAAGAATGGTGACGACAGGTATTCGGGCAGGGCGTCGAGAAGCATCCCCTAACGGGATCATTCCTCCCATCTCGTTTGCCTCCAGCCATCTCGAGACCAACCGGGCTTCGCCGGACACAATTTTCCCGAAGCGTCAAATCCTCTCCGCGCCCCGCCAATCGGTTTCCCAATCGGGGACTAAGCCGCTAGCGATGACGGCGATGCCGGAGCCGATTCCATAGCCTTGCGCACGGCCAGCGACATCATCACGCGCGCAACCCCGCTGAAGATCATGCTGACGCCCACCAGAGTGCCGATCGCCCAGGCCGCACTCGACGGCCATTGCATATAGATCATCAGCCCCAGCAGCAG
>Ga0116217_10000092_pt1 | contig 101151 bp, 80 predicted proteins | sample Sb_taG_6_FD_89697 | JGI IMG/M metagenome (GOLD analysis project Ga0116217, IMG submission 89697) | Peat soil microbial communities from Weissenstadt, Germany - Sb_50d_4_PS metaG | ecosystem: Environmental > Terrestrial > Soil > Wetlands > Peat | place: Germany: Weissenstadt | collected 2010-09-21
CACCAATTCCCACTGTTCATCTGTCAGTTCCCAACGGCCTGCCATTCAAGTCCGCGGAGACGCCTTGAGCACATCCAGTTTTGCAGATTCCCCCAACCAAAATGTTTATGAGATGGGTTCTAGTCGCGCATTTCTGGATCGTTTCGCAGAGACGCGTTTCTGGGTGGCGATCAAGCGATCTGCGCGTGCTTCAATTGTCACGCAATTGTCACAGGCTCATTGACCGCGTTCGCGCCGTCATTGTTGCGAAATTGTTTTGTTCGGTTCCCTTTGTGCCACCCTCGCGGGGGGAATTCCGATCAACGGTCAGCCCGGCCACGAAGTCCCGGAGGTCTCGAAGCGTAAACCTGCTGATCTTATGGAACGCGCTCGGCCGTGTTGCCGGCTTCGAAGATGTGTCCCATCTTCTCCTGCTTGGTTTTCAGGTAACGTTCGAAGGTTTTGTGCGTGGGCACATCAGCCGAGACGCGCTCCGTCACCGTGATCCCGGCAGACTCGAGCCCATCCACTTTTTCGGGATTGTTGGTCATCAGCCGCACGCGTCGTACGCCAAGCAGCTTCAGCACCTCGGCGGCAAGGTCATAGTCCCGGCAGTCCGCGGCAAAGCCCAGTTCCTCATTCGCTTCCACGGTATCCAGCCCCTGGTCCTGCAGTTCGTAGGCCTTGAGCTTCGCCATCAGGCCGATGCCGCGTCCCTCCTGCTGCTCGTAGAGCAGAATGCCCGCGCCCTCCTCGGCGATCCGCGTCAGTGCCAACTCCAGCTGCATCCGGCAATCGCAGCGCAGCGATCCGAATACGTCGCCGGTAAGGCATTGCGAGTGGATGCGCACCAGCGGCGGCGTCGAATGCACATCGCCCATCACCAGCGCCACCAGGCCCTCCACCGCTGAGTCCGGTTCGCAGCCGGGTTCCGTCACCTTCCGCGCGCCCTCAAATCCCAGAATGCGAAAAGTCCCCCATCGAGTGGGAAAATCTGCTTCGGCAATCTTCTTCACGCTCTCCAATGCCATGCTTCCATTTTACGGCGCGCGGCGTTTTCGGCCCGCGAGACGCTACTGATCCGCATTGACATCGTGTCCCCCTCGACGGTACCCCTCAAGTGAGGCGCGTTGATGAAGTCCTCTGTGCAGATCGTCCCTGTCGAAAGTGCCGAAGCTCTCGCCTCGGTGCGCACTCTGCTCCAGGAGTATTGGAACTCCTTCGGCTTCACCCCTTGCTTCCAGAACTTCAGTGATGAGATTGCCGGTTTGCCCGGTGCCTACGCGCCGCCGGGCGGCCGCCTCGCCCTGGCCATGGTCGAAGGCCAGCCCGCCGGATGCATCGCTTTGCGCCGCCTCGACGAACGCCACGCCGAAGTCAAACGCCTTTATGCGCGCCCGGCATTCCGCGGGTTCGGCCTTGGCCGGGCATTGCTCGAGTGGGTGATGGCCGAAGCTCGCGCCGCCGGATACTCCAAAATGGTGGGCGACACCATGCCGGTGATGGGCGATGCCCTGGCCCTATACGACCGCATGGGATTCGAGCGCTGCGAACCCTACTCCCCAAAGCCCACCGAAGGCGCCATCTATATTCGTAAGACTCTCTAGTCGCTCTCCCGCCGGTCCTTCGGTCCACCTTCATTGATCTTGAATCTCATAACGTCTGTTTCCTAGTCCCTTAGTCCCTAGTCCCTCGCTCCCCGCTCCCCCGCTCCCCGTCCTCTGCGATACATTGATCGTGTGACAGACAACCTAATTTGGGTCACGCTGTTAGTCAAGCTTGGCGTGGTTGCCTCGGTCGCCAGCGTCCTGGCGCGCGTTACCACTTTCCGGCGCCTGTTTTTCGCCGAGACACGCAGTCGTCGGCAAACTCTGGCCTTGCTGGCGTTTTTCCTGGTGCCGCTCACTCTCGGGGTCTGGCTTCGGTTCCGGGTTCCCAACTTTCTCGCCGCCGACATCTCATTTGAAACCGTTATTCTTCTAGGCCTGCTCATCGGCCCCGGCTGGGCGATGCTCAGCGGCGCCGTCCTTTCCGTCCCCGCCTTTCTGCACCACGAGTTCCTCGCGCTCCCGTTCGATGTCGCACTCGGTCTGGCTGCCGGCATGATCGGCCGCTTTGTGGAGAAGGAAGAGATCTGGTCCTTCACGCCTTTCGTTGATCTGAGCCTCTATCGCTGGATCCGACGCAATCTGATCAAGCCGCGCGTCGACCGCCAGATTCTCCTCCTGGTTCTGATCGCCGCCATGGAGATGATTCGCGACTGGATTGCGCACATGTTTCCGCACCGCCTCTTCGCGCTGGTTTCCAGCCACATCTGGCTGCAGGCGCTCGTGTGCCTTGCCGCGCCCATTAATGTCGGCATCGCCCTCAAAGTGTGGAACGCGCTCCGCGTCGAGATGTCTCTCGAGGAGCAGAAGCGCCTGGTGCTTGAAGCCCGCCTCGACGCCCTGCAACGCCAGATCAATCCGCACTTTCTCTTCAATACCCTCAACTCCGTTGCCTCGCTGGTGCGCAGCCAGCCCGAGCTCGCCCGCCAGATGACGGTCAAGCTGGCCAACATTCTGCGCGCTCTGCTCAAGGATCACGATGCCTACGTTCCGCTGCGCGACGAGCTCAGATTCACCGACGACTACATCGATATCGAGGTGGTGCGCTTCGGCGCCGACAAGCTCCGCATCGAAAAAGACATCGATCCACGCACGCTGGAGGTCCTGGTCCCCAGCATTCTGCTCCAGCCGCTTATCGAGAACAGCATCAAGCACGGCCTGGAGCCGCGCATCCACGGCGGAACAGTCACGCTGCGCAGCCGCCTTGAAGGCGATCGCCTGGCCATCGAGGTGGCCGACGACGGCGTCGGCATGAACAACGGATCGGCGTCCTTCAACCGGCGCACCGGCGCGGGCATCGGCATGAAAAATGTGCAGGAGCGGCTGGAAGTCCTCTACGGCAAGCAGGCAAGCTTCAACGTGGTCAGCAACCCCGGCCGCGGCACCCTCATCTCCATCGAAATCCCCGCACACGTCGCCGAACCCGTTTGATGATGTCAGCCGCCGCGTGCGCCAAGGAGAGAGAAATGACGAACCACGATTTTCCAGCCACCTCCCAGGTGCTTCTTGAAGAAATCGGCCAGATTGCCGTGACCGTCAGCGATCTCAAACGCTCCAGGGCTTTCTATCAGGACGTTCTCGGCATGAGATTTCTCTTCGACGCCGGCCCCATGTCGTTCTTCCAGTGCGGCAAAGTCCGTTTTGCCATTGGAACCTCAGACAAGCCCGCGTCGCCCGGTGCGACCATCCTGAATTTTCGCGTTCCCGACATTAAGCAGGCCTACACGCTGCTGCAGGCGAAGGGCGTTGAGTTTGCCCAGCCATCGCACCTCGTCGCCAGGATGCCCGACCACGATCTGTGGCTCGCATTTCTCCGTGATCCCGACGCGAATCCAATCGCCCTGATGTGCGAATTGGCCACCGGTGCGTCCGCGCCATAAGAGCGATTCTCGCCGCCAGTTACAAATTGTTCTCATTGCCGTTTTTCGCGCAACACTCCGCCCTTCGCGCTATCCTCAATTCATGGTGCGCTTCACGGTGCTCGCCTCGGGCTCCAAGGGAAACAGTACTGTTGTTTCAGGCGGCCGCACGCGCATCCTTATCGACGCGGGCCTAAGCTGCCGCGAGCTTTTCCGCCGCATGAAGCTGGCCGGCGAAGATCCCGCTACGCTGGATGCCATCGTTATCACCCACGAGCATCAGGATCACGTGAACGGACTCGCCGTCACGGCCCGCAAGCTCGGCATCCCGGTTTACTTTACCGAGGCGACCCACCGCGCATGGATGCGCTGGCTGACACCGCGCCGCCAGATGACCTACGCCCAATGGGTCGAGCTCTGCCGCAAGCAGGCCGCCGAGCGCCAGGCCGAACTCGATTCGCCCGAGTCAGAATCCGCGGATTGCGCCGGCGATCCCGAGGAAGCCGAGGCTGACGAGCAGCTTCAGACGGCGGCGACTCCCGACGCCGAAGACCCCGCGCCCGCTCCGGTATCCGCCGGGCCGCCCTCTCTGAAAGAGGATCCCACCTGGCTTCCCGCCGTCGAATACTTCCAGTCCGGTCAGCCATTCTCGATCGGCGACATTGGCCTCAGCCCCTTTACCATCCCGCATGATGCCGCTGACCCTGTGGGATTTGTCTGTACGGTCGAAAGGGTGCGGTTGGGCTTTGCTACAGATCTCGGCTACATCCCGCCCAACGTCATGCAGCAGCTCCAGAACCTCGATCTGCTCCTGCTTGAGTCGAATCACGACCTCGAAATGCTGCGCGACGGCCCCTACCCCTGGTCGGTCAAGCAAAGGGTGCTCTCCCGCGTGGGCCATCTTTCCAACGATGCCACGGCGGAATTCCTCTCCTCCGCATACGACGGCCAGGCCGCCTATATTATCCTGGCGCATCTCTCTGAAAATAATAATCTTCCTGAGCTAGCCAGGGTCGCCGCCGAGCGTGCCCTCATGGGTCGGGCCAGCCTGCTGGCCAACCGCCTGTTACTTGCCGAGCAACACCAGCCACTTTCGCCTATCAGTTTCTAACCAAAAGCATTACAATACGGATATTGGCCAAAGAAAAGTTGAAGATTGTGAATGGGCCGAATTGAAGGCGCCGTCAGGGAAAATCGCACAGATGTTGTGCAAATCGGGGATTTTTAGCATCCAGTCCCTACGCTGAGGCGTCCAATCAAGTAACTTCCGAAAGTAAGTATCGGAAGCACGAAAGTTCAATTTCATTTTTTGCAAAGCGAGTCTTTATGCCTGCGGTAAAAATCCGATGCACTGACCGGGTTGTGGGCTCCATTTTGGCAAGCTGGCGATATGACATCTCCGGGATTTCTCCGGAAATGCGCCGGGACTACGAACAACACCTTGCCGAATGTGCCCGATGCAGTGGACGCCAAAGGTTCCACCGGAGCCTTGACGCCTCGCTAGCGATTCTCACCTCGGTAGCGGCCCTCTTCTTCCTGTTCGCCTTGTTGGTTCTAAAGCACGTTCAACCCCTGGAGCATGTCGCTTTCAAGGTTCTCGGCCTCGATAGCTTCGACGTCTACCACATGCTGGTATCGGCCGGGATTGCGGGACTCTGCTTCTCGGTCATCGCCATGGCATTGGTCCTCATGGCAACGCCCGCTCCGTCGTACCTGAGCGGAATCGCCGCCGAACGCGCCCGGCTGATCGAAGAGCGTTTGCCCGCTGCCATCAAATCTCTACGTATGCGATAACGCCAACCCTGTCCTCCTGATGAAAGGCCTCCCCTTGCGGGAGGCCTTTTTTGCGTTATCGGGAAATCCGGCTCCACAGCCGAAAAGCGACGCGGCGATTTCTTATAATTGAGTTGAAACATCAACGAAAAAAGAGATTCCAGCTTGGGAAAGAGAGTCGAGATGTATAAAGTCGTTTTACTTCGTCATGGAGAGAGCATTTGGAATAAGGAAAACCTGTTTACCGGCTGGACCGATGTTGACCTGTCGGAGAAGGGAAGAGAAGAAGCCACACAGGCCGGCCGGGCATTGAAGGAGGAGGGATACTTCTTCGACATCGCCTACACCTCGGTGTTGAAGCGGGCCATCCGCACTTTGTGGATCACACTCGACCAGATGGACCTGATGTGGATTCCCGTGCAGCGCGACTGGCGGCTGAACGAACGGCACTATGGCGCGCTGCAAGGCCTGAACAAAGCTGAGACCGCTGCGAAGTATGGTGCTGATCAGGTGAAGATCTGGCGCCGCAGTTATGACATTCGTCCGCCGGCGCTTGACGAGTCCGATCCACGTTATCCGGGAAAGGACCCACGCTATCACAGCCTTTCAAAGCAACAGCTTCCACTCACCGAATGCCTCAAGGACACCGTCGAACGCTTTCTGCCCTGCTGGCACCAGGTCATCGCTCCCGGCATCCGGTCCCGGAAGCGCGTACTGATTGCGGCACATGGAAACAGCCTGCGGGCACTCGTGAAGTATCTTGAAGACGTTCCGGACGAGAAGATTGTCGATCTCAACATCCCTACGGGCGTGCCGATGGTGCAGGAATTAGACGACAATCTGAAATCGATTCGCCACTATTATCTGGGAGACGCCGCGCAAATCGAGAAGGCGGTGAATCAGGCTGCAAGCACTGGCGCAGTGAGTCGTTAATCGACCAATAGAATGGGTAAGGCATCAGATAAAAACGCAGGGAGAGAGCTGTCTCCCTCCCTGCGCTTAAATCATTCCCGGCGGCAGAACTAATCGCCGTAATTCAAGCTCTCCAGCCCCAGGTACACCGCGCCCGCGCCCAGCTCCTCTTCAATGCGCAGCAACTGGTTGTACTTCGCAATGCGATCGGTGCGGCTCACCGAGCCGGTCTTGATCTGCCCCACGCCCGTCGCCACCGCGAGATCCGCGATGAACGTGTCTTCCGTCTCGCCCGAGCGGTGCGAAATCACCGACGTGTATCCATAGCGCCGCCCCAGTTCGATCGCTTCCAACGTCTCGGTCACTGTCCCAATCTGGTTGAGCTTGATGAGGATCGAGTTGGCCACGCCTTCTTCAATGCCGCGCTGCAACAGCTTCACGTTGGTCACGAAAATATCGTCGCCCACGAGCTGAATGCGTCCCCCGAGCTTGTCGGTCAGGATGCGCCAGCCCTCCCAGTCATCCTCGGCCAGGCCGTCTTCGAGTGAAACGATCGGGTACTGGTGGATCCAGTTGTCGTAGAAGTGAACCAGCTCTTCGCTTGAAAGCTCGCTCTTGTCGCCCTTCTTGAAGACGTACTTTTTCTTATTCTTGTCATAAAACTCGCTCGAGGCCGGATCGAGCGCAATCGCAATCTGCTCGCCGGGCTTGTAGCCGGCCTGCTCAATCGCTTCGAGGATCAGCTCAATGGCCTCGCTGTTCGACTTGAGCGAAGGAGCGAATCCGCCTTCGTCGCCCACCGCCGTGTTGTAGCCCTTCTTCTTCAGCACGCTCTTCAGCGTGTGGAAGGTCTCGGCCGCCCAGCGCAGCGCTTCGCTGAAACGCTCCGCGCCCACCGGCATGATCATGAACTCCTGAAAGTCCACATTCGAGTCGGCATGCGCGCCGCCGTTCAGCACATTCAGCATCGGCGTAGGCAGCACGCTGGCGTTCACGCCGCCCAAATAGCGATAAAGCGGAACCTCCAGCGTTTGCGCCACGGCCCGTGCTGCGGCCATGCTTACCGCCAGAATTGCGTTTGCGCCCAGCTTGCCCTTGTTGGCCGTGCCGTCCAGTGAAATCATCGATTGGTCCAGCAGCCGCTGGTTCGCCGCGTCCATGCCCTCCAGCTCCGGTGCAATCACCGTCTCTATGTTGGCCACCGCCTGCAGCACGCCCTTGCCCAGGTAATGGCTCTTGTCGCCGTCGCGCAGTTCCACCGCTTCATGCTCGCCCGTCGAAGCGCCCGAAGGCACAATAGCGCGGCCCATCGCGCCGCTTTCCAGGATCACATCCGCTTCCACGGTCGGGTTCCCGCGAGAGTCCAACACTTCACGCGCGCGTACTGCGACAATCTCTGTCATATTGCTCCTCACGATGTGGTGATGCAGCCGGTCATTCGGTCGGGGACGGCGATCTACGGCAACGGCTTCTCCGGCGGCGCTTTGAATCGTGTCCAGAAGCCCGTGCGCGTACACAAGAAATCCTCACCATCCTGTGGAAAATTGCGTAAAAAAAGCTGTGTCTATCAGTTCGGATTCTAGCAAACCCGGCATCTAAGCCACGTGTGGCGGCGATCACAGGGAGGAAAGCCCCCGCAATGCGTTCCTGGTGGGGTAACTGGTTTGATTCGTAACAGGCGTGGCACGCTCCAATGGTCTACCAACGTGCCATTGCGCAATGTCACGCTACGCTTATGTTGGATAGTTTCACACGTGCGTCTCCCTCACGGCGGCGCATGCGCGGAACTTTCACATCAAATTGGGGTTTGAATTGACCAAGGTGATTTCCGCCCGCAATAAGGAGATTGGCATGAAGCGGACCCTTCTTGTGTACGCCTTGTTTGCCGGCTCGGTGGCTGGCCTGGCAGCGCAGCAGGCAAGCCAGCAAAATCCATACGAGGGCACTTCGAACCCTCCTCCAGACACAACAATTACAACGCCCGAGCCAGAACAGCCTCCCATTCCCAAGCCATCGCCGAGCCATCTTGCAAATGCCCAGCCGGCCGCACCGGCTGAAGCCCAACCCGCCCCGCAGATCCAGCCCTCCCCCATCATTGCGTCGGCAAATTCGAATGAGCCCGGAATGGCCGACGGCACTGACGGCGGCATTGTAGTGGTCGTGCCCGAGACAAACTCCCGGCCCGAATTGAATCAGCGCACCGAAACGAACGATCCCGATGGCGATATCGTGCATCCCGCGGCGCTGCATCCGGGCGAACTCGGCCAGGGCGCGGTGATTCGCGTCCGCCTGCTCACCGGCCTCTCCACGGCGATGAGCGAGCCCGGCGAAAAGTTCCGCTCGCGCGTCGCCTCTGACGTGATTCAGGATGGCCAGGTCCTCATTCCCAACGGCTCCGAAATTGATGGAACCGTAACGGATGTTTCCAGTGGACATTTCGCCGGTCACGGGTCCATGCGCTTGCACCCGGAGATGGTGATCCTGCCCGATGGCTCGCGGTTCCGCATGTATGCGGAGCTTTCCGCCGCCCCCGGCTCAGGGTTGCGTGTCGACGATGAAGGCGCCGTGACGCCAGGTTCGCGCCTGAAGAAGGCCAGCTTGGAATACGGCGGCGCAGTGGGTGCGGGAGCCGTCACTGGCGCCATTGTCGGCGGGCCCGGCGGCGCTTTGGCCGGAACCATTCTCGGCGCCGGCGTCATCACCGCGCACTTGCTCATCAACCATCCTCAAGCCAGGCTGGAGTCTGGCACATACCTGCTTTTCACGCTTAACGAGCCGCTCAATCTTGTCCCTGCGGCTCAAACCGGCAACTAGGTTCAGCCATGGCCGGGATCGCGGCGCGAGCCTGCATTCCCGGCGGAGGAGGCGGCCCATGAATTGCAGTCAATTGCTGGAGCGGCGAACCAACACCAATTGGGAGAGGCCCGTTCAAGCTCTCAGGGATTCGGGCGAAGATCGCGTCGCCCTGCAGAATGAATCCGGCCGCTGGAACGCGATCAAATTCGCGTCCGTGGCACAAACCTTTGCTCCCTGGGTCGCGCCCTCCTTCAAGCCGTCATCCAACTGATCGGCACGCCGGCGAATCGCCAAAGGACCAGGGCAGGGACCCCAACACAATTGCGCAGACGAGTCTCCGTCGGCCGGCCCACGTCCACCGCAGCACGTCGTTTGTCGTTTCAGTTGCCACCTGCCCCGCCATTCGCTCGCGTTTACACTTGAATGCAACGAGCTAGCCGCTGGCAGCTAGAAGCTAGTAGCTCTTTCTCCCTGCCCCGCCATTCGCTCGCGTTTACACTTGAATGCAAAGAGCTAGCAGCTAGCGGCTAGAAGCTAGTAGCTGTTTTTCCATGGACAAATTCGTCGTTCGCGGCGGCAACCCGCTGATCGGGACCGTGCACATCTCGGGCGCGAAAAACTCGGCGCTGCCGTGCATGGCCGCGGCCATTCTCACTGAGGATGAAGTCACGCTCGAGAATGTTCCCCGGGTACGCGACATCGAAACCGAGCGGCGCCTTCTCGCCTCCATGGGCGCCCAGGTCGAGCTGCACGCAATCGTAACGCCCGCCGGCAGCCCTTCGTCCTCCGCGTATGAAAGCACCTCGCGCGAGCACACGACCATCAGTTGCCGCACGCTTACCGACCCGGTTGCGCGCTACGAGATCGTAAAAACCATGCGCGCCAGCTCTCTTGTGCTCGGGCCCCTGATTGCGCGCACCGGCGTGGCCCACGTGGCCATGCCCGGCGGTTGCGCCATTGGCGGCAGGCCCATTGACCTGCACATAAAGGGCCTTGAGCAAATGGGTGCCACCATCACCCAGGAGCACGGATATCTCGAGGCCCGCGCCACGCGCCTGCGCGGGACACAGATCGTCTTTGACAAGATCACGGTCACTGGCACTGAAGATCTGCTCATGGCTGCTGTCCTGGCTGAAGGCGAAACGCTCATGGAAAACTGCGCGCGCGAGCCGGAGGTGGCCGACCTGGCCGCGCTCCTCACCGCAATGGGCGCGCAGATTGAAGGCGCCGGCACGGCGACCATCCGCGTCCGCGGCGTCACTGGCCTGCATGGCGCGCGCTACCGCATCAACCCAGACCGCATTGAGGCGGGAACGTTTCTGGTGGCCGGCGCCATCACCGGCGGCGACCTGATCGTCGCCAACTACAACACCGCTCACCTGGGCGCAGTCATCGCCAAGTTACGCGAAGCCGGTGCGCGCGTGGATGTGCTCGGCCCCGATGCGGCCCGCGTTCGCTCGGCAGAAAAACTTTCCGCCGCCGACATCTCCACTGAAGAGTATCCGGGCTTTCCCACCGACATGCAGGCGCAGTACATGGCCCTTGCCACGCAGGCCGATGGCGTGAGCGTGGTCCGCGAAAACATCTTCGAGAACCGCTTCATGCATGTGCAGGAGCTGGTGCGCATGGGCGCCAACATCAAGGTGGAAGGCAGTGCGGCCACCGTGCGCGGCCCATCGCAGCTTTCGTCCGCTGCGGTCATGTGCTCCGACCTGCGCGCATCGGCATCGCTGGTGCTGGCTGCGCTGGTCGCCGAAGGCGAGACCATCATCGATCGCGTGTATCACATGGACCGCGGCTACGAGCGCTTCGAGCAGAAACTGAGCAGCGTGGGTGCGCAAATCCACCGCATGGGCAATGTCTTCGCGCCACGCGACGAAAAATCGTCTCCTGTCAGCCAACCGGCCTGAACCTCCCGCATTTAATCGCAAAGAATCACACAGAGGCCGGGAATTTCAACAGTGCGCAACTTCTCCTGTGCCGTTGAGTTGACAACATTGATCGCCCGGAAAAAGATCCCCGCTGCGGCGTATCAAAAAACATGGAGGTAAAGTTTCCGTGAAAAAAACTACACTTTCACTGCTCCTAGCTTTCTGTTTGGCGCCTGCGGCCGCACTTGCGCAGGTTGGTGTCGTCGTTCGTGTCGCCCCCCCTGCTCCTGTCGTCGAGCACTACGGACGGGCGCCGCACCCCGGCTGGGTTTGGATTCCCGGCTATCACCGCTGGGACGGCCATCGCTACGTTTGGGTGCATGGCTACTGGGCCCATCCGCCGCATCCAGGCGCTGTCTGGGAAGCGCACCGCTGGGAGCACCGCAATAACGGCTGGGTCATGGTTGAAGGACACTGGCGGTAGCGAACGCGGCAACAGCCTGTCTCAACGCCAGAAACAAAAGCGGGGCGCAAGCCCCGCTTTTCTCATCTCTGATCTCTTTTTTCTGATCTCTGTCTACTTGATCTCAATCACATCCGTCGCCGCCGCGGCTGACGCTTCCGCCTGCTCCATCAGCTTCTCTGCCACGGCATAAAACGCCGCCGCCTGCGGGCTCTTGGGCCCCGCCAGCGCCACCGGCAACCCGCGGTCGCCGCCCTCGCGAATCGCCGGCACCAGATCAATCGATCCCAGAAACGGCACATTGAACTGTTTCGCCGTGCGCTCCGCTCCGCCGCGCGAAAAAATGTCGATCACCTGGTGGCAGTGCGGGCACGTGAACTGGCTCATGTTCTCCACGATCCCCAGCACGTCCACGTTGACCTGAGCAAACATCTCCAGCGCCTTGCGCGCGTCCTCTAGGCTCACGTCGCTGGGCGTTGACACCACTACCGCGCCGGTCAACGGTACCGTCTGCACCAGCGAAATCGCCACATCGCCCGTTCCCGGCGGCAGATCCACCACGAGGTAATCCAGTTCGCCCCAGTTCACCTGCTGCAAGAATTGCCTGATGATCTGGTGCAGCATCGGCCCGCGCATCACCATCGGCTTGTCGCCGGGAGAAATGTAGCCGATGGAAATGGTCTTGATGCCGTGCGTCAGGTTGGGCTCAATCATGTTCCCCGGACCAACCTTCGGCTGCTGCGACGAGCCCATCATCAGCGGCACATTCGGTCCGTATACGTCCGCATCCATGAGCCCCACGCGCTTGCCCAGCTTGCTCAGCGCGATCGCCACGTTCACAGCCACCGTGGTTTTGCCCACGCCGCCCTTTCCGGAACCTATTGCGACAATCTTTGCGACGCCCGGCAAAGCTACCGGCGCGGGCATGGCGTGACCATGTGCCATCGATTCGTTTCTCCTTTGTTGATTTTCAATGGATCGAGGATCCTGATTGCTACGGTTTTTCTTGCGCTTCCGCCCGCGCCGCCACGGCCAGCTTCGCCTCGACGCGCCGCGCGCTCTCGCGCTCGCGGTGTTCGCGCCGGCGCAACGCGTCTTCATAACGGCGAATCTCGTTCGGCGTCTCCGGCTTCAGTTGCGGAACCTTCTGCACACGCCCGTGCTCATCCACCGCAACATACACGATATATGCGCTGGCCACGTGCGTCACCGCGCCGGTTCGCGTGTTCTCCGCCTCCACTCTTACGCCCACTTCCATCGAGCTCGTAAAGGCGCGGTTCACGCTCGCCTTCAGCGTCACCAGGTCGCCCAGCCGCACCGGCTGGATGAAGTCGATGTGGTCCATAGCCGCCGTCACCACGTAGGTCCGCGAGTGCCGGAAAGCCGCCACAGCGCCGGTCAGATCGATAAAGTGCATCAACCGGCCGCCTAGTAAGTTCCCCAGGAGGTTCGTGTCGTTGGGCAAGATGATCTCTGTCATCTCCGATTGCGTGCTTGCCACTGTGCGCACCATTGCATGGTTCTCCTGGGCGCTCATGCTGCCTCCTCGTTGCTGACTCTTTCTGAAATCTTAATCCCCCTGCGGATACAATGGATGTGGCGGCAGATTTGGCCGGCTGGTCCAGCCGCATGGGCCCAGTTCCAGTTTCGGCAATCCCTGCCAATTTCGCAAATCCTCGCTCCGCAACCGAGAGCCGGGCTGGATGCAAGCAAGATGGACAAGATTGAGGGACTGAAGGAAATTCTTGCTGTGGATCCGCGGAACAGCTTTGCCCGCTATGGCCTGGCCATGGAGCTGGCGAGCCGCGGCGACACAGCGGCTGCGCTTGCTGAGTTTGATACACTCCTGGCCAACGATCCCGGCTACACGCAAGGCTATTTCATGGTTGCGCAAACATTGGTTCGAGCAGGCAGAAAGCCCGAAGCGATAGAACAGCTCAAGGCCGGAATGAACTGCGCCACCCGTGATGGTAACAGTCACGCCGTCAATGAGATGCAGACGATGATGGAAGAACTGCAACAACAATGAGGTAGGCTTAGTCACAGCGGTGGAATCGGCTTCAGGTCTATGCTTGGATTTCCTGCTAAAGCAGGAGTGAACGATTTTTTCCAGAGTTAACGTGAATCCTTCGCACTTCTAACTGGCGTCTAAAGGGACAGCATGGCGAAATACTCAATTGTTGTGCCGTTTCACAACGAAGAGGAAAACGTAACCATCCTCTATGCGCGGCTCAAACAGGTCATGGAACAAGTAGATGACTCCTTTGAGCTGGTCTTGGTTGATGATGGGTCCAATGACCGGACCTACAAACTTCTCGAGGAGATCGCTGCAGTCGACAGCCGTGTCCTCGTGGTGAAGTTGCGCCGCAACTTTGGCCAGACCTCGGCATTGGCGGCAGGCTTCGACCACGCCTCGGGCGAGTTCATCCTGGCCATGGATGGCGACCTGCAGCACGATCCTAACGACATTCCCGCCTTTCTTGAAAAGCTCGACGAGGGATACGACGTCGTTTCCGGCTGGCGCAAGACGCGCATTGATAACTTCGTTCTGCGCCGCATCCCATCCGCCTGCGCCAACTGGATCATGGCGCGGCTGTCCGGCGTCGACATTCACGACTTCGGTACCACCTTCAAAGCCTACCGGCGCGAGATTATTCAGAATATTCCGCTCTATGGCGAGATGCATCGGTTCATTCCCGCGCTTGCCAGCTGGTACGGCGCATCCATCTGCGAGATTCCCATCCGCAACATCAATCGCGAGCGCGGCAAAAGTCACTACGGTCTCGGCCGAACCTTTCACGTGATTTTTGACCTGATTACCATCCGCTTCCTGCTCCGGTATATGGGCCGTCCGCTGCACTTTTTCGGCGGCCTCGGGCTCCTGGGCATGTTTGTCGGCAGCGCGATGGCTGCAACGCTTCTCGGCATGAAGATCTTCAATCCACATTTGGATGTCATGCATGTGCATGGCCCCATGTTTGTCATCGGGTCGGTGCTCATCGTTGCCGGCATTCAGATGCTTGCCATCGGTCTTCTCGGCGAATTGCAGGTGCGCCATTTCTACAGCAGCCGGCGTCCTACCGCCTACTCCGTCGATCGCATCGTCCGCCTCGCATCTTCCGACGAGCAGAGCCTCCTTTCCGAGCGCCAGGACGGAATGATGTAAAGGCAGGGAATAGGGAGTAGCCAATAGGGAGTAGGAAAAAAGCGAGCAGCGTTGTGGATTGAAGATGCGCGCCTGGCGCGGCCGGCGAAGTACGAACCGTGAACTGCGAACAGTGAATTAATTCCCCAATCGTCGTCCTCTATTGCCTATTCCCTATTGGCTACTCCCTCCTCCCTATTGGCTACTCCCTACTCCCTGCTGGCTACTCCCTATCCTCTTGCGTTCCCCGCCCTCAGGGTTGATGCTTATCCCTGACATGAAAGCCATTCAGATTCAGTCCACAGGCGGACCTGAAGTTCTCCAGCTTGCTGAATTGCCCATCCCTGAGCCGGGACCGGGACAGGTTCTCATTCGCGTTGAAGCTACGGGAGTCAACTTCATCGAGGTCTACTTTCGCAAGGGCGTTTACAAGACCGCATTCCCGCTGACCCCCGGCAGTGAGGCCGCGGGCACCGTGGAGGAGCTCGGACCCGGCGTAAACGGCTTCAAAGCCGGCGACGCAGTCGCATCGACCGCTGTCATCGGCAGCTACGCGGAGTACGCTCTCGTTCCCGCTGCGCAATTGGTCAAGGTGCCCGACGGCGTCAGCCTGGAGTGCGCTGCCGCCGTCCTGTTGCAGGGCATGACCGCTCACTACCTCACGCGTTCAACCTATCCGCTCAAGGCCGGCGAAACCGCGCTCGTCCATGCCGGCGCGGGCGGCGTGGGCCTGCTGCTCACGCAGATGGCGGCGCACATCGGCGCGCGCGTCATCACCACTGTCTCCACCAAGGCCAAGGCCGCGCTCTCGCGCGAAGCCGGGGCCTCCGACGTGATCCTTTACACCGAGCAGGAATTCGAGCCTGAGGTCAAGCGACTCACCGGCGGCAAAGGCGTCGACGTGGTGTATGACTCGGTGGGCAAAACTACCTTTGACGGAAGCCTAAACTGCCTGCGCCCACGCGGGATGCTCGTGCTCTTCGGCGCCTCCAGCGGTCCCGTTCCGCCCTTCGATCCCATTTTGCTCAACAGCAAAGGCTCGCTCTTTCTCACCAGGCCCACCTTGTGGCATTACATCGCCACTCGCGCCGAGCTCGAATCGCGCGCCGGCGACGTGCTTGGCTGGGCCGCCAGCGGCGAACTGAAAGTGCGCACCGAGCACACCTATCCGCTCGCCGAAGCCGCCCAGGCCCAGATCGACCTTGAAGAACGCAAGACCACCGGCAAGATTCTGCTCGTGCCGTAGAGGCAGCTTCTAGCTCTTAGCCATTAGCTTTTAGCTTCGCTCGAGGAGCGGCAAGCGACCTCGATTAACAATGCGCAGGGCTGCAGGCTACCAGCTACCGGCTACGGGCTTCGAGCCAAAGGCTAAAAGCAATAGCTAATAGCCAAGAGCTAGCGGCAAGAAGCCAGGAGCTAATGAATGTCCACCATCACGATTGCTCCCAACGACCGCCTCTTCGTTCTCACCGGCGCCGGCATCAGCGCCGAAAGCGGCTTGCCCACCTTTCGCGCCGAAGACGGTCTCTGGGCCGGCTTTCGCGTCGAGGACGTATGCACTCCCGACGCGTGGCGCCGCGATCCCGCGGGTGTGTGGGCCTTCTATTCGTCGCGCCGCGCGCAGGGGCAAAAAGCCAACCCCAATCCCGCGCACATCGCGCTTGCTGAGCTCGAAGCAGAGATCCCCGGCCGCTTTTTTCTTTGCACTCAGAATGTGGACGACCTGCATGATCGCGCCGGCAGCAAGAATCTCATCCACATGCACGGCGAGCTGGCAAAATCGCGCTGCGAGCGGGAGTGCGGCCGCCCGCCCGTTGAAGATCGCGCCGTCTACGCGAGTCTCGGCGAAGTCGCCCGCTGCGCCTGCGGCGCGCGCCTGCGCCCGCACATCGTCTTCTTTGGCGAAATTCCTCTCGAGATGCCGCGCATCGAGCGCGAGATCTCCCGCGCCACCATGATGATCGTGGTTGGCACGTCCGGTTCCGTGTATCCCGCGGCAGGTTTCGTGCACTGGGCGCGCCAAAGCGGCGCAAAGACCGTCTACATCGGCCCCGAGCCGCCGCTCAATGCCGCCGCCTTCACCCACATTGTCGAAGGCAAAGCCGGCGAAGTCCTCCCCGGCTTGTTTCACGTCCAACCGTGACGCCTGCCGGTTGCCCCATCCTTTCGCCAGTCTTCGGCGAAAGGGTGGGCCCTGAAAGCTGAAACCTTCAAGCTAGCATCGAGGAATTAGTAGCTAAAAGCTAAAAGCTGATAGCTGACAGCTGAACGCTAGAATTTAAACCGATACCTCGCCTCCACCGCAAACATCCGCGGATCGTTCCAGTGGAATCCGCCAATCGTGACCGAATTATCCAGCAGCACGCGATGATTCGTCACGTTGATCGCGGTTGCCGACAATTTCCACCGTTCGCCGATTCCGTGTCCCACCGACGCATCGAACGTGGTGTGCGCGGGTAAATACGACCCGTCATATGGCCCCTCATGCGCGCCCGCCAGTCCATTCGTGAATCCCGACCCGTAGTACACATTCGTCGCGAACCACGTCTTCAGCGGCAGGTTCGCCGTGAATCCCGTGTTCAGCGTGTTGCGCTGGTCGTGATCGAGCGGAATGTACTGCGGCCCCAGATCGCACGCCGAATCCGTCGCAATGCTGCACGTAAATCCGCCGATAATGTCCCCGCGCTGCTCGGCGATCTGGTTTGAGTAGGCCGCATGAAACTGTCCATGGCGCCACAGTTCAGGCGAGCGCAGCGTCATCTCCCATCCGCGCATCAGCGCTCCATCCACCGCGATAGGAAAGTACATATTCGATTCGCCCAGGTTGGAGTGATCCAGAAAATTGTTTACGCGATTCTTGAAGGTGTCGACATCCAGCTTCCATCCGCGGTAAGGAACCTCGATGCCGAACTGGTCTTCCTCGTCGCGTTCTGAAGGTAATGGCGTAAACGTGTTCTGGCCGCCCGGCAAACTGCTCGCGTAATTCAGCACCGAGCTCGATACGGTGAGAATCGGCGCCGGCTGAAAATAGTGCCCGTAGAATCCGCGCAGCACCCAGTTCAACCGCGGAATTCGCACGGTTGCGCCGATCCGCGGATAAATCGCCTTCTCGTTCAGCTCGGCCCGATCAATCGTGAACCGCTCGCCGCCCAGCAGCGTCACATTCTGCCCCAGCCGTAGATGGTCTGCAAGATAAAACTCCAGCAATCCCGCATCCTCGTTGGCCGGCGTGTTTGGCTGCGAAGGCCCGCTGCCGTCGTTCACCCTCACGCCGAACAAATCGTTCTCCCGCTGGAAAAACGAATACAGCCCGCCGGAAAAACTGTTCCATCCCGCGTCGAGGTGCGCGTCGGCCTGCACCCCCACGTAATTCGATCCCTGGAGCCACGTCGTCGCCGCGGGGTAGTCGCTCGATTGCGAATCGAAGTCCGACTGGTTGAAGTGATAAAACGGCGCCACGCTCAACAGCGCCCTCGGCGAGATCGTGTGCACCCAGTTGGCAATCACAAACGCATCGCGCTCCCTCTGCGCGTCCCGCAACCCCCATGAGCAGTAATACGGATGCGGTCCCGCGCAATCGTAGTCGGTTTTGTTCGGGTCGTAGGGAACCTGGAAGTAGTCCTGCCGCGCCTGCCCGTCCACGCGCAGTTGATCCTTCGCCGTCTGGTTGCGGATCAGCGACACGAACCCGCTCTCGGAATTGGTCGCGTCGTGGTCAATCGCAATCACCGGCGTCGCCAGCCCGTAGTTCGACCGCGATCCCGTCGTGCTTGCGTACCATGCGCTCCTCTCCGAGTGGTTGCCCAACGACAACTGCGCTTCACCATCGTACGGATTGCCTCCATAAAGCATCAGCTCGCCCTCGCGGTCGAACTCGAACCCGTTCCGCGGCAGCACATCGAAGACGCCGTAGGTGCGGTCGCCCACATCCGCGCCGTAGCTTCCGCGCTCCGTCTCCAGCGAATCAATATCCTTGGGATCGATCTGCGGCCCCACATTCGACGCAATCTTGGTGTTGGGAATCTGCACTCCATCGATCAGCCAGCTAGTCTGGTGGCCTCCGCGCATGTGCAGCATGTCGTGCGTCATGTACGCGCCCGGTACGTAGTCCGTGATCATCTCCATTCCCGTGGTGCGGATGGCGCCGGGCGTCTCATCAATCGTCTCCCGCGTGATCAGCGTTGTCGGCGTCACCGTGTCTACGCTCCCCGCCGTGCCGCGCACGACAACCGACTCGGTCGCGCCGCCCAGAGCAAGCGGGATATGCAGAATCGGATTCGTGCCCGACTCCACGGTGAGAGTCTGCGTCGCGGTCTCAAAATCTTTTGCAACAGCTGTAAGCCGGTAAACACCCAGCGGCGCCTCCGGCAACGTAAACTCGCCGTCGGCTTGTGTCGTTGCATGCAACACGAAGGCCGAGCCCGCGGCCTCGAGTGTCACCTCCGCGCCGGCAATCGGCCGGTGCTGCGGATCGTGCACAATTCCGCGCACGGTGGCGAACACCGTGGCAAATGCGGGAAGGGAAGCGGCCAGCAGCAAAGCCGCAACAGCAAAACAGCGGCGCATCAGGGGAAAGACCTCCGTGTCGATCGATCTTGAACGCGTGTTGCGCAGCGCGCAGCAAATGCGGTCGCACAACAGCAGCATTATTTTCGGGAATCGCTGAAAACAGTCTCGTCGCTCTGATGCCGCGACCAAAGACCAGGCCTGCAACCCACTGGCCTAAACTGGCCGCTTCGTGTCAGGGCATGACTTCAGTCACGCCGGAACAGCCACAACAGAATTGAGGCCCTTAACCCTGCGCTTCGCAGACGAACCAAAGCCGCCGCTCGTCGCGCTCAGACGTGATTTTCAACGCAGATTTAGCTGAGATTCGCCGCAGGCGGTCCGCGCCCTGCATGGGTGCGGCTTGGCGTCGAGGATCGAACCACGTACCCCGCAACAGCCTTGTGCCTTTGCACGCCCGCCTCGCGCAAGCCGGTAGCAGAAACCGTCAGCGCGTGCACCGGCATCAGGATCGCCAGCGTGGGACCGGGATACTCAGGGCAGGTCGCGGGAGCAGTCAACGACGGATGCGGATCGGCACTTTGCACCATCGCGGACGCCATCTGCATGGCTCCCGAGCAATGGTGTGCCCCGTGCCGCCGACAGCACGCCGGCAGGCCGGCATCCTCGCTGTCGTCGACCATTACCGACAGGAAACCCAGCCCGAAGAGCAGGATCAGGAAAATGGAGAAGCCGCGCCGCATCTCCTTCGATGCTAGCAGAGGAAATAGGCAGAGAACAGAGAACGAGCATCGAGGGGCCAGGAGCTACGAGCTACAGGCTACCGGCTACAAGCTGACCCCTGATCCCTGCATTTCTCATTTATCATCAAGCTATTGCTCGGCTTCGCCCAGCCCATTCATACAAAGGAATCTTGATTTGCCTGAAGTCCATCATTCAGCAGCGCCGCCGGAGTCTTCCGCCGCATCCTCGCAACGGCCGCGCATCGCGCGCCATCTTCGCATCGCGCTCTTCGGCTTTGGCACAGTCGGCAGCTCGGTGGCCCGCATTCTCGTCGAGTCAAAACCGCACGGCCTCGAGCTGACGCACGTCTTCAATCGCGGAGTGGCGCGCAAGCGCGTTGCCTGGGTGCCATCGAGCGTCGCGTGGACCGAGAACGCCGACGCTGTGCTGGCCTCCGATGCGGATGTGATTGTGGAACTCGTCGGCGGCCTCGATCCCGCTGGAACCTGGGTGCGCCGCGCGCTCGAAGCAGGCAAAAGCGTGGTCACGGCCAACAAAAAGCTCATCGCCTATCACGGCATCGAGCTCGAGCGCCTGGCTGCGGCCAAAGGCGGCCATCTGAAATACGGCGCAGCTGTAGCCGGAGGGATTCCCGTCATCCCCGGCCTCGAGCAGGGCATGGCCGGCGACCAAATCGAGCACATCGAAGGCATTCTCAACGGCACCTGCAACTTTATCCTCAGCAAAATGGAAGAAGGCGCGGAGTATGCCAAAGTGCTGGCCGAGGCGCAGGCCAAAGGTTATGCTGAGGCGGACCCGACAGAAGACGTAGGCGGATTCGATGCCCGTGCCAAGCTCGCCATCCTCATGCGCCTCGCTCTTCGCGTGCAGGTCGATCCCGAGGAGATCGTTCCTCGATCCATTAACACTGTCACGCCGGTCGACTTCAGCTACGCCCGCGACCTGAACTGCACAATCCGTCAGGTATCGCGCGCCGAACAGAAAAATGGCGAAATCGCGGCCACGGTCGGGCCGATGCTGGTGTCCCAGCGTTCACCGCTCGCCTGGTCGCAGGGCACTGAGAATATGGTCATCGCCAGCGGCCATTACGGCGGCGATGTCGTCTTCTCCGGCCACGGCGCCGGCGGCCATCCCACGGCAGTCGCCGTTGTCAGCGATCTCATCGCCCTCGCGCACGGCTCGCGCCGCGTCGATATCCCCTCATCGCCCGCGCGCATCGGCGCCGAGTTCGAGGTGCCCCATTACATTCGCTTTCTGGTCAAGGATCGTCCCGGGATCGTCGCCGCCATCACCACCGCGCTGGCCAACGAGCAAATCAACATTCGCGCCATCGTGCAAAAGCCGGGTTATCCCGCCGATGCGCTGCCCTTCGTGGTGACCGTTGAGCCGTGCAAGACCTCCGCGCTCAAGCGCGCGCTCACCCCGATCCGCAAAATGGACTGCATGCTCGTCGAGCCGCTCGAACTGCAAATGCTGGAATAGCCGTGGTCAGTGATCAGTGGTCTGATCATGATTGTTTCTCGTTTTGGTACTCTATGTCCCTGGTCCCTGCATCCTTGGTCCCTGTTTTTTGAGGTCACACCATGATTGGCACCATTTATCGATGTGAAATCTGCGGCGAAGAAAGCGACAATCCTATGCGCTGGATCGTCATCAACTGCAACAGCGAACAGCTCACCATTCACAAGTGGACCAAGGATGCCGCCGACGCTCGCGGCGCGCGCCACTACTGCGGCGAAGCCCACGCCCAGGTCTACGTCAGCCGCTGGCTCGAAGCCGCCTGCTCCTGAAAGGGAGTAAGCCAGCGACACAGCGGAAATCAATCGATTCCACTGTCTCCCACGCTGCGGTCCGCGCGGCCCGGCCTGGTACCCTGATTCCGGATCGGAATAAAACAGAAGGTCCGGTCCCAATCCCCCGCCAGTTAATCCACGGGAAAATAGCCTGCAGCCTTACCCGCATCAAAACTCTCTGGATAGCTCACCACGTCGTTTGACCAGACTTCCAAGTACTCTCCGCCATTCTCCGCGCCATTCTGCAGGAGTTGGAAGTAAGGACTGTCCTGACCATCTGGTCCACATGAACCGGGCCCGCCACCATCGCATCCGGCTCCGGTCTCGGCGTGCTTATTGGTTTGCCACCCGATGAAATCATCGTATTTCGCAGCCAGGTTCAGCACTTCAGGTTGAGCGAAATTTGAATCCAGGTTGTCCGATTGTAGCTGCACTCGTCCCGGCGCGATGATGGTGACCTCGCGCACGATTTGCGATGCCACATAGCCGACCGGGTCCCCCGTCAAGTTGGGAAAATCGATTCCGTCCGGGCCCGGGTTAAAGAGGCTGAGACCCATGTACCGGTCGGGAAACGCGAGCGTGAAAGCGAAGGCAACGAGGCCGAATCCGTCGATCGCAGCCGAATCGGAATACCCCAAGGCCTGCCACCGGCTATCTGACGCGTCATTCGCGACAGCGTAATCGGGAGCCAGCGTATACCTTCCATCCGGGCATTGCACATTCGAGTCTGGAGCCGGTTTGCCAGTGGGAAGCCGGATTTCTTCGTCGTAAACGCTGAGTCCTGGAACATGGACTAACGTCAGCCATGGGTATGCGCCGGTTTCCCGTAGGTGGTTGGAGAGCGCAAACGCAGCCTCCCACCAGAATTCCTGTACTTTTGGCACCCAAGGTAGCAGAACATACGCGCTGCTGCATCTTCCGCCGCTGCCTCCTGTCACCCAGACGTCAAATAGCGGAGCGCAATTGGCGCCGCACGCCGCGGCAAACCCCGACGGCAGCGACTCCTTATACGTTGTCGAACTCTGAAACCCGGTCTCCAATTCGACTGAAAACTTCTTGTGGTTTGAGACAGCGATTTGAACCAGCGTATCCAGATAGCTCCAGTTCCACTGAAACTTTCCCCATTGCGTGACGCTGGGAAGTATCTTCGCAATTGGGACGAAGACTGCATGGCCTTCGATGTCGTTTTCATAGGCCGGAGACGAGGTGAGTCCAGGCGCGTATGCCGTGGTCACCGGTTGCTCGTCGCTGGCCTCGTTGAGCACATAAATTCCAGACGGCCGGGGAATGTCGCGCCGATTCCCATCGTTAGCCGCATAGGCGACAGTTGTTTGAAGCAGCGCAAAAGTTGCGATGACAATGATCGCTTTCATCTGAGACCTCCTGCTTGAATGAATTTGTCCCAGGGAACCCATGGTCGGCGAACGACGCGGCGATCGTGACGCCCCAGAGCAAACTTGCAGAATATGCTGAAAACGCCAGGAACGTCCTTGCAGATTAAAAAGCTGTATGAATTGCTTTTGTGGCCCAGAGTAGAACGATTATATGTCTGTGCCTGCGGCGTCCGGACAGATTCTTTCGTACCTTGCCCATTGCACCGGGCGACATGGCTCGACAGAATTGAAATTCTTTGCCGGATATTTCTTCGGGAGAGCAGCGCCACTCAGTCAGGATCCCGAGGTCATTGCCCCGCAGCCGAATGGGATCGAACCCTTGTGGCTCGCGCCTCACTCATCAGTTCGTTCAGCTGATCTTACTCCAACTGTGCGCTGCATTATTCCTTGTTTTTGGCTTCCGGAACGATCAATCCCTGTCTTTCGCCGGCCCCGTCGATTCCCGCACCACCAGCTCCGGCTCCATCATGATGTCGACGGGGAACTGCTTCTCCCGATCGCCGATCCGCTCCAGCAGCACCTGCGCGCCACGGCGGCCCATCGCCATCAGCGGCTGCCGCACCGTGGTCAGCGAAGGCATCGCGTACGCTGCCGAAAGAATGTCGTCGAATCCCACCACCGAAACATCTCCCGGCACGCTCAGGCCCGCATCCTTCAATGCGCGAACGGTGCCGATGGCAGCAATATCGTTGAAGCAGAAAACCGCCGTGAAATCCCGGGTCCGTTCCAGCAGCGACTGCATCGGCTTGTAGCCAATCTCCGGCGCCATGGGATGCAGCCCGGCCTTCATCGACCATGCGGCCGTGTCAATGCGAATCACCAATGCCGGATCGACCTTGAGATCCATCTCTCTGGCCACCTGCTGAATCGATTCCCAGCGGAACTCGGAGTCGGGAATCACCCGCGGTCCGCGCATGAAAGCGATGCGCCGGTGGCCCAGCTCATGCAAGTGCGTCAGCGCCTGCTGCACCGCCCGATGATGATCCAGCACGATATTCGTCACGCCGTCTGCCGCGACGTGCGCCGAAATCGCCACCACCGGCACTGGAACCGCCAGTTGCTCCACTGCCGTATTCAGCAGCAGAAATCCGTCGACTGCGCGCTCCACCAGCATGCGCGGATACTTCTCAATCAGTTCCTTGTTCCAGTCATGGCACGCGGTGAAGTAAAAATAATGCGCCGCCGTCAGCTCCTCCACCACGCCGCTCATCACGCGCGTAAAGTAGCCCTCGCTCAGGTCCGGCGCCAGCACTCCTACGCTCATTGACCGGCTTTGCCTGAGCGACCGGGCAAAATAGTTTGGACGGTAGTTCAGCCGCTGGGCCGCCGCCACCACCCGGTCGCGAGTCTCCTGCGGGATCGACTTGGCGGACGGCGAGTTGTTAAGAACAAGTGAAACCGTTGTCTGCGACAGCGCCAGGTGGTCGGCGAGCATGCGCAGATTCACGTGACCCTGCGGCGGTGTCTTTTTCCCCTTAGCCATCTAGCAGTTGTAACATTTTTCCTACGCTCGAGGATACACCGATTTCGTCGAGCTGAATCGATTTTCCTATAGAACATGGGCCATTTCAGCCCCTGCAGCGCGCGCCGCAAGGCCCATTGCGACTTTCGCCCGCCCCCCACAGCCGCAGATTGACTCTTTCCCGTCCGCTCCGCGAGCTTTCAGATTTCCACCTGTATGCACTTGATTTTGCACACTTGTAACCTCTCGTTCATAATCTCCCGGTAGCCTGAGCTTTGTGGACGCCACTGTGCCAGAGATTCGTATCGTCCAGACGCAACCTCCATCGGAACCCGCTCAGACTCCCGAGCAGGCCGCGGCGGTCGCTGCCCCTGTCGAGCACTCGGCGATCCGCCGCTATCTGCTCGCCCGAGGCAACTCTGCCATTACTGACGGCGCATTCAGGGTGCTCATGGCGCTGTGCGCATTCAGCATCTTCGTAATTGTCGCCCTCATTCTCTTTGAACTGGTGCAACGCTCCCAGCTCACATTGCACGCTTTCGGCCTTAAATTCTTCTATAAAACTTACTTCGACCCGACCACCAACCTTCCTTCCTATTGGGACCCTGTCAACGGCTACTTCAGCGCCTTGCCTTTCGTCTACGGCACGCTGGTCTCCTCGCTGCTGTCGTTGCTGTTCGCGGTTCCGCTTGCCATCGGTGTTGCCGTCTTTCTCACCGAGATGTGCCCCAATTTCCTGCGCGCTCCGCTGGCTTTTCTCACGGAGTTGCTGGCCGCCATTCCCAGCATCATTTACGGTTTGTGGGCTGTGTTTATCCTGGTGCCGCTGCTTCGCGAGTATGTCAATCCGCTCCTTATCAAAGGGCTCGGCTGGACGGGCCTCTTCGACGACACCAGTCCCACCGGGATGGGCTATTTCGCATCGGCTGTCATTCTGGCCATCATGATCCTGCCTATCATCTCGTCGCTCACCCGCGAAGTCATGTCGGCCGTGCCGCACTCGCAACGCGAGGCGGTGCTGGCGCTTGGGGCCACGCGTTGGGAGATGATTCGCATGGGCGTTCTGCGCAATGCCCGCGTCGGCATTGTCGGCGCCGTCATCCTCGGCCTCGGCCGTGCGCTGGGCGAAACCATGGCCGTCACCATGGTCATTGGCAGCACCCCGCAGATTCATCATTCCTTGCTGTCCACCGGGAGTTCGATGGCATCTGTCATCGCCAGCGAATTTACCGAGGCAGTGTCTGACATGCACCTGAGCGCGCTGATCGAGATCGGCCTCGCGCTGTTTATTGTCACAATTATCGTGAACGCCATTGCCCGCCTGCTCGTGTGGGCAGTTACGCGCGGGGCCCCGGCAACGACACATTGAGAAACAAACCAACCGGCAGCAGTGGGTGAAGAAAGGGACCGAAGAATCAGTGCAGGAAGAGTTCCAATTGCGTACGCGCCTCCGCTGGCTGGTCGACAAGGCGGCAACATCTCTCGCGGTCCTGTCGACCCTCCTGGTTATTCTGCCGCTGGTGGCGATCTTCATCTATCTCATCATCCAAGGCGCCCATTCGCTGAATCTCGCCTTCTTTACGCAGATTCCCAAGCCGGTGGGCGAGGTGGGCGGCGGAATGGCCAACGCCATCGTCGGCTCTGTCACGCTTCTCGTCATCGCCAGCCTTCTTGGAGTTCCCATCGGCATCGGCGGCGGCATCTACCTGGCCGAGTTTGGCCGCGGCACCAAATTTGCCAACGGCGTACGCTTCACCGCTGACGTTCTCAACGGCGTTCCCTCCATCGTGATGGGCCTGGCCGCCTACGCGCTCATCGTGGTGCCGCAACATCATTTCTCGGCTCTCGCCGGCGGCGTGGCGCTGGGCATCATGATGATTCCCACCATCTGCCGGACTACTGAGGAGATGCTCCTCATGGTTCCGCATGCGGTACGCGAAGCCGCGCTCGGCCTCGGCGTTCCCAATTGGCGCTCCGTGCTTTCCATCACCGTCAAGACCGCGTCGCCGGGTATCATCACCGGCTGCATGCTGGCCTTCGCGCGTGTCGCCGGAGAAACCGCGCCGCTCATCTTTACTGCGTTGGGCAACGACTATTGGAGCACCAGCCTCAACCAGCCCATCGCCGCCCTGCCTCTGCAGATTTACGTCTACGCGCTCTCCCCTTACGACGACTGGCACCGGCTGGCCTGGGCGGGGTCGCTGGTTTTGATTGTTCTCATTGTGCTCGCGGTTTCGCTGGTCCGTTTTGTCACCAGCCGCGGCGTTCTGAAAGGGGCTAGCTAAGTGGGCGTCGGCATCGAGGTTGCAAATCTAAACGCGTGGTACGGCACCAACCACACACTGCAGGACATCACTCTGAATATCCCGGCCAACCATGCCACCGCGCTCATCGGTCCCTCGGGCTGCGGCAAAAGCACATTCGTGCGCTGCCTCAACCGCATGCACGAAACCAATCCCATCGCGCGTGTCACCGGCACGGTGCGCATGGGCGACCTCGATATCTACCAGGGCGCCACGCCGGTTGAGGTTCGCCGCCGTGTGGGCATGGTCTTCCAGCGCCCCAATCCCTTTCCCACCATGTCCATCTACGACAACGTGGCTGCCGGCCTCAAGCTCAACGGCTACTCCAACCGCAAGTCACTCGACGAAGTCGTGGAGAAATCGCTCAAGAACTCGGCGCTCTGGGACGAAGTCAAGGACGAGCTCAAAAAGAAATCCGGAGCCAGCCTCTCCGGCGGCCAGCAGCAGCGCCTCTGCATCGCTCGCGCCCTCGCCGTCGATCCTGAAGTCCTGCTCATGGACGAGCCTGCCTCCGCCCTCGATCCCGTATCCACCTCCAAGATCGAGGACCTCATCTTCCAACTAAAGTCGCAGTACACCATCGTGATTGTGACGCATAATATGCAGCAGGCGGCCCGCGTGGCAGAGAAGACAGGCTTCTTCCTCAACGGCCGCATGGTCGAGTTCGACTCGACTCACAAGATCTTTACCAATCCTTCTGACAAGCGCACGGAGGATTACATCACGGGCAGGTTCGGATGACACGCATTCGCTTTCAACAGAGCCTCGAAGACCTCAAGGAGAACCTCCTGGTAATGGCTGGCCTTGCCGAGCAGGCCATCCAGCGCGCCATCGAGGCCTATCGGGTGCGCGACCTCTCCATCTGCGACCTGGTCAACCGCAGCGAGATCGCCATTAACCGCATGGAGCGCGACATCGATCAGGCTGCGCTCGACTTGTTGGCCATGGAGCAGCCCATGGCCGTCGATCTCCGCTTCATCCTCAGCGTCATCAAGATCAATGCCGACCTGGAACGCGTGGGCGACGCCGCCAAGAGCATCAGCGACCGCGTTCGCCTCATTCAGTCGATGGCCGCGGTCGACCTGCCCGTCGATATTCCCCGCATGGCCTCGATGGCCGAGGACATGGTTCGCAAGAGCCTTCAGTCCTTTATCGAAGGCGACGCCGAGCTGGCTCGCGGCGTGCTAACCATGGACGACGCCGTCGACCAGATGAACCGCGCGGCTTTCAAGGCGCTCACCAAGGTGATGGAAGAGCAAAGCCACATCGCTCCGCAGGCGCTGAACGCGCTCATGATCTGCCGCAGCCTCGAGCGCGTGGGCGATCACGCCACCAACATCGCTGAGGATGTCATCTTCTGGGTGCAGGGAGCCGATGTGCGCCACCACAAAAGCATTGCCAAGAATGGAGCTGCCGCCGGAACCGAGACCAACAACACTCCGGCAGGCGCCGCCGCCGCCGAGGGCTGAAGCCACGGCTCCTTCGCATTGTGCATCACAGGCGGAGTCGATTCACTGTCACAAGCTCCCGCAGGGAGCGATAGAGGTTAGCCCAGGACAAGCGGAGCGCAGTCCTGGGATAGCCGCAAGAATGCCTCAAGCCCCGGAGGGGCGGCAGAATTCCTTCTCCTAAGACCTATGAGTCGAAATCTGAAAGCCGAAATCTGAAGCTGAGAGCTAAAAGCTAGAAGCTGCCTCTCTCAATGCCCCGCCGTCGGCCTCACACCCATGGCATTCAGCTTGGTGCGTGCCGCGCGCGCTTCGGGTGTCTGCGGATGCCTGCGGACCAACTCGCGCAGCTCGTCGACTCCCGCTTGCCGCTTATCCGTCGAGAGCAGGCAATAGGCCTTGTGTAACTCCGCCGCAGGCGCCTTGGCATTGCCGCTGAATCCTTCCAGCACCGCATTGTAGAAGTTGATCGCTCCCGCGTAATCCTTCTGCTGGTAGGCAATCTCGCCCAGGTAGAACTGCGCCGTGCCGGCCAGGTCGTCCAGCGGGTAGTAGTGCACAATCTCCTGGAACTCCCCTTGCGCCACCTTGAACTTGCCGGCGTCAAAATCGCGCTCGGCCGCCTGATAAGTTTCCTGCAACGGTGGCGCCTGCAATGCCGGGCTGGGTCCCGGCGCATTTCCCGCCGGCGAATTGTTCGGCATCCCCGGTCCCTGATCAGGGCCGCCGGCATTCGGCTGGCCGCCCGGCGGCATTGCACCCGGCTGAGTTCCTCCCGGCTGCGCTCCGCCCTGCATGGCCTGCGTTTGCTGCGCCTGCATCGCCTGCAGTTGCGCCTGCAAATCCTGTACTGACTTGTCGAGCTTGGCGATCCGCGCCTTCAGCTCATCCACTGAATCGTTCAGCGACTGCACCTGCCCTGAGAGAGTGTCCTGTTTTCCGCTGAGGGCCTCGTTTTCTGTGTTCAATTTCTGCTGCAGCGCGTTCACGGTCGCCGTCATCTGCTTGGCCTGATCCGCCGTCTGCTGCGCCAGGTCTTGTATCACGCCAAAGCGCGAGTCGAGCGTCGACTGCAGCCGCTGGACCATATCCAGCAACTGCTGCACCTGTGTTTGCAGCTGAACCATCTCTTTTGAAACAGCATGCGCGGGCACAGCGGCAGGAAGAAAAAGAAGAATGGATGCCGCGGCAGAAAGCAGGCTATTGCGAATGATACGTGGGCTTTGCATTGTTCAACCTTTCTACATACAAGATACGGCAGCCCGGCCAAACAAGCGGGGCTGCCGTCTCATTGAAACCTTTTGTTGAGCACCGCTCAAAGCCAGTAGTTTGAAGCCCATAGCTAGGAGCTAGAAGCTAGAGGCTGGAAGCTTCCGTTCTACCGATCGATCGAGAATCCGTCTCTGCGGTTCAACTGCCAGCACTCCTCGGTCGACTCCTGGCAAAACGGCTTTTCCTTTCCATAACTGATCACCCGCAAGCGGTCGGCTGCTATGCCCGCCGTAACCAGCGCGGTCTTGGCCGCCTGCGCGCGATTCTGGCCCAGCACCAGGTTGTATTCGTCTGAGCCGCGCTCGTCGCAGTAGCCGCCGATCACGACCTTGACGTTCGGATGAGCATTGAGCCAGTCGGCGTCCTTTGACAGGACAGACTGCGCGTCCTGCCGGATATCGTACGTGTCGTAGTCGAAGAAAATAGGCTGCACATGGGCGTTGAAATCCTGTTCCTCGCTCATTTGTGTGCTTGGAACAGCTACTGCCGGGGGCGCATTCACCGTTACATGGGCTGAAGCGTCGGCTGTGCCTCCGTCTCCGCGCGCCACCAGGTGATAGGTCGTCGACTCGGTCGGCGTTACAGTTTTCACGCCGGAGGTGGGCACATCGCCGATGCCGTCAATCGAAACCGAGTTGGCGTCGGTGGTGCGCCAGTTCAGCTGCACCTGGTCGCCGGCCGAAATCACGTTGGGCGTTGCGGTCAGCTGCGCTTGGGGCGCCGGTGCGTTTGTCGGCGGAGCTTCCGCTGTGGACGGCATTTGCTGCTTCTTCTTGTGGCAACCTGCAACCGCGACCAGGGCAATCATCAAAAGCGAAGAGGTCAAGAGCCGATTTTTCTTGAATGTCAAGGGAATACTCCTTCTCAAAAGGTCAAGTCAGTCGATCGGGTGCGGGGATTTTTTTGAGGGCCCGCGGGCCGGTTTCCAATTCTCAGCACCATTAAAATGATAGTCGATCACGATCGAGATACCGGTTACTATGCGGGCACGCGCAACTTCCGCCGTTCCCCCGCATCGATGCTCACTTCCAGCTCCAGTTGGGCATCATGTTGTCGCCGGTATACGTGAGCTGGCGCTGCTCGGTGCCGTTGGCCAGCATCGTCCAAATCTGCGTGCGGTGGCCGATCTGCCGCTGGAACACAATGTGCCGTCCGTCCGGAGACCATGACGGAAAATCGTTGATGCCTGCCTCGTGGGTGGCCTGCAGCCAGTTCTTGCTGGCGATGTCCATCACGTAAATGTCATAGCTGCCGGGAGCGCCGGGGCCGTACTTGCGATCCCAGCTGAAGGTCAGCATTCCGCCGTTCGGCGCCCACGAAGGCGAGATGGCATAACCGGAGTCGGTCATGCGCTGCACGTTGGCGCCATCTTTGTCCATCACGTAGATCTGCGGTTCGCCCGTCCTTCCGCTCACAAACGCGATCTGGCCGTCAGTGCGTGGATTCCAGCACGGCGACACATCCGTGCCAAATGAAGTGATGCTATGAGCATTAGAGCCACTTGCGTCGGCGATCCAGATCTCTGAATGACCAGACCGCGCCGAGGAGAACGCGATCTGCAAGCCGTCCGCCGACCACGCTGGTGACAGGTTGCTTCCTCCTGCGCTTCCCGTGGGAAAGCTCACTAGCCGGCCCAGATCCTGAGAGAACATGCGAATCGCCCACCCGCTGCGCTCCAGCGAAGAAAAGGCAATTCGTGAGTTATCCGGTGAGATGCGCGGCGACAGGGAAGTGCTGCCCACGTGGGTGACGGCGTGCTGGTTGGCGCCGTCGTAGTCCATCACCCAGATCTCCTTGGTTCCGGTGCGGTTGCTCACAAAGTAGATCTTGGTTTCGGCGATGCCGTTCAGGCCTCCGCCCAGCCGGGAGATGATGGCGTCGGCGAAGCGGTGCGCGATGGTGCGCGCCATGTCCTCGCTCGACTGCTCGTTATATTGCTCTGTCAGCACCTGCGGATTGGAGGCATTGCTCGCGTCATCCAGCCAGCCATAAACCACCAGGCGGCCGCTGTTCACTGAAAACGCGCCGAACGCCACCATCGACGCGTTCGCCGGCGCTGCTGACCATTGGCTCAGCACAATCTCCTGCGGCGAGCCGGGCGTCGCCTGCGGCGCCAGGCTCTTTGACACCATGTCGAAGATGCCTGCGTTGGCGAGATCGTTATTGAGCGTGGAATCGAAGACCGTCTTGAGCGGCGTAATCTGCGGATCGCTTCCCACAGGCTTGAAGTCCGCTGCGGCCAGGCGGATGCGCGTGCTGCCCAGCTTGGTCCCTGTATACAGCCAGTCCTGCGCGGAAAGTTGCGTCGCAGAAAAATACACCAGGGAGACCAGAAACAGCGGCAAGACCCGCAATGTTGCCTTCATTCGATGTGCATTCCTTCCTCTGGAGCAGCGGACGCTGATGCGCCCGTTCTCAACCGGTCTTAGTTGCATGATGCCTGATACGACAATTCGTTAGATGCCCGTTCCCGGCGGTTGGCTTTTCCCCGAACTGTCGCGCCCGCGCAAAAGGAACCTTTTCTTTCACCTCCAGCACGAGTTCTGCGGGTGCCCCAGAAACTTGACGCTCGAGACTAGGAAGCTAGGAGCTAGCAGCTAGAAGCTGCCTCTCAATACTCGCAGTAGTACGAAACCTGCAGCGTACTTTGATTATAAGTTGACGGCAGGTTGCCGAACGTATCCACGCGCTGCGCGGCAAGCTGGCACGAGACATCCAGCGTGGGACTTCCGCTCGATCGGTCCAGTTGCAATCCACTCACGGTGCCATCGCGATGGATCGTGAATTTCAGGTAAACGCGCGAGCCTTTGGGCGTGCGCACATCCACCTGCTGCTTGTTCCAGTTTTGCGACATGATGCGATTGATCTGGTCCACGTACCACGGATACATGCTGGCGAAGTTGTTGTCGCCCACCGTCGTCGGTCCGGACGGCCCCGGCTGCATCTGTTGCGGCATCCTCGATCCGGCCTGCTCGCCGTAGGCCGCCGTGTTCTGTTGCGGCTTTGGCTGATACGGCTGGGTCTTGGCCAGGGTCTGTTTGCTGGGCTTCACCTGCTTGCCCAGGATCGGAATCGCGGTCTCATCCTCTTTCCGCTGTTCCTTGGGACTGGGAGGCGACGGCGCCGGGCTCGGCTTTTCCGTGGCGAGCACGTTGTTGTTGACTTGGTCTGCGGGCAGCGGCAAGGAAGTCGTTATGGTCACTTGCATCGATCCGCCCGCGCCCGGACTGCCCCAGAGGTTGTGATGAAACAACCCCAGCGCCCAGCCGTAGACCAGGATGAACCCAACCACCAGGAGATGCAGCCCCACGGATCCCGCGGCCGGGCCCGCAATCGGCTCCGGCGTTAGCTCCCGCTCCAGATGCTCGCTGCCTTCAAGAACACTTTCCATAAAACTTTGCCGTCATCCTGAACTGGATGCCCCACCCTCGGCGCGTTTCTGTTTTTGCGCCTCGGGTGGGATCGCGCGACCCGCTCACTTTCCGCTTCCCGATCCCTTCGTCTCCATCGGCTGTGTCACAATCGACACGTTCGTAATCCCCGACTGCTTCACCGCATCCATCACATGCGCGAAATTCCCGAATGACACCTGCTCGTCGCTCCGCAGATAAATCGCCTGGTGCGCGGCGTCTGAGCTCCCCGCGCGCAGCTTACCTGGCAAATCGTGAATATTCACCGGCTGATCGTTCAGGTAGATGTTGTCACTGCGGTCGATCGTCACGACCATCCGCTGCTGCGTAATCTCCTTCACCATCCGCGTCTTCGGCACATTCACTTCAATTCCCGATTGCAGCACCGGCTCGGTGATCATGAAGATCACCAGCAGCACCAGCACCACGTCCACCAGCGGCGTGATGTTGATCTCCGCCAGTGACGATCGCGTCTGTCCGTTGCCCATCGAGAATGCCAAAGTAAACCTCTCAAACAATCATCGGCGCTCACCCTGGCCGGGTGCCTCAGGTTCGGCGCGTTTTTGTTCTTGCGCCTAACCTCGGATTGACCCACCGCAGAGCCGCGCCCATCCGCTACTGCTTGTATAAACTCCGCTCCGCCTCGCGAGGCGCTTCGGCGGCGGTTCGCGGCGAACCCTGCGCCTGCGCCCTCGCCGGCATCTCCTCGAGCGAGTTCAGCAGTTCGCGGCAAAAGTCATCGGTAGCCGAAGCAAACAGCCTGATGCGCGCGCTGAACTGGTTGTAGGCCACCACCGCGGGCACAGCGACAAACAAGCCCGCCGCCGTGGTGATCAGCGCCTCTGCGATACCCGGTGCCACCGCCTTCAGCGACCCGCCGCCCGCCGATCCAATTCCCTGAAACGCATCCACCACGCCCATCACAGTCCCGAACAGCCCCACAAACGGAGCCGTGCTGCCGATTGTTGCCAGCCACGTCATCCGCCGCTCCAGCGTAGTCACCGCCTCGCTGGCCGCGGTCTGCGCCGTGCGCTCCAGCGGCTTCAGGCTGCGCGGCGGACCCGACCCTCCGGTCTGCCGCTTGTAGGTCTCATACACATCCTCAAACACCTGCGCCAGCGGGCTCGCGATGTAGTCGCCGGCAATTGCCGCAATCTCCTGCAGCCGAGACGCCTTGCGAAAGGCGCGAATGAAACGGCGGCTTTGGCCGGTGGCCCTCTTGAACGACGACATCTTGCCCAGGATCACCATCCACGAGTAAAGGCTGGCAAGCAGCAGCAGCACCAGCACCGCGATCGCAATCGGCCCGATGTTGCCCATCATATTTGCCAGTGCGCCGAAGCCGAGATTTGGTGTGGGCGCGCCGCCTGTGCCTGCGCCGCTATCACCTTGCAAGAAAAGCGCCAGTGTGAGTGTAAGAATCGGCATTCACCTCAATTCCACGGTATCAGACGTCATTCCCCGCACCCAAGTATCGAAGCGGGTGCCTCTTTTTGTGCCGACGGCGAGATCATCCATCTCCTCGCACCCCGCCGTTCATGCTATGCTGCGCTCGGATTCCAGTTGCACACTTACCTGGGTTTGTCATCCTGAGCGACCGGAGTCCGAGAATCGGACGGAGGAAGTCGAAGGATCTGCGGTTGTTTCTGGCGGCTGGGGGCTTCTCGTCCAGTCATCGAACCTCCGTGGTACAACCGGCTCAACCATGCTCGTCGAACTGCGCGCTGAAAATTACGCCGTCATCGATCACGCCATCGCTTCGTTCGGCCCCGGCCTGAACCTTCTTACCGGCGAAACCGGCGCCGGCAAATCAATCCTTGTTGATGCGCTCGCCCTCCTCATGGGCGGCAAATCTTCGTCCGACCTCGTCCGCCACGGCGCAGAAAAAGCCGTCGTCTCCTGCGTCTTCGAATCCACGCCCGGCGCCGAATCTGTCCTCGAGCAGAACGGCATCGACGCCGAAGGCAGCGACATCATTCTCCGCCGCGAAATTCTCTCCACCGGCAAGGGCCGCGTCTTCGTCAACAACCAGCCCGCCACCGTGGTTGTGCTCAAGCAACTCGCGCCCGAGCTTGCTCTCGTCCACGCGCAATCTGAGAGCCTGTCGAGCTTCGACTCCTCCCAGCAGCGCATTCTCCTCGATCGCTTCGCCGGCATCTCCACTGACGCCGTAGCCGAGGCCCACGCTCGCTGGCGCGCTGCCCAGGATAAACTCACCGACCTCCTTCAGGGCGAGCAGGACCGCCTGCGCATGGTCGACTTGTGGACCTACCAGCGCAAGGAGATCGAGCAGGCCCGCCTCGAGCCGGGCGAAGATGAAACCCTTGAAACCGAAAAACGCGTGCTCGCCAACGCCGAGAAACTTTACGCCGCCGCCTTGAGCGCCTTCGATCAGCTCTACGAGGGCGGATCCAGCGCCGAGGCTGCTCTCCGCGCTGCCATCCGCAACGTCGAGGAGCTCTCTCGCTACGATGCGCGCTTCACTGAATCCGTTCAGCAGCTTGCTTCGGCCCGTGCCATCGTCGCCGATATCGGGGCCGCGCTTCGCGATTACGCCGAACGCGTCAGCGCGTCGCCCGAACGCCTTGCCGAAATCGAAGACCGCCTGGCGCTACTTGATCGTTTGAAGCGCAAATATGGCAAAACTGTTGCCGAAGTCATCGCATTTGGTGAAGAAGTTGCCCGCAAGCTGGCCGAAGTCGAAGACCGCGACGACATCCTTAAGGCTCTGCGCGCCGATCTTGAGCAGGCTGCCGCAGCCTACCGCAAAGCCGCATCCGCGCTCACCGCCGAGCGTCAGGCCGCCGCACAAAAACTCGCCAAACTCGCCGAAGCCCAGATCAACTCACTCGCCATGAAGTCCCGCTTCCACGTCGCCGTCACTCCCGTGGAGTCAACCGAAGCCGGCGCGAAGAGTGAATCTGCCGGGAAGGGAAGTCTTGTATCAGGGCACGACTTTAGTCGTGCCGAAAAGGGCACAAAAGAAGATGGGGCTTTAGCCCCTGCTGCCGAATCCAATTCCGAAACCGCCCATTGGACCGAGCACGGCTGGGACCAGGTCGAATACCGCATCGCCACCAACCCCGGCGAGCCCATCAAGCCGCTCATTGAAGTCGCCTCCGGCGGCGAGCTCTCCCGCGTCCTCCTCGCACTGAAGGTCGCAGTGGAAGAATCCTCGTCCAAAAACAGAAAGAAAACCACCCCGCGCACCCTCGTCTTCGACGAAATCGACATTGGTATCGGAGGCCGCGCCGCTGATGCTGTCGGCCAGAAGCTCAAGGCGCTCGGCCGCGCGCAGCAGGTCTTGTGCGTCACGCATCTGCCGCAGATCGCCGCCTTCGCCGATCAGCACCTCGCTGTCGAGAAGCGTGAAGACCACGGCCGCACGCAAACCCGCATCCGCGTCCTCGACGACCGCGCCCGCACTCACGAAGTCGCCCGCATGTTGAGCGGCGCCGAAGTTACCGACACCGGCCTCCAGCACGCCGCGCAAATGATCGCCGCCAGCCGGTAGCGCCTGTCCGCCCGCGACGAGCGCTTGTGACGAAAACTTCTTTGCCCACTTCGGCTCACTGAGTCATACTCGATTGCGTCTGAACAACGGACCTGCGCATTGCAAGCCTCGGCCCCAAGGAGAATCCCGAATGCCCCAGCAAGCGGAGAAGCTCGTTCTTTCCGCAGCAAGTCAATCATGGGTGCCACATGTCCGGATTTTCGGACCTGGGAGATCACCAACCCGATCACGAAAATGGGTGCCCCATGTCCCGATTCTGGGACCTGGGATGGCAGCCCAACTCCTCATCTTCAGCCTGTTGCTAACCGGTATTTTCCACGCCCAGTCCGCCGCCCCTCCGCAGCAGCCGCAGACCTCATCGCAGCAGCAAGAACCCAGCGCTCAGCAACCGCAGTCCCCATCCAACCTTCCCAGCGCCCCGGCGCCTTCAACGCCCTCGTCTTCACAGGAGCCCTCGCTCTCCGATCTGGGCTTCTCCCAGCAGCAGACCCAGGGCAACCCCAAGCTCCAGGCCGAGCTCAACAAGCACACTGAGATGCTCAAGATTCATCAGCGCCTGGGCCTCATCACCCTCGCGCCGATGGCAGCCGCGCTCATCACCGGGCCTATGGCCAAAGCCAAAGGCCGAAACGGCCAGACCATCTCCGAGCCCACCAACGCCAACCTCGACTTTCATGCCGCGCTCGGCAGCGCAACGGCGGTCCTGTATTTCACCACCGCGTACTTCGCCATCGCCGCGCCCAAAATTCCCAACAATCCCAAGCATGGCGCCATCCGATTCCACGAGGCTCTGGCCTTCGTACACGGTCCCGGCATGATCCTCACTCCCGTCCTCGGCGCCATGGCCTTCCAGCAGGAACAGAACGGTGAAAAGGTCCACGGCATCGCCTCGCTCCACGGTCCCATCGCCATCGGAACCGTTTGCGCGTATGGCGCGGCCATCATCGCCGTCAGTTGGCCCATCCACCTCTGGGGAAAGAAATGAGAGAGAAGAAAATCCGGGTGCCCCACCCTCGCGGCGTCTTTGTTTTTGCCGCTAGCGTGGGGAAAAGAATATCGCCCACGGCTCGTTGCCCCATCCTTTTCGCGCGTTTTGCGAAAAGGGTGGGAAGCGCGCTGATCAACGTTGGTTGCGACGCGTCCTACCTTCTCGCCTTGCTGACCCTCTTCGTTCCGCGCGTCGCCCTCGCCCAGCCCGACACTACATGGCTAACCAGCCAGGCCACCCTCTCCTATCACATGTCGCATCCCATGCACGAGGTTGACGGCGTCAGCCACGCCGCCCGCGGCAAAGGAATCTGTCACGCCGGCTGGTGCGACTTCCTCATCGCCGTCCCGGTCAAGTCCTTTGACTCTGGCGACACCAACCGCGATCTGCACATGATCGAAGCCACGCGCGGCGCCGAGTTTCCCCTCATCCAGGTACGCGCCCGCATTGCGCAATCCGAGATCACGCAACAATGGATTCACGCCGACCTCGAAGTCCAGTTCGCCGGCCAGTCTGCCCACTACTCCCAGGTCCCTTTCGAGCGCGTCCAGCAGGGCGGGGAAGTCCGTATCACCGGAACCATTCCTCTCACCTGTTCCGACTTCAAAATCGAGCGTCCGTCGTTCCTCTCCGTGCCCATCAAAAACGAGATCCCTGTCCGCGTCGACATGACCTGGCATCTCGTCTCCGCACCCGCCTGAGAGCAGACCGTGCGCAGTCCCAAGGAAACGTACGATCGCCTCCCGCCAAAGACATTCGACGCTCGCCCGAGAGCACTTCAGCAATTCGTCAGAGCCTGTCAGTCACCGTCAGTGGCCTTCGTGATCGTGATCGTGGTCATGATCATGATCGTGCCGGTGTTCCTCGCGAGCGTCGTTGCCTCTGAAATTTCTCTCCCAGTCGTGGTGATGCTCCCAGTCGGGATGATCGCCATGACGCGGAAACGATCCGTGGTAGCCATACCGCGGGTCGTAGTGGCGGTCGATATCCCCATGGAAGCCCTCTGGCCCGTGGAACCACGGACCCGTGCCGATAAATGCACCACGGTCAAACCAGCGCGGCCCGTAGTAACCAAACGGGGCGCACCGGTATGGCGCATAGTCGAAATAGCCATACGGGCACACCGGTTCGGGGCCGATCTGGACGTGGAAGCTTACCTGCGCGCTTGCTTTAGAGGGCGATGCTGCCAGCAACGTCGCGCTCAATGCCGCAGCTGAAACAAACCAAAAGAGTTTATTCATGGTGCTCCTTTTCGTTTTTGAATGGGCCCCGTCGCTTTTCCTCAAAGCGTTCAGAGGCGGCATTCCGCCCGCCATTCCAGGGAAAAGCTCCGACAGCTCAAACCAAGGACTTCTCGTATCTCATTGCTGCGGGATCGCTTGGCGCCGCTGACGCGCCTGCCCCGCTCACTTCCGCTCTCTTCTTTGATGCGCAGGGGATCAGCCGGACCACCCGGGCGCATCTCTCCAAGAGTCTTTTCCCTGCGAAATCTCCTCGGTCCAGCACAATTCCCAATGAATTACCGAGGTAACTATTTGCCGCATTTTAGTTTGCCTAATTTAGGTGACTTCGATAACCTCTGAAACTAGTCAACCGAATCGTTTTGCGCCCGGGCTTCCCCTGTTTCAACGCGCATTTTGAGCCCTTTGATTTCCCCGTCCAGGAGCATCTATGCGAGTTCTGTGCCCACGTGGTCCGCGGCCAATCACTGCGTCTCTTTGGCCCTCGCTCCTTCTTCTCACCGCTCTCATTCCCGGCTGCGGAGGCGGTTCGCTCGCCGTCAATCTCGGCACCATCGCCGCCATCTCTGCGCCTGCCAACACGCTGCGTGTCAACCAGACCATGCAGTTGTCCTCGCAGTACCTCGCCTCCGGTCAGCCCGTCACGTTTTCCGTCAACGGAATTCCAGGCGGCAACGCCACCGTCGGCACCATCAGCAGCACCGGCCTCTACACGGCGCCTGCGGTCGTTCCCAATCCCTACACCGTCCAGATCACCAGCTCCATCGCGAAATATCCGGGCGCCACGCCAGGTTCCGTCTCCGTCCAGATCTGGAACCCGATTCCCGTGCTCGGCGGCGTGACTCCTAACGGTTTCTCAGAGGGCGTCACCACGGTCACAGTCAACGGCTCTCAATTCGTCTACGGCGCGCAGATCAGTTGGAACGGCGCTGCCGTTTCCACCACCTTCGTTTCGCCCACCGAACTCGTCGCGCAGATTGCCGCTCCCAATCCAGGCGTCTTTCCTCTCACCGTCACCAATCCCAATCCGGGCTCCGCCACTGCGCCTCCGCTTTCGCTCAAGGTCGGTCCCGGACAGGTGGTGTTGCTGCTTGAGCCCAACGACGGCACCGACGTTCGCGTCTCCAACACTCTCAACCTCGGGTTGATGGTCAACGGCACCGACAATCCTGCCGTCACCCTCCAGGTCAATGGCATCGCCGGCGGCAACGCGATCGTCGGCACCGCGGTTTCCAATACGAACGGTTCCATCACCTACACCGCGCCGCCCGTCGTTCCCACTCCGAGCAACATCGTCCAGCTCACCATCACCAGCGTCGACAACCCAACCGTCTCCATTACACAGAACATCTCGGTGATGAATCCCATTCCGATCCTCACCGCCGCCACGCCGATGAATTTCAATCCCGGATCGGCCACCATCGTTCTCACCGGCTCCCAGTTTATCAACGGTGCGCAGGTTCTTGTCGATGGCTCACCCGTCTCAACCACCTTCAACAGCGGCGGCCAACTCGCGGCCACCGTCGATATCACCAACCCCGGCAATCTCGATCTTCAGGTCCTCAATCCGGCGCCCGGCCCGGCCACATCCGCCGATCTCATCGCCACCGTCAACGGCACGCCGCCCACACCCATCGTCAGCCCCGGCGACGCCGCGCGTTTTCTTGAGCAGGCCACCTTCGGCGCCACCGACGCTGATGTCCGCGACGTCTCGCTCAACGGATTTCAGTGGTGGCTCGACCAGCAATTCGCCCTGCCCGCCACGGCCACAGAGCCCGCCGTCGAGCAGGCCGTCATCGTCAACAACCCGCCCTGCGCATCGGGCGACGTCAAGTGCAACGCCGCGCTCTTCGTCCAGAACGACAAAAACGACGATCTCGTCCAGGATGCCTTCTGGCAGCAATCGCTCACTGCGCCCGATCAGCTCCGCCAGCGCGTCAAATACGCGCTCTCGCAGCTCTTCGTCATCTCCAGCAACAACACCTCCACCATTCAAAGCATGCCGCGCGGCGAAGCCGGCTACTACGACATGCTCGGCGCCGACGCCTTCGGCAACTTCCGCCAGCTCCTTCAGGACGTGACCCTCAGCCCCATGATGGGCCAGTTCCTCTCCATGCAGGGTAACGACAAGGGCAACGCCAACACCGATCCCGACGAAAACTACGCGCGCGAAGTGCAGCAGCTTTTCACCATCGGCCTCTGGCAGTTGAACGACGACGGCACGCAGAAGCTTGACGGCAACGGCAACCCCATTCCCACGTATTCGAATACTGACGTCAAGGGCCTGGCCGCCGTCTTCACGGGATGGAGCTGGAATATTCCCGGCGACTCCAGTGACAATGCGTGGTCCAACTGCTGCGTCTACGTCGGCCCCGGCTACGGTGAAGAGCTGCTCTCCATGCAGAGCTTCCCCAACCACCACTCCACCGTCGAAAAAGATTTTCTAGGCGTGACGATTCCCGCCTCAGGCAGCCCCGACCCCGCAGGCGACCTCAAGATCGCGCTCGACACGCTGTTCAACCATCCGAATCTGCCGGCCTTCTTCTCTAAGCAGATGATCGAGCACCTGGTCACCAGCAATCCCAGTCCCGCTTACGTCAACCGCATTGCGCAGGTCTTCAAGAACGACGGCACTGGCGTCCGCGGCAATCTGCAGGCCGTCATCACCGCCATCCTCATGGATCCCGAAGCGCGCGACACGGCCACCGTCGTCGGCACTGCGCAATACGGCAAGGTTCGCGAACCGCTGCTTCGCTACGCCGAGTGGGCGCGCGCCTTCACCGCGCAATCGCGCACTGGCTCCTTCAACATCGGTTCCGCTGAAGATTCCATTTACGGCTACAACGAAATGTGGCTCCGCTCGCCCACCGTCTTCAACTGGTTCGCGCCCAACTACACTCCGCCCAATACATCAATTTCTTCCGCCGGACTGTTCGCGCCTGAAATGCAGATCGTCAACGTCTCCAGCGTCGTCGGCTTCATCAACTACATGCAGGGCGCCATCGGCTCCAACGCTCTCGGCGGCTCCGATGTTTTCTCCTCGTATGCAACCGAGATGAGCCTCGCCGCCACTCCCGATCAGTTGCTCGACCGCATCAACCTGCTGCTCATGGCGGGCCAGATGAACACCACGCTTTACAACCAGATTCTCGCCACCATCAATTCCATTCCCATCCCCACAGGCGGCGATCAGAATGCAGTCAACGCGGCGCTCTTGAGCCGCGTGCAAGCGGCCATCTATCTCACCGTGGCGTCGCCCGACTTCGCCGCGCAGCAATAGGAGTAAGCCATGTCAAAGTGCACATGCCCTCAAACCCGCCGGCAATTTCTTCGCACCGCCTCCATGGCCTCCATGGCCGGCTTCTACGTGAGCCCGTTTTTTCTTGAGCTCAACTCGCTCGCCGCCATGGCGCAGGGCACCGGCGGGTCAGACTATCGCGCCCTCATCTGCGTTTATCTGCAGGGCGGCAACGATGGCCACGGCACCGTGATCGCCACTGATCCCGACTCCTTTGCCGCGTTCACCTCGGCCCGCTCCGGCGCGCCCGGCCTCGCTTATCCGATTGCCAATCTGCTGCCCATCACCCTAAAGACTCCGCAGAGCGGTCGCACCTTCGCGCTCAATCCCGCGCTCTCCGGCATCCAGACTCTTTTCAACGCAGGCCGCGCCGCCGTCGTCGCCAATACCGGCACGCTCATCGCGCCCGCCACCAAAACGCAGATCAACGCCAACTCAGTCGAGCTGCCTGACTCGCTCTTTTCGCACTTCGATCAGACCGCCGCGTGGCAGGCTGTTGCCTCCAACCTGGGCAGCGGCGAGCGCGTGGGCTGGGGCGGCGCCGTCGCCGACGCCATTGAAGCCATGAACGTGAATTCCAACTCCATGTTCACCTGCATCTCCACCTGCGGCAACGCGCTCTTCCTCGCCGGGCAAAGCTCTTTCCAGATCAACGTCACCCCCGCCGGCCCCATTCCCATCACCGGACTGCAACAGCCGCCTTTCGGCATTCCCTCCGCGGCCAATCCGCTCAACTCCATTCTCAGCGCCGATGAAACCAATCTCTTTGCCAAGGAATACGAGGTCGTCATCGCCCGCTCCATCCAGGCGCAGGCGGCGCTGGTCACGGCGATGGCTCCTGCCGGTGTGGGCGGCGTGCCCAATCCGCCGCAATTCCTCGACCCCACCACCAACATGCTCGCCAACAACCCGCTCGCAGCATCGCTGCAAACCATTGCGCGCATCATTGCCGGCCGCGGATCGCTCGGCGTCAGCCGCCAGATCTTCTATGTGCAGCTTGGCAGCTTCGACACCCACGACGGCCAGGCCAAAACTCACGCGCAGCTTCTCGCCCAGCTCGGCGCGGCGTTTGAATATTTTGATGGGCTGATGGCCAACATGGGACTTTCCAACAACGTCACCGCCTTCACCATCTCCGACTTCGGCCGCACACTCACCTGCAACAGCGACGGCACCGACCACGGCTGGGGCAGCCACCACTTCGTCATCGGCGGCGCTGTGGCGGGCGGCGACATGTACGGCCAATATCCCGTCGTCGGCGTCGATCAGCAGAATGACGTCGGCAACGGCCGCCTCATTCCCACCACTTCCGTCGAGCAATACGCAGGCACGCTCGCCCGCTGGTTCGGCCTCTCCGACGGCCAGATCCGCACCGTCTTCCCGAACTTCGCCAACTTCGGCACCAGCCCCTACCTCGGCCTGATGGGCTAGCCGCATTCAGTATTTTGAAAACGGGTGCCCCATCCAGCTCCGCTTGGGTGGGAGATACGAAGTCGGTGGCATCAAGAAGCGCCAGTCTCCCGACCGGCAGTAGTGCGAGAGCCTGCCCTGAGCGAAGTCGAAGGGTCCACGCCCTCACCAGAATGCAGTGTGCCCCATCCAAGCTCCGCTTGGATGGGATATCCGCACCGCCGCCCTAAACCACCCCACCAGGATCGCCCGGCTTGCCGACCACCTCACCCTGGGCCTGCGTGACCTTTGCCGACTCCTCATCAGCGCCGGCCGTCGGCGTCTCCCGTCCAAGCGGGAGCGCCGCCGTATCCCCGAGCTCTTCATTTTCCCCGGAGGCCGTCTCATCCCCGCGAGCAATCGCAATGAAGCGATCCGGCTCAAACGGCTTTGGCAAAACTGAAAGCTCGCGCCCTTCTTGTCGCGCGTTCTCCATCAAGTCCCCTGCACCGGGGTGCCCCGACATCAGCGCAATTTCGCACTGCGGATACTTCCGCTCCAGTTCGTCGGAAAACTCGATTCCATTAATTCCCGGCAGCATGACGTCAACGAATGCGACATTGGGCTCCCAGTTTGTCATCAGTTGAATGGCGTCTTCCGCCGAGTGGGCAACCTTGACTCCAAATCCTGCCCTCGAAAGGATTAGCGCCAGACTCTCTGCAACGGCCGGCGCATCGTCGAGTACCAGAATTCTTCGGGGCTGATCGGTTGCGGTCATGGCGACACTGAGAGCTGGTTTGATCGGAAAATGAGCCCAGCCCCAACACTGAGGCCTCGTCCGTCACTCCCTAAGATGCGAAGAATTCGTGAAAGTATACCCAGTGTGCTCCGTAAGTGATTGATTTATTTTCTGGATTGCACGCGTGAAACCCGGACCACCCATGCGATCGACTGCGCAGAAACCACAACCCTCCGAATGGGCCGGCCGAATTCGCGGCCTTCTTGACGACCTCAAGCTCAGCCAGGCCGAATTGGCCGAGCGCGTCGGCGTCTCTCCCGCGACGGTTTCGCGGTGGGTGCAGGGCCGCCAGGAGCCGACCGCCGAGTTCTATGTCGCACTCGGCAACCTCGCGCGGCCGCCGCACGGCGTCTACTTCTGGGAACGTGCGGGCGTCGATTCCGCCGCTCTTTCTGACGCCAGCTTGCGCAATGTGCCCGTCTCCATGCCCGTCAAGCTCCGAGACTTGAAGTTGGTCTCAACCCGCAAGCTCTCCCGCCAGCTTGACGGCGCCGGAAACGCCGTCGCCATTCCGCTGCTCAATATCACCGCCTACGGAGATCGCATTCCGCCCAGGCAAAACGTCACAGTTTCCGAGGTTGCCATCGAAGAGATTCTGCTCGCGCCCCTGGCCTGGTGCCCGCACCCCGAGAAAATGATCGCCATCCATTTCGACGGCGAATCCATGCTGCCCACCATTACGCCCGGCTCCCTCCTCTTTATCGATTCGGCGATCAGGGAGCGCGACCGTCTTCATCAGCGGATCGCCGTCATCGCCCATCGCGACCTCGGCTTCAAGGTCGCGCGCTTCCAGCGCATCTCCGGCGCCGATCTCCTTATCTCGGCGAATTACAAGTTCCTCCCCGTCAACGTCACCAACGCCTCCAAGTGGAAGATCTTCGGAGAAGTGATGTGGTGGATCTCCCGCGATCCCGAATCATCCGGCAAATCTTCGCAGCCGGCAGAGAAACCCGCTCCCGCCCAAACCTGAGCCGTACCAAATGCGGCATAAAGCCCGCTTCAGCGGCCAAAAGACGCTAGCCCCAGTCGCAAGACTGGGGGAATTGCTTCGCACGCAAAGCCCCCGCAGGGGGCGCGTAAGAACGGAACTCAGCCCATCGCCTAAACGCGTGATGTCAATCACGAAACTCTCCTTCAATGAACAGAGGATTGTGACTGTGAACACGGTCCCCGCTGCGGACCCGCAGATAGCATCGAATTATTCATTCAATCTAGGGTCTGTTCTACGCTACCCAGGCGCCGCCTGCGCAGTGTCTGGATTGAGGAATACTACGGGCGCCGGCCTCCCGGGCCAGATGTATGGGACGAGGCTGGCGCCTTTCACTTCTTCGCCATTTGCCGCCCAAAAACAGGGTCAGGAATCAGGGATCAGACATGATGCGGGGAGGCGAGGCCGGCACATGCCAGCACACGCTGTCGGAATTGGCGGGTTGCATCAGGTCTCGGACCCCGCTTCACCCAAGTTTCCTTGCGTCGTCGCGCTGGGAACCGTCCTGTTCCGCTCTCGCCGATTTTCTCGGATCACTCGGCGCGCTCGAAATGCGGCCGCCCGCCTCGCTCGGCAATCGAACGGCAAACGTAGCGCCGCGCCCATCGCTCTGCCCGCGTTGAACCTCAATGCTCCCGTGGTGGCGTCCTACAATCTCTTTCGCAGCCCACAAGCCAAGTCCCGTACCCGTCCCGGGTTTGGTGCTGAAGAACGGCTCGAAAATGTGATCGAGGTGTTCGGGCGCGATCCCATGCCCATCGTCCGCAACAATGATCTCGACCGCCCGCTCTTCGCCTGCATCGGCCTGGTGCGTAGCGACGGAGATGGTGCCTCCCACCTGCACTGCTTCGATCGCATTGGCGAGCAGGTTCGAGACCACTTGTCTGATTTCGCCACGCACACCATCGACTCGCGCACCCTCAACAAAGTCTCGCTCGATCGTGATTTTCTTTTCTTCAATTCTGGTGGAAAGAACCTTGAGCACGGAGTCGATCAATTCCGGAACATCGATCGCCTCGGCTCTCGATGACTCGCGATAGAACCCGAGCGCCTGTCGGGTGACATGCGCCACCCGTTCCAGTTCGTGTTCCGCCTGGACAAGCAATTCCGCGATGGACTGAGGAACGCCAGGCGCTTTCTTTGCGAGATAGATCAGGTTGCTCATCGCACTCAGCGGATTGTTGATCTCGTGGGCGATGGCCGCCGAAAGCCGCGCTGCCGCTGACAGCTTTTCAAATTTGCGCAGCACCTGGTCGGCTTCCCTGCGCTCGGTAATGTCGAGGAAAAGCCCGGAATAATGAATCGGCGAGCCCCCGTCGTCGTACCTCGGCGTCCCGCGGCAACTGATCCAGCGCTCCTTGCCGTCCGGCTTCAGAATCCTGAATTCATGATTGATCGGCTGAAACTCGGCAGTATTTTCGTCCCAATACTGCATGAAGTTTTCCTTGTCTCCCGGATGAATCAGCGCTGCAAACGAGTCTCGCGCCGGCTTGAATTCCGCCGGACTCACGCCGAAGAGGGAATACGTCTCTGGCGACCACCAGAACACCTTCGCGGCAGGGTCCACCTCGAACACGCCCATCTTTCCGGCGGTAAGCGCAAGTCCCAGGCGTTGACGCTGCGAGCGCGCCTCTGCGGCCGCCTGCTCCAGCAGCTTTGCCTGTTCGGCAAGTTGCTTTTCCGTCCGCCGCCGTCCGGTAACGTCGCGAAACACCAGGACTGCGCCCAGGATGTTTCCATCGGCATCTCGAATGGGTGCGGCGCTATCGTCGATCGGCACCTCCGTTCCGTCTTTGCCGATCAGGCTCGTGTGATTCGCGAGGCCGACGATCTTGCCCTCGCGCAGCACCCGCGCCACCGGACTCTCCACTGTCGCGCGTGTCACCTCATTCACAATCCTGAAGACTTCGTCGAGCGCTCTTCCCTCAGCTTCGTCCCCAGGCCATTTCAGCAGTGCCGATGCGATCCGGTTCACGAATGTGATGCGGCCCTCGGCATCGGTGGCGATCACCGCATCGCCGATGCTGGCCAGCGTCGTCTCGAATCGTTGCCGCTGAATCCGCTCTGAGTTCTCTGAGCGCAAGGCGCGCTCTACCGCGCCCGATTGCGAACGCGTTAACAGCGCGACCGCGAAACCGACCACCACGATCATCAGCATCGCTACCTGGTCGTCATGCCCGCTCACCCGAAACGATCGCGTCGGTGCGGCGAAAAACCAGGCGCCGATCGGTAGCGAGAGGGCAATCGACAGCACCGCGGGACGAAATCCGCCAAACCATGCTGCGAAGGCCACCGCAAAGAAGAACAGCGTGAACGGAAGACTCGTCGGCCCGATCAGCGGAGTGAGTGCTGCACGGAACAGCGCGACCGCAATGACCGCCAGCACCGCCGCCCCATGCCGCATAGGCCATGGCCTTTGCCAGGTCAGGGGTTCCGGGCTTGCAAACGGCTCCAATCCAAAAGCGAACAGGAAAAGAAGCACCATCGCGCCGGCTGCGGCAGCAAGAAGCACAGTCCCCGCGGCTGCCTCTCCCTCGGCTGATGCCCGGCTCCCGGCGGCATTCGCGCTCTGCTCCATCTCCCGCGATAACGCCCGGATGGTATCCATCCTCTTCTTGCCCCGATCGCTCAGAACGATCGCGAGCGCTGGCGCGGAACCCCGCGTCCGCCGAACTTCAATCGTCTGTTGTAGCTCCGCCAGCTTGTCGTTGACCACCGCATTCAACTTGCCGAAGCTTTCGGCACCGCCTGGGCTCTGCTCCAGAAGGGCCTTCAGCGTGGCCAGGTCGGCCGGAAGCGAGCGAACTGCCTGGTTGTATGGGTCGAGGTAGCGGCTGTCTCCGGTCAGCAGATACCCGCGCTGTCCTGTCTCCGCATCCAGCATGTCCGAAAGGACCCGGTGGCATGATTCGCTCACATCCCGGGCTCGTGCAGCCACCACATTCGAGCGGCGGAACTGCTCCCATTGGCGATACGACAGCCCGACGATCGCGAACAGGACGAGCGTGGCCACTCCAGCCGTCGCGATCTTCAACCGGCGCTGACGAGAGTACGACCTCACTGCTTTCACGGCGACAACTCCACGACGGCGAAGAGCGTGGGCCCTGATTCAAGATGCCCTGGAAGATAAGCGATCTGGGGAAGCCTTATCGTGTTTCTTTCCACTCGGCGCTGGCGTGGCAACCAGGGACCGTTCTCCGGTGCTTCTGCATGATTTCCAGCGTGTAGAGGGAATCTCATTATGGAACGCTCCCCGGTCGCTGTCAACGCGCAAGGCCGAGGCGATCTCTGCGCTCAATTCTCTGATCTCTGTTCTCTGCAAGTTCGGCCGCCAGCCGCGGGCCAAAGCTGAACTCCGATATTTGCTTGCGCTGACGGAGTTTTCGCCGACTAATCGTTGTCATCCCCAAGCCTGCTCAATGAACGCGCCGGTTCCAATGCCTGACATTAGCTACGGAGATTGACAATTGATTCTGGTATTGCTCTATAGCACTGTGCCTTTTTCACAGATTCCCTACAACTCGCGCAGGGTGACCGCGACGGGTCGCAGCGCGGCGCGCACTGCGGGCAGCAAGCCGCCGAGGACGCCCATGGCCAGCGCGAAAATCACTCCCATCACAAGCAGGTTGAAGGTGATCTTGAAGGCGAAGGCGATATTCGAGAAGGTCGAGAAATTCATGGTCTGCGTGGTCATGCCGTTCAGCGGAAGCACCACCAGGCAGCCAATAATGCCGGCGATGAAAGAAATCAGCAGCGCCTCGAACAGGAACGAGAGGATGACGTTCCAGCTGGAGAAGCCGAGCGCGCGCATGGTGGCAATCTCACGACCGCGTTCGGAGACGGCCGAATACATCGTGTTGAGAGCGCCGAATACCGCGCCGATCGCCATGACGGCAGCCACTAACCCGCCCAACACGGTGATCAGCTGCGTCATGGCCGAGGATTGCTTGGCGTAGTAATCCACTTCGCGCTCCACCTCCAGATTCAATTGTGGATCGGAAGTAATCGAATCCTTGAATTTGTCGAATGCCGCGGGCGAGGTGAGGTGAACGGTGGCAGATTGAAAGATGTTCTCTGGGCGCTTGAGCACCTCGTTCAGGATGCGCGCGTCGCACCACACTTCCGAATCGAACGACGATCCGCCCGCGTCGAACACTCCCACCACTTTCCAGTGCCCCCCGCCAAAGTTCACAGTGTTGCCAACGGTCAGGCCCTCGTAGGTTTTCGAGGCATTCCTGCCCACGACGAGCTCGTCCAGCCCCGAATGGAACATCTGCCCTTGAACGATCTTTACGAATTTGCGGATTTGCAATACGTTGGGCGAAACGCCGCGAACCTCCACATTCGCGTCCGTGCCTGTGCTGATTAGCGGTATGGGAACGACGCCGACGACTTCCTGTGTGACCAGTGGCTGCCCCGACGCATCGCGTGCCACGCCTGGCTTGTCTTGTACCAGCTTCACGGAATCAAGAGTGATGCCGCCCATCATTTCCGAGGTCGAGCCGGCGCGCATCACCAGCGCGTCGTCGGGCGTGCCTGAGGCCACCAGCGTGGCTCGGAAGCCCCGCGCCAACGAAAGCATGGCCACGAATACGCCGACCGTCCCGGCAATGCCCAGAATGGCCACGATCGTGGAAGTCCAGCGCGCCCGAATACTGCGCAGGTTGTAGGAAATTGGCACTGATCCGATCAGTGGCGCCAGCAATCCGGCAACGATCCCGCCCACGATGGCCAGGACCAGCACCAGGGCAACGATTGCCGCGAGAGTGATGACTACACCGATAATGAGCTTTGTCACCATGCTCAAACCCTCCGAAGGGCAGTGACTACGCGCATGCGCATCGCGCCATAGGCGGGAAGAATTCCACTGGCAAAGCCGACCGCGAGAGCAGCGAACACGCCGTATGCGAGCGTTTTCGCCGTAATCAGAAGCGGCGGCAACAGGCCAGCCATCGCGCGGCTGAGCACTGGAATAGCGACCAGCGCAAGCAGCAAGCCCACGCAACCGGCAAGTGCGATCGCCATCGACTCGCCAAGAATGAATCCCAGAATGGTGCCATCCGGGAAACCGATGGCCTTGAGTACGCCCAGTTCATTGGTTCGCTCACGCACGGAGATGGCCATCGTGTTTCCGGTGACCAGCAGAAGCGTGAAGAAAACGACGGTCCCGATCGACAAAATCAGGAATTTGATGTTTCCGAATTGCTTCACCCAGCCTTGCGCAAACGCGGATTCCGTCTCGGTCTTCGTTTCGTACGGCGAATTCATGTACATGTTGTCGATGGTCTTGGCGATGCGCGGAGCATCGTCGGGGTTAGCGATGCGAATAACGTACCAGCCAACCTGGCCTTTGATCGCATCGGGTACGCTCTCTTTGAAGTATTCCCACTGGAACCAGAACTGGGTCTCGTCATCTTCCGGCCTGGCGCCGTGGTAAACGCCGTCGATATTGAACTCGAAGGGTTTACCCGCCAGCCCGTAGATGGTTGTCGTGATGGGAATGCGATCGCCGATCTTCCAGCCGAAGCGCTTCATCGTGGCCGCGCCGACAATCGCGCCCTGGCGATCTTTCAGGAATGTGTTCCACTGATCGTCGGGAACGATGAGTTCCGGGAAAACCTGCCGCTGGTTGTCCGGATCGATCACAAATTGAACGAAGAAGTTCTTGGGATCCTGATAAACGCCGCCGAACCAGTTATTGTGCGTGATGTACTTCACGCCCGGAATGCGCAGGATTTCATCCCGGTAAGACAGCGGAATCGTGTTGATGATGGAAGTGCGATTGATGGTGACGAGGCGATTCGCGCTCACCACGTCCGCTCCGCGGCTGAATGCGTCGCTCACCACTCCCAGCAGTGCAAACAGGAAAAGCGCCACAGCGAACGAACCGATGGTGAGAACCAGCCGGGCCTTCTTGCGAAACAGATTGGCCAGAATCAGTTTGCTGAATTTCATCAGACAACTCCCCCGACAATTGCTGGCCGCGCGCCTGCTTCTACCAGCACTCCCTTCTCGAGGTGCAGTGTGGTATCGGCCTGGCGCGCAACCACTGGGTCGTGCGTCACCATCAGCACGGTTTTTCCAAACTCCTTCACTAACCGCTTGATGAGTTCCATCACTTCGTCGGCGCTTTTGCGGTCCAGGTCGCCGGTGGGTTCGTCGCAAAGCAGGAAAGTGGGGTCAGCGACGATGGCGCGGGCAATGGCAACACGCTGTTCCTGTCCGCCCGAAAGCTGGCGCGGATAGTGGTTCATGCGGTCGCCCAGGCCAACGATGGAAAGGGCGGTCTCAATGTGCTTGCGGCGCTCAGCCTTGGAAAGCTTGGTCAGCAGCAAAGGCAATTCGACGTTCCCGAACGCCGTGAGCACGGGAATGAGGTTGTACATCTGGAATATGAATCCGACGTGGCGCGCTCGCCAGTGAGTCAGCTTGCCTCGGGACATGTGCGTGATTTCATCGCCGGCCACACTGATGGTGCCGCGCGTGGGAACATCGAGGCCGCCCAGCAAGTTGAGCAGAGTGGTCTTGCCCGAGCCGCTCGGTCCCATGAAGGCCACGAAATCGCCCTTATCGACGTCAAGATTCAAGCCCTGCAAGACGTCGATGTCCTCGTTGCCGCGGAGGTAGGTTTTATCCAGGCCGCGAACCTGGACCAGACTGCCCACAGCTCCATTGCCGTCCACACGTACCATGATCAACGCTCCTTGAATTCCGCGATATCCGATCAATAGCCCGAATGGCGCCATTCCCTTGCGGGGACAGCATCCTGTGTCCCGTTCAGCAATACCAATTCACAATCACAGAAGGATAACTGAATTGCAGGAACAGCGCGTTAACGCTTGATCGCTACTGTTTCGCCATCTAGCAAATCGGCTGGTCCACCAACCACGACTGTGTCTCCAGACGCTAGCCCCGCCAGGATCTGCGTTTGCGCGCCGTTGGTCGTGCCGACCTTCACCGCGTGGCGCTCAACGTGATCGCCTGTCACCAGGAAAACGATCTTCTGCCCGCTATCGTCGCGGACCGCGTTTTGCGGCACCGTTACGCTCGCCGGCGCTTCTTTTCCCGCCTTCGCTTCTTCCCCTAAGAACGTGACCTTCACGCCCATGTCGGGCAGAATGCGCGGATCCAGCTTGTCGAAAGCAATGCGCACCTCGACAGTCGCCTTCTGCCGATCGGCCGTGGGAATGATGGTGCGCACGCGGCACGGAATCTTCCAGTCCGGATATGCATCCAGAACGGCGGTTACTTCCTGGCCGCGCTTGACGCGCGCGATGTAGTTCTCGTTCACGTCCACTTCGATTTCATTCGAGGCCATATCGACAATCGTCGCGATGCCTGTCCGCGTGAAGCCTCCGCCCGCCGAAATTGGCGATACCATTTCTCCCACCTGCGCGTCCTTGGAAACGATGATGCCGTCGAACGGAGCGGTAATGATGCAATTATCCACCGCCTGCTGCGCCTCCTTGATGCGCGCGTCAGCAGCGAGCACCTGTTCCTGCGTGTAGTCGATTTTAGCCTTCAGGCTGTTCACGGCCATCGTCGCATTATCGAGCGCTTCCTGGGTTTGAACTCCTGCCGTCCTCAGTTCCTCTGCCCGATGCAACTCGATCTGCGCATTCTTCAACTGCACTTGCAGGTCGAGAATGCTTGCTTGCGTGGCATTGCGATCTGCTTTCGCTGTAGCCAGCGTCCTCTGCGCATCGGAATCGTCCAGAGTGGCCAGCACAAAGCCCGTGTGTACGTACAATCCTTCGGTAAAGAAAACGCCCATAACGCGCCCCGTGATCTTTGCCGCCACGGTGGCGCGCCGCTGCGGGGTGACATACCCGCTCGCGTTGAGCAGGGCCTGCGGCCCGTTGTCCGGGGCGTTTGCGGTGGCAACCTGCACCGACGGCGCCTGATGCATGTACGCGTAGACTCCGCCGACGACTACGAGCGCGGCGAGCAAGACGAAAAGAATAATCGCGATGCGCTTGCCGGCATTTCGGGAGCCGCGCTTGTGGGCGTCGATGCGCAGCGCGCCGAGGTCCGGCTTTACAGGTGCGTCAGGCATAGCTGGTCCAGTCGATTTAACCGGTATTTCCATTATGGTATATTTGGCCCCGCAACTATACGCGCCGAGGCGCGTTTCGCCTCATCTGCAGCAGCGCCCTCTCCGACCCCTAACCCCTGTTCTTGTTTCATCCCCAGCGGAGCATGCTGTCGGGGTCCCCGGCGACAGGTATTCGTCGCTGGGGTGGGGAGCCGAGGGACCTGCTTTTCGGGATGCGCTGGCTGGCGGCGACAAAGTCCGCCCCACGCTCATCGGGGCCCAGGTCTTTGTCGCTAGGGTGGGTGTGCTCTCTGATCTCTCGCTCTATCGCGCAAAAACGCGTCAAAATGAGGCTCAAAACCGCGTTTTAGAAGTCAAAAAATTGCATTTAATTCCTCTTTCGGGTAATTACATGGTGCGCTTTGCTCTATTTCGCAACCTGCGAGGGTGTCATATGCAAATTATTCGGCACCTGGAGGGGTCAATGCGTCGTAAATTCGCAACCTCTCAGGGTTACATTTTGATGCATTTCGTAACCTCTCAAGCGAACATTTGAGGGGGACAACGCACCACTTGAACGAACATTCCGCATGATTCGAGGGCCTTTACAGCCCTTGTGCCGAAAACGCGCACTGAAAGTAGTGCACCGCACTCCTCTCATTCAGCAGCGCCGCACAAAAAAAGCAGTCCGGGCCACACGGCCCGGACTGCCAAGGTAAAGGATCCGCCGAATTTAGAAGGTCAGCTTCAAGGCCCCTTGCATCACCCGCGGCGGAATGTTGCCCAGGCCGCTGATCACGCCCGTGTGCGACCCGCCCCACTGCGTGCCGTCCGGATTGGCGAAATTCGGATGGTTGGTGACGTTGAACGCCTCCCACCGGAACTGCAGCCTCGTGCTCTCAGTGACGTCCCAAGTCTTCATGATCCCCGAATCGATGCCAAAAACCCGCGGACCCCAGTAAGCATTTCTGCCCGTGTCGCCAAAGGATGCGCCATTGGTGAACGCAGCTTTGTTGAAGAATCCGCTGCCATAAGCCCAGCTCTGCCGATTGCCCTGTCCCATGTGGCTGGCCACTCCCAGCACAGTATCAGCGCGATCGAGCCACAAATTCGACTGCGAGTTATTCGCTCCTGACATGACTGAGAAGGGGTTGCCGGTCTGCGCAGTCATGATGCCGCTCAGTTGCCAGCCGCCGAGCGTCTCTTGCAGCAACTTGTTCTGGTTCTGGAACCTGGGACCCTGGTAGATGAGATTGGTGACCCAGTTCCACGGCATGTCCATGTTAGAGTTGCCGCGGTTCCACCTCATATTGAAGGGATCGCCCAGCTCAGGGTTGCCGTAGGAAATGTTGGCGGAGCTGGCCAGATCGATAGCATGCGCGTAAGTGAAATTGGACTGTAATTGCAGGCCATGCGCCATCCTCCGGTCGAAGCCGAGCTCCAGTGCGTTGTAGCTTGCCGTCGCCAAACTGTTGTCTTCAAGAATATTGCCGAAGTTCGAGTACGGAGTCACTCCCTTGACTTCGGTGTTGCGGTTGATTTCCGCCGACTGATGATACGATTCGCTGCCAACATAGGCCGCGTGAAGCACCATCACCGGGTTGATCTGTTGCTCGACGGAAACGTTCCAGCCCTGCGTCATGCCCAGCTTGAAGTTGCGCGAAAATGCCTGGCTGATCGTGGTTCCGCTGCTGAAAGCAAAACCGGATGGCGGTTTGTACGAAGTGGAAGCCCAGGGGTACGTCCCAGGGAAGGGGCTGGATGCTAAGGGCGAACCCGCGCTGTTCCATGGGTTATCAAAATGGATGACCGAATTGTTCGCAAACGAAGTATCGGCATTGCAGGGATAGCACCATCCGTAAAAATCGTAAGTGGGACTAAAGGGTGCAATGTCGGCTGCATGGTTGTACATCGAATACTCGAGCGGACCAGTGAACATGCCGAGACCGGCGTGGAAGACGGTCTTGGGCAGTGATTTAGGCTGCCAGGCCACGCCCACGCGGGGCTCCCAGTAGCCATAAGTGTCGTTCATCAGAGCGGCTGTCATCCCCGCATCGCCCGGGAAGATCAGGCCTTTGGGAGCATTGGGGAACTTCGTGCTTTGCTGTCCGGCCACGAAGGCCGCGCCGCGGCCCCCTGCCGACGTAGGCGCGAAGTTCGGATCCCAGCGGATGCCCAGGTTGACAGTCAGGTTCGGACGCAGCTTCCAATCGTCCTGGACGAAGGGTGCAAACTGATATCCGGCCACGTCGGCGATCTCGCCGGCGCCCTGCATGTATTCCTGCGCATATCCGAGCAGGTAATCAGCCAAAGCGTTGCCGGTGATGCTGCCATTGAAAACAACCGTCGGCTGTGTCGGATACTGCGTGGATTCGACCGCACGCTGGTGCATCAGGTCAACGCCGGCTGTCAGTGAGTGCCTGCCCACCAATTTATTCACCGTATCGACCAGGCCGAGCGTATTGCGGACTTCCTGCGAAGGCTCATCCCATCCGGTTTCGATGCTGTAGCCTGCATAGACCCTCATTGCTTCCATGTAGCACTGGCCGGGCAACTCGCTCACGTTGATATATCTCGATAAGCACATCGGCTTGCCGTTCGAGTCCAATTCCTGGGCTCCGTTGTGCGCGCTCATCTGGTTCCAGAAAACCGAAATCGTGTTGACAGTGGTCGGAGTGATCGTCCAGGTGTGCTCGAGGGCGTCGTTGAAGTAATACATCTGCTCCCAGAAGTTCGCGGTCCAGGATTGGTGGTTGTACGCGGTCTCCATGTTGCCCGGAACGTCGGTCGACGGAGCGGTCATATAGTTCGTGAAGGAGCGTAACGAAAGCGTTTGCGACGGCGAGATGTTGTAGTCCAGCTTCGCTGTGCCCTCCTGCAGCGTGTTGTGGACAGCGGGTATGGTGTAGAACATATCGCCGTCGTTCTTCTGGAAGCCCGGGGCCAGCGTGCCGGAGTTTGCCATCAAATTGGTCAGCTGGGGCAGTCCGGTCTTGGTTATCGTGACCGCGGCTGCATCGAGGCTGGCGATGCTCGTATCGAGTTGGTTAGCCTTCCCGTTGATGGTTTTGAACGGGCCAACCAGGTTCGTGACTCCTGCCGTTGTAGCCAGACCGCTGAAGTCGCCAGTGAGCATGGCGGCGGTAGGCGTGGTGGTGAGGGCACCGCTCGAGGCCCAAGCCATCTTGGTGTCTTGGTAGTTGGCAAAGAAGAAGAGCTTGTCCTTCTTGATAGGGCCGCCGACGAAGCCGCCGAACTGGTTCCGCTTCAGCATATCCACCGAGTGGCTGAACCAGTTGCTGGCGTTCAGGTCGTTGTTGCGCACGAACCAGAACGCACCGCCGTGGAAGGCATTGCTGCCCGATTTAGTGACGATTGAAACCACCGCGCCAGGCGAGAAGCCGTATTGCGCGCTGAAGTTATTGGTGATGACCTTGAACTCCTGGGTCGCGTCGGCATTGGGAAAGGGCGCGGTCAGGTCGTTGTAGTTGTCCATATTGGTGACGCCATCGAGCATGTAGAAGGTGCTGCCCTGGCGGCCGCCGTTAGCCGAGGCGCCGGTCTCATTCGGAAAGGAAAAGCCGGTCTGAATGCCTTCGCCACCGTGTTGCAAGACGTTGTCGGTGCCGGGCGCCAGCAATACAAGGCTCGAAGGATCGCGTCCATTCAGCGGTAGCTCTGAGATAGCGGCTTCATTCACCGTCGATCCCAACTCGGCTGTGGTTGTGTTGATGAGTTCGGTGTCAGCCGTTACGCTTACCGTTTCGCCTGTACTTCCAATTTTCAGATGAACGTTCTGGGTGGCGTACTCGTTGGCGTTGATCACAATGCCCGTTTGCACGTATCCGGCAAATCCCTGGGCGTTGATCTTCATCGAGTAGCTTCCGGGTTCAACCGGCTTAATGAGATAGACACCAGTGTTGTCGGTCCTGACGGTTTGGGCGAAATTTGTGCCCAGGTTCGTCAAGGTAACCGTCGCCCCCGAGACAACCGCACCCGAGGGATCGGAGACGAGTCCGGTCAAGCTGCCGCTGGTACCTTGCCCGTAGACGAAAACACCGCAACAGGCCAGGGCGACGACCACGAACATAAGAGCCCGCAGACACTTTGCGCCGATTGATTGCATAACTTCCTCCTGAAATGAGTGCTAGGCGAGACAGACACCGGGCCCACACCTCTCCGCAACTGTCAGAGACCGCATGAAACCGCCTTCATTTCGATATCCCCTCAGCCCCTGATGAAAACCACGTATTTCCAGCGTGAGCTCAGACCGCCATTCTGGATCGGCCGCACATTTTCGAGCCGCCAGAGAGAATTATTCTGAGTCGTGCCGAACATTACCTGTTTCCATCAATGGGGTGCATCCGCCAAAAGTACGATCCAACTGAGAATCCGAAACAAGAGCGCACCCCGGTTATTGGCTTGATCCAGGCGCGAGTCGGGAGCTGACTGGTGGCAACGACTCGCCGCGGGACAGGGCACTCGAGAGGCTCGGCGAGGTCTGGACAGTACAGTCATTTAAATCCAGGTGATGAGCCATTCAGTGATTTATCAATAAGATACGATCGCCACCCGCGCGCGGGAATGTGCGCCAATTTGCACATTTTGCGTGCTAAAATCGCTGTCACTGGACACCGGATGATTGAGACCGAAATTGAGTTCGGAGCTACGCCGGAACTGACCGCGGACATGATTCGCGCTCAGCTCGATCTGCTGGTCCGCGACGAGGTCTTTCGTTCGAGCAAGAGGTCGGTCGCCTTCCTGAAGTACGTCGTGGAACAAACACTGAACGGTTTGGCCGATCAGATCAAGGAACGCACCATCGGGGTCGATGTTTTCGGAAGAGATCTGTCGTACGACACGAATCTCGACCATATCGTCCGCACAGCGGCGACCGAACTTCGCAAGAAGCTTGCCACTTATTACGTCGACGAGAAGCACCGTTCCGAACTGCGCATGGAACTGGTACCGGGGTCGTACATCCCAAGGTTCGTGCTCCCCGGCCAGGCGCGTCACGCCCAGGCGGACGCTGAAAGCGAATCGGAAACGGGCGAAAATCTTCTTGAGACGCACAGTCCACAATTGGTCAGGCCGGTTCCACTTGTTGGGTTCAAGAATGCCCATGAGCGAACGGCGCCATGGTGGCGGCGGGCCTATCGTGGCGTTGCCGTCGCGCTTATTGCGGCAACAGCAATCATTCTGTGGTTCAGCTGGCTGCATCAAGCCAGCCCCGAAGATCTCTTCTGGATGCCGGTGGTGGAAACGCCGGGGCCGGTGCTCGTCGCCGTAGGCGACCACCCCAACGGGCCGCCGACTCTGCCCATCATGGATGGAAACGGAAGCCCGCTCACTCCCGTCCCAGGCCTGGATTCGTCGCAGACTGTCCCTTTTGCCGACACCGTCACCATCGCAAGAGTCGTTGGTGCGTTGGAGGCGAGGAAGAAACAAGTTGTCATCCGCATGGGCCACTCGAGTTCTTTCTCCGATCTCCGCGGCGGCGCCGTGGTTCTGATCGGAGCGTTCAATAACGAGTGGAGCCTGAGATTGACGCGCCAGTTGCGCTACAGCCTGGCCATGGATCCGGACAGGCATCTTATCTATATTCGAGATGCAAAAAATCCAAATTCTCTCAGTTGGTGCTGGGGCACCAATCAGCCACGGGAACCGGTGACCGGCGCCAATAGCCCCAAATTGCAAGACTTTGCTTTGATTTCCCGAATCCGGGACTCGGAAACCGGGCACGTTGTTGTGGTGATCGGGGGACTCTACACCTACGGCACTGAAGCCGCAGGCGAGTTCCTGAGCGATACGGAGCTGATGCGGGAGGTCGTCAAACAGGCACGACGGAGCGGAACCGGGCAAAATCTGCAAATTGTGCTGGGTACGACGGTGACCGACGGGACTCCGGGACCACCGCGGGTTCTTGCAGTGTCGTCGGAATAGCGCATGTCTCTATTGCAGCCGGTCTGGCATTACTTGCTGCATTTAGCCAATGAAATCAATTAGTTGGTTCGAGGCTCCTGACAGTCAGGGACGGTATCTGTCTATCTATTTACCCCTTCCTTCCAATACAAACTTCACGACTCGAAATTCATTTCAGCCGGCAGCACGCAGTCCGGGTCCACAGATCTGCCGTGGTTGGGTTTCGATGAGCTTCAGGAGGCTACAAATGAAAAGTTTGCTCAGGATGATCGCCAGTCTGGCGGCCGTGTGTGTGTTGTGGATCTCGGGCCCGAGCCATTCGTTCGCACAGGGGTTTGGGAGCGTCAACGGAATCGTGACCGACCCAACCGGCGCAGTGATTCCTGGTGTCGAGGTCACCGCGACTCAGGCAGGTACGGGGATCTCACAGAAGACCATTGCAGGCTCGGAAGGCAACTACGTCTTTCCAACCCTTGCGCCTTCGGTCTACAACATCGTTGCCACGCACTCAGGGTTTGAGGCATTCAAGAGCAACGGTGTCGAGGTACGGGCGGATGCGGCGGTGACAGTAAATATCACGCTGAAAGCGGGCAGCACATCCGAGACGGTGACGGTAAGCGCCGACTCCGCACAAATCGATGTGACAACCGGGACGCTTTCGCAGGTCATCGGCACCTCGCAAGTGAGCGATCTGCCGCTGAATGGCCGCAACGCTTCCGCACTCACGGAAGAGGTCGCAGGCGTCACCTTCGCGCCTGGGGGACAGGCTGATCAAGGGAACACCAAGACCTTCCCGGCGGCGGTTACCATTTCGGCCAACGGTACGTTTGTGGGCCAGACCAATTACATGCTCGACGGCGGCAACAACGTGGACGAGTACACCAACGTCAATGAGCCGTTCCCGATGCCTGATGCGCTGCAGGAATTCAGCGTAGAAACCAGCAATTACAACGCGCAATACGGCCAGAATGCCGGCGGCGTGGTCAACATCATCACCAAGGGCGGAACCAACCAATATCACGGCGACCTGTTTGAATTTGTCCGCAACCGGTCCTTCAACGCCGCCAATCCCTTCACCTACAGCACGGCACTGAACTCCAAGGTCGTCGACCCGCTCCATCGCAACCAGTTTGGCGGCACGATCGGCGGGCCGCTTGAGATTCCCCATCTCTTACATAGCGACAAGTCGTTCGGCTTCTTCGGTTACCAGCGGACGATCAATCATGCGGCCTCGACCGCCGGATCCTCCACGATCCTTCTGCCGACAATCGCCCAGGCTGGCGCGAACTCCTCGGGCGGAGCGCCGGGAACCAACAACTTGGTGTTTGCCTCGTGCGTCATGAATCCTTTTGATCCCAAAGGAACCACCTATATGGTTGCCGATGCATCTTGTCCGCAACTACCACCAGGCGGGAGTGCCGTTTACGCCAGTTCGCACACCTGGAAGCCGTCTGCCATGAGCCCGGTGACGCAGAAATTCTTTAGCTATGTCCCGGCATTGTCCTCCAACGGCTCTGTTGCTCCCTTCTCACTCCCGAACAATTTCACAGAGGCGGAGATCACGGCGCGCGCCGATCAGGAGATTACATCGAAAGACAAGATATTTGAGCGCTACTTTTCCGACGCGTTCATCCTGCAAGGCCTGGAGAACACGGCAAACATCCTCACCCTGGCCAACGGAGCTTCGAACCACTACTACAACGCGCTGATCTCTGAGACGCACACCTTCAACGCGCACATCGTCAACAACTTCATCATCAGCGATCAGATCCAGAACGACGGCCGCGGGCCGGTTGCAAGCGCTGTCGACGTGGCTGACTTTGGCGTCACCGGTGTGTATCAGCCGCCGCTGAAGCAGATCTCCCAGATTCAGGTGGCGAACTATTTCACAGTCTCCACGCTCGGGCAAGCTACCTTCCGCAGAGGGAACTATACCCTGACCGACGACATCCATTTCCTGATGGGCAAGCACAACATCGACGCCGGCTACCACGGCGAGGTGTCGAAGGTCGATGTCGATAACCTCAACTCACTGCCGGGTCAGTTCAACTTCAGCCCCACGGGCACCGGCGATTCCGCCGCCAGCTTCGAGTTCGGGTATCTCTTTCAAATGAACCAGGCAAACGGCCAGCTTTTCAAACCTCGCGGCAAATTTCAGGGAGCCTACGTGCAGGATAGCTGGAAAGCGACTCCCCGCCTGACTCTGGACTACGGTTTGCGCTGGGAGCCTTTTGTGCCATGGCGCGAGAGAGATGGACGCATGGGAGGCTTCAACCCCAAGCTCTGGGCGTCGAACACCCACTCGACCGCATATCCCTTGGCGCCTGCGGGAATGCAGTTCGCTGGCGATCCGGGTTTCAACCGCAACGGCGCCGCCTCGGCTTACGGCCACTTTATGCCCAGGCTGGGCTTTGCCTGGGATGTCTTCGCCAACGGAAAAACCAGCGTGCGTGGCGGGGCCGGCCTGTTCTTTGACAGCCGCATCAACAGCACCCTTTTCAATATCTACTCAAACGGCGCGCCGTTCCTCACTTCCGTATCGCTTAACTCCACATTCTCGGCTACCAATCCAGCCGCCGACATCAACATGACCTTCGCCAATCCGTATGGCTCCGCAGGCGTCGCAAATCCCTTCCCGGCTCCGGCAGTGCCGCCGCCCACAGCGCCGATCAGCGCGTCCAATAACTGGCTGACCTTCGACCCGTTCAAAGGCTTCCAGGATCCGCGCACCGTCGACTACAACCTGGCCGTGGAACAGCAGCTTAGCAGCAGTTTCTCCCTGCGTGCTGCTTATGTGGCCGAGCAAAGCCGGCACGAATGGCAGAATCTCGAACTGAATCCCGTCGTCAACGGGACTGCCCTTTACAATCAGCCGGGCTGCTCGGCTACCAACAGTTGCTATCCGGCTTCGAACTTCATCACAGCAGCCAACACCGGCGGCAACACCAATTACAACTCATTGCAGGTTTCGGCCGAACAGCGCGTCAAGTATGGCCTTACCCTGCTCTTCAACTACACCTGGTCGAAGGCGCTCGACAACATGCCTTACAACCAGGCAGCGACCTCCATTGGCGGCGGCAACTCCTTCGTTTATCCGTTTACCATGGCGAATTTCAAAGCTCTGGACTACGGGCCGACGGAATTCGATCATCGCAATGTGGCTGAGGCCTCATACGTGTACAAAGAGCCGAAGGTCATGAACGACGCTCCTGCCGCTCTGCGATATCTGGTGAACGGCTACGAGACCACAGGCCTCTTCCAGCACCGCTCCGGCGACCCGCTGACCATTACGTCGAGCTCAAGCAACAATTCCGGTGCGCACCAGAATCGCGATCGCGCCGTGTATAGCGGCAGCAGCGCTTATGGTGGCTCGGCATGCGCCAGCCCCGTGAATTGCAGAAACTTCCTGAATCCGGCAGCCTTTTCCGTCAACCCGGTCGGCACCTTCGGAAACGTTAAGAAGGGATCTTTCAGGGGCCCGGCCTACACCGACTGGGATGCCAGCATCGCGCGTGTGTTTCCGATCAGCGAGCGGACGTCTTTGCAGTTGCGCGCCGAGTACTTCAACCTGTTAAACCACACCAACATGGGTGACCCCGCCACCGGCCTGGGAGGGTCGTTTGGCAGAGTCACCAGCACTGCTCCTCAGAACGTGAGTCCCGCCACCGTCGTAAACGATCCGCGCATCGCGCAGTTCTCGCTGAAGTTGAACTTCTAGATCCAGCCGGGGGTGCGGCGTAATGGCGCACCCCCATCACATTGCGCACAGCGAATTTAGCGCCGAAGAGATTCGCTCATTGCAGCAGTTCGTCGAGTGCCGAACCCGAGCGGCCGGAGCTGGCCGCTTCCATCTCTGAATGCAACGCGAGAAGAACGTGAAGGCTACTCGATGATTACCGCCGCAAGATCGGGACCACTCAGCAGGTTGCGAACATTGCTGCCGCTCATTTGCCTTTGCGCGTTGGGCTCGCGCACTCCGTCGCAGGCAGCGCATGCTACGGCGGAAGTCATGTATCACAATCCTATTCTTTTCGCGGATTACTCCGATCCCGATGTGATCCGCGAAGGCGCGAACTACTATCTGATCGCCTCAACTTTCCATTTCGTCCCCGGCATCCCGATTCTGCAGTCTACCGACCTTGTGCACTGGACCATTGAGGGCCATGTCGTGAAGCGCCTCAACATGGACCCGCGCTACAGCATGATCGGCGGGAACCGCTATGGCAAAGGAGTGTGGGCGCCGGCGATCCGGAAGCATGACGGGCTCTTTTATGTCTACTTCCCGACGCCGAGCGAAGGCATCTTCGTGAGTACGGCGCCAAAGATCACCGGCCCGTGGAGCACTCCGGAGGTGGTGATGGCCCAGGCCGGACTGGAGGACCCGTGTCCTTTCTGGGACGACGATGGCAAGGCGTACTTGATTCACTCCAGGACCGGCGCGGGTCCACTGATTCTGCATCGCATGTCGCCAGACGGCAAACATGTGCTCGACAACGGGAACGTGATTGTGAACGATCCGGTGCACCTGCCCGTCCTTGAAGGGCCCAAGCTGTACAAACGCGGCGGGTACTATTACATCTTCGCGCCCATCGGCGGCGTCAGCGGGGGCTCGCAGGTGGTCTTGCGTTCGCGCCAGATCTATGGCCCGTACGACTACCGGGTGGTGCTGGCGCAGGGCTCGACCGGCATCAATGGCCCGCATCAGGGTGCCTACGTTGAAACGCCGAATAGAGACGGCTGGTTTGTTCACTTCCAGTCTGACGGCGCGCACGGCCGCATCGTTCACCTCGAGCCGGTGCACTGGCAAGACGATTGGCCCGAGATCGGCGCCGATCCTGACGATGTGCCCATCGGACAGCCGATCCCGTCCGGCCCGATCCCGGGTGATCCTCGCGTGCCCTCGCGGCAGCATCCGCAGACCTCGGATGATTTCGGCAGCCCCAGGCTCGCCCCGCAGTGGGAGTGGAACCACAATCCGGATGATGCGCATTGGTCTTTGAGCGCGCGGCCCGGCTATCTGCGCCTGATTCCCATGCAGGCAGACGGGATTCTCTCTGCGCGCGATACGCTCACCGAGTGCATGCAAGACAATGCGTTTGAGTTCACCGTCCGCCTTGACCTGGCGAAGATGAAGCAAGGCGTGCACGCGGGTTTGGCGATGTTTGAGCAGTCGGCGAGAGGTCTTGAGGTGGCGCAATCAGGCAGGGAAAGACGATTGAGTTTCTTCCATCTTTCTGATCGTGTTGCCGGTCCTCTCGTTGCGCAGAACATTGTCGAACTGCGAGTCAATATCAATGGGGATGAGGCTCGCTACTCGTATAGCCTCGATGACGGGAAAACCTTCCACGCGCTTGGCGCCGAAACGCCCATCCGATTCAGTTGGTGGAAAGGATCAAGGCCCGCACTGTTCGCCTACACGACCGAGTCGTCAGATCCTGGAGCCGTCGACTTCGACTGGGCCCACTATCAACCGGAAGGCGAGAATCCCTGGTAGGCTGGCGGCCGGAACTTCAACTGCGGCTTGAATGATCAGCCATTCTTCTTCGCGCCAATCCGCTCTTCTAGAAACTCTTTCAGCGCATCGGCGTTGTTGTGCTCTTCGTTTTTTGAGCTATAAAGCAATGTAATCGTGCCGGCGTGCGCGGCATCAAGCAGGGACTGCCACGCCGCGGGATTCTTTTTAAGTTCCGCAAAGTAGCGCCGCCGGAACTCTGTCCACTTATCCATGTGCGCGTGGTACCAGTGCCGTAGTTCGTCGCTGGGAGCCGCATCCTTGGGCCAGGACTTGATCGCGAGCGCCTCTTTCTTGACGCCGCGGGGCCATAGCCTGTCGACAAGATAGCGGTCGCCGTCTGTTTTTTTGGCTGCCTCATAGGCGCGCTTGACGTGAATCATGGCTTTTTCTCCTGCCGCAACCAGAATACTCGTTCGGAGACAGAAGATTCGCGCGTTGCGTGGGGCGGCGCGCAAATGAGTTGCGGCACCTTCCGTTCAGCAATTCCGAACGAAAGGCGCCGCCAGTATTTTTGAGGACCGGATCAATGCGTGAGTACTGCTTCGCGCTCCTCCTCCTGCAGTTTTGCGAAAGTCTGCGCAGTTGGCTTCGCATAGGAGTGGCCGGTGAGCAGGCCCAGCACAAACCAGCCGAGCAGCGCGGCGCCGAGCGCGAACAGTACATCGCCGGGTACGCGCATCCAGCGCAGCGTCTGCATGGTTCCGGTCTGCAAAAACCCCGCCGAGCGCGCGTACCACGTGCCGCGCTCGATAGACGCCCACGCCTGCATGATGCCGATGGGGAACATGCTCAGCACCACCATGAACACCAGGCCGGCATTGATGAGCCAGAATGAAGTCTTCAGGATGCCTTCTTTCCACGGCCGGCCGGGCCGCAGAACTCGCAGGCAGAAGAGCGTGAGCTTGAGACCCAGCATCCCGTAGACACCGAAGAGCGCCGTGTGTCCATGAACGGGAGTCAGGTTCAGCCCCTGCATGTAATAGAGCGCAATAGGCGGGTTGATGAGGAAGCCGAAGATCCCCGCGCCGACCAGGTTCCAGAAAGCGACCGCGACGAAGAAGTAGATGGGCCACTTGTAGTCGGCGATCCACGGAGCTTTTACAGTCGGGTGCGAAAGCCGCAGGTTCTCCCAGGCCTCGTACCCGATCAGGGTGAGCGGCACCACTTCGAGTGCGCTGAAGACCGCGCCCAGGGCGATGACCGCGGGTCCCGAGCCTGCGAAGTAGAGGTGATGGAAGGTGCCGATGATTCCGCCCGAAAGGAAGATGATGGTTGAGAATAACACCGCGCGTGTGGCACTGCGGATCTCGAGCAGCTTGAGCCGCGTGAAGAGGAAGGCGATGACCACCGTGGCGAAGACTTCAAAGAATCCTTCAACCCAGAGGTGAACCACCCACCAGCGCCAGTATTCGGCAGTGACGAGATTGCTGCGCTGGCCGTACATCAGTCCGGCTGCATAGAACAGCGGGATCGCGACGCTGGAGATGAGGAAGAGCGTGAGCAGCGGCCGGTCTTCACTGTTGTGCCGGAAGGCTGGCTTGAGTGCGCGGACCATCAGCACCAGCCACAGAACAAGGCCAACAAAGAGCAGGATCTGCCAGAAGCGTCCCAGGTCAACGTATTCGAAGCCCTGGCTTCCGAACCAGAACCACAGATTGCCGAGCTTCTGCTCGATGCCCAACCACTCTCCGGCCAGCGAACCGCCGACGACGAATACCAGCGCGACGAACAACACATTCACACCCAGGCGCTGGAACTTTGGTTCACGGCCACTGACAGCAGGCCCGACGTAGAGGCCCGTCGCCAGCCACGATGTGGCGATCCAGAAAATGGCGAGTTGCAGATGCCAGGTGCGCGTGATGGCGTAGGGAAGAAACTTGTCGAGCGGGAAGCCGTAGAATCCCTGTCCTTCGACTCCGTAATGCGCCGTCAGTGCACCCATCAGGATCTGCACGCCCCAGAGAGCAACGACTACGAGGAAATACTTGATCGTGGCCCGCTGCGAAGGCGTGGGTTGAACACCGAGGAATGGATCGCGCTCTGGATACGGGCCCGTGATCGCAATCTTCTCCTGCGAGGTGTACCACAAGACCAGCGCGCCAATGCCGGCGATCAGGCAGACGATGCTGACGATGCTTCATAGGACTGCGCCCGGCGTGGGATTGTTCGCAATCAAAGGTTCATGCGGCCAGTTGTTGGTGTAAGTAACCGAAGAGCCGGGGCGATTGGTGCCGGCGGCCCATGCAGCCCACCAGAAGAAGGCGGCGAGCTGCTTTTGCTTTGCAGTGTCGATGAGCGCGCCCTGCGGAATGGCGTACTCCTTGCGTCCGTCGCGAAAGACGCCCGCATAGTAGGCTGCGAGCTGGTCAAAAGCTGGAGCCTGATCGCTGTCGAGTGTCACTCGATTCTTCGCAGCGTCGTAAGTGTTGTTGCGCGACTCGCGAATGAGTCTTGCTTGCAGAACCGCCTGCTGGTCAACGTTGAGCTCAGCGAAGGTCGCTGCTCCGTCGCGCACTGCCCAGCGGTCAAGCAGAATCCCGGATTGGCGATGAATCCAGTCTGCGCTCCAGTCAGGCGCGACATAGGCGCCATGGCCCCACACCGTACCGATTTCCTGGCCGCCGATTGACTGCCAGACACCCTGACCGTCGGTGATGGAGTGTCCAGTGAAGAGAAATTGTCCATCCGTCGTGTAGACGTCGGGGAGGGGAGGAGCCTCACTGATCATCTTCCGTCCTACTCCTCCGAGGATGGCGAACGATGTAAGAATGACAACGGTAAGAGCGATCCAATAACGCTTGTATGACATGACGTTTTCCTCAATCTGCGTTGCAAATTGCTTGGGGTGATTTTCTGATCCACAGATTAGGTCGCACGAGAGATGATTGCAGGGACTTTAGTCACAAAGTGACCTCGGATCGGAGAGGAAATTCGGCGTGGTATTCCAGGTCAGGCGCAAAACCCGCCGCCGCGGACGCTGAAGCCGGGGAACCCAAAAATTGATACGAGATCGGGCAGTCAGATGCCTGGCTGCACGGCGGGCGCCAGCGCCTTCCGGCCGAACGCGAAGGTCAAAACGATATTGGCGGCAAAGACGAGAACTCCGGTCAGTTCCAGCACCCCGGAAATGGGGAGCGTCTTCCAGGCGAACGATGCGATTCCTTCATACGCCAGCGGCTCTGACAGGACGCGCAGCGTGCAGCCGATCTGCAAAAGCAGGAGGGCGGCGAACATCAGCCGCTTGCTGAAGACACCATAGAATCCAGCGAAGTGCGGCAGAATGCGCGGCCCGATGGTGAAGACCATGGTGGCCGCAAATCCCACAGTCAGCGCATGACGCGACGCCCCCCAGATGCCGCCATGTTCATCGGCAAAAGCCGCCCAGATGCTCATCAGGCCTGCAATCACCAGCCACGCATACGCAAGCCGGACAAATGTCGGAAAGCTCGGGTGAATCCCCTGTACCTTGGCCGTCCCATGCGGCCGCTCGGTGAGGTGCAGCGCAAAACAGATGGTGATTGCGCCGCAAGCGAGAAGAATCGTGGCCGCGCGCGTCCAGCCGGACACGCCGGCAAGCACTCCGGCGAAATCGAGAATCAACGCGAGCTGAAACAAGCGCGGATCGGGCTTGGAAATTGCGAGAAATGTGGGCAGCCAGCGTGCGGAAAATCCCCAGACGACAAGGGCGAGGAATCCCCACCCAAGAAGCACGAGAAATCTCTGGTCGAGTGCATGCGGGAAGGCGATGGCCGCGCCGTTGACCGCGAGACGGATGCATTCAACTGCATTGAAGATCACTGTGGCTGCGAGGCCGGCAGTCGACAAAAGCACCGCCACCATCCAGAGTTCCATGCGCGGTTTTCCGTGGCCGGGTCGCGACGAGTCAGGCAGTTTGTGGCGTGACGCGGCGGCAAGAAACAGCAGAATTGCGATCAGCTCGAAGCTCGCGGAGATGATGAAGAGCGTGCGCCAATGCCATCCGTATATGCTGGCGACCCAGCGCATGCCGACGCCTGAGGTCCAGAGCAGGAAGCACGCCAGCGGAATGCGGATCGCCGAGCGCCCATGACTGGGCTGTGAATAGAAGCCGATGCCGAGAACGAAGCTGCCGATCCAGCCGAAGACCTGCGCATGGCCGTGGCCCTGGATCCATGCGGCCGGCAGGCTGCCGAGACCGTGATGTGCGCTGATCGCGAGCAGATTAGAAAATCCAAGCAACGTGCCCGGCAGCGCCATGTAGAACAAGCCCGCGGCGATCCATGCGCGGAGCATCAGGCTCTTTTGCCGCTCGCGAGCAACGATGGTCCGCAGCACGCCGGCTCCGGCCTGATCGAGAATTGGCATGGTTTGAGGAATTGCACTCATTGTGCTGTCCTGCGATTCAGTTTGGCTTCAAGGTCAATGGCGCGCGGAAACAACACATCGTTTTCAAGACGAACATGCTGCCTGAGATCGGCTGCGAATTCCCGCAGGCCGGCGTAGAGTGCCATGTAACCTGCGCATGCCCACGCGGGCGGCTCGAATCCGGCTGTCAAGTCGCGAATCTCCGCCACACGGCCCTCCGCCAGTCCGTGTTCCACGATCATCATTGAAACCGGCTGCGCCACGGAACGAAAACATGTTCGTTGCGGAGCGTAGCAGGCGGCCACATCCTGCTCCATCTCCGTAATGAAGGGGAAGAGAATCTGCTCCTCTTTTTGGAGATGGGCGGACAGCTCGCCACCCAGCAGACCTGTCAATTCCTCGACCTTGTTCAATTCCGGGGCGCGATTCCCGTGTTTGCCTGCGACCTTTTGCGCCATTTGAGCCAGTCTCGGCAGTTCACACCGCACATATTGATGGTGCGTGCGAACGATGTGCTGGATCAGCCGGCTCAGCGAATAGCCGGTCAGATCGGTCGGGGCGGCTCCGTGCTCATTCGCCGCGGCATCGGTGAGCTTTTCGAGCACCTGCTCGACAGAGAGTTGCAGCCCGGCGCAGGCTTGCGTGAGGGACTCGTTGGCATGCGAACAGAGGTCGATGTCGAACCGCTCCAGAACGGCGACTGCCGAAGCTTGCGTTGAAACGATCTCGCGGATGGATTGGATTGATGTGGCCATAAACACTCTCCACCTGCAACGGTAGAGAATGTCGGAACCAACCACAGTAACTTATGTCACTCAGGGCGAAACCGGCTACGGTGCCAATTCAAGCTGCGCGCTCAACTCCTTCAAATCCTTCACTACAATCTGCCGGGCATCTACATCCAGCAGGCCTTCAGCCTGCAGCCGCATCAGGTTGCGCGAGATCAGCTCCCGGACGGTTCCGAGTTGATTGGCCAGCTCCTGGTGGGTCGCGGGGAGCAGGAATTCGATGCCGCGGTCGGTCTTTTTGCCCTCGGTTTGCGCCAGCTTGACCAGAACGGAAATGAGCCGCTGCCGAATGGTGGTGAATGAAAGCTCTTCGATGATTCCCACCAGCCGCCGCAGGCGCGAGCCCACCACCGAGAGCACCTTGAGCGCAACCTCGGGATGTTCGAGGCAGAAAGCATTGAAATCGCGCCGCGAAATAAAGGCGATCTCCGCATCCTCAATGGCCGTGGCGGACGCCGGATAGGGTCCGCCATCGAACACCGGCAGCTCGGCAACTGTATCGCCCGCGCCATTCTGGGCGAGCACCTGCTCGCGTCCGCCCATGGATGTTTTGAAGATGCGAACTTTACCTTGCGCGATCACGTGCAGACCGCTGCACGGCTCGCCTTCTGAAAACAGCAACTCGCCCGCGCTAAAGAGCTTTCGAACGGTGCGCGAGGCCAGCATTTGCAGTTCCGCAGGCGAGAGGCCGGAGAACAGGCCGGTTTTTCCCAGAACAGCGACGAGATCAGTGCGGGGAACAGTCACCACGGAATTCTAGCAGCCTGCGACTTTGGTCACTGCGGCCGGCGCCGGGTGGGTTTTTGATAGAACCATGAACGTGCAAATCCCAGCGATCGATTTCAACGAGCGTCCCTTTCTGGCCATCTGGGAAGTAACCCAGGCCTGCGACCTGGCCTGCGTGCACTGCCGCGCATCGGCGCAACCCAATCGCCACCCGATGGAGTTGAGCACGACTGAGGGCAAGGATCTCATCGATCAGATTGCGAAGATGCAGGTGCCCGTGTTCGTTCTCACTGGCGGCGACCCCATCAAGCGGCCCGATCTCTTCGAACTGATCGCCCACGCCCGTTCGGTGGGTGTACGCGTCTCGCTCACACCGAGCGCGACACCGTTGTTGACGCGGGAAATTGTAGTGCGGCTCAAAGAAGCCGGCCTGGCGCGGCTCGCCGTCAGCCTGGATGGCTCGAGCGCTGCGACGCACGACGCATTTCGCGGCATGAGCGGATCATTCGCCCGCACCATGGATGCCGTTCGCTGGGCCAATGAAGCCGGCTTGCCCGTGCAGATCAACACCACCTTCAGTCGCCGCAACATTGGTGAAATCGACGCCATGGTAGCGCTGATCGAAAGCCTGCGCATTACTCTTTGGAGTGTGTTCTTCCTCGTGCCCACGGGCCGCGGCAAGCTCAACGACCTTCTGAACGCCGACGAATTCGAGCAGGTCTTCCAAAAACTTCACCAGCTCTCGCGCACCGCGCGCTTCGACATCAAGACCACTGAGGCGCAGCACTACCGCCGCTACCTGTTGCAGCAGCATGCGGCTGATCGCCGCGCGGGAATGGCAAGCGCATCAACGGAGCGGGCGCCGGACATGATCGGACGCGCGCCGCGCGGGTTGAACGACGGCAAAGGGTTCGTCTTTATCTCGCACACCGGCGAAGTCTTTCCCAGCGGATTCCTCCCGCTCAGCGCCGGAAGCATCCGCCGCCAACCCTTGAGCGTCATCTATCGGGAATCGCCGCTCTTTCGCAATTTACGCGACACGGATAAGCTCGAAGGGAAGTGCGGCGCCTGCGAGTTCAAGAAGATCTGCGGTGGCTCGCGGGCACGCGCCTACGCACTCACGGGTAATCCGCATGCAGAAGAGCCCTGCTGCTCGTACATTCCCAGGGGATATGTTGCACCGCCGCCCATGGTGAAAACAGCAACCACCCTTCACGTACTGCAAGGAGCATGACCGATGGGAATTCAGATTGGCGCCAAGCCTGACAGCGGATTTGACGACCCGATCGGCATGTTGAAAGATTGCCACCGGAGAATCGAACATTTTCTCCATATTCTGTGTGTCGTTGTCGAGCGGGCGCACGGGCGGGAATTGACCACGGAAGAGACGGAAGCGATTGAAGCGGCGCTCGAATATTTTCGCGTTGGCGGACAACGCCACAATGCAGACGAGGAAGAGTCTTTGTTTCCGCGCCTTCGCGCCGAATGCGCCGGCGAAGAGCTTGCGCAGATTGGCGGGCTCGAGAACGATCATCAACACGCAAACGGGCTGCACGCGGCCGTGGAAGATCTCTACCGGAAGTGGATCATCGATGGAAAGCTGGCCGCGGAAGACGAAGTTCGGTTATCGTCATACACCGATCAGCTCCAGCGTCTTTACCAGGCGCACATCCAGATCGAGGAGCAAAAAGTCTTTCCGCGCGCGGCACAGGTGCTGCGCGGCGATGCCATCGAAGCCATCGGCGAAGAGTTTCGCGCGCGGAGAAAATGACTCCGCCTATCGGTGATTTCCGCGATCCTGCCGCGCGCCCACAGGATCTTCAGTGAGTAGCGATTCGGCCATAAGAGACACAGTGCGATCCGACTCGCGCCGGACCGCGCGCCGCCGTCCTGCAAGCAGCTCTCCCGCACTCACCGTCCCGATGATCTGATCGGTGTCGCGATCGAGCACAGGCAGGCTCAACAGCCCGGTGGTTGCCATTTCTTCGGCAACTGCCCGGCAAGTCTGATCGGCATAGGCGAATACTTCAGAATCGCTGAGCAGGTTGCCGTTCGACTCTGCAGGTTTAGCCTCCGGAGGAACCTCCGTCATCACTTCGGCAACTGTGATCATTTCAAGCGGATCGACTCCGTACTCGCGAGATAAGTGATAGCCGCGGCGGGCGATCTTTTCCGTCATGATTGAGCGCGGCATGACCAGGCAGGTGATGAGATAGGATGCCGCGCAAGCCAGCGACAACGGCAGTACGGCAGCCTGCGCATGAGTCAGCTCGAGCGAAAAGAGAATCGCCGTGAGGGGAACTCCGACCGCTCCCGACAGCATCGCGCCCATCCCCATCATTGCCCAGAGCGCCTGCGTTTCAACCGGCATATGCGCGAGATGTGCGCCAGATTCGCCGATTGCGGCTCCAATCATCAGCAATGGAGCCAGGACGCCGCCTGACGTTCCGGAACTGAGTGAGAACGCCCACATCAGCGACTTGGCGACCACGAGCCCGATCAGCAGCCCCACAGGCGCGTTTCCGCGCAGCAGCTCTGCGATGTTGTCGTATCCCACGCCCAGCCCTCGGGAAAAGAAAAGACCGCCAATCCCGATGCCGATGCCACCAATCGCCGGCCACCAGATCCAGTGCACTCCAAAGCGGCGAGAGAGCAGCTCGAAGCCATCTTCAAGGCTATACATCAACCGGCTCAACCCGGCCGAAGCAAATCCGACCACAATTCCCAGCGGGCCGGCGACGAGCAGCGACTGGGGCAAATTGATGCCATGAGACAGGACAACAGGGAAGAGCGGACCGTGGCCGAGCCAGGCAATGCGCAAAGCGGCGGCAATCAGGCTCGCCACCGTCACGGGAACCAGCGATCGCGGACGCCACTCAAAGAGGAGCAACTCCACCGCCAGCAGGATCGAGGCGATCGGAGCAGCAAAAGTCGCCGACATGCCGGCGGCGGCGCCGGCGACCAGCAGCGTGGTTCGCTCGGCATCCGACAGCTTCAGCCATTGGCCGACCAATGAGCCGAATGCCCCGCCGGTCATGATGATCGGGCCCTCCGCGCCGAAAGGTCCGCCGGAACCAATGGCAATGGCCGCGGAGAGAGGCTTGAGAATCGATACCTTGGCTTCGACGCGCGCGCCCTTCAGCAAAATTGCCTCAATCGCTTCAGGAATTCCGTGACCGCGTATCTTGTCGGAGCCGTAATACGCCATGAGCCCGACGATGATGCCGCCCACGATAGGGGCCAGCATCCGAATCCAGGCGGCCTCGGGTGATCCTGCCGGGCCGACCATGGCGAGGCTGAAGCGATGGTAGTAGAAGACGTTTGTGAAGAAGGCAATGGCTCGAAGCAGGATAACGGCCCAGATGGCTCCCGCGACGCCGATCACTGCCGCAACGCCGGTAAGCAGCCACACGCGCCGATCTACGGTAAAGTCGCGTAATGCGGACGGTCGGGATCTCATCGAGCCTCCGCGCCGGCATCGATTGCGGCATGCGACCTTACGTGCTCGAGGGCCTCAATCAGCCGAGGCGCTCTGTCTTTCAACTCATCTGCGTGATCGCTCGCGAGACGGTCCAGGAGGCTTCGTCCTTTGTTGGACATCTCCAGGATTGCGCGCCTTTTGTCACTGGGATCTGCGGTTCGCGTCAGCAGGCCTTCACGCTCCGATCGATCAACCAGTTCCACCGTGCTGTTGTGCTTCAGACCAAGTCGCTCCGCCGCGTAGGCAATGGTGACCGGCGCGCCATCGCGGGCACCGGCAATCTGCAGCAAAAGCTGGTGCTGCTGCGGCTGCAATCCAGCATCCAGAGCTATGGATTCGCTGAAGTGCATAAAACGGCGCAGTTCGTACCGGAACTCCGCCAGGGTCTTAAGCAAGAGGTTCGAGTTCGGCTCTCGATGAGGGTGCGTCATAAATATATCGTATCACGATATGTGTTTGGATGCGAGTTTGGCTGGGTAGGCGGGCGTGGCATTTCAGACACACGTTTCCGCACTCGGAGATGCCCTATGTCATTGTGTGGCAAAGATTTCCGCGAGGTGCCGAGCACGCGAGCGGCTACATGCCGGGGTGGGTTACCGAATTGGCGCGGGGCACAAGGTCCATATATACGGATTGCGGTATGCCCGTTTGCCAGTGACTCGTTGCCCTGGCAAACAGGACCATGCCAAGGAAGATATAGACCAGGATGCCGGCAAATACAGCCGGCCCGACGACGCGGCGGCGCCAGCGTTCGGGGGAGGTGGCCGCACGCCTTGGCGCCAACGAGAACTGCAACGCGTTTTCCGCCGGGCAAACCGCGACGCACTCCATGCACGCCGTGCACTCAGCGGAATGGATTTGTACGAGACGGTCGACCGCCAGGCCGGACGGGCAGGCTTTGGCGCACTTCGCGCAATCGATGCAAGCCTCGGAGTCGCGGCGAATCTTCACCGGACTGAGGAGCGAGACGATGCCCATCAGCGCTCCATAGGGGCAAAGGTAGCGGCACCAGAAGTTCTGCACGAGCACGGAACCGAAAACAAGGATGGCGATCACGATTCCTGCCGGCTCCCCAATGTTGCGGAAGAAGTTCAGCATCTTGACGTCGGCGATCACCCCATACGGCGTGTACATGAAGCTTTGCAGTGCCTCGGCCGACATGGTTCCCACGATGAAGAGAAAGAAGCCGAGAAGCAGGTACTTCAGGCCACGGAAGGGAATTTCGAGCCAGCGCGGCAGTCGCAGATTGTGGCCGAAGATTTTTCTGCCGAGCTTCCACAAAGCCTCAGAAGACGTTCCGACCGGGCACAGCCAGGAGCAAAACGCCTTTTTCAGCAAGAGGCTTATCAGGACGAAGGCCAGGAACAGGAACATGGCGGCGCCGTGGATTGCCGGAATATTTCCGGTGCGCAGGAAGTAGATGGAGTTCATGAGCCCGGCGATGGGCAGCCATCCCTCGACGCCTGCCGGCCGTGATACGTAGAGGCCTTGCCCGCCGTGCTCAAAATAGCGCACCCATAGATAAAACTGAACTGCGATCCAGCAATTCAAAACAACGAACAGGCCCTGTACCACATGCCGCGCTCGCTGTGAGCGATCCGCGCCAGAACGGCGAACGAGCATCTTTTTCCCGGCGTGAGGCGCTTGCTCCGGAATTCTTTCGAGTACCTTTGCAGCCATTTCCCCGTTTCCTTCTAAATGGAGAGTAATGCGGAGGAATAACGCGGGCAGCGACTTAGGTCACACGATTTTTCCCAGGCTGGAACGGGAACAAAAGGAACGATGTTAGCGGTAGACTTGCCGTTACGGGTGGACTTGCAGGGAGCCGGCTGGCAAGCCAAAACCGAAAAGCCGTTTCCCTCCCAAGAAAATCGCTTTTCTTTGTTGCCATGCCATGATTCAGCGGCTAAACTGTTCTGCAGCCAGCGCATGGGTCATTTGGAAACGGATTCTCTCCTCGAATTCAATCCGATCGGGTGGTGCGCTGCTCTTTGAGGGACCCGATGACTTCGTTCTGCGTGCCGGCTTCATTGAAAGAAGATCTCCGAGCACGATGGTGATTCGAAGAGTTGATCAGGCCTTTCCAGCCGCACTTTAGATTCAAGAGTCCAGTCGAGACGGAAACAGGACGTATGACAAACCGGACTGCAGTTCGAAAGCAAGGGCGCGGAGCGATCCCAGCCTATAAAAACACGAGCCTTCCCTCGGCGCGTAGGGCGAAGGATCTACTGGGGCGCATGACGCTTCAGGAAAAGGCCGCTCAGATGGTATGCATCTGGCAGCAAAAGCCGCAGACGCTGGTGGACGCTGAAGGCAACTTTGACGCGCAGAAAGCAAAGGCCGCATTTCGCGACCGGCGCGGGCTGGGCCAGGTGGGCCGCCCCAGCGATGCGGGAAAGGGCAAAAACGCGCGCGAGATGGCCGAGTTGACCAACGCCATCCAGAAGTTTTTCCTCGAAAACAGCCGATTGGGGATCCCTGTGATGTTCCACGAAGAGTGCCTGCACGGGCACGCGGCGGTGGATGGGACCAGCTTTCCGCAGCCGATTGCGCTGGGCGCAACCTTCAATCCCGAGCTGGTTGAGCAAATCTTCACCGCGACGGCGGCAGAGGCGGCTCTCCGCGGGACGCACCAGGCGCTTACGCCGGTGGTTGACGTGGCCCGCGAGCCGCGTTGGGGCCGTGTGGAAGAGACGTATGGAGAAGACCCTTTTCTGGTTTCGCGGCTGGGCATTGCGGCAGTTCGCGGATTCCAGGGCGACAAAAAGTTCCGCGACAAGCGGCACGTAATTGCCACGTTGAAGCATTTTGTCGGCCACGGGCAGCCGGAATCGGGCATGAACTGCGCACCGGCCAACGTGTCGCTGCGGGTGCTGCGCGAGACTTTTCTCTATAGCTTCCGCGAGGCGCTGCGCGAAGCGGGCGCAATCAGCATCATGGCTTCATACAACGAAATCGACGGCATTCCCTCGCACGCCAACAAATGGCTGATGCGCGATGTGCTGCGCAAGGAATGGGGCTTCAAGGGGTTTGTCGTATCGGATTACTTCGCAATCTGGGAGCTCGGTTACCGGCCCGACACGCACGGGCATTTCGTCGCTGCGAACAGGAAGGAATCGTGCGCGCTCGCCGTCAAAGCCGGCATCAACATCGAGCTGCCCGATCCGGACTGTTATCTGCATCTCGTCGAGCTTGTGCGCAAGGGAATTCTCAAGGAGCGGGAGCTGGATGAGCTCGTGGAGCCGATGCTCTTCTGGAAATTCGAAATGGGCCTGTTTGACGATCCGTATGTCGATCCCGCCGAGGCGGAGCGCGTCACGGGCTGCGATGAGCATCGCAAGATCGCGTTAACTGCCGCGCATGAAGCCATCACTCTGCTGAAGAACGAGAACAACCTGGCTCCGCTCGATCTCAGGAAGATCAAGTCCATCGCCGTCATTGGTCCCAACGCGAATCGCACGCTGCTGGGCGGCTACAGCGGCCGGCCGAAGCAGGAGATCACAGTGCTCGAAGGTATCCGTAAAAAAGCCGGCAAGAAAGCCAAGGTGCTTTACAGCGAAGGCTGCAAGATCACGATCGGCGGCAACTGGAACCAGGACGAAGTCGTTCCAAGTGATCCCGAGGAGGATCGCAAGCAGATTGCCGAAGCCGTCGAAGTGGCCAAACAGGCCGACGTCATCGTGCTTGCGATCGGCGGCAACGAACAAACCTCGCGCGAAGCTTGGTCACTGCAGCACATGGGCGATCGCACCAGCCTTGACCTGATCGGTCGCCAGGAAGAGCTGGTGCAGGCCATGCTCGCGCTGGGCAAGCCGGTGATCGTGTTCCTCTTCAATGGCCGTCCGCTCTCGATCAATTCCCTCAGCAAGAACGTGCCAGTGATTTACGAGTGCTGGTACCTGGGCCAGGAAACCGGGCGCGCCGTGGCTGATGTTCTCTTCGGCGACTACAACCCCGGCGGCAAGTTGCCTATCTCTGTTCCTCGCTCCGCGGGCCATCTACCCGTCTTTTACAACTACAAGCCATCGGCGCGGCGCGGTTATCTATGGGACAATGTTTCACCGATCTACGCCTTCGGTTACGGACTCAGCTACACGAACTTCTCCATCACCAATCCTCGCCTGACAAAGAAAAGAATCCCGCGCAAAGGCACAACGCGTATTCAAGTCGACGTGACAAACACCGGCGGCCGCGAAGGAACAGAGGTGGTTCAGCTCTATATTCGCGACGTGGTCAGTTCGGTGACGCGGCCCGTGAAGGAGTTGAAAGCCTTCAAGAAGGTGCGGCTGCAGCCAGGTGAAAGCACGACGGTCACTTTCGACATCACGCCCGCGATGCTCTCTTTCTACGACGTGAATATGAAATATGTTGTCGAGCTCGGCGATTTCGAATTGATGATCGGCAACTCGTCGCGCAACCAAGACCTCACGAAGTTGACTCTGCAGGTATCGAAGTAAGCGCCCCAGGGGACGCTGAAAGTCGAGGCGGCTATGATCCAGAAACTTTCGTTTGCAGAGAAGTTCGGGTATGGTCTGGGCGACATGGCCGCCAACTTCGTCTTCCAGGCATTGCTGGCGCTGCAGTTGGACTTCTACACCCACACCTTTGGCCTCACGCCGGCACAGGCTGCAAGGCTCTTCCTCGTTGTGGGCCTCGGTGTGGCCTGCCTCAATCCAGTCATGGGAGTAATTGCCGACCGGACGAGCTCGAGATGGGGCAAGTTCCGGCCCTGGCTGCTGTGGACGGCACTGCCCTTCGGGATCATCGGCGTCCTCACCTTCACCACGCCTTCTTTAAGTCCCACATCAAAGATTGCTTATGCGTGGATCACCTATGCGCTGCTGCGCGTGATCTACACAATGAACAATGTGCCGTACGCAACGCTCACGGCGGTCATGACCTCGGACCCCGACGAGCGGAACAGCATCGCATCGTACCGCCAGATCTTTGCCAATACCGCGGGCTTCATTGTGCAGAGCCTTGCGGTGCTGATGGTGGCGTGGTTGGGGCGTGGCAACGACGCGCGCGGCTATCAGCTCACGATGGGGCTGCTGTCGGCCCTTAGCGTGATCTTTTTCATCGTCGCCTTCGTTTCAACTAAGGAGCGCATTCAGCCCGACCCGCAACAGAAGACTTCGCTGGGCCAGGACCTTTCTGACCTCTTTGGGAACCCATCATGGGTGGTGCTGTTCCTGGCCACGCTGTTCTATTTCATCGCGATTGTGATCCGCGGCAACGTGATGTTGCCCTATTTCCGCTATGTGGCCGGCAATGCGAACCTCTTCTCATGGTTCAACGGATTCGGGCTGGCCTCGCTGATCGCGGGCGTTGCGTGCTCCACGGCAGTGGCCAAACGCGTGGGCAAGCGAATGCTCTTTATTGCCAGCATGGTTTTGTCCGCGTCGCTGGCGACGGCGCTGTTGTTTCTATCCCCGCACGCAACCGTCGAGATCATCGCGATCGAAGTGCTGCGCCAGTTCTCGTTCGGATTGTCGGGGCCGATCCTTTGGTCCATGATGGGCGATGTGGCCGACTACGGCGAATGGAAGACGGGCCGGCGCGCCAGCGGCACGGTCACGTCCGGCGTGGTCTTTGCACTTTGGGCAGGGCTCGCGATTGGCGGCGCCGTGGCCGGCAAACTTTTCGATGTGTACGGTTTCGTTTCCAAAGCTGACGTGCAAACGGCACACGCGCAGGCCGGCATTGTGCTCACGGCCAGCGTTTGGGCCGGGGTAGCTTTCATGGCCACCGCCATCTCTTTGCTCTTCTATCCGATTTCCCGCGAACTCAATCGGAAAATCGCCGACGAACTCACCGAACGGCGCAAGGCTTTTGCGCCTCGAAACAGCTCATAGTTCTTCGAGGGCTGATGAGCCGGCTGAAGCAGGGAGGGAGCATGTTCAGCAAATCGTCGGACTGCGCACGATCGGCGGTCCTTCTCGGCCTCATCCTGGGGTGTACGGCAGCGGCGTCGTACGAACCCACGCTCAAAGATGCTTACAAGGGCGATTTCGTCATCGGCGCGGCCATGGACGCCGGAGATATTACCGGGCAGAATCAGCGCGACGATGCCATCATCGAGACGCAGTTTAACTCCATCTCTCCGGAAAATGTGCTCAAGTGGGAGATCGTACATCCCCAGCCAGGCAGCTATAACTTCGATCTGGCCGACAAGTATGTCGCGTTCGGCCTCGAACAACACATGTGGATCCATGGGCACACACTGGTGTGGCACAACCAGGTGCCCGCGTGGGTCTTTCGCGACGACAAAGGCAATCTTGTTGACCGCGACACCTTGCTCGCGCGCATGCATGACCACATCCTTACAGTGGTCGGCCGCTACAAGGGAAAGATCCAAAGCTGGGATGTGGTGAACGAGGCACTGAACGAAGACGGCACCCTTCGCCAGTCATTGTGGTACAAAATCATCGGTCCGGACTACATTGAAAAAGCTTTTGCCTATGCCCATGAAGCGGACTCGCAGGCGCAACTCGTTTACAACGACTACAACCTTGAGAATGAGCCCAAGCGCAGCGGAGCGATTGCGCTCATCAAGAAACTGAAGGCGGAAGGGATTCCGATTGGCTGCGTCGGATTGCAAGGTCATGAAAGCCTGACATGGCCTACCCCCGAGCAGGAAGACGCCACGATCGCAGGGTTTGCGGCGCTCGGCGTGAAGGTTGCCATCTCAGAGCTGGATGTAGACGTACTGCCTTCTTCCGGGACTCAACCCACGGCCGATGTGTCTGTTCATATCCAGCAGAATGCGGCGCTGAATCCATATGTCAACGGATTGCCGGATTCGGTCGCGCAGCAACAGGCCGCGCACTACGTCGATCTATTTCGTGTATTCCTCAAGCACCGCGATACCGTGGAGAGAGTCACGTTCTGGGGCGTAACCGATGCCACGTCGTGGCGCAATGATTTTCCGGTGCGAGGACGCACCAACTACCCGCTCCTCTTCGATCGCAGCGGACAGCCGAAGCCGGCCTTCGACGCGATCATCCGCGTCGCCGCTGAAGCCTCGCAGCGCTTAAGGCCGCTCACCGGTTGGGATCGCGGCTCGCCGTTTGTGCGGTACCAAATTCCGAATAACCGAATAGCACAACGGCAAGTCCGCAGCCCTGTTTTTCGCAGAAGGGAATCAAACTTATTGGCAATTCCAGCTCTGAACGGTAAGAAACCACATGTGGCCAAGCGAGATCAGTGCACCGAGGCCAAGAATCGAAAAAGCAATCGGGATCATCAATGAGAACGGGATGCACTGGAATGCTGCCCGTCCCACAACCATCAATATGCCGATATCGAGACCCGTTGTCAGCGATGAGACCGCGAGCCTCGACCGGAACTCTCCATTGAGCGGGGCATGTTCTGCAACCATCACCTCGGCAACTGAACTGAAGCTTGTCATATGGTCCCTCTCCTTTTTTCTTATCCTTCGGGCCCACGAGAAAACCCAACTGAGTCGCACGCTCTCCTCCGACTATGCGAGCGAGGGACTAACGTTGCTGGACCCGCTGTTCGCGGCTGACGCTACATGGGTGATGCCCGCAACCAGCAAAAAGTGCGATCAAGCAACATGGCAATGCCTACACGACCGGGCCCTGGCCCTTGTTCACTATTCTTGAGGATCTGGAACTTCAGGTATGGCCGGGTGATGCATCTGCTTTTCGAACCTCCCTCGTGTCATGAATTTAGAATCTAGGGCAGGGAACAATGATGTGCAATGCTGCTTTCGCAGCGAACCCGCTGCCCGATCAGTGCTCTCCCCGAGCATGTAGGTAACCAATGAATGATTACCGCCCGTTTCATAGAGGATTGTCGTCCCGCGGACAATTCAATTACACCTGGGACCGCAGGAATGGATTCGCTTCGAATCGATGGCTCGATGTACAGGAATTTCTTTGGGAGTTTGCAGCCTGTAGCGAAGGCCCCTTTGAGGTTTTCTGGCGGACGCCAAGATCGTGTCTCGATGGGACGAAGATCCGAGCAGAGTGACTTAGATTTCGTCGTTGCTTCGCGGACTTGATCGGCAGTGAAGAAAATCCTAAGGCGATCCTTCGCCATTTCGCTCATGATCGCGGCTTGGGCCTGCTTTGTAGCGAGAAGATCAGTGCTTGGCGGCTGTCACAGGCTTGATCGAGTCAGCTGCGGCCGTAATGTCGTTTACGTCGCTCGCGCTCAATTCGTAAAGAGAGGGTTCGTTGTCGCGCCTGGCAATGTAATGGTCGCCCAACTTCGAGATCATCACTTTCTCCACCTGCTTGCCTTGGCCGGAAGTCACTGTCACTGCGATTTCCGCGCTCGAAAAACCCGAAGTAGGGAAGCCCGTGGCGGTCAGGTCGCGGAGCTTTTCCACGAGCGATTCAACGGCGGTGGTGTCCGTTTTCTTGTCATTGAACCACCAGTCATTGCCACTGCGCGCGAGAAACCAGGATTTTTGGCCTTCGTGGATTTCGAGTTTGCCAGGATCTTCAAAGCCAAAGTCGAAGAGTTTCTTGTTACGGAATTCGTTCAGGCTCCGCTCGAGCGTTGTGCCAAGGCTCGCATCCACCTTGTAGGCGCCGTCCGCGGCGCTGGACTTGGCCAGGTAGTCATCCTTGCTTTTGCGCAACTCAAGTGTTTGTGTGCCCTGGTCTCCAGCCAGGGCCACTTTGGCGACTAAAGTCCCCTGGCCGAATTTCGTGGCGGCAGCGTCATTATTCTCGCCGCCACTGAGGTCCATGCGCACGTCGGCGATGCTGCGAACAAGTTCGTCGACCGCGAAGCTGTCAGCCCGTAATGGCTCCGGTTTCAAAATCTGCCAGCCATCTTTGATCCGCGCGAACTCGATCGTCTGCCCTTTCTTCTCCAGCTTCATGCGGCTGACTTAATCAGGATCGATCGTCAGCAGCCGCTTATTGCGCAGGTCATTCAGCCCCTTGTCAATACTGGTCTTGCTGTATCCGGCGATGGCAAAAACCCGGGGATCGCCGGCGAGTATCGCGTAAACGTCGCCACCCGCCGGTGTCGAGTCGCCCAAAAGCAGTTTTCTCTGCTTGCGATCGGATGTCGCAATGTCAACTGTAACCGATGGATCATCGAGTCCATACTGCGCCAGACCCGCCGCCTTCTCTTCAATCACGTGGTCGGCATTGAGACTCGACAAGCTCGAGAGCATCCCGGCAACTTCGTCCTGTTCCGCGCGCAATTCCTCCGGCTTGGTGATCTGCCACCTGCCGTCGTTTTGCTTGACCAATGAAACTGGCGCAGATCCCTTGTCCGTGACTGTGAGCTGGGTGATGCTTGCCTGATCCAGTTTGAGAATCGAAGGCGAGGTGGTTGACGATAGGGGCGCGCTCTTCTCCGATGGCTTGTGGTGGTTGGACCAATAGAGTACTCCGCCGAGGGCCAGCAGAACGAGAACTGCAATGATCAATCCACGGAACTTCATAACGCATTTCGCAATTCCAGCAAGATCGTGCGGATTTTGGTCCTCACCGGCGCTTCCACCAGATCCCGGCACCGATAATGATCGCCACCAGCGGAAATCCGAACTGGCTGCTGAGCCGCACGCGATTCAATTGGGCGCGGGTCATCGTGATGCGGCGATCGTCTGGCGGCTTGGGATGGATGGAGATAAGATCTTCATCGGATGAGAGCCAGTTCACCGAGTTCAGGGCAAGGTCGCTGTTCCCATTGAAGCCGATGAACCGGTTGGCTACCCACGAGGAGCTGCCAACGACGACAAAGCGTCCCTGTGAGTTCTGCTTTCCGGTGTCATAGTTGCCGGCAGCCGCCAGCGCGAAAGGCCCTTTCTTGTTTTTTGGGTCGTGGAGATTGACTGAAGGAGAATTCAGGTCGCTGGTGGCAAGGCTGTTATCAGAAGAGTCGAACAACTTCTGAACAGTCGTTTTCCCCGTGTCCTTGATTTCAAGCGAGCGTGTGATCGGCAGTCCGACAGCCGTCCCCTTCAACTCGCTCACAATGGGCTGCGATCCGTACTGTGTCACTAGGGCAACCTGAGGCCCCAGCCCGACAACCTGGCCGATTGGGTTGAAATCGAGAACCAGGTCTTTATCCAGCGTCACGCCCCAGCTTTTCAGAAGGTTCGTAAGTGCGTCATTGCCGGCAATCGCTGACTGCCCCATTTGGAGCGGCGGATCAAGCAGGAATAGAGCCCGCCCTCCGCCCTCAACATACGTCTTGATGGCACCAACCTCGGGCTGCAAATAATCGCGTGTCGGCCCAGCAACAACGAGCGTTGTGCAGTCGTCTGGAACCTCGGCCTTCTGCAATAGATCGATCGCTTTTGTCTGATACTCTTCCTTGCCCAGCAGATCGCTGAACTGCGAGAGCCCGTCACGTTCGGTGTCGCTAACCTGGTGCTCGCCGCTGCCGGTCACAAAGCAGACGGTGCGCGTGTTGCCCTTCAGGTCGCGGATGAAGGAGCCGGTGATGCCCTCCTCCGTCATGCTCTTGGCGGTATCCTTCTTCTCGCCGATCTGCACCACTGCCGTCCCGAAGTCGCGTATCCCATCTTCGCGCGCAAGTTCGGGATCTTTGTCAGGGTCGACATAAGCGACATGGACACGCGGCGAAAGATTCGCATACTCCTCGAGCAAATCCTTGCCTTCATTGAATCGCGTGCTCTGGTTAAAGTAGGTGATGGTCGCGTTCTGTTTCAACCCCTTCACGATTTTTGCAGTCTGCGGAGAAAGGCTGTAGCGCTTATTCGAAGTCGTATCGAGAGACTTGTTGTAATGGTTGGCAAGGATGTTTGCGACCGCGATTGCGGCAATTACCACCACTACATAAACGAAGGCGTAGGCCGCGTACTTGGTTTGCCGCGCTCGAAGCCACCGGGCCGCCATCTACGACCTCCAGCGCAGAGACTCAAGCGACCGCGCTGTTGCGAAGAGTCCCAGAAAAATTCCAGTGAGATAAAAGACTACGTCCTTCAACGCGATGACTCCCCTTGCGAAGGAGCCGAAGTGCGTGATCACGGAAAGATACGCGCACACCGTGGCTTAGGTGGCGGAGTCATAGCTGCTCGCCCACTCCAGTACCCAGAGCAGGAGACAAACACCGAAGGTGACTGCTCCGGCAATGATCTGGTTCTTCGTCAGCGTGGAAATAAATGCGCCGATGGCGAGAAACAGGCCGCCCTGCAGCAGCAGTCCAAGATATCCGACAGCGAGAGGCTTCCAGTCAGGATTGCCGTAAAGAAACAGAAAAGCCAAGTTCAACGCGGTAAAAAGCAGCATGCACGCGTATAGGATCAGGGCCGCAAGCCATTTACCGAGGATGATTTCGATGTCGCGAACGGGGGACGTCGCCAACAGCTCGATGGTTCCTGAGCGTTTTTCTTCGGCAAAAAGCCGCATGGTGATCAGCGGAAGGAAAAACAGAAAGATGACGCCGACATTCATCAGCAGGGGCGTGATGATCTGCTCGTTCATGTTCATCGGAAAAGTCTCGCCGCGGAGCTGCATCTCCATGCCCTGGAGCACAAAATCCCGCAGCAGAACCCAGAAGAAGAAACCGGAGACCAGGCCGGCCATGGTAAGCAACAGGTAGGCTATCGGAGAAACGAAGTAGCTTCCCAGCTCCTTGCAGCAGATTGTCCAGGTGTTTCTCATTCTTTTGACTCGTTTACAGGTTCTTTTACTTCCGTGACTGCCTCTTTCGGGTTCTTGGCGGCGTCCTTTGACACTCCCGCCGTTTCGTTTCCTGTTAGCTCAAGGAAGATTTCTTCGAGGCTCATGCCGGCTGCGCCAAGCTCGTTGAAATCCCAGCCGGATTCGACAACGGCACGCGCGAGGTCTCCGCGGACCAGTTGCCCCTTCTGGCTCTGCACTTCGAAAATCAGGCGCTGATCCCTGGGATCCTTGCAAACTACTTGAGCAACGCCTTGCACCTGCTCGAGTTTTTGCTGGACCGCTTCGAAATTCAGTGCGCTGTCGCGTGCGGCCACCTCCACCCGAACCGACTCCACGCCGCGTGTGCGGGCCTGCAGATTCCGCACGGAATCAGTGGCCACCAGCTTGCCTTTGTTGATAATGATGACCTGCTCGCAGGTCTGCTCGACTTCAGTCAGGATGTGGGTGCTGAGAATGATGGTGTGGTCGCCGGCCAGGCTCTTGATCAGGTCGCGCGTTTCATTGATCTGTTTGGGATCGAGCCCCGCTGTCGGCTCATCGAGAATCAGCACGTCGGGGTTGTGGATGATGGCCTGCGCCAGCCCCACGCGCTGGCGATAGCCTTTGGAGAGCTTGCCCAAAAGCCGGGACTTCACATCGGCGATCGAGCAGCGCCCCAGAACATAGTCCACGCGCTTGTCGAGGTCGGCGCCTGACAGCCCCTTCAGCTTGCCGACAAAACGCAGATACTCGACTGTCTCCATCTCCGGGTAGAGTGGAGGCGCTTCCGGAAGATAGCCAATGCGCTTCTTCACCTCGCGGGGTTGTTCCAGGACATCGAACCCGGCCACGGTCGCGGTGCCCGCCGACGGAGGAAGGAAACACGTGAGGACGCGCATCGTGGTCGTTTTCCCGGCGCCGTTGGGGCCGAGGAAACCGACGATCTGGCCCTTTTCGACAGAAAATGAAATCCGATCAACGGCAGTCGTGCGCGCGTACCGTTTGGTAAGCTCCTTAACTGCAATCATCGTTCCAAGGCTTTGACGTACTAGGATTCAAGCTCGTTACCAGCGCAAACTGAGAGCTTCACTCGGACACTTGCATCCTACAAACCGACATTCCGTCGTGTCAATCCCGGCGGCCTGTCGGACAGTTTTCTGTCTTACGGTTTTTGGGGAAAACGAAAGCAATGCTGAGCGAATTCTGCCACTTCAGAAGAGGGACAGCCCTACTTGAGGGCGGCTTCGTGAGCATGTGCGCCGCGCACTTCAGTCGTCGTTATGCGTTATTGCACCGAGGGATTCGTTGCCTTGAAGTCCTCCATGAATCTTCCCACTTGCATTCTGTCAACTCCGTTCGTCGGGGCGTACAGCTGGATGACTCTGCCGTCGCAATGACGGTCCTCTTCCAGAAAGAAACGGAAGGCAACACCATCGCTTTCCGACCGAACTGCTTGCGCATGCAGCGAAATCGTTGGCTCGATGATCGATCGGTTCCAGTTGGTCAATGTCATTTGAACGACTGTGCCCATATACCAGCGTTCGCGGGTAACGAGGTATAACCCCGTCATGCTGATATTGCGAACCGCGTCCGGCTTGGGAGCTCCGCCCCTAAAGAAATAGGCGACGAGCCCCGGAAGCGATTCCCGCGGCGCGCTTCGCGGATCGCGATCTTCGCCTTCCAGCAGGCGCATGATCCAGTTCTTTCGAGTTTCGTCCTCCCTCCACGGAATTCGTTGACTCGGCGCCGCCGGCACATCATTCGTAACAGGTAGCTCTACCAGAATCGGGGGTGCGTTCACCGGGCGATACTCGAGCGGCACGACATGCGGTTCCTGCGCCGGCGCATCTTCCCACGGCGACTCCGCCAGAGCCGGCATCAGAGCAACCTGGCTGTGCAGGCCCATCGCGGCTACTGGCTCATCTTTGTCTGGAATTTCTGCGGCAATTTGCGGTCGTGTGCTTTCGCTGGGCTCAAACGCGGCAACCACCGGTTCGTCATGAACCGGCAACTCCGTCACGACCTCTGCAGGCGCGCTCTCAGGCGATTCACTCGCTGCGATCGCCGATTCTTCCTTCTCAGGCGGCCGCGCGGCAGCCTCTGTCACTGCGCCTTCGCATGGTTTCCCCGGCTCGACGCCGTCTGCTTTGGGTGCATCTTTCGCCGTGGCGGGCTGCTCTTCAGCCATTGCGCCGTTCTTCGGCCAGGGGATCACCCGCGCGGTTTCGGGCAGATGTCCACTGTCATTTTGCGCGCGCTGCAAATACAGCATCATCTCTTCGGGAGAAGAGATGGCTAACTGGTCGCCGGGCTTGATTTCTCCCCGCGCCACCGAGTCTGCCGCCAAAACAAGAAGGCTTGTGGCTTGCGCCTCCGCCGCGCAAGCGGCATTCATGGGGAAGAACTCAACGGTTTCCAGAACGACACTGTCGCTGTCGAGAAGAACCAGATCGAGAGGAAAGCGCGCGCTTGAAGCTGAGATCTTTCTGTATGGAAAAATCCACAGCGCTGTCTCTTCGCCCAGACCTATTTCCAGCAGCCGAGCTTCTGCACGGCTCGTGGTGCCGTCCGCAGCCTCAAGGCTGGACGCCACAAATCGTTGGCGGGTCAGGTTGTAAGCGCAATACCTGTCTGCATTCATGGCGGACTGCATCGCCGGCGCGCGCTCGGGGAAGCCGCGTCTTTGGCGGACCCTGTGGAAAACTGGTCCATGCATATACTGTACCCCTACTTCGGACGGTCCGGTCACACACATCGGATATTAACTATATTTATTTCAATTAGTTATAAAAATAAGAAAGATTTCACTTGCAGCCGTTCCAGCCTGAATCTTCGCACTTGCGATCGACATGGCTCCCCTTCCAATCATGTTCGGTGGGCGACCTGATGCTCAAAATCTACAGTTACTATGCTCCGGCAGCGAAATCATTGAGGCGCACATGCGCGTCACGGCAAGGGGAGTCGAGTCGATGAGATTCCAAAACGAACTGGGGGTCGTGCCGATCTCAAAACAGATTGCCCCATCCGGTTCTTGCCGACTCTTCATCGTCCAGACAGCTAGTTACCCTCTCCAGGCATCACACAAGTGGTTTGCCAATCTTCGGCTCGCTAAGGGGCGATTCTTTGCCTTAAGTCCGACCGTAACAGGACAGGTTCGCAGTGCGGAGGGTGAAGATCACGATGGTTGATGCCTTCGATTCCAGCATTCTGCATTTCCTGAATCAGTTTGCTCAAAGATCCTGGGTGTTAGACAAAACCATGGTATTCGTTTCCACTGACCCCTTCATCACCGGCGGTGTGGCGACAAGCTTTTTTTGGTGGGCGTGGTTTGCTGAAAGTGAAACCAAAGAAGCGGTGAGAGAAACCCTGATCAGCGGCTTGGTCTCAGCGTTTGTGGCACTATTTTTCACCCGAGGACTGGCGGCGGTGTTGCCTTTCCGCGCGCGGCCCTACCTGAATGCCGACGTGCATTTCAAACCGCCCCATGGGACCGCTGAATACTACTATGACCTGATTCACTGGAGCTCATTCCCAAGCGACCATGCTGTTTTGTACTTTGCGCTGGCCACGACCATCTTTCTGGTTTCCTGGAAAGTCGGCCTTCTGGCCTATTGCCACGCCCTGTTCGTTGTCTGTTTGCCGCTAGTGTATCTCGGGGAGCACTTTCCCACCGATGTTCTGGCCGGAGCAGCGATCGGTATCGGCTTTGGTGTGCTTAGCAAGGTCGTCAAGTTGCGCCAATCGGTTTCCCGCGAGCCGCTTCGTTTTCTCAATTACTCGACCGCGGGCTTCTACCTGTGCTTCTACCTCTGTTCCTTTCTTTTCGCCACAAACTTCGATTCTGTAAGGAAGATTGCTTTTTATGCGCTTCACGAGTTGTCGGGTCACGGCCACGGCCAGTTCTAAGTCATCGTGCGCGGGGGCCTGTCCCGGCGAACCCTAGCGCAAATCAGAACGTGACCAGGCTCTGCTTCGCCGAGTAGATAACCAGTGCGATCCGGTCGTCCACCTCGAGTTTTCGATAGATCGACGTGAGATGATGCGACACGGTCGCTTCACTGATGTGCAGTGTGCCGGCGATCTTCTTGTTCCTGAATCCCTGGCAAATTAAGGTGATGACCTCGCGTTCGCGCTGCGTAATCGATGCAATCTTGCGAGTTTCAGGATTCTCGACGGGATGCCCGTTCAGGATGTTCTCAAGAACCCGCTCGGCGACGGTTCGCTCCACCCAGAAGCCGCCGTTCGTGACCTTTCGAATGGCCACCGGGATTTGCTGGATCGGCCATTCTCTTTGGATCACGCCCTTTGCGCCGCAGCGCAGGGCTTCCTCGAGAAAACTGGGGTCTTTCCTGTTCGTCAGCAAGACCACCCGCGTTTCCTCGATCTCCATCACCAGGCGTTCGAGTGCATCCAGCTTTTCCTCGAAAAAATCTGTGCTCACCAATAACACATCCGGGGAGTGCTTACGCACCGCGTCCATCAATCGATCGGGGCTCGCACACTCCGCAAGCACCTCGATGTCCGACTGTCCTGCCACCGCAGTGCGCAGGCCAGAAAGCGTAAGTGGCTGGTTGTCGGCTATCAGAAGCTGAATCTCGGTCATAATCCTCCACCGTAAAGCCGGGGATAGTTTCCCCTGGGCTTTACCGGGATCTTCAATGCAGTGTTGTTCAAGGCAACGGCTTGCGAAGCACAGGGTTGGAAACTTTTTTCTATCTGCGTAACCGAGCATCGGAGAGGTTTTCTAAAGAGTCTAAATATATCGTGGCTGTCGCTTCCCAATGGCCGATGGCTCACAAAACCGGAAAACTCGCCGGGTCCGTCGGTTCAGTCGCCAGCTCACCTGCTCGGTCACAAGTTAGACGCCTTGGCATTCCAAATGGTTGGGTGTGTGTATTGATGCTGTCGACAATCCCTTTCATCTCAATCACCTTGGCGCTGCGCCTCTCGATCGCGTCATCGGTCCTTTTCCCAGTCACCGCGTGTCATAGCGAAATCAAGTCTGTGAGTGCCTCGCAGTTCAGTGCCGTGCTCCAGCCGGAAACGCCTCACACCGCCTTTGACTTCAACCCGGATCGCTATGCTTCCGCATCGGATCCGCTTGCCTAATTTCATGGTGGTTTAATGCCAGCAGTGAATAGCAAATCTTTGCCATCGGCGCATAGCAGGAAGCTCCTGTCCGCTGGCAAACCAGTGCGGGGCGCCGCGGCTCCGAAGCTCAATGGTCTCCCAGGGACTTCAGGGTCTGCCCATCCGCCCCTAGGGGACTTCGCGCTTGCCGCGCAAAGTAATCTGTGTTTTCCTTCCGAGTGGTCAACCGCGCTTTGCCCGGGTGCTTAGCGGCCAGCCTCGCGCTTTCCCAGGTGATAGCAAAGGCCGGCGTTATAGGTCAGCGAGTCGAGGCCCGGATTGCTCGCTACAATGAAACCATCCGAAAAATGAAAAAAGAGGAACCCGGTGCGAAAATCCCATCGCTCGGTCAGTTTGAATTGAGCGCCCAGGCTTTCTTGAAGAGTGAAGCTCTCATATGTGGCGTTCTTTGAGAGCGCCTTTTGTGTGAAGCCGATCAAACCGCCTTTGATAAAGTAATAAGGCTTGACGCGCTTGCCGTCTCTCCACATCATGCGCAGCCCGATGGGCGCGAACGCCAAACCGGGAACGTGTTCACGGTCGGTGGTCAGCGGATCCCCCCACACGTCGGTTTTGCTGGGTTGGGTGAGGATCACCAGCGGCATGATATCGGCGGTATAGTCCATTCGCGCTCCGATGAACTTTCCCCAGGAGTGTCGGTCATACTCCACACCCGCGGTGTGTAGATTGCTCCACCATGAGTCGGCAAAGAGGTGGTAGTGCCCAAAGGAGCCGATGTCTTCGTAGACCAACTCGCTTTCAACCGGCTGATGTTCCTGGCGGCTGCTGGTGACGTCGCTGGACGTTGATTTGAGACCGGGAATCCAAACGAATCCGGTGGAGAAGCGGGCGAAGTTATTGGGCAGCCCCGGAATCCTGTACGGAAACTTGTAGCTCAAACTCTGGTACAGGGCAAAGTTCGTGTACTGGTACCCGCCTTCCAGACGAATCGCGAGATGCTTGCTTACCGGGGTGTCTACGCCGCCACCGAACAACGTGGTGAAGGAAGCATTGCTCCCTGGCGACCCGTTTGCACCCCAATTCTGATTCAGACCCACGTCGCCAAACATGGCATCCGCGAAAAGCCTCTCCTTGCCCACGTTGTACTCGTACTCGCCGCCTGCCGTAATGAAAAAGGCATGTTGCGGAGCGCCGAGATTGGTTCCGTTGAAGGCTGCATAGTCAAGTTTTGGCCGCAAATGATGCCAGGCGGGAAAAGCAAGAGCTGCTTCCCAACCGAACAGGGGTTGACGGGATCCAGGGACGCCATTGAAAGAATTGGAGAGGGAAGTGAACCCACCGTAAATCTGATAGGAAGCGAGATCCCCTGACTGGGCACTCAAAAAAACCGGAAAGAAGCTTAGCGCAAACAGAACGAGCAGCCAATTGCGCATTCGCATTTTCCCGGTGCAAAGCGAATGGACTCCAGCGGTCAGGAAGACATCCTCTCTCTCAGACCGTATGGCCGGAAACTGCCAAAACGTACGGGATAGAAACTGTCTCTGGATCAAGTAATAAGAATAAAGGGAGCTTCCCCCTCCCACAAAGAGGACTCCATCGTGGCGACGCACCGATGAAGCCGTGTGTTCGTGTCCGACCCCGCTGTCGACCGGAATGAAGGGAGAACCCTCCGCCGAGGACGATTTCCCCAAGGATCTCGCGTAGGCTTCTCGACGGGGCCCACCTGTGCCTGAGTGTATGTGCAGTACATGATGCTGCATGCGACAATCAGACAAGGCAAAAGGGGAACCGCCCTTATGTCTCGAGAAACCGGGAGCTCCAGATGCACCAGGGTCCATGGCACGTATTGCATGTTGTAGCAAACCACGAAAACAAAGTTGCACGCCACTTGTCGATCCGTTCCGTGGAACACTATTTGCCGCTTTATACAGAGCGCTCCCGCTGGACCGACCGGACTGTTACCTTGGAACGGCCCCTCTTTTTGGGGTACGTTTTTGTCCACCTTACGCCGCAGAATCGACTCCCCCTCATCTCCACACCCGGCGTCATCCGCCTCCTGGGTAACTCCGACAGCGGATTGGTGACTTCAGAAGAGATTTCCAGAATCCGACAGGGGCTCGAAAGTGGCTGCATCCTGCGCCCCCATCCCAGCGTCAACGTAGGCATGCCGGTGCGCGTGCGTGAAGGCGCCTTTGCCGGAGTCGAAGGAATTGTTACTCAGCTTCGGCAACGCTGCAAAGTCGTAATTTCACTTGCCACTGTCCGGCAAAGCTTCTCGCTCGAAACGGATTTGCTCGACGTCGAGGTCCTCGGCAGTTCCATCAGCGACGCGAACTACAGCTTTGATCGCGCTTTAGCTTTCTTGCATGCCTGATCGGATTCTGCCCCATTGACTGCACATTGAGTTACCGTCGTTACCCTGACAAGCCGACGGTTGGTCATCGTCTCACCCTGCGTCATATCTTTGGCCTGCACCCGATTCTCGGGCGCAGGCTTTTTCTTTGCCGTTCATGGACCAATTGCCGACGAATCGAACTGTAGGCAAAGGCTGCGGGTTGGGATAATAATGACAGCCGGTGGGCATTGGACGGTCCGGTCCGACCGACCACTGTGCAAGGCTGCACCGGCCGCGCAAGCCGACGGGCTGGGAACGGAGCCGCTATTCGGCCCAGCCCCAACCTGGTTTGGAAGGGCTCAGGCAGCCATGGATGACGGGTCCCCAAACAACATTCTGCTGGACAATTTCATCGAGTTCAAATATGAGCAGCGATCCATCAGCATCTCGCGAGAAGCGGCTTGGCAAGCAACTAGCCGACCTGTTCAGTGGATACGATGGTCCGGAATTCTCGATTCGGCTTTGGAACGGATGGCAATGGGACTACGGATCAGATGGTGGCGTATGCACTCTGGTGATCAACGCACCCGATGCCTTGGCATCTCTTGCCGCCGGCGCTGACGAGATCACTCTGGGAGAAGCATTCGTCCGCAAGGAACTGGATGTTGGGGGCGACCTCTTCTCAGCGTTTGGCATCGCAGAGTACCTGATGGGACGGCCTCGCGGCCTTCGGCAGAAAGCCTTCCAAAGTATTCTGGCGAATGCATTGAGCCTGAGGCGCTGGTTCAAGCATGGGGCGAAGCACTCTAAGGCCCGGGACCTGGCATCGATCTCGTACCACTACAATCTACCAGTTGCGTTTTATCGCCCATGGCTGGGTGAAGCGCTCGGGTACTCCTGCGCGTATTTTCGCAGCGCGGATGATTCCCTCGACTCCGCTCAGGAGCAGAAGTTCGACTTGATTTGCCGTAAGCTGCGGCTGAAGCGGAACGAGCGCTTTCTCGACGTCGGTTGCGGATGGGGAAGCCTGGTCCTGCACGCCGCCTGCCGCTATGGCACGCAGGCTCATGGAATCACTCTCAGCCGCGAACAGGCGGACGTTGCAAATCAGAGAATTCGGGATGCCGGACTGGCTGACTCATGCACCATTGAGCATCGTGACTATCGCCATTGCGAAGAGCTCCGTGGATCATTTGACAAGATCGCGAGCATCGGGATGTTCGAGCACGTTGGATTGCCGAATCTGCCAATATACTTTGCCACCGTGCACGGGTTGCTCAAGCCGGGCGGTACACTTCTCAACCACGGAATCGCTCGCTCTCAATCGGCGCCATCACCCAAGCACTCCTTCATCGATCGGTATGTCTTCCCGGATGGGAGACTTGTGACCATCACCGAGGCGATCAATGCTGCGGAGGGCGCGGGCTTCGAAGTGCGCGACGTCGAGAACCTGCGCGAGCATTACGAACTCACACTGCGCAAATGGGTTGAGGGACTCCAGAAAAACCAGGCTGTGCTGCTCAATCTCGTTCCGGAAGCCACCTACCGGATCTGGCTGCTTTACACTGCGGGATCCGCTGCGGCCTTCCAGAGCGGCCGAATCGCCATTCATCAGGTTCTTCTCAGTAGGCTTGACCGCGGCCGCAGCCGGATGCCGCTGGTTCGCGAAGACTGGTACGCCAACCGCGCGAAGGGAAACAACAAGCCAACTTCAGCCGCGCACCAACCTCTGGTGAAACCATGCTGAAGCGTCACTGACGCACACCTCCGAACAGAATTGAGTTGTCGCATTCTGATTGCAAGCGAATCTCTGGCTTCAGTTCGTTCGTAGTTTATTCGCAATTCAAAATTCATGAAAAACTCAAAAAAGCCTCTGAATAATGTCGATAATAAACCTCTGAATTTTGTAGGGAATTGCAAGTTCTAGGCGAAGCAGTCTCGATTTTTTATCGACTTAACCTTATCACGATCGACAACTCTATATTCAGGGTCATGCAAATGGTCGTCTGTAATGCCTCCGTGGACACTCGAACTGGGACGCTTCTCATCAAGATTATGAGTGGGCTGATGTGACGTGGAGACGGGCCTTTCAAGAACGCGCTGGAAACGGTCGTATTCGGTGGGAAAATGCGCATGTGAGCCAGCCTGCCATGGATTTTCTCTGAAATGATGCGTCGAGCCAGGGTTGCGATAATGCGCGGTGGCCCAAGGGGGTTGGCGCTGTAGAATGTTCGACATGCAAATCAGAAAGGCAGTGATCACCGCGGCGGGCAAGGACCAGCGCAACCTGCCCATGCAGACCCTCTTCGACCAGCAGGGCAAGGAGCGCTCGGTGCTGAGCCTTGTGGTGGGCGAAGCGGTACTTGCGGGCATTCGTGACATCTGCATCGTGGTGTGGCCGGGTGACGAGGAGCCTTACAAAAGGTTGCTGACAAACGATGGTGCGCGGCTGACCTTTGTTGAGCAGAGGGAAACGCGGGGCTACGCGCATGCGGTGCTATGTGCCCAGCGCTTTGTCAAAGACGAGCCCTTCTTGCATTTCGTTGGCGACCACATCTACGTCGGGACGGAGCAGAGCGGCAGCGCAAAACGACTGGTCGAAGCGGCCTCGACGGAGGGATGTGCAATTTCTGCCGTGCAGGTGACGCGAGAAAGCCTGCTTCCTTTTTTCGGCACCGTCGGCGGCCAGCCGGTCGCGGGCAGACCGGGTTTTTATCGCGTCGACACGGTTGTTGAGAAGCCGACGCCGACCGAAGCCGAGCAACGTCTGGTTGTTCCCGGCCTCCGCAGCGGGCAGTATCTCTGCTTTTACGGGATACACGTCCTGACGCCGGCGATCTTCGAGATCCTCTCAACCATGCTCGCCGAGGTGCCGACGGGGCGCGTAAGTCTGTCTACGGCGCTCGGCGCGCTGGCCCAGCGCGAGCAATATCTGGCCATGATCCAGACGGGGCAGCGCTTCGATGTTGGAGTGAAATACGGATTGTTTGTTGCCCAGCTTGCCCTGGCGCTCAACGGAGATGATCGAGACGAAGTCCTGACCCAGCTGATCCAGGTTCTTGCTACTCGCCAGATGCTCTCGGCGAAAGGGGCGAAAGCGTGAGTGGGCTGTGGACGATCATCACCGCTGCCGATCCTGCGATCCGCAACCGTTCCCTCGACGCGTTCTGCCGCACCGCAACCACGGAACAACTGCTGGCCGAAGCCGCAGAGCTCGAGAAGCTGAGGCGCTCAAGCAAAAATCTCTACGAGCGCGTGAGGGCGCTCTTCTTTCTTTATGCGATCCACCGTTTCCATCTGCCGAAAAGGCAAGGGGCGACCACGAACGGCAAGACGTTGATTCCGTTTCGCGGCTACGAGAAGCTTTTGACGCGACGATATGAGGAGGCCATCGGCATCTTTCTCGGCGCCCAGACGGCGGAGGGATTGAGCGACGGTCTTTCCAGCTCGCTGGCCGCGGCATATCGCGGGCTCGCATTCCAGACCCTGGCCGAACAGGTTCGGCGGAGTGTGCGGTCGGTCCGCGGCAATCAATGGATGTTCCGCACCGGGCATCCGGCTGACTACGCGCTGCGCATGCGCGGGGACCTGCTGCAGCGCAGTGCCGGAGAGCCGTTTCCGATTTTGCGCGAAAATACGCCGGTGCGGATGGATCTGAGCCACAGCGGTTGGAGCGACATCTTTTTTCTCGGTATGGATCTGCCGGAAATGGCGCGGGTGCTAAATGTCTCCATCGACCTGGCGATTCATGGATCGGACGCCGGCAAACCCAAACCGCCTGTCGAGGCATATCTCCGCGTAATCGATCGCCCAGTGATCCGCCTCGTCAGCGTCGATCTGGATGCGACGGCGGAGATCAGCGATCTGCAGGAACTCTTCGACTTTGGCCGCGACTATCTTGGCCTAGTGAAAGCAGCGGTGATCGCCTCGGGAATCGTTCCGCCGGGGCTGGAAGGTTCGGGTCAGCTGCTCCCCGCGGTGCTTGCGCAGTTGATGCAGCGTGACGGTCTCGGCATTGAGATCGTCAGCAAGGTGAACAACATTCCCAAGGGTTCCCGGCTTGCAGTCTCCACGACCCTACTTGCTTCGCTGATCACAGTCTGCATGCGCGCCACAGGGCAGGCAGTGTCTTTGACGGGTCCCTTGAGCGAGCCCGAGCGCCGCCTGGTGGCTGCGCGCGCTATTCTCGGTGAGTGGCTGGGAGGATCGGGCGGCGGGTGGCAGGATTCTGGCGGCGTGTGGCCGGGGATCAAGCTCATCGAAGGAGTGCTGGCAACCGAGGAGGATCCGGAGTTTGGCATCAGTCGGGGCAGGTTATTGCCCAACCACCGCATTCTCGACGAGTCGCAGGTGAGCGCAGAGACCCGCGAGCGGCTTCAACAAAGCCTCGTCCTGGTGCATGGGGGAATGGCGCAGGATGTGGGGCCCGTCCTCGAAATGGTGACGGAAAGATACCTGCTTCGCTCGGATGCCGAATGGGCAGCCCGGCTGACAGCATGCAGGATCCTAGATGAAATCATTGGCGACTTGCGAAGCGGAGACGTGCACGCGATTGGCGCGGCCACGCAGCGAAACTTTGACGGACCGATCCAGAGCATCATTCCTTGGGCCAGCAACCTTTATACAGAAACTCTCATTCGCGAGGTCCATGCGGCATATGGAGATGCCTTTTGGGGATTCTGGATGCTCGGGGGGATGTCGGGCGGCGGGATGGGATTCATCTTCAATCCGGTTCGGAAGCCCGAGGCGCAGAACCACCTAGAAGCCCTGATGCGGGAGATCAGTAGCAGGCTCGCCGACGGAGTGGCTTTTGCCATCGAGCCGGTGGTCTACGATTTCTCGATCAATGAGCGCGGAACAATTGCCGAACTGAAGACAGGCGGTGCCGCGATCTTGCCTGATGGCTACTACAACATCATTCTGCCCACGCTTCTACGGAAAGATCAGCGGCTGCTCACGGCCTGTGAGCGGACTGATCTCGAGCGTTTCAGTTCGCTCTGTCGTGACGTGCCGGGCGCTTTGGGCCGGACCCGGAGCCTTCTTGACCGGCTTTTGCCGCACGTTGCTCACGGAGAAGAGAACGGCGAATCACTTGAATCACTGCTCGCGCAATATGGCTTCGATGCGGTCGAGCATGAGCGGATCCAGGCAGAGATGCGCGCGGGACAGATCGGGTTGGCGCAAAACCGGATTCCGGCATCGATCCAGATCGAGGATGTGACAACGGAAGATCTGTTTGACGCGAGGCAGGAGGCAGACGTCCACCTTCGCGCGATGGGAGAAGAGGCGCTCGCTGCGGGCGCGGTTGCGGTGGTCACGCTCAGCGGGGGCGCGGGAAGTCGCTGGACCCGGGGAGCAGGCGTTGTGAAGGCTCTGGTCCCGTTCTGCCGGTTGGCGGGGAAGCAGCGCACATTTCTCGAAGTCCATCTGGCGAAGAGCCGGCGGGCGAGGAGGCTTTACGGCTGCAAAGTTCCCCATGTGATCACAACCAGCTATTTAACCCATCGGCCGATTGACGAGCAAATGCGGCGCGAAGCGGCGTATGGCTACGCCGGGCCGTGGTTTCTCTCGGCCGGCCAGAGTGTAGGGTTGCGACTGATACCAACCGTCCGGGACCTGCGTTTTGCCTGGGAGGACACACCGCAACAGATACTGGATGCCCAGGCACAAAAGGTCCGTGACAGCGTGCATGCGGCGCTGATTGCCTGGGCGCGGCAATCCGGTGAGGGAAGCAACTATATTGATAATCTTCCGCTGCAATGTCTGCATCCTGTCGGGCACTGGTACGAGGTGCCGAATCTCTTTCGCAGTGGCGTTCTGTTGCAGATGCTGGAGGCGCATCCCAATCTGCGCCACCTGATGGTCCATAACATCGACACCGTGGGCGCCGACCTCGACCCGGGAATCTTAGGTTGGCATATCAAGCGCAAAGCAACGATGACGGCGGAGGTTGTCACGAGACGGATCGAGGACCATGGCGGCGGCCTCGCAGCTGTTGATGGCCGAATGCGCCTGATCGAAGGTATGGCCCTGCCTTCCGAAGAGACTGAGTTCAAGCTTTCCTACTATAACTCCAATACTTTCTGGATAGAAATTGATGGATTACTTCAGGTTTTTGGTCTGAGCAGGGACGACTTGCGGAATCAAGACAAGGTGGTGAGCGCGGTTCGCGCCATGGGCGCCCGCATGCCGACTTACATCACTCTGAAGGACGTGAAAAAGCGGTGGGGCAAGGGACAAGAGGACATCTTCCCCGTCGCGCAATTTGAGAAGCTCTGGGGAGACATGACAGCCCTGCCTCATATGGCCTGCGAGTACGCCGTGGTGCCGCGGATTCGCGGACAGCAACTGAAGGAACCAGCCCAATTGGACTCCTGGCTGCGCGACGGGTCGGCGGAATATGTAACAGGTTTGTGCGAGTTCGGGCCGGACCAGTCGCTTTAACCCAATTTTGAAGGAGGTCAGCAAGCAATCAAGCCGCCGAAGGGCAAGGTGTACGAGAGAACTTCAGTTCTAAATGGCGGAGTTTTCCGGGGGCAGGTCACCATCAGCAAGATCCAGGATCTGCTGCCCTGGAATATGGCTGCATCGCTCCAGATCCACTCTTCTCAGGCCGCCTAAAACACATTCATCAAGTGTCCACCAAAAATAAGTGGACAACTGATGATACACTCCACTCGTGTCAATAGGGGCTGCTGTAACTCGATGTACGCTTACCTTTTGTTTGCCGAATCCTAGAGAGATGAATGACCAATTTCTCGGGCCAAGATGAGCCCCAGAATCTCATTTCTTACAACCACCAGATACCTGGCTGACATTATTTGCGCCGGAATTAGTAGCCCAAAGATCCCCTTGGTGATCGGTTGCCAACCACATTGGATCTATCCCCAATGGATAACTTCCAATGAGTTCTCCTTTTGGAGACATGCGCGTAAGCGACCCTGCTTCCAAAACGATCGTGCTCGTCAGACCATTGATAACCCATACATAACCAGATTTATCGATCTGAATTCCCCACCCATTTCTTCCCGCAGGGAATGAGCCAAGAATATCCCCCTGCAGAGACAGCTTTGAAACAATTGCGTCTGCGTCCGAGGTTCCTTCATTCATGGTACTTGGAGTCCAGATATTACCAGACTTATCAATTGCGACGTATACTGGATAAGTTCCCGCGTTATAGGCTCCTATAAAATTTCCAGAAGCGGCGAATTTCAAGATTTGACTCGTCGCGTTGCTCACGACCCAAATATTTCCCCTGTCATCAATCGCCACCCCATGGGGATTCGATCCCGCCGCATAGGAAGCTAAAACTGTTCCGTCAGAGGAAACTCTGAACAACTTGTCGAGTCCATCATCTGTAACCCACAAATCCCCGCCCTGGTCAATCGCAATATCATGTGGTTTACTTCCAACGGAAACTGTCTTGAGCAATGTGCCCGCCGGAGAATAGAGCATCAAGCTTGCTTCGTTATTATTGGCGATCCAAATGTTCCCTGAAGCACCAACAGCGACACCTTCCGGCTTCAATCCGGTTGGATACTTTCCAAGCAACATTCCGCTCGGAGAAAGCTCGGATAGTGTATTTTCACCCCAATTTGTAATCCAGAGATTGCCATCTCCGCCCACGGCTATTTCTTCTGGATTATTCCCTGTGTAATACGTGCCCAGAGTCGTTCCGGCGTTGGGTTTCAGAATAAGCTGACTGGATGCAGTCTGTTGCCTGTTGCTCCTTCGAATGGCGGTCACGATAACACTTGTAATCGCGCCTACCTTTTCAGGTGCGCTATAGAGGCCGGAATCCAAAATCGAGCCAATATTTGCATTCTTGATATCCACGGGAGACAATTGCCATTCGACATCATCAGCAGGAATATTGACGCTGAAGCTGACAACTTCTCCCGGCTCAGCACAGGCTTCCTTCGGCTGTATAGAAACTTCATTGGGGAGCGGTGTTTCAAGTCGAGACGAGCATCCACAGAAAAACAGAACTAGGCAAGAATAGACCCATACTCGAAAGTTCCATGCCGCAACATCCTGTAGATACTGCGAAAGTGTTCTAATCCTCATCATTAGATCCAAGAGATATGACTCATTGTAAGCCTATCCATGCAAGTTCACTGTTGTCAGTGTGGCTGACTAGAAGGAAGTCGTCTCGCTTTGCCCCAGGCACAAGCACATCATCCTGGACAATCTGTCCGCACATAAGACCAAGCTTGTGACCTGCCCCCGATTTCTCAACCATTGATAACTGGAGTTTCCCGGTTTTGGTTTAGCTCCGAGATTAACTCGCAGCCGCCGTCGAGGCTGTGCAGATGTGGGAAGCAGTCTTTGCTTTCCAC
>Ga0116217_10000094_pt1 | contig 100238 bp, 71 predicted proteins | sample Sb_taG_6_FD_89697 | JGI IMG/M metagenome (GOLD analysis project Ga0116217, IMG submission 89697) | Peat soil microbial communities from Weissenstadt, Germany - Sb_50d_4_PS metaG | ecosystem: Environmental > Terrestrial > Soil > Wetlands > Peat | place: Germany: Weissenstadt | collected 2010-09-21
ACTCTGTTTTCTGCTATTAATAGAAATGTATTCAAGAGTGTTCCGGGCTCGGTCACCTGAATCCTCAGTTTCCGATGTCCGTTTTGGGGATCACGATTGATGCTGTTAGTCCTTCAAATTGCGGTTGTGGTTGCGGTCGCGTTCTATCTCGCGCGTTGGCGCAGGAACGTGCAACGCCGCAACTCCCAGTCATGGGAAGCATTGCTCGCCAAGCTTCGCCCCGAGTGGAGCGCGCGTGAGCTGAGCGATCACTTCCTCTGGCAGGAAGGACTGAGCGCCACTCCTGAAGATGCATGGCAGCGCATGGAAGGCCCGAAAGGCCTTTGGGTGATGTATCAGAACGCGCGGGTCATGCTCGAGATGGCGGATTTTGCCGCAAAGCATTGCGAAGGCGTTGACCGCCTGCTGGTAGAAACACTGCACAGCGACGCCATGCAGATTCGCGTATGCGTCCTGACGGCTCTTACTCAATATGCATTCACTCAAGCCAGTGAAGGCGTTCGCGTGAATGCCTTCCGCGCTGCCGCAATGTACACCGGCATGGCCGCCCGCATGACGCAGTTGTTGCAGGAATACGCGGCCACCATGGTTCCGGACTTCGTTGCCGCGATGTAACCCCGTTTCCTCCTCGAACCAATGAACCCCGGCTGCGGCCGGGGTTCTTGATTTTGACGCAAAGTTAAAATCCGTTACCGGTGCCTCGCCGATCCTCTTTCGCCGGAAGTCAAGCCCACGGCAGCAATCGTTTCATGCCGGGTTGGCGGCGATGAATTCGTTGATCCGCGTGTACTCGTCCTGGCTGAGCCGGAAGCTGAGCGCGGGCGCCGTTTCTTCCACCTGCTTTGCGCTGCGTCCGCCCACGATGGCGCCGGTGATTGCCGGGTTGTGCAGCGTCCAAGCCACGGCCACAACCCCCGGGAGCACGCCATGGACCCGGCCGATCTCGCGCAGCAGTTCCACCAGCCGCAGATTGCGGCTCAGGCGCGGTTCGCTGAATTCCACGTTTTTGCGCCGCCAATCGTCAGCGGGTAGCGCAGCCGCGCGCTCCGCCGTCATCTTGCCCGCAAGCATGCCTGAGAGCATGGGCGAGTAATTGATCACGCAGATACCGTTGGCATGCGCGAAGGGTAGGATGGTTTCCTCAGCAGCACGGCGCAGCATGGAGTAAGGCGGTTGCAGGCTGGTGATCGGCGCGATCTTCTGGATGCGCTTCATCTGCTCGACATTGAAGTTCGAAACGCCGATCCAGCGCACCTTGCCTTGCTCCCGGAAGCGTGCGAGTGTCTCCCATGCCGCTTCGATCTGATCTTCCGGATCAGGCCAGTGGATCTGGTAGAGATCGATGGTTTCCACGCCCAGCCTGCGCAGTGAATCATGCAGTTCCGCCGTCAGCGAATCGGCGCCGAGATTGCTGTAAATGGAGCCGTCGGAATTCCAGCGGCGGGAACACTTGGTGAAGATGTACGGCTTGTGCGGCGCGGATTTCACAGCGCGCGCCACGACTTCCTCGGAGTGACCGAGACCATAAACGGCCGCGGTATCGATCCAGTTGATGCCCAGGTCGAGCGCACAATGGATCGCGGCAATCGAGTCGTTGTCGTCCTGCGGTCCCCAGGCATATTGCCAGTCGCTGCCGCCGATAGCCCATGCGCCCAGGCCGATGGAGGTCAGTTGCAGATCGGAGTTGCCAAGAGTGCGGAGAGAAAGGGAAGCGGCTTGAGTCATGACATCAAGATAGATGCTCGGAGTGGGTAGCGCGACGCGAAAAGCGCGGCGCTCAGTTCAAAAACATCGTCCGATACAGCGTGTCGCGCTGCACCGGCTTGAAACCTGCGTCGCGAATAATTCGGCGCAGCTCTTCTTCAGTGGTGCAGTTCGACGTCCCGGCGGCGCGCACGACATTTTCTTCCAGCATCACCGAACCCACGTCGTTGCCGCCGAAATGCAGCCCAAGCTCCAGCACCTTCAATCCCTGCGTCACCCAGCTCGCCTGCACGTTCTCGATGTTGTCGAGATAAAGCCGCGCGATGGCGAGCACCTTCAGATACTCGACACTCGTCGCTTCGTCCCAGCCGTGCCCGCCAAGCGCAGTGTTCTTGGGCTGGAAACTCCACGGGATGAAAGCCGTGAATCCACCCGTCTCTTCCTGCAACCGCCGCACTACTTCAAAGTGGTTAATCCGCTGGTCGAAACTTTCGCCCTCGCCGAACATCATGGTCGCCGTAGTCCTCATGCCGAGCTGATGAGCCGTCCGGTGCACGCTCACCCAATCCTCTGTGTCGCACTTGAGGCGCGCGATGCGATGCCGCACCTCGTCGTCGAGAATCTCCGCGCCGCCGCCGGGAATGGAATCAAGGCCGGCGTCGCGCAGTCGCGCAATCGTGGTTCGCAGATCGAGCCCCGAGTACTCCGCAATGGCGAGCACCTCAGAAGCCGAAAGACAATGCAGCCAGATCTGCGGAAAGCGCTGCTTTATGCCGCGGAACAACCCCTCGAACCATTCGATCTTGAGATCCGGGTGAATGCCGCCCTGCATCAGCACGCCGGTCCCGCCCATCTCGATGGTCTCTGCGATTTTCTCGTAGATCTTTTCGAAATCGAGAATGTAGCCCTCATCGGAGCGCGGATCGAGCTTTCCGGCCCGGGGCAACGGGCGATAGAAGGCGCAGAAAGTGCAGTACTCGGTGCAGAAGTTGGTGTAGTTGATGTTCCGATCGATGATGTAAGTAACAACGCCCTCAGGATGCAGGCGCCGGCGCACCGCATCGGCCTCAAATCCCAAACCGATCAGGTCGGGAGAATGAAAGTAATCGAGAGCCTGCTGGCGCGTGATCGGCATAGTTTCATTTTACAGGGGTGAAAGACCAACGCTCGGAGATCGCCCATCAGGATGAGCACTACCGAGGCCGGAAGAGAAAAATGCCGCGCGTATGCAGCGGGCGTCCCTGCACGCGAGCAAGATTCGACGCCGTCGAGACTCCGTTGAATAACACAAAGAAGTCGAGAAATGCCCGGAAAAAGCTTCTGTTTTTAACGGCCATCGGGGAAGAACCCTCTGATGCGATTTTTACCCGCCCTCAGATACTTGGATCGAGTAACCGACCCGGCGGTTGCAGAAAATGCTGCGGCCAGGCCTACGTCCGCACGAACGTGGCTTTGCTCTTGTCCTTGCACACATGGCTGACGGGAAACACCTGCCCGTGCATGACGACGTATACGCCGGGCGAAAGCAGGCGCGCCGCAAACAGGCTCTCAGTCAGATTTTGCAGAGCGTCGCTGCCCTCGAATCCCAGTGGCGTCATCGCGCCGGTCAGGATCACAGGCACTTTAAGATCTTCGAACGCGCGTTCAAGAAAAACTCCGGTTTCCACCATGGTGTCGGTGCCGTGCGAAATCACGAGGGGCACACCTTCCGGCAGAAGCTCGGCCACTTGATCCCGCACCTCTCCGCGATCGGCGTCAGTCATCTCCAGGCTGTCTTTGTTCATCAGCTGGATCGTGCGAATCTCCGCATCGGGCAGGCGTAGCATGCGCAGATAGCGGTCCAGCTTGGCTGCGCGATTTTCAACGGAGCCACTCTGCTCCGAGTAGACCTTTTCAATCGTCCCGCCTGTCGAAAGCAAATAAATGCGCTGCATCGGTCTACCCGTCACATGCTGTACCGCTTCTGGTGCCAGATCCATGCGGTTCGAACGATCTCGTCGAGTTCGACGTAGCGCGGCTTCCAGCCCAACTCGCGCATGGCTTTTTGCGAGCTGGCAACCAGTACGGCAGGGTCGCCCGGTCGGCGCGGTACGACCTCGGCGGGGATGGGATGGCCGGTGACGCGCCGTGCCGACTCGACCACCTCGCGCACGCTGAAGCCCTTTCCATTACCGAAGTTATAGATCAAGGGAGATGGCTTTTCTGCCGCGGCTCCAAGCGCCGATAGAGCCAGCAGGTGTGCGTCAGCCAGGTCCGACACATGGATGTAGTCGCGGATGCAGGTTCCATCGGGGGACGGGTAGTCATCCCCGTAGATTCGAATGAACGGCCGCCGGCCCAGAGCGACGTCCAGAACCAGAGGGATGAGATGGGACTCCGGCTCATGGGCCTCGCCGCGCGTCACCCCCTGGGGTCCCTCGTGCGCTCCTGCGACATTGAAGTAGCGCAACGAGGCGTATCGCAACTCATGGACGCGATGGAACCACGCCAGCATTTGCTCGACGAGTAGTTTGGACTGGCCGTACGGGTTTGTCGGTGCGAGGCGCGCATCCTCTTGAATAGGAATGGTTTCCGGTTCGCCGTAGACAGCGGCCGTCGAAGAAAAGACGAAACGCCTCGGACCCCAGGCGAGCACTGCTTCAAGCAGCGACAGTGTCGAGGCGCTGTTATTCCGGAAGTAGAGCTCCGGGTGCTCCATTGACTCGCCGGCCTCGATCAGTGCGGCGAAATGGAGTACGCCGTCAAAGGGTTTTCCCTCCTCTGCGGCGGCTCTGAAGATCCGCTCAAGCGCAGCCCGGTCCGCCAGCTCTCCCTCGATGAATTCGGCGCCTGCGGGCACCGCGCTGCGCCGGCTGTGGCTTAAGTTATCGAAGATGACAGCATGGTGTCCCTTTTCGATCAGCAAAGCGGCGACATTGCCCCCAATGTACCCCGCGCCTCCGGTCACAAAGATCTTCACAAAAGAGGGTCCCTTCCGCAACAGATTAGGCTACCTCGAGTCTATAAGAGTAGTGCTACACTGGTCGGCATAGGGCCACGAAGCAATCCGGTTCTGCTCGGGTCAGTTGCCATGCGCAAATTTGTGCGTGGCGCCGCTGGACAAACGGGTGCGCTACAAGAGCTCCAACTGGAGCATCACTACAGGGATACCCCCTTGAGCGATGCAAGATCGTCATATTTTTAGCCGCTGCCTTGGATATGAATTTGAAACGGGACTCAAGGTCCAGGGATAGGTGCGCAGGCGGTCCAATTCCGGCTTCGCCGGTACATTTTGGGGCTACACTTCTGGTGGCTCGTCTATACCCTATTTGGGTGATCTTCAAGTAATCAGGTCCCACGTATAATGGTAATGTCTTATCCCTCGTCATCCGCGCAGAATCTGGACCTCGAAAGATCTGGAGGCTTTGGCGTGGCAACTGGGAAGGCCCAATATCTGGCGGCATCGAAAAGCAGCAAGTTTGCAAAAATGCCTTCCGGTTGGCCTGGTTTTCTGAGCGGTTTCAGAAGGCGAAGACGGGACACTGAAAGATTCACTGATCGCGGAAGACTGCGGCGGGGAATTTGCTTGCAGCAGGGATGCAGGCCGATTTGCCGTCTTCAATATCAGGCCTTTTTATTCAGGTCGCCCTACGACGGCGTGGCGGCACTAAATGAGGGCTGAAGGAATGCCGATGACATACTCGCCTGGACAAATAAATCTCGGTCTGTTGCCAGAGCCTGAGGGCCGATCTGTATCCTTCATTACCAGTTCGCTCGTCAACGTGTCGATTTTAGGCGTGCTTCTGTATGTGGGCGTGACGGCGAAGCAAGTTATCCAGCGGCACTACGAGATGACGGAACTGATCGTTCCCAACAACCCGCCACCACCTGAGAAGGTCAAGCAACCGCCTCCGCCCAAGCTGCCGCCTCCACCGGAGCAGCCAAAGCTTGAGATTCGATTGCAGCCCAAGCAGATCGAGCTGCCCAAGCCGAAGCCCGAGCCGAAGCCGGTTCAGCTCGAAGCCAAACTTACGGTCCCGAAGATGGAACAGGCGAGGCCTCAGATCGTTCTCGCGCCGCAACCCAAGGCCGTGCTAGGGGCAGCGATGCCCGCGCAAGACGCCTCGGTCAAGCTCTCCACGGCGCCCGTACACCTCGGGCAGACCTTTGGCGTGACGCCAAACCCGAACGCAACGCGTCCGGCCACGGTCGCTGCCATCGGCAATCCCTATGGCGGAATGCAGGGGCCCGCAGTCACGCCCCACGGACTTGTGGGTTCGACAGGATTCGGAAATGGCAGGAACTTCGGCTCGAGCGCCGGTATAGCGGGTAAGGTGGCATCGGCCGGAATCCCGGGCCAAAACGGCAACGGAAACAAAGAGAACTATGGCAAGGTGGCATCGGCCGGAATCCCAGCCATGACCCCTGTGGCCGCGCCCAAAATAGTGGCCGAGCAGGTTCAGTCGACCGAAGTCGAGGTACTTTCGAAAACAGCCCCGCAATACACAGCGGAAGCACGACAGATGCGCGTTGAAGGAGATGTGGTGTTGAGTGTCACATTTCTTGCCAGCGGGCACGTCGTGGTGCATAACGTGATCCGGGGCCTGGGACACGGGCTGGATGAGGAAGCGCGTCGCGTGGCCGAGCAGATTCGTTTTCGCCCGGCGACAAGCAACGGTCATCCAGTGGACTTTACGACGAAGATTACCATCACGTTCCAATTGGCATGACAGCAGTGCCAATCGGGGTAGCATTGATTTTGTAGTGACTTACGTGGCCTGTTATCGGCCGCCGCAATGTGCAAGGCTGGCGGCGGCGAGACACGCCGGAAAGAAACGAACTAGGAGTTAACATGACGTTTCGGAAGATCCCCCTAACCTTCCTGATCTTGACCATGTGTGTGGCCAGCGCATACGCAAAACGCCAACCGAAGTATGAACAGGCTAGGCAGCTGACTCCCGAGCAAAACGCCCTGGTCCAAAGGGCCATCACTCAGGAGAAAGTTCTCATCAAGAACATCCAGCTGCGCACCCCACTGGTTGAGACCTACATCCAGGACACGCGGCCGGACGTGAAGCTGTACGAAGTCCCGATCGACGACCATTACATGCTCAGCCGCGTGGATTTCGGCAAGGGGTTCTTCGACAAGACGTACGCGCCCAAGCAGGAGGCCAGGCAGGGCTTCTTCAAAGGCTCCCTTGGGGCCATGATGGACCTGAGTAAGGCGCTGGGCCTCGAGAAGTTTACCTACAATCCCAACGGGTTTATGCAGATGATGTTCATTGACCCGTCCGGATTTGACCAGCAGCACTACGTCTTCAGCTTTGTGCGTCGCGAGTTTCTCGGGTCGGTGCGCACCTGGGTCTTCGACGTCCACCCCAAGGTCGACGTCAAGGGCATGGGCCGCTTTTACGGTCGCATCTGGATTGAAGATGACGGCGGCAACGTGGTGCGCTTCAACGGCACCTACACAGGGCCTACATCGGAAGACGCCTCCAAGTACTACTTCCACTTCGATAGCTGGCGCATGAATGTGCAGCCCGGAATCTGGCTGCCTGTGGCCGTGTACGTCGAAGAGACGCAGCGCACTGAAACCAACAAGTCCGTGGGCCTGAAGGCGCAGACACATTTCTGGGGCTACTCGCTCAAGCTGCCCACCCGCGACAGCGAAAACGTGAGCGTGAAGGTGGATGAAGCCGTCGACAAAAGCGACGACTCGCAGGACGTGGGTCCGCTGCAGGCGTCGCGCATGTGGATCACACAGGCCGAAAACAACGTCATCGACCGCCTCGTTGAAGCAGGACTTGTCGCACCCCTCGATCCCGGCGGCTACGAAAACAAGATCCTCGATCAGATCGTCATCAACCTGGTCGTGCCCAACAACCTGGCCTTCACTGATCAGATTCACTGTCGCGTCCTGCTCACCGACACCATTGAGGCCACTACGGTTGGCAATACAATTTTGCTCAGCAAGGGGCTCCTCGACAGCCTGCCGAGCGAGGAAGCGATCGCCTCGGTGATCTCGATGGAATTGGCCCACATCGCGATGGGCCACCACATTGACACCCGCTATGCCTTCAACGACCGCCTGCTCTTTCCCGATGAGTCGACCTTCCAGCGCATCGATATGAACCATACGGACGTCGACAATGCGTCGGCCGCGAAGCGGGGGATGGAATACCTCCAGGCCTCGATGTACAAAGACAAGCTGGCCACCGCCGGCTTGTACTACGAACAGCTCGTCGATCGGGCGAGAGTTTTGAAGTCCCTGAACAGTCCCAAGCTGGGCGATTCGCTTCTCAAGCCCGATGGCACACCATGGATGGCCGACCTGTCGCACATGGCTCCCAAGTTGAACTGGGACGACCTGGCGCAAACGGCGGCGCTGCCCCTGGGTAGCTGGCTCAAAACGGATCCGTGGGACGACAAGGTCCACATGCTGAACGCCAAACGGTACGCGCCGATGAATGCGCGCGACAAGATGCCGTTTGAAGTCACCCCAATCTTCTACAAGTTGCAACGGTACGATGCGGCCAACGTTCCGCCAGCCGCTGCCGCAGCTCCTGCGGCGCAGCCGGCGAGCGACCAGCCGGCTTCGGCGCCCGATAGTGCTCAGCCGGCTCCGCCACCGTCGCAACCTGCAAACAGCGCCGCTGGTCCTTCTGATCAGCAATCGACAGCGGCGCAAAACCCACAGCCATAATAGAATGAGTCACGTTGGGTTCGGGCACGGCGCGGGACAAGCACAAAGCGCCGGCCCACCGCTGGTAGCGCGAGTCCAATCGCGGTTCGCGCCAGGCGAAGACTCAAAGGATGTGTTTGCGTTGTGCCCATGAAACAGTCGACTTTGGCATTCTTTTTGATCGCGCTTTCCTTCGCAGCCGTTTCCGCTCGTGCGCAGGTCGTCCCCTCAGCTACCTCCAACAGTTTTACCCTGACCGCCGGTGGATTTGGCTCTGCGTTTCAACCGGATTACGCGGGTGAAGGAATCGCGCAAACCAGCCCCAACCGCTTGTATGGCGCAGGCGCCTACGTTGACGCGCGCGTGAATCGCTGGCTGGTCGCTGAGTTTGAGGGCCGCTGGCTGCGCTACAACACCTACCTCGGCATCAACGAGAATACCTACCTGCTTGGTCCGCGCGTTCCCATCACCACCTTTCATCGCATCACGCCATACGGCAAATTTTTGGTGGGTATGGGCAACGGAAGCTTCCTCTCTGGGAACACCTTCGTTCTCTCCTACGGCGGGGGAGTCGATTACCGGCTGAGCCACCGGTTCACGCTGCGCGCCTTCGATTTCGAATACCAGCAGTGGCGATTGACGCCCGTCATCTCGCCCTATGGCGGCAGCGTAGGACTCAGCTACAAAATCTTCTGAGAAAGCCGGCATCAGCAGAATCAGCGCATCAAGGCGCGACGTGCAGCGGTGTGCCTTTCGCCGTCGTCATCCGCACTTGCAGAATCTTAGCTACAGTCGGCGCGACCTGCCGCATATCCACAACCCCAAGATCACGATGACGCGCGACGCCCGCACCTACGGCAAAAAACGACGCGCGCATCTCCGGATACTCAGGCGAAAACCCATGCGAACCGCGCGACCCCGGGATGGGCGTCACCAGGCTGCCGCTGAGCGCAGAACCGGCGTAGTAGCCGGGTTTGAACACCACCAAAAACGCCGCGTCGGGAAAGGTGCCACGCTTGACGATGGCCTCGTGATCGAGAATCTGCGCGACGCCGCTGTCAGCGTCGGCGGCGAGCTTGTCGAGCATCGCTTTCACTTGCTGCTCTGTCGCGTGATCGTTGGCATCGTGCAGCATGATCGCCGCCATGCCGCCGGCCATCCACGGCTCGGCCTTCCATGAATTGACCGTCGGCGGCTTGCCTGGATTCGGCGTCGCGTCAATCAGCCCTGCCTGCAAAAACGGAATCGCGAGGTTCACGTAATGCGAGATGTTCATGAATCCGTGATCGGAGACAATGAGCAGCACAGCGGAAGGATTGTTGGCGAACTCCTGCTGCGCGAGGCGCGCCACCATTCCGTCGAGCGCTTCGAGGTCCGAGCAGGCTTCAGGGCTGAAGGGCCCGTGCTGGTGCTGCGATTCATCAAGCGAGCTCAAATGCAAGGTCATGAACTCGGGCTTGTAGCGGCGGAGAATCTCCAGGGCGTATTTTGTCTTCGTCTCATCGCCGCCGATCGATGTATCGTTGCCGTTCATGTATGGGCCGGCCGTGTGTTCGAGCTGCTGGACCAGCGTGTCAGGACGCGCCAGCGCCGCCATCATGAGCGCGTCCCCTGGATTCGTCGAGCCCGAAACATTGTCCCCGCGCCAGTATTCAGGGATCAGGTAATCCACGTCCGATGCCCCCACGCTCGCGGGCCATCCAATGCTCGCGGTGCGCAGCCCTGCATGGTGCGCGATCTGCCACAGCGTCGGCTCGCGAATCTCCGAGGCATACCAGTTCCACGCGCTCCCGTAGCGCTGCTCAGGGTCAAACACCTGGTTGTTGGTAATGCCGTGCTCGGCGGGCCACACGCCGGTCATCAGCGTCGTATGGCTTGGATACGTAATCGTCGGCCAGATGCCGATCACGCCCTCAGCGTAAGTTCCCTTAGAGATCAGCGTGCGCAGATAAGGAATCTTCATGCCGTGCGCATCAGCCTGCGTAATATATTCCGGCTTCAGCCCATCAATAGAAATCATCAGCACCGGAGCCGCATGCGCGAACGGAGCCAAAAAGAAAGCGAGAATGAAGGCGAAGGAATAACAGACGGCAGGACGGCGAACGGCTGCGTTCATGCAGGATGCTCCTCAAGAGATTTTTGCAGGGAACAAACGGGCCCCGCCGCAACTCTAGGATGCACAGGCGAGCGGTGTTTTGTTTGCGGAAGAAGTATACAGTGAAGAGCTTTCAGGAGCACGGGCCAACATCAGCGCCAGCCAGCAGATTCACACGGACACACAAAAAGGGCTGCTCCATCGAGCAGCCCTTATGTTTTCTATTCCCTGTTGCCTGTTCCCTGTCTTTATCACGCCGGCGAAGGCGAACCCTCCGGCAAGCCGCTGCTGGGTCCGCGGCTCTCCGGCTTGAGCACCTGCTGCGGCGTGCCGCCCGTGTCGCTGGGCGTAGCCAGCACAGAGCGCATCGGAGGTAGTTCCTTGCCTTCGATGAGGAGTCGGACTTCTTCGGCGTCGATCGTCTCGCGCTCAAGCAGCGCGGCCGCAATGCGGTGCATGGCGGGCTGGTTCGCTTCCAGGATGACATGCGCGGATTGATAAGCTTCGTCGATCAGGCGGCGAACTTCGAGATCGATCTGCCGCGCCGTCTCCTCGCTGAAGTCCCGGTGTTGCGCGATCTCGCGGCCCAGGAAAATCTGCTCTTCCTTCTTGCCGAAGGTCAGTGGGCCCAGCCGGCTCATCCCGTACTCGCAGACCATGCGCCGGGCAAGGTCGGTCGCGCTTTCAATGTCGCTGGCTGCCCCTGTCGACATCTGCGTGAGGAAGATCTCCTCGGCCACGCGCCCGCCGTAGGCCGTCGCCAGCCGCGTTTCCAGATACTCGCGCGTATAGTTGTGCCGGTCGTCGGGCAAATAGACCGTGACGCCCAATGCCATGCCGCGCGGAATAATGGTGACCTTGTGGATAGGGTCCGAATGGTCGCGCAAGTACGAAACCAATGCGTGACCAGCCTCGTGATACGCAGTCACGCGCTTCTCCTCGTCGCTCAGCAGCATCGACTTGCGCTCGGCACCCATCAGCACCTTGTCCTTGGCCAGCTCGAAGTCGTACATGGTGACCTGCTTGCGGTTCATGCGCGCCGCGCTCAGCGCGGCCTCATTGACCATGTTGGCAAGGTCGGCGCCGCTGAAGCCCGGCGTTCCGCGAGCCAGCACGTTGAGATTGGTGTCGTCGCTGACAGGAACCTTCTTGACGTGAACGCGAAGGATCTCCTCGCGGCCTCGGATGTCCGGAAGACCGACAACTACGCGCCGGTCAAACCGGCCGGGCCGCAGCAGCGCGGGATCGAGCACGTCGGGCCGGTTCGTAGCAGCCACCAGGATCACGCCGTCATTCGACTCAAAGCCATCCATTTCCACGAGCAATTGATTCAGCGTCTGTTCGCGTTCGTCGTGTCCGCCGCCCAGGCCGGCTCCGCGATGGCGGCCCACTGCGTCGATTTCATCGATGAAGATGATGCATGGGGCATTCTTCTTGCCCTGCTCAAACAGGTCGCGCACGCGGCTCGCGCCCACGCCCACGAACATCTCAACAAAATCAGAACCTGAAATAGAGAAGAAGGGAACATTGGCCTCGCCGGCCACCGCCCGCGCAAGCAAAGTTTTGCCGGTTCCCGGAGGGCCCACCAGCAGCACGCCCTTGGGAATGCGCCCGCCCAGCTTCTGAAACTTCTGCGGCTCGCGCAGGTATTCGATAATCTCCTTCAGCTCTTCCTTGGCCTCATCCACGCCGGCCACGTCTTTAAACGTCACCTTCTTCTGCTGCATCGAGAGCAGGCGTGCGCGGCTCTTGCCGAACGAAAGCGCCTTGTTGCCCCCCGATTGCATTTGCCGCAGCATGAAGAACCACACGGCAATCAGCAATACGAACGGGCCCACATTGATCAGCAGGGGAATCAGGAAATTGCTCTGGGGTTCTTTGACGTTGAAGTTGACCTTGTGGTTCGGGTCCAGCATCGCCTTGATCAGGTCTTCGTCGTTCGCCGGCAGCGTGGTGTGAAACTCGTCTTTGGGCGAGGTCTTAAGGTGGCCGCGCAGCTCGTCGCCCTGAATGGTCGCATCCAGGACCTGGCCGTTCGAAACCTTGTCATAGAGATCGGAGTAGGCGTACTCCTGCTCCTTACCCATGCTTGCGCCCCTCTGCACCACACCCCACAACAGCATGAGGCAGATCAGGATAAAGACCCAGAACATGATTGTTTTAACGCTCGAGTTCACCTACGTCTCCTTTTTCGCGGCGACGGAGAAAGCTACCGCGACCTCCCTCATTCATCCCTGGCCGAACGCATCTTCCAAAACCTTGCGTCCGTAGCGGCGTTCCTGGCTTGCCCCATTCCGCCGGATGACGCTCCCTCGAACGAACCGGTAAACACCGGCCGATTCGGGAGATGCCTCATACCACTTTTTAGACGCCAGCGCGCCACACAAAGTGGCAAAAATTAGACAGAACCCCCAGCCAACACGCCAAGCGTGCCGCCTGAAGGCAGTAGATCAAATTGTACTCCCAACGCTGTGAAAGTTGAAGGTCCCAGCCTACTGCCTTTGTGGCACAACCTTCAAGATGACCCTCGTGTTATGGAGCCTTTTCAGAGAGATGCGCGGTAGCGTTCTCGGCAGTCACCGCCGTGACCACAAGGCCGGGCTCAGGTTCGAGCTCCACTCCACGCATCCAAATAATGCGGCCTCCCACCTCCAAAACCGGCCAAAGCGCGCGTTCTGTGCCCGTAACCCGAAGACGTTCCAGCACTTCCTTTATTTTGCGCGGCGCGCCCGAGTATCGCAGCTTGACCCGGTCGCCGGCCTTCCAGTTGCGCAACGTAGCCGTCCCGGCACCGGCAGCCTCGGCCAAAAGCTCGATGTTTAGCCGAAGGCCAAAGGCCGGCGCATCAATTTCTCCCGGAATGGCCGCACTGTACTCGGGAACTGCCGCGGCGGCCGCTTCCTCCGCGGTACCGGCCGGCCCCACTTCCAGGCGCAACTCGCGGGCGGTTCGCTCTGCGCGCATTCCGTTGGCAAGCGCAAGCTTCTGTCCGGCGCGGCCACCAAGAGCCAGCGACCGAAGCGCTTCCGTCGCGGCAAAATCGAGCGGGGAGCCACATTGCTCGGCGGCATGGCGCAGCAGCCGCCTTTGCAGCGCCGGAGCCAGCGCAGTCAGCCGCTTGACCTCGATCGCCAGGCCGGCGGCACCGAAACCTGCGGCACGTCCACCGCCGCGCACCGGCCGCCCGGGCATGAGCATCTGCGGCGCCAAGCAGGCAAGTTCAGCCTGCCACCATGCCTCTTCGTCCCGGGCCAGGTTGGCCATCTGGGCCAGATGCCGGCGCAACTTCGGATTCCAGCCCTCCAGCAGCGGCAGCAGCTGATGACGGATCCGGTTGCGCGTGTGCGTCAGATGGCGATTCGATGTGTCTTCGCGCCAATCCTGCCCAAGTTCACACAGATAGGCTTCAATCTCAGCGTGGGTCGTGGCCAGCAGCGGGCGCAGGATCGGCCCCTCGGGAAAATTGAGAACCAGAGAGATCCCCGCCAACCCCTCCGTCCACGCGCCCCGCAGAAACTTGGCAAGCACGGTTTCGGCCTGGTCGTCGAGCGTATGCGCGGTAGCCACCGCATCGATCTCGCCCGATGCCAGCAACTCACGAAACCACGCGTACCGCAGCCGCCGGGCCCCTTCCTCGATAGTCTCGCGAGGCTTGCCCCGCTCAGGAACAGCCTTTGCCGAGTCGGCGGTGTCGACGCGCGCCTCGTGAAAGGCCAGCCCGAGCCTCGCGGCCAGATCGCGGCAGAAATTCAGATCGCCATCTGCCTCCGCTGCTCGCAGCCCGTGGTGCAGGTGCGCCGCGTGAATCACCAGGCCAAGCTCCCCACTTCGCGCCGCAAGCGCGCGCAGAAGCGCCACTGAGTCCGCGCCTCCCGAAAGACCCACGGCCAGCCGCAAACCCGGCTTCAGCAGCGAAGTGTCGAGCGGCAGGCCGGCGTCCGGCTTCGATTTCGGCGGATGGGTCACGACAGGATGATAGCGCGGGCGAGCCGCCAGCTTTCAGCTCCCGGCCTTCAGCTTTCCTGATCGCGAGGCCCCGATCAAGGGCGCGTCGCCGCCATCTCCTATACTCAAAACCATGTTCACCACCCGCACTGCCTCAATCGACGATGCGGCGCTCCTCACCGCGCATCGGCACGCAATGTTTGCCTCAATGCCCAACCCGAACATTACGGCGCTTGAAACCATGAGCCGCGCCTTCGAGCCGTGGGTCAGGGAGAAGCTTGCCAATCGCAGGTATATTGGCTGGATCGCAGAAGAAAACGGCCGCGTCGCCGGCTCTGCCGGCCTGCTGCTTCTCGATTGGCCGCCGCATCCGCTGCATCCCTCGAGCCACGAGCGCGGCTACGTCCTGAATGTTTTTGTCGACCCCGATTTTCGGAAGCGCGGCCTGGCGCACCAACTGTTGGAACACTGCATGGCCGAAGCGCGCCGTAAGGGGATCCGCGTGATCACGCTGCACGCCTCCGACGCCGGCCGTCCCGTGTATGAAGGATATGGCTTTCGTGCGACAAGCGAGATGCTATACGCCGAGCCCGCGAAGGAGTGAACCGAACCCGTTGCTTTGATCGGTCACCTCTAGGCAGCCTCGCGCAAGGGAAGATTGATTGCGGCGAAACATGCAGAAGAAGCGGGCGAAACTCCGATAGCTGAGAGCTGAAAGCTGATAGCTGACGGCTCGCGCGGTGCTATACTCCACGAGTCATGCAAGTCTTTGTCATCCTTCCCGCGGCGGGGTTGGGCACGCGGATGGCCGGCCCTCAACCCAAGCAATTTCTGGCACTCGGCGGCATTCCCATCCTGATTCATTCTTTGCGCACTTTTGCAGCAGTGCCGCGAGTCACGTCGATGTATGTGGCCGTGCGCAAGCAGGAGACGGAGCGCGTCGAGTCTCAGATCAGCGAGTTCGGCTTTGCCGGGCGCGTGCACGTCGTGGAAGGCGGCGAGAAGCGGCAGGAATCGGTAGCGAACGCCTTGAGCGCGTTGCCCGCACAGCCCGACGACATCGTGCTGGTGCACGACGCGGTGCGCCCGCTCATTGACGCGGCTACCATCGAGCGCACCATCGACGCGGTGGCGGAGACCGGCGCGGCCATTGTGGGGATGCCCGCTGTTGATACCATCAAGCAGGTTGAGCGGACGGCCCATGGCGCGCTGGTTACGGCGACCATTCCGCGCGAGTTTGTGGTGCAGGCCCAGACGCCGCAGGGCTTTCGCTTCGGGCTGTTGCAGCGCGCGTTCGCTGAAGCAACCGCGGACGGGTTTGTGGGCACTGATGAAGCATCGCTCCTCGAGCGCGCCGGCATTCCTGTAGCCGTGGTGCACGGTTCTCAGGTTAACCTGAAGATTACACAGGCGGGCGACCTGGAACTGGCCGAGTTCTATCTGCAGCAGCGAAACAGGCACTAGAGGGAAGTGATCAGGGACCGGCGCCCTGATCACTGACCACTGACCACTTTATGGACACACGGATCGGCTTTGGCTATGACTCGCACGAATTCAAGGCGGGCGTGCCGCTGCGCATTGGCGGCATGACGCTGGACCACCCCGAGGGCCTCGCCGGCCACTCGGATGGTGACGTGCTGCTGCATGCCATTACCGATGCCCTGCTCGGCGCTGTCGCCGCCGGTGACATCGGCAATTTCTTTCCGCCGGGTGATCCGCGCTGGAAAGACGCCGACTCCTCGATCTTCCTGAACCTGGCGCTCGAAGAGCTGCAGCACGCAGGCTATCGCATCGTCAACATCGACACCACGCTGATTCTCGCCGCCCCCAAGATTGCGCCCGTTGCCGGCGAAATGCGCGCCCGCCTCGCCGACCTGCTCGGCCTCGAAATCGACCAGGTGAGCATCAAAGCCAAGACCCCCGAGGGTCTGAGCCTCGAGCACGTGGCTCAGTGCCATGCCATCGCCCTGGTGGAACGCGTCCAGGAGCCGGAAGAGCTGAAAAGCATGAGCGAAGTGATCGAAAGCCAGCGCCAGCTTGAGGACGTGGTCGACGACCTGCTGAGCTCAGTGCATGGCGTCCCCAAGCGCCGCATCATCCAGCCCGTCTACGACACCGAAGACATCACGTAGAAGCAGGGAGCAGGTCCGTGTGCGGAAGCTGTGATTCGCACTGTTCCGCCCGTGCTACGATGGCCCATCTCAAGAATCAGTGATCAGGAGGAATTTCTGTGGGCGACGTGCTTGTGCCATCCCATCTTCTTTTGCTCTTTTTTGTGGTCCTCCCAATCGCGCTTCTCATCACCATCCCGCCCTACTGGATGATCTTCAAGAAAGCCGGATTTTCTCCATGGCTGTCGATTCTCGCTCTCGTGCCATTGGTCAAGTGGATTGTCCTTTGGATCGTTGGCTTCTCTGAATGGAAGCCCCCCGCCAACCGCGTCTCCTGAGACCGCCGATTTTCATTGCGGAGTCAGGCGTTTGGCTGTAATTTGGCTCCAACCGTTTATCGCATTCACGGAGTGTTTTCTATGCATGAATTAGCCTTTCTCCTTCAAAGCGGACCCGATCCCGAAGTCATTCGGAAGATGCTCATGATGATCGTTCCCATCATGCTCGTCTTCTTCCTGGTTGTGATCGCAGTTCTCATGGTCCCGTGCTGGATCATCCTGAAAAAGGCCGGTTTCACCCCCTGGCTTGCGCTTTTGTGCATCGTTCCCTCACTGGGCACGCTCGTGCTTCTGTATGTACTGGCCTTCGCCCAGTGGAAAGTGGTGCCGGCGCCTCAAGCGGCATGGCCGCCCATTCCGCCGCCGCCGCCCGCCCCGCAGCTCCCGCCGCAGTCGTGAGACGGCAAGACCAACGCAGTGGGAGCCGTGCGATAGCATCGTGAAGAGAAAGTAAACCTCGCGATGCCTGATCCTGCTCCCTCCTCGTCCCGCGCTCTCCGGGTCCGTTTCGCACCGTCGCCCACAGGCTTTCTGCATGTGGGCAGCGCCCGCACATTCATCTTCAATTGGCTCTGTGCCCGCCATAACCACGGGACGATGATTCTGCGCCTCGACGACACCGATGTGGAGCGCAACACCGAGGCCAGTGTGCAGTCCATCTTCGAAGGGTTGCGCTGGCTGGGTCTCGACTGGGACGAAGAGTACAGGCAATCCGAGCGCCTCGAACTTCACCGGGAGGCAGCCTTCCAAATCCAGAAAAAAAACTTTGCCTATCGTGATTTCACGCCGGCGCATACGGGCGACAGCGAGCAGTCGAATGCGCAGGGCGCATGGCTCTTCAATCCGGGAATGCGCGAGCTGAGCCGCGAAGAAAGCGACCGGCGCGCCGCTGCCGGCGAGCCGTTTGCCCTCCGTTATCGCGTTCCTCGCGGCGAAGGCCGCGTCCTCCGCTTCACCGACGGCGTCTACGGCCCGCAATCCAAGCTCGCCGACGAAGTCGAAGACTTCGCCCTCCTTCGTAGCGACGGCATGCCGACGTATCATCTAGCGTCCTGCGTCGACGATGCCGACCTGCGCATCAGCCACATCATCCGTGGCCAGGATCACCTCACCAACAGCTTCAAGCATCTGCTCATCTTCGAGGGCCTGGGTGTCGATCCCCCACAGTTCGCGCATCTTCCCTTGCTTGTCGCTCCCGACGGCACCAAGCTCTCCAAGCGCCGCCATGGCCCGGTCGTCAGCGTCACCACCTATCGCGATGCCGGTTTCCTGCCGCAGGCCTTCGTCAATTTTCTCTGTCTGCTTGGCTGGTCGCCGAAAAACGACCGCGAGTTCATGACGCTCGACGAGCTCACAGGCGCCTTCACCTTCGAAGGCGTTAACCGCGCTAACGCCGTCGTCAATTTCACAGATACTGACCCCTTCGACCCCAAGGCCGTCTGGCTCAACGCCGAGCACATCCGCGCTCTCCGCGTCGACGATCTCAGCCGCCTTGTCCAGCCCATCTTCGAGCAGGCCGGTTTCCATCCCTCGCCGGAAAAACTTCACGCCGTCACGCCGCTCATTCGCGAGCGCATCAAGCTCCTGTGCGATGCCGTCTCAGCCGCCGACTTTTTCTTCGTCGATCAGCTCGTACCCTACGATCCCGCCGAGCTGATCCCGCAAAAAGGCGATGCCGCGCTCGCACTCCGCGTTCTTCAAACTGCGGAGCAGGTCCTAGCCACAACCCCGTTCGATCACGATTCGCTCGACAAAGCCCTGCGCGAAGCCGCCGCATCGCTCGGCATCAAGGCCGGCCCCATGTTCCAGCCCATGCGCGTCGCCGTCTGCGGCCGCAAAAATGCGCCGCCGCTCTTTGAAACCTTGGTTGTCCTCGGACGCGAAGTCTGCCTCACCCGCATTCGCCAGGCCGAAGAACGCCTGCAAACGCTCGCCTGAACACGGCAGTCTCTTAAGTCCTATGATTAGGTCATGAAGAGTCCCGAGGCAAAGATGTGGCTCAGAGTTGTCGCAACTCTGGTTCTCATGGGATTCGCGCTGTTCCTTGCTGCGGGGACTTTCAATTATTGGCGGGCGTGGATTTTTCTCGGGGTGGTCGCTGTATCAAGCGGCCTTCTCACGCTCTCCATGACGAGAAATCCGACGCTTCTTGAAAACAGAAGCAAGGTTGGGCCGGCCGCAGAGAAACGAACCGCCCAAAAGATCATCGTGTTAAGCGCGGGGATCCCGGCCATCGCTACGTTCATTGTTCCCGCGCTTGACCGCCGTTTCGGCTGGTCAAACGTTCCCTTTTGGCTCTCCATAACGGGCGACGTTTTAATACTGGGCGGCATGTGGATGGTATCCCGCGTCTTCGAAGCGAACCCTTTCGGATCTGCAACCGTCGAGATTGCGAATGATCAAAAAGTGATTTCGACTGGCCCGTACGCCATGGTGCGGAACCCGATGTATGCAAGCGGGTCAGTGTACCTCATTGGGGTACCCTTGGCGCTTGGTTCCTATTGGGGGCTGATTGCCGGGATGCTCACAGTCCTTGGCCTCGTCTGGCGGCTCTTCGACGAAGAAAGGTTCCTCGCTCAAGACCTGCCAGGCTATACGGAATATTGCGCCAAAGTGCATTGGCACCTGATCCCAGGTATTTTCTAGCGTTTGGATTCTGTTCGGATTTTTGATCGAGCACACAGTCTCATATAAAGGAATCCGTTTGCTTCGCTCTACAATTTGCGAACACAAAACCGCGGCGGAGCCGCAGCAAGAGAGTTAGGAATCGCACCAATGACGACTGCAAACCCAGAAAGCCCCGCCACTCCCTCCAACTTCCTCCGCGACGCCGTCGCCGAAGACGTGCGCACCAGAAAATACGGCGACGCCCAAATCCAGACGCGCTTTCCTCCCGAACCCAACGGCTATCTCCACATCGGCCACGCCAAGGCCATCTGCATCAACTTCGGCCTCGCCGACGAGTTCGGCGGCAAAACCAACCTGCGCTTCGACGACACCAATCCCGAGAAAGAAGAGCAGGAGTACGTCGACGCCATCCAGCACGACATTCGCTGGCTCGGCTTCGACTGGGAACGCCTCTGCTTCGCTTCGGACTACTTCCCTCAGCTTTACGAGTGGGCCCTTCAGCTCATCCGCGCCGGCAATGCCTACGTCGACGACCTTTCCGCCGATGAAATTCGCCAGTACCGCGGCACGCTCACCGAGCCTGGCAAAGACTCGCCCTATCGCAATCGTGCTGTCGAAGAGAATCTCGACCTCTTTGTCCGCATGAAGAAAGGCGAATTCCCCGACGGCTCTCGCGTCCTCCGCGCCAAAATCGACATGGCCTCGCCCAACCTCAACATGCGCGATCCGGTCATGTACCGCATCCTTCACGCCACGCATCATCGCACCGGCGACGAATGGTGCATCTATCCAATGTACGACTTCGCTCACGGCCAGTCCGACTCCATCGAGCACGTCACCCATTCCATGTGCTCGCTCGAGTTCGCTGACCATCAGCCGCTCTACAAGTGGTATATCGCCCAGCTCGGCATCTTTCCCTCACAGCAAATTGAATTCGATCGCCTCAGCCTCACCTACACGCTGCTCTCCAAGCGCAAGCTCCTCCAGCTCGTGCAGGAAAAACGCGTCAATGGCTGGGACGATCCGCGCATGCCAACACTCTCCGGATTCCGCCGCCGCGGCTTCACGCCCGAGGCCATTCGCGCCTTCGTCAACACCGCCGGCGTCTCGCGCACCAACGGCATCGTCGACATCGAGATGCTCGAGCACTTCCAGCGCGATGACCTCAACCATCGCGCCGCGCGCGCCATGGCCGTGCTTCATCCGCTCAAGGTCGTCATCGACAACTACCCCGCCGATCAAGTCGAATACGTCGACGTCGCCAACAACCCCGAAGATCCCGCGGCCGGCACGCGCCAGGTCCCCTTCTCGCGCGAAATCTATATCGAGCACGACGACTTCCGCGAGGTTCCTCCGCCCAAGTATTACCGCCTCTCGCCCGGCAAGGAAGTCCGCCTGCGCAACGCGTATTTCATTACCGCGCAATCCGTCGTCAAAGACGCAGCCGGCAACGTAATTGAGGTTCACTGCACGTACGATCCGGCCAGCCGCGGCGGCAACTCTCCCGACGGCCGCAAGGTCAAGTCCACCATGCACTGGGTTTCGGCCGCCCACGCCATCGCTGCCGAAATTCGCCTCTACGACAAGCTCTTTACCAGGCCCGATCCCGGCGAGGTCGAAGAGGGCAAGACTTTCCTCGACAACCTCAACCCCGACTCGCTCGAGATCGTCACCGATGCCAAACTCGAACCCTCTCTCGCCGCCTCCAAGCCGGGCGATCGCTTTCAGTTCGAGCGCGTCGGCTACTTCTGCCTTGATCCGGACTCGACCCCCGATTCCACGCCGCGCAAACTCGTCTTCAACCGCACCCTCGCGCTCAAAGACACCTGGGCTAGGATCGAGAAGAAGTCCGGAGTGTAGCGCCGGTCTCCAGACCGGCTGTACGGGCGGCGTCCTCGCCGCCCGCCCGCACGAGCTGTGTTGATTCCCCATGCCCCAAATGCCGGGTGCCCAGGTCCCGATCTTGGGACCTGGGACTGCTAGAGGCTAGTGGCTAGCAGCTAGAGGCTGGCTTTTCACTTTCCGATCACATCGATCGGCACATCAATCGTCTTCGGCGGCAGGCACTGATTCTGGTCGCAGGCCTGGTAATGCAATTTGCCCCGCATCAGGTGGTTGCCCACCGCAGCCACAATGCGCGCCTGGATCGTGAACTCGCCGGTATACACACTCAGCGTGGTCTTGGGATCGAAGGCAAGCGAGATGATGGTGCCCGCGGGGTACGCGGCCGCATCGAGCTTCACGCCACCACCGTCGGGTATCGAAAATGTGGTCGGAATCAGGAACGAGTCTTTAGGTGTATGCGAGTTGATGTGCAACCCCTGCGCGACGCGGAAGTGTAGCGCCACCGGACTCGCCTTCCCCGCGGCGACGCGCACTTGCTCGGGAAAGAGGTACTGCACCGCTTCCGTCTTGACGATCGGCCGGCTCTGCGCATTCGGCGAAACCAATTGAGCCTGTGCCGTCAGCGCGGCCAGCGCCAGCACCGCAATCGCCGCAGCAAACCGCTTCTTCAACACGTCAACCAAGCTTGATTCTCGCTTCCGCAGTTCGCACCGGGCGTCGTCCTTATCGCTCCACATCACCATTCTTCGGTCGAGCGTTCGACGCTCAAGACGAGGGCTAAAAGCTAAAGGCTAATAGCTAAAAGCTGCTTCATTGCGTCAACGCCTTCTCAATATTCCCCTCGATATCGCTTTCCGAGGTCAATCCCACTTGCGCGGCCACCACTTTTCCGTTGCGATCCACAAAGAACGAAGTGGGCAGGTCATCCAGTCCGCCGTACTCCCGGCTGATCGAGTCGCCGTCAAGCAGCACTGGGTAGGGCACCTTCATCTCGGTGACGAACTTGCTCGCGTTGGTCTCGGCCTTGGCCCATCCGGCCTTGTCGTTCGGCTCCAGGTCATCGCCCTCGGTGTCCACGCCAAGCACTTCAAATCCCTGCGATGCGTACTTGTTGCGCAGCTCAACCAGCCACGGCGTCTCCACCTGGCACGGCCCGCACCACGTAGCCCAGAAGTTGATCAACAGCGCCTTGCCGCGATAGCTCGCCAGCGAAACCTTCTTGCCGCTCAGGTCATCGAGCGCGAAGGCCGGTGCCGCCTTGTCCATCAGCGGCGTATGAAACTGCAGCGTTCCAGTCGCAGAAGGCACAAGCTCAGCGCGCGCCGCGTCGGCATGCAGCCGCTCGGATTCCTGCCGCCGATATTCCCAGTTGGCCCACCCCGCCCAAGCAAAGACGGTGAGGATAAAGAGTACCGCAATCAGAACAACTGTATTACGCCGCACGGGAAAGGACCTCTCATTTTATTGTACGAGGAGCACGACGCGGCCTGCGGGTGACACGCAGCGGCGCATCAGTCCGCAGCGCGGCGAAGCGACCTTCGAAACAGAATCGCCAGCATCACGGCGGCGACGGCGACGGCCGTCCAGACGATGGTGATGATGGCCAATTCAAACCGCGTCTCCAGATTGTTCCCGAAAACCGCCGACATGCCGATGAACGTGACGAATCCCAGCGCGCCGCTGATTGCCAGCACCCAGCGCGTCGCTTTCTCCAAGCCGTTCCTGCCGGACAGCGATACGCCGAGAAAGATGAAGGCTGCCGACATCCCCAGGTAGCCGAGATCTTCCATCGCAATGAAGGCCCCGTGCGGGTTGTACTGCGAAAAAAACGCAAGCCCGTCCGACTCGCCTTTCAGAAGGCTCGGCTGGAACACTTCAAATTGGATGAAGTAATCCAGCGCGACGAGCGTTGCCGCCGCCGTCGCAGCTGCCACCGCGATCCTGCTGAAGATCCGCTTCTCGATCTCCACCCAGAAATCGACGCAGATGCAAAGCACCACGAATAGACAAACCAACAGCATCCCGGGAAAGATCCACAAATAATCCCTGGGAAAGAACGCAACTGCGCCGTTGTAGGGGTACGCAATGCAGGAAGCGGTACAGAAGGGCCCCGAATGCGGCGGCGTCATGAAGCCGACGGCGAAAGCAACAACCGCTACTGCTGCCGTCAGCATGGAAACCCAAAAACCCAGTCGCGCAACGGTCTCGCGTCCACGAACGGCTGCAGTCATCTCCTTTGCTTTCGGAACCACACCTTCACCTCTCGATCTCCCCGGGGCCGTACGGCGGACTTTTGTGCGGTGCCAGCGGATCGCCGGAATTTTATGTCATTCCCCACGTCATCGGCAGTGACAAGCCCACGAGCGCCTCCGGCTTTCCCGGTCCCTGCGTCGCTAGTCCCTCAGTCCCCTGCCTTTTTGTTACCATCAAGAACCAGTGAGTCCCATTCAGAAAGACGACCCGTTCCAGCCGGCTGCGCTGGTCCGCACCGAGGCTGCCGCGCTCGAAGAGCTTGCTGCGCGCCTCGAAGGCTCCATGTCCGGGCAGTTCGCGCGCGCCGTCGAAATGATTCTCCATTGCAGTGAGTCGAACGGCCGCGTCGTCGTCACCGGCATGGGCAAGAGCGGCATCATTGCGCAGAAGATCGCCGCCACGCTCAGCTCCACCGGCAGCCCGGCCCTGTTTTTGCATCCAGCCGAGGCAGTACACGGCGATCTCGGCGTGCTGATGGCGGGCGACGTAGTGATTGCCCTCTCGGCCAGCGGCGAGACCGAAGAGATCCTCCGCCTCCTCGCCACCCTCAAGCGCAAAGGCGACGCGCTCATCACCTTCTGCTGCAATTTGCAGTCAACCCTCGCCGCAGCCAGCGATGTTGTGCTCGATTGCTCGGTTGAGCGCGAGGCCTGCGGGATGAATCTTGCGCCCACTGCCTCAACCACCGCGATGCTTGCCCTGGGTGATGCGCTCGCCGTCGCCATCAGCCTAAGCAAGGGCTTCCGCGCCGAGGACTTTGCCGAGCTGCACCCCGGCGGCAAGCTCGGCAAGCAACTCGCCAAAGTACGCGACCTGATGCACACCGGCGAAGACATTCCAGCCGTCGCGCCCACAACGCGCATGGCCGATGTGATCTTCGAGATGTCGTCAAAAAAGCTCGGTATCACCACGGTGCAGGAAGACGGCCGGTTGCGCGGCGTCATCAGCGACGGCGACCTGCGCCGCCTGCTTGAGCGCGAAGGCGGCGCGGCGCTCGGCAAAACCGCCGGCGAAGCGATGAACCCGCATCCGCGCACGATTGCCGCCGATGAGCTGGCAGCCAAGGCACTCGCCATTTTGGAAGAGCGAAAGATTACATCGCTGATCGTCGTCAACAGCGACCAGCGCGTCGAAGGCGTCGTCCACCTCCATGACCTGTGGGGCGTCGAGCTGATCTAGCAGCCAGCACGCAGCACATGATCCTTGACCTTCAATCGAGATCGAAGCCCTGGAACAAGCAGTGCCTCTCAGACATTTAGAATAAAACCTGCTGTCATTTGCCCTGCGTCTGCTTTGTCAGACGGGAAAGTTTGCGCGCCCTTTTTATGCATCGTTGGTCGAAGCTCTTTATCCCTACTCTGCGCGAGGCCCCGGCAGACGCCGAAGTGGCCAGCCACAAGTTTCTGATTCGCGCCGGCTACATTCGCCAGCTTGGCGCCGGCATTTACAACTATCTCTTCCTCGGCCAGCGCTCGCTCAACAAGATCATCGCCATCGTCCGCGAAGAGATGGACAAGATCGGCCAGGAGTTTTACCTGCCCGCCATTCTGCCCAAGGAACCATGGGCGGAGAGTGGCCGCTGGACAACCATGGGCGACAACATGTTCCGCCTGAAGGACCGCAAGGGCGCCGACCTGTGCCTGGGCATGACCCACGAAGAGGTCATGACCACCATCGCGCGCGGCGAGTTGCGCAGCTACAAGCAGTTGCCGCAGATCTGGTACCAGATTCAAACCAAGTTCCGCGATGAGCCGCGGCCCAAGGCGGGCCTGCTCCGCGTGCGCCAGTTCATCATGAAGGACGCATACTCCTTCGACATCAATGAGGCCGGGCTCGACGAGAGCTTCAACCGGCACGATGTGGCCTATCGGACAATCTTCACGCGTTGCGGGCTCAAGTTCGTTGCCGTCGAAGCTGATTCGGGCGCCATGGGCGGCTCGCAGTCGCAGGAGTTTATGGTCTACACCGACGCTGGCGAAGACCTGATCGCGAGCTGTCCGGTCTGCGGCTACGCGGCCAACCTCGAGAAGGCGACGTCGCGCCTCGACCCGGTCGAGGAGATAGAGCCCACCAGCGACGGCAATCCGGAACTCGTCCACACACCCGGCTGCGCAGCCATCGCCGATGTGGCCGCATTCTTCAAAATCTCGCCCGCCTCCGACATTAAATGTGTGGCCTACATGGCCGAGCGCGGATTTACCGGAGAAGGCCACGAGATCTGGCTCCCGGTTGCAGCATTCTTGCGCGGCGACCATCAGGTGAATGAAACCAAGCTCCTCGGTCTCCTGGGCGCCAGCCAGGTGCGCCCTATGCACCTGGAGGAATTGGAGAAATACTTCCACGGGCCCGCCGGCTACCTCGGACCGGTTGGCCTGAAGCCGAAGCAGGTAACGAATCCCGGCAGCTCGCCGCCCGCATTTTCTGAGACCGGCGAGTTGGTCGTCGTCATCGACCGCTCGCTCGAAGGCCGCAAGAATATGGTCTGCGGCGCCAACAAGCTCGATTATCACCAGCGCAACGTCACTCCCGGCAGAGACTTTACATGGACTCTCATCGCCGATATCCGCAGCGTAAACGAGGGCGAAAACTGCCCGAAGGACGGTTGCGCAGGCAAACTCGTCGTCGGCACCGCTGTCGAAGTGGGCCACATCTTCAAGCTCGGCGACAAATACACTCAGTCGATGGGCGCGCGCGTGCTCGACGAAAACGGCAAGGAAGTGGCGCCCATCATGGGCTGCTATGGCATCGGCATCGAGCGCATCCTGACGGCCGCAATCGAGCAGTCGAATGACGCCAACGGTTTTTGGCTCCCCGTCTCCATCGCGCCGTTCTCCGTTGTGATCACAATCACCAACTCCGCCGATACAGCCCTTCGCGCCGCCGGAGAAAAGCTGGCTGCAGATCTCGAATCTGCGGGCCTTGATGTGTTGCTCGATGACCGCGACGAGCGCGCCGGCGTTAAATTCAAGGATGCGGACCTCGTCGGCATTCCCTACCGCATCAACGTAGGGAAAAAAGTCGCCGCGGGCCAGGTGGAACTGGTAACACGCGCCACAAGCACCAGCGAAGATGTAGCCTTGAGCGAAGTGGCGGAGCTGGTTAAGAAGCGCGTCCAGGAAGAATTGCTGCTCGAAGCGAGCTTTTAGCCTCGCACTTCCGGCCTTTCGTGCGCGGATCGAGGCTGTTTCAGGCCCATGACGCAAAGCTGATCGAAGCAGGAACAGCTCATGGCAAGAAGCTGATAGCTAAGAGCTAAAAGCTAAAAGCTGTTTTTAGGAGCAACAATGACTTTACGAGTCCGGCTCGCCAGACCCGAAGTAGTGCAACATCTGCGGATGCGGATTCTTCTGGTTCTGCTGGGCCTCTTCGTGGTCGCTGTGCTGGTGGGCTTCTCCATCTTCGGCTTTCTTTATGTCAAGTATCAGCACGTTGTGGATGACCGGCTCAAACAGCCCATGTTCGCCAAGACCGCCAAAATCTACGCTGCCCCGCGCGAGGTCCGGCCCGGCCAGAAGCTCACCGTCCACCTGATCGCCGACGAGCTGCGCCAGGGCGGCTACACTCCGGGCGGCGCACCGCAGGCTTCCGAGTTGGGAACCTACAACGAAGGTGTGCAGCAGATTACGATTCAGCCCGGCCCGCAGTCGTACCACGCGCCCGACAGCGCCACGATTCATGTGAGCAGCGGCGTGGTCGACGGCATCACCGACGCGCGCGGCCAGCAGCTTTCCAGCTATGAGCTCGAGCCTCTGCTCATTACCGGCTTGAGTGAGGGCGTCGAGCGAACCAAGCGCCGCCTGCTTACGTACGATGAAATTCCTCCCAACCTCGTCCATGCCGTCATCGCCATTGAAGACCGCCGCTTCTTTGAGCACGGCGGCATCGATTATGTGCGCATCATCGGTGCGTTCCGCAACGACATCTTTCACCTGCACCGCTACGAGGAAGGCGCATCTACGCTCACGCAGCAGCTCGCGCGCGGGTTCTTCCTCACACCCGAACGCACGTACTCGCGCAAAATTCGCGAAGCTGTCATCAGCATCATCCTCGAGCACCGCTTCACCAAGCAGCAGATCTTCGCCATGTACGCGAACGAGATTAACCTCGGCCAGCTTGGCAGTTTTTCCATTGACGGCTTCGGTGAAGCGGCACAAGCGTATTTCGGAAAGGACGTGAGCCAACTCGATCTCTCCCAGTGCGCGCTGCTCGCGGGCATCATCCAGAGTCCCAGCCGCCTCAATCCCTTCCGTCATGCTGATCGCGCCATTGAGCGGCGTAACCTGGTCCTCGACTCGATGGTGGATGTCGGTTCCATCACCAAGGAGCAGGGCGAGGCCGCCAAGGTTGAGCCGCTCCGTCTGGCTCCTGCCAGCGTGGACGAAAGCGAAGCGCCCTATTTTGTCGACCTGGTGCACGACCAGCTCACGCAGCGGCTCGGCGATCGCGATTTCAATCGCGAAGGTCTCCGCATCTACACTTCGCTCGACCCCGATTTGCAGCGCATCGCCACGCAGGCCGTCGACTCCACGATTCATGTGGTCGACGAACAGGTGGACCACCTGCATGCGCGTGACAGGAAACTCGGCAAGCCGTACGTCTATCCGCAGGTGGCCTTGATCGCGTTAGATCCTCACACCGGCCAGGTGCTCGCTCTGGTCGGCGGCCGCAGTTACGGCACCAGCCAGGTGAATCACGCTGTCGCGCACCGTCCCACGGGATCCGTCTTCAAACCATTCGTGTACGCCGCAGCATTTCAGACCGCGGTCCAGGGCACTCTGCTGCCTGGACAAACCAAGCTGTTCTCGCCCGTGACCATGCTCGACGACGCGCAGAACACCTACGGCGAAGGGACGCCCTACGAGTACACGCCGCGCAACTATAAAGGAGAGTTTTACGGCGAGATGACCGCCCGCTTGGCACTGATGCGCTCTGACAACAACGCCACCATCGGCCTTGCAAGCATGATCGGCTTCGACCAGGTGGCGGCGCTGGCCCGCGATGCCGGAATTAAAAGCGCGCAAGGCACGCCTTCCATGGCCATCGGTTCATACGACGCCACACCGCTCGATATGGCCGGCGCCTACACCATCTTCTCTAACGGCGGCATACACATCGATCCCTGGATGCTGGCCAGCGTGCGCACAGTTACAGGCGACATCATCGACGACTACTCGCCCACCACACGGCAGGTCCTCGATCCTCGCGTCGCATTCCTCACCACTTACATGATGGAGGCTGTTCTGCAAGGCAACGGGCCCAATGGCTGCCTGATTGGTGGACGGGATTTCTGCGGGACCGGCGCCGGAGTGCGCAACATGGGTTTCCTGGCTCCGGCCGCGGGCAAAACCGGCACCAGCCACGACGCGTGGTTCGCCGGCTTCACGTCAAACCTGTTGTGCGTTGTGTGGGTGGGCAACGACGATTACACGAATATCGATCTCGAAGGCGCGCACGCAGCGGCGCCCATCTGGGCTGACTTCATGAAGCAGGCCATCCAGCTTCCGCAGTACTCCGACACCAACGACTTCACCCCTCCTCAGGGTATTGATATCGTCACCCTCGACAGAAACACGAATCTGCTCGCCGACGCCGCCTGCGCCGATGACTACACGGCCGCATTTCTCGACGGCACCGCGCCCACCGATACCTGCGACCACCCTCCCGATCACCGCAACATCCTGCAGAAGATCTTCGGCCTGGGTAAGTGAGGGAACTAGCGATTTCTTGAGGGACTTGCGGCTAGGCGCCGCGGCCGCTGCTTGGCTGAGATCGAGCGAATCACAAGGGTTCCTCGCCCCGACTTTGGCAAAGGGGCTTTGCCCTGCGCAATTGCCGCGCCAATCAGTGCCTCGACCTCAGGCTTGGCCAAATCGCGCGCGCTTTCGAGGAGTATAAACCTGTTCTGATTGCCGCTGCCTTCAAGGATTCCCTTGGGGTCGGGAAGCGTCGAACCGTAGTAGAACGCGAGGCGAACGCCGTGCGCATCGGCCACGAGCATCATCATTGAGTCCGAAGGCCGCAGCGTCGAACTGTATCCAATGACAAAAAAATTGTAGTTGTCATAGACCAGCTCGTTCGCCGTGGGCACGCGTTTGCGCAACGCAGCGCGCACAGCCCGGATCGCTCTCGCCATCTCCGGCGAAAACTTGTCGATAAACTCCGCCAGCTGATCTTCGGTTCGATTCGCCGGGGCAGGTGCGCTGTTCTTCATATCTCCTCCTGCTTGTGGCCCGGTCTTCTGATTATCCGTCAACGTCCGATCCATCAGGCATCGCCTGGCAGCTCGGACACCAGAAAGTCACTCGCGCATCCGCACCCTGGACGCGCCGGCGAATCTCTTCTCCGCATCGCCGGCACGGCTCGCCTGCCCGCCCGTAAACCCATAAACTCGCCCCCGGATCGGACGCGTGCGTGGTGCGCCGCTGCTGGCCGCGATAGGTCACGATCAAGTCGCCGGAATCCTCGAGCACGTTGGCCTTCAACAGTCCCCGCGCGCAGGCAATCGCCGCCACGGCTTCGTCGCGCGTCAGCGTCCCCGCTTTACGGAACGGGTTGAGACCTTGGACAAAGCAGATCTCCGACTTGAAGACGTTACCCACGCCGGCCAGCACCGCTTGATCGAGCAGGGTATCGGCGATGGCTTCCCCCGGGCGCGCCAACAAACGGACGAGCGCGGCTTCGGCGTCAAACTCCGCGCGGAGCAGGTCGTTTTCTGCTCGAGCGATGTGCAGATCGCGTTCCAGCGACTGCGCCGTGTGCATCCGCGCCACCGGTACGCGAAAGCCGACCGCCTGGTACTCGCCGTTTTCAATCACGATGCGCATGTGGATGCGCGCAAGTTGCCATCGCTCGCCGTGCCGGTAGATGTGCCAGCGGCCATTCATCAGCAGATGCGAGGTCAAAATGCCGCCGCCAGAAAAATAAATCAGCAACCATTTCCCGCGGGCTTCCACGCAGTCCACTGTTTGCCCAGCGATGGGATGGTCGTCGTTGAATCGCGTAAGCAGCGGATACGTGGAGCGAAAACCGATCACCGGCTTGCCCACAAGTGCGCGGCCCAGGTTGCGCGCGGTGCGAAAGACCGTATCGCCTTCGGGCATCTTCTACTGGACCTCGGGCCTTTTCAGTTCCGCGTGTCCGACAGGCAGCAGAATGCGCCGCAGATGCATCCCGAGCGGCCCTGGATGAAATCCCGCATCCATCAGGAACCGCGCCATCGGATGCGCACCTGCCGGCTGGCCGTTGATGGTCGTGATGAGCACGCCGTCGTGGCTGCTATGGCGCATTCGTTCCTGCCCCCGCGCGCACAGGAAATGCGCCAGGCCCGCGGCCACTTGCGAGCGCTCCGGCTCCTCAGCTGGCGAAAACACCAGCAGGTTGGGATTCCCGCGGCGCAGCCATGCCACCAACTGCCCGTTGCGCAGAATCACCTCAGCATAAACCGCGCGCGTCAACACACGCGGCGCCGATTCTGAATCTTCCTCCATCACCGGCAACTCCGGCCAGCGCAACACCGATCCGTAAGGATTTGCCGGATCGGTGGCGGCCAGTTGCACGAACTCAGGCTTTTCTGCCGGCGGTTCCGCTCGCAACTGGCGCAGCAGGTCAACCGCGGTGGGCAGCGCAAACTGCGTCGCTCCCAGCCCGCCGACAAAGTACCCGCGGCGAATCCGCCCGCTCTCTTCGAGCGCCTTCAGCACGTCGTACACGGCGCTGAATCCGCCCGGCACATTTTCTGCCGCCACCGCTTCCCGCAACAGCACGCCATAGCGATGAAGCATCTGCATCACCAACGCATGGCTCCGTTCAGTTGCCGTCGGCGCATCATTGCTTTGAGGGGGCACGGCTTTAGCCGTGCCGATAGGCGGCGTAAGAGGCAAGCTTTCGTTCGCTGCGCGCAGCGGCAGCACCGACCACCTTCCTTGCGCCGTCGGCGGCGTGGTGCGCCGCGAGCGGAAGACCATCCCCGTCTGCGTACGTCGCGGCGTCCGCGCGCTCTCGGGCCGCGCAATGTACGCTCGCAATGCATGCAGCGAGTCATTCGTCACAAGCCCGCGCCACACCAGGCTCCAAAGCGCATCCATGGTTTCACCCGGATAGCCGCTTCCCGCAGCCTGGTGCAGCGGATCGAAAAAGTTCGCGCCCGTCGACTCCAGCACCGCGAGCAGCCTTTCTTCGCGTTCGCTCAGAGGCTCAACCAGCGGCCGCTGTTGCGCCAGTAAAGGCAATTTATCGGCAAGGAATAGCGCAATGCGGCCGTCGCGCTCGCCAATAGGCTCAACTCCTGTCCACGATACCTCGCCCGCGGCAATTAGGGTATCGAGTCCAGCAGGTGTGTAATCGGCAATGCGCGCCGGCAGAATGGATGTTTCAAGCAGCGAAGCCGGCAACGGCGCGCCCTGCAGATTTTCAATCACATCAAGCAGCGCGTCGAGATGCGCAGACCCAGTTCGGCGCGGCGCCAGCAATCCCTGCCAGTGCGTGAGGAACCGCGCCATTGTGTGCTGCTCCACCGGCTCCACTTCGCGGCGCAGCCTGGCCAGCGACTTGCGCCGGATCTGTCGCAGAATCTCCGCGTCACACCATTCGCTGTGCAGCCCTCCCGGCCGGAATCCACCTTCGAGCACGCGGCCCTCCGCAGCAAGTTGCCGCAATGTGCTTTCAACAGCCGACGCGTCGAGCGCAAATCGCTCCGCGGTCTCGCGCACCGTGAACGGCCCGTGCGTGCGCGCATAACGGCGCACCAGCTCGTGCACAGGCTGCGCGACCGGCTCGAGCAACGCCGTCGCCAAACCGGGCGGCAGCGGAATGCCAAGCCCGTCGCGGTAGCGCGCCGCATCTTCGGCGGCGATCAACCGCTTTTCTCCCGCGATGCGCAGCTCGAGCAAGCGCCGCGATCGAATCAGCCGGTCAACCTGTGCCAGCAGTTCTTGCGAAGCGACGCGCCTGCTCAACTCCTCGCGCGAAAGATCGCCCAGCCGCAGGCAGAGGTCGTGAATGCCGTCAGCCGACCGTGCGCGGAAATTCTCAGCGAGGCACTGCGCCGCTTCTTCCACCTCCGCAATCGCGTCAGCGTCGAGCAGTTCGCGCAAGTCGGCCTCACCCAGCAGCTCGCGCAACTGATCCTGGTCGATGGTGAGCGCCTGCGCCCGTCGCTCCGCCAGCGGCGCGTCGCCCTCGTAAACAAAGTTGGCTACGTAGCTGAAGAGCAGAGAAGCGGCAAACGGCGAAGGCTTGCGCGTCTCCACCACGTGCACGCGCACCTGCCGCTGCTCAACGGCGCGCAGAATTTCAATGAGCGCCGGCATGTCAAAAACGTCGCGCAGGCACTCGCGATACGCCTCAAGCAGCAGCGGAAACTGCGGATACCGCGAAGCCACGCTGAGCAGATCGTAGGAGCGCTTGCGCAGTTGCCACAACGGCGAGCGCTGATCGGCGCGACGGCGCGGCAACAGCAGCGCCCTGCCCGCAGCCTCGCGAAATCGCCCGGCAAACAGCGCCGTCGACCCGAGCTGGCGCAGCACCATCTGCATGGCCTCGGCCGACTCCACCAGTATCCAGTCCGGATTGGGCGCCTCGTCAGTGTCCGGAAAGCGCAACACAAACCCATCGTCGCCCCACAACGTCTCCACTTCCGGCCCGCCCGCCGCGCGAATCCGCGCGCTCACCGCCATCGCCCACGGAATATGGATGCGGCTCCCAAACGGAGTCAGCACGCACACCCGCCAGTCGCCCAGCTCATCGCGGCAGCGCTCCACCACGATCGTCCGGTCGTCGGGAACCTGGCCGGTTGCTTCTGCCTGGTCCGCCAGAAAGCGCAGCAGATTCTCCGCTGCTCCGGAATCGAGATCGTGCTCATGTACGAGCCGCGCAACCGCCGCCGGTTGCGGCAAAGCGCGCAACTCGCGAACCATGGCGCCGATGCGCCGTCCAAACTCCAGCGGCCGGCCCGGCCCATCTCCCTTCCAGAACGGCATTTTGCCTGGCTCGCCGGGAGCCGGCGTCACCAGCACGCGATCGTGCGTAATGTCAGTGATGCGCCACGTCGAAGCGCCGAGAATAAACGTCTCGTTGGGATGCGACTCGAAGACCATCTCTTCGTCGAGTTCGCCCACGCGCACCGGCTTGCCCTCGGTGAATGCCAGGAATACGCCGTAAAGCCCACGGTCCGGGATGGTGCCTGCGTTGAGAATCGCAAGCCGCGCCGCGCCATCGCGCGCCGTCACCACGTTGCGCACGCGATCCCAGGTCAACCTCGGGCGCAAATCGGCAAACTCGTCGGATGGATAGCGCCCGCTCAACAGGTCGAGCACGCCTTCGAACGCCGATCGGGACAGGTTCGCAAACGGTGCCGCCCCGCGCACCAAATCGAACAGAAAATCGACCGAAACTTCAGGGGCAATGTGATCAGCGGTGTTAGCGGAGTTGGCGTCGCTAGCTTCTTCCCAATCGTCCACGCCCAATCCTGGCAGTGCGGCCGATCTCTGATCTCTATTCTCTGATCTCTTCTTTCCGCTCCCTCGCTCCCCCGCTCCCTTGCTCCCTGCTTTCCCCGCATTTGCCACAATCGCCACCAACTGCTGGCAAAGCACATCCAGCGGATTGCGCGGATACCGCGTGGACTCAATATGTCCCTCGTGCATGGCGCGCGTCACGGCGGCGCAGGCGACAAGATCGGCGCGATACTTGGGAAAGATCACGCCTTCACTCACTGCGTCCACATGATGGCCGGCGCGCCCAATGCGCTGCATGCCGCTTGCCACCGAGGGCGGCGACTCAATCTGAATCACCAAATCGACCGCGCCCATATCAATGCCAAGCTCCAGCGTTGAGGTCGCGCACAGCGCGCGAATCTGTCCAGCCTTAAGCTGCTCCTCGATCACCGACCGCTGCGCCGCGGCCAGCGATCCATGATGCGCGCGCGCAATCGGTTCTCCGGCCAAATCGTTCAGCGCCCCCGCCAGCCGCTCCGCCGTCTGCCGCGCGTTCACAAACAATATCGTCGAGTTGCGCTCGCGGATGATCTCGAGCAGCCGCGGATGAATCGCATTCCAGATCGACACGCGCCGCGGCGTCTGCGAAGCCGGCCCCGATGGAATCTCCTCCATCTCGCCCAGTCGCGCCATGTCCTCTACCGGCACCTCGATGCGCAGCTTGAGCTGCTTCGGCGCGGCCGCATTCACAATAGTCACCGGCCGATAGCGCAATGACTCGGCTTCCGCCATGTCAGGGGCATAGGGACGAGGGACTAGAGCCCCATCGACCTCCGTGGCGAACTCTTCGCTCGCTGAACGGTCTGTGTCGTCGATCGTCGAAGCCGCCCTTGTGACGCCCTGGCTTTCTAGCCTCTTTTCCCTGATCCCTGGTCCCTGGCCTTTTGCTCCCTTGCTCCCTCGCTCCCTTGTCCCCTGTACTTCCACCCCGCCCAAAAATCGCGCCATCTCTTCGAGCGGCCGCTGCGTGGCCGACAGTCCGATGCGTTGCAGCGGCTTCCTCGTCAGCGCCTGCAGCCGTTCCAGCGTCAGCGCCAGGTGCGCGCCGCGCTTGGTCGGCACCAGCGCGTGAATCTCATCCACGATCACGGTGTCCACGGTGCGCAGCGCATCGGCGGCCTGCGAGGTCAGCAGCAAATAGAGCGATTCGGGCGTGGTGATCAGAATCTCGGCAGGATGCCGCGCGAAGCGTGCGCGCTCGCGCTGCGGCGTGTCGCCGGTTCGCACGCTGATCAGCGGTTCGCGGAACGGCACCCCCATGCGCCGCGCCATGTTGGCCATGCCCGCCAGCGGCGAGCGCAGGTTCCGCTCCACGTCCACAGCCAGCGCCTTAAGCGGCGACACATAAACGATCCTGCAGCCTCGCGACACGGGGTGCCCCATCCTGGCGACGTCTCTGTTTTTGTCGCTAGGGTGGGCCTGCTGCAACATCAACCGATCCAGGCACCACAAAAACGCCGCCAGCGTTTTGCCCGTCCCCGTTGGCGCCAGGATCAGCGCGTTCTCTCCCCGCGCAATGACCGGCCACCCCATCCGCTGCGGCGCAGTAGGCTCCTCAAACACAGCCCGGAACCACGCCGCCGTCACCGCGTGAAAGCAGGCAAATGGATCAGGAACTTCTATCGGCTTGATGGGTTGGGGAGACATGCTGCTCTCACGAGATTAGCGCGCGGAGCCAGCGAATACAAGGCGAAGAAATGCACAATCAGCGACCACCTCTACGGCAAGAGAACTGGGCTCGAGCCTGCCCAGTCCTACTCCCTACTGGATACCGGCTACTGGCTACAGGCTACAAGCGACTGGCTACTCCCTACCTTTCAGCTACTCCCTGTCTTTCCACCGCGCCACGCTGAACTGCGCCCCCGCGAACAGGATCAGCCCCGAAATATACGCCCAGAAGAGCAGCCCCACCGAAACATAAAACGGCCCATAAAGCGCCTTCAGGTCGAGGTGCGGCAGAACCGAAACGAAGATGAAGCGCGAGATCAGCCAGATAAGGCCGGTAATGATCGATGTGCGCAGCACCGGCCGCCAGGGCACCTTGCGGTTCGGCAGCAGGTAGTAGACAGAGAAGAAAAACACGATCGACGCGGCACCCGTCGAGAGCGCAAGCCAGATATAACTCAGGGCGCCGTAAGAATAGTTCAGAACTTTGAAAAACCAGTTGTTTGAGTCATGCACGAGCGCAATAACAAGCACTTTATCCACGCCGACGTTCACCACCATGCTAAGAACGCCGAGCCCCACCATCAGCAGTGCCAACCCGAAAGCAATGGTCTGGTTGTAGAGATAATTGCGGCTCTTGGCCACGCCCCAGGCCTGGTTCAGGGCGACTTCAAGCGGCAGAAAAATCCCAGTGCACGAGATCAGAATCATCACCAGCGACAACGCCTGCACACCATGGCGCGACGAAGCGAACGCCGCGGCGTCGAGGCTGTCAACCAGCCAATTCTGTTTGCTTGTCACAGACGGCAGAAAGTAGTTCACCATGTCGTTCACCACCAGCACCATGGGGCCCTTGGGTGGCGAATGAAAAACGCGCAGTGCCAGCGTGTAGAGCAGGATCACGAATGGAATAAACGAGAGAATGGCGTTGGCAGCCACGCTGAAGGCGAACGTATGCACTTCGCTGTCGAGCAGATACGCAATCAGCGCCGTTCCGTCTTTCCGCCATTGGTACCACTTGGAGTGCGTAACCGGCTGCGCTGGTCCCTTCGCGGCCTCGGCAAGTGCTTCTCCGGCGCTGCGCGCCTCTTCCATCACAGATTGACTATCGTCAGCCAACGGCAATTCCCTTTTCCGGAGCCGGCCACTTCGCCACGGCTCCTCTTCCGAGAATGCAATGTTCGTAGGTGCTGATTCAAGGATAGCCTGCTGTGCAGGGGCTCGCATCGTGCGCAGACGTTGTCAACGTAGCGAAAGTACCGGAAAAGCCGAAGTCTGTCGCGATCCGGCCGGGCTCACCCGTTTCTTAATCGGCCCAGCGCCCACCGCGCCGCAGCCCGCAAACCCTCGTCGGCTGCCGCCGCCCACTCTTCCAGCCGCGGCCCAAACCGCGCCAGCCCGCTGTTGCCCATCGCAATCGCCACGTTGCGCCGCAGCCCATTGAATCCCGCCCTCCGTACCGGCGACCCGTTGAACTCGCGCTCGAAGGATTGCTCGTCCAGAGAGCCCAACCAATCCAGCGCCGGATTCATAAGTTCCGGGCGAGGCTCGAGATCGGCATCAGCAACAATCGGCGTTCGCCGCGGCGAATTCCACGGGCACACATCCTGGCAAATGTCGCAGCCAAACACCTGCCGCCCCATTCCCGGCATCATCGCCTCATCAATCGGCCCCTTGTGTTCAATCGTCAGGTACGAGATGCAACGCCTCGCATCCATCTGGTAGGGAGCAATCAGCGCGTCGGTCGGGCAGGCCTCAATGCAGCGCGTGCAGCTTCCGCAGCGATCCGGAACAAACGCTGGCCCGGCTGACTCGCTGACTTCCAGCGAAGTCAGCAGCACCGCCAAAAACCCAAACGATCCCTGCTTCGGATGAATCAGGCACGTATTCTTGCCGATCCACCCTACGCCCGCCGCTACGGCCAGCGCGCGCTCGACAACGGGCCCAGTGTCCACATAAGCGCGCGATTCAAAATCTCCGATCCGCTCATGAAGCCGCGCCTCCACCTGGCGCAGCCGCTTCAACAGCACCTTGTGATAATCGCTCGGCGCACGCTCGCCTTTCTCGTTGACCCGGCTGGTACACGCGTAGCGCGCAATCCACCCGCGGTGCGCGTCAACTGCCTCAGTCGAGAGCGGCGCCCGGGAATTGTAACTGCCAAAGCACGCCAGCGCCGAGCGCGCCCAGGGGAAGGGAACGCTCACCCGTGAACGCGTGAGCTCGCCGTTTCCCGCCTTGCGCTCCAGGTAGCCCATCGTCCCCGCGCGTCCCGCGCCAATCCAATCCGCAAATCGCTTCGCCTCGCGCTCCTCCGCTGCATGGGGCAATGCCACCAGCCCGGCCTCGGTAAATCCCGCCGCGAGCGCAATCGAGCGCGCCCACTCGCGTGACAGGCCGGACGCAGATCCAGTCATCGCGGCAGAGATGGAATGTGCGAACTCGTTGGCCATCAGGATTCGCCGCAAGCTTGCGCGGCTATCTCAGAATATTCCGCCGGATGCGATGGCCGCAGTTCTCGTTACATCGGCGCGCGATTCCGTTCGCCGGGCACCGCGCCCCGCCGCCGTTCCGAGACCGCGTTCCGGGTGAATTCACCGCCGATCAGGAACTGGGATACAATGATGCGAATCCAGAAAACGGGAAACCGGTCCCTCAAGACGCGCCAATGCCCTTTCCGCCCTCGCAACCCGCCTCCATCCCCTCGATGACCACGCATCGAGAACACACGCCGGTCAGTCTCTATCTCTTTCTGGTTTGCCTCGTCGGCTCCACCGGTGGCTTCCTCTTCGGATTCGATACCTCGGTGATCTCGGGAGTCATCGAGTACATCTCTGGGCCCAAAGTCTTCAACCTCGGCGAAATCGCCAAGGGCTGGACCGTAAGCTGCATCATCATCGGCTGCATGATCGGCTGCGCCCTTGCCGGCCCTCTGAGCAGCCGCTTCGGTCGCAAGAAAACTCTCATTCTCACCGCGGTCGTTTTCCTTCTCTCATCGCTGGGTTGCGCTTTGTCCAGCGAGCTTGCCGTCTTCGTCGAGTTCCGCATCATCGCCGGCGTGGCCGTAGGCGCAGCGTCCATGCTCGCGCCCATTTACATCGCGGAGCTATCCCCGCCAAGCCACCGCGGCAAGCTCGTTTCGCTCAACCTGTTCGCCATCTTTCTCGGCCAGTCGACGGCCTTCTATTCCAATTACTTTCTGCGCGACTTAGGCGGCGCCAACAACTGGCGCTGGATGCTCGCCGTCATGGCAATCCCGTCGTTCCTGCTCTTCGCATCGCTTTTGTTTGCTCCCGAAAGCCCGCGCTGGCTCATCGCGAAACATCGCCGCGAGCCGGCGCTCAAAATCCTCACACGCATCAACGGCGAGCAGGAAGCAGTTCGGGAACTGAAAGAAATCGAAGAGTCGGTCCGCAACGAAGCGCGCGGCAAATTCGTCGAGTGCTTCCGGCCCGGCATCCGCGGCGTTCTTGTGATTGGAATCCTGCTCGCGATCTTTCAGCAGGTCACCGGCATCAATGTCGTCATGTACTACGCGCCGGCCATTTTCAAGTCCGCCGGCTTCGGCAACAGCTCCGCATTGTTCCAGACCGCGCTCATGGGCATGGTCAACCTCACCTTCTCCGTCGTCTCCATGTTCTTTGTGGATAAGCTTGGACGAAAACCTCTCATGGTCATCGGCTCCATCGGCATGAGCATCGCCATGTTTCTGCTGGCACTTACGTTTATCAGCGGCCACGCGCGCGGCCCTTTCGTGCTGATCTGCATCATGGGCTACCTCGCCGCGTTCGGATTCTCGCTGGGGCCGGTGGTCTGGGTGCTGATCTCCGAGCTGTTTCCCAATCGCGTGCGCAGCTACGCGGTGGCCATCGCCACTTTCATGCTTTGGGGTGCGAACTTTGTTGTCTCGCTCACATTTCCTTACCTTTTGAATAGCTTGCGGGGCTACTCTTTCGTGATTTATGGCGCGATGTGCGTCCTGTGCCTGCTGTTTGTCGTGAAATACCTGCATGAAACCAAGGGAAAAACATTGGAGCAGATCGAAAGCGAGATCGCAGGATACAACGCGCCAGGGGCTCCATAACGGCCGTTTTGCGAATTGGCTTCGTATCAGGGCACGAATTTACTCGTGCCGAAGAAGCCGCAAAATCGACATGGGCTTTAACCCCTGAGGAATTTCAAAACGAACTCGACTGCAACATGGTTGAAGAGCTTTTCGCACCAACACTGCACGCGGCCCACGGCTGTTCCTGAACTGGAAAGACCGTAAGCGGGAAAGGAAACATCGCCATGATCGCACTCGAACACTACGGCGGCGGAGCGACACCGGCCCTTGAACAGACCGTCTCCGAAAGCATTCAAACCGGCTTCGTCGAAGCCGATCTCGAGATGCAACCCGCGGAAAAAGTCCTGCTGCGGCAATTGGCCGAACGAGTCGCCGCGCTGGCCGCGTTGCCCGTGATGCATGAAAAGCGCGAGCTGTGGCGACGGCACAATCGCCTCGAACCAACGCGTCCCATTATCTTCTGCGATCCCGAAAATGGATGGAACGAGATCATCACCGAGCGCCAGCTTCAATGCAAAACAAAAATCGCCCGCCGCTGGGAGATGAATCTGCGCAAAGAGATCTTCTGGGGCGAAGTCATGGGCGACGACCGCCCGGTCGAAGCGATCTTCAATGTCCCGTACACCTGCACTGCCGACGATTGGGGCGCAGAGATCCGTTACCACAAGCCCGAGCAGCTTGGCTCATATGTTTGGGAGAGCCCGATCAGTGACTACGCAACCGACCTCAAGCGCATTCATCCGCTCACCTTCGAGATCGACTGGAACGTCTCACGCTCATGCGTCGATCTCGCTTCGGAGCTTTTCTCCGGCATTCTCACCGTCCGCCAGAAGGGAACCTGGTGGTGGTCCCTGGGCGTCACCTACCCCGCGGTTCTGCTGCGCGGCATGGCCAACATGTATACCGATTTCCGCGATTACCCCGAAGAGATCCGGCAGCTTTTCTCCATCATTCTCGAAGGGCACATGAAGAAGCTCGATTATCTTGAGGCCAACAACCTGCTCTCGCTGAACAACGACGGCACCTACGTGGGCTCCGGCGGATACGGCTATACCGGAGAGCTGCCGCCATCCGATTTCAACGGCAAAGTCCGCTGCCAAGACATGTGGGGATTTACCGAAAGCCAGGAATCGGTTGGCGTGTCGCCGAAGATGTATGAGGAGTTCATCTTCCCCTACGAAAAGCCGATCATGGAGCGCTTCGGCCTCACCTGCTACGGCTGCTGCGAGCCTCTGCACTCGCGCTGGAACGTCGTAAAGCATCATCACAATCTGCGCCGCGTCTCCTGCTCCGCGTGGGCCAACCTTGCCAAGATGGCCGCCAATCTCGAAGACCGTTTCATCCTGTCGCTCAAGCCAAACCCGGCAGTGCTTGCGGTCCCCAACCCTGACTGGGAGGCGATCCGAACCTATCTTCGCAATGGCATCGATAACTGCCGCGGCTGCCGCCTCGAAATCATCATGAAAGACAACCACACCCTCGCCAACCACCCGGAACACGCCGTCGAATGGGTGCGAATTGCGCAGGAAGAAGCAGGAGCGCGCTGAATCATTCCGGCGCCCTTCTTTTTACCCGTTTTTCACACTGGCAAGAGGCTCCGGACCGACCACGCCAGGTAACCAGCCGATCGCATCACAAGGGAACCGCCAACGCCCTCTCTGCGTATCCATAATCGTTGTCCATTTGCGGACACAGAAAGCGAAAACCGAACGCTGAGCACGGGACCACGGAGGACGGCCGCGAGCGTTTCTTCCGCAGTTTCAGTCACTTCTCAGGCGGCCGGCAATGGAAACGAACGTGCTCATTGGTTTGGCAGGCAGCATCCCGCTGGAGGTTCAACATGATGTGCAATTCAAACTGCAATTCTTCCACGGCCGCATACGAGTCCTATAGGCCGGGCGAAATCACTGAGCTGGTAAGAGGCAACGATCAGTTCATTCTCGAGCGCTTCCTTCCCCTGGTGCGCCAGCAAAGCCTCGTGCTCGATCTCAGCTCCGTGACCCGCATCGACGCGGCCGGCCTCGCCGCGCTCATCACGCTGTACGCTGAGGCCTGCAAGGCGGGCCACACCTTGACGGTCTCGAATCTCACCCGTCACGTGCGGGAGATCCTCGCGCTGGTGGGTCTTGACCGGCTCCTCGAATCCAGTGATTCAGGCAGAGTCCCATTTTTTGCCGGCCGCCTGCAGGAGTCCGCCGCCTGACGAGAAAAATTGCAGAGGCACGTCCAATCCGCTAAAGCGTACAATGATCGCGGCCCTCCCCCACAATCTCGAGGAACGTCAATATGCGCGCATTGCCGCGGATTGCGATCGCCGTCTCAATCGCCGCAATGCTCTCCGCCTGCCCGTCTTGCGCGCAGGACGCAGCTTCCGCGAAGGCCTTCCTCACCTCGATCTACCAGCATTACCAGAACGGCGCCGAGGATGGGAGCGCGGGGATCAACTTCGATGGATATCAGGCGGCCAACTATTACCACTCCTCGCTGCTCGCCCTCATGCGCGCTGACGTCAAAGCCAACGGCCCCGACAATGTGCCGGCCATCGACTTCGATCCCATCTGCGGCTGCCAGGACTGGGATGGAATCTGGGATCTCAAGATCGATGTGCAGATCCAAACCCCTCAGCGCGCGCTGGCCAGCCTGTCTTTCGCCCTGGCCCCGCCCAAAGACCGCCCGAAAGACGCAACGCGCAAGCTCGTCTTCACCCTCATCCCCGAACACGGCGCCTGGCGTATCTACGACATTCGCGACGAGTCCGATCCGGCCATGACCTTTTCCGTCCGGAAACTTCTCGAAGATGACCTGGCCAGCCTCCACAGCAATGCCGCCCCCAAAACCGCACCCACCACCTCGCATTAACTCGAGAGCCCCACTCCCGGCAACTCCTCAGCGCTGGTTCGTCCGCCGACAATCGCCGGGCGGCTCGCATCCCCACCGATATCAGCATGCGGCACGCCGTATCCCTCCGCAGCCCATCACTTCCCACCCTTCCCACCCCATGTGACCCATAGCACAGGCAGCCTTAACCCGAAGACGATATTCCTACTAACGACAACCCCGCATGGCGCAGCCGAAAGTGCATATGAGCCTCGCGCGCTTAGACCATCCGTGATCCGCTGGAGTTCTGAGCCCCCGATCCTATACCCTTGCCTATGGACCGCCGGTGCGGAATCCCAAGATGGAGGCTTTATCCATGGCGCAGGGCGTAATGGAACAGGCGCCTGCTCAGGCAGCGGGCACGACGACAACCAAATATGTTTATTTCTTCGGCGGCGGCAAGGCTGACGGCAACGGCAAAATGAAAGACGTGCTCGGCGGCAAAGGCGCTGGCCTGGCCGAGATGACCAACGCCGGTCTGCCGGTTCCTCCGGGGTTCACCATCCAGACCGAGGCCTGCCGCGAATACATGCGCGGCAAGCTGAGCCCGCAGATCGAGACCGAGATGCTCGACGCGCTCGAGAAGCTCGAAAAGATGCAGGGCCAGAAGCTGGGCGCGGGCGAAAATCCCCTGCTCGTCTCGGTTCGTTCGGGCGCAAAGTTCTCCATGCCCGGCATGATGGACACCATTCTGAACCTGGGCCTCAATGATCAGGCCGTTGAAGCTCTGGCCAAGCGCAGCAATAATCCCCGCTTTGCTTATGATTCCTACCGCCGCCTCATTCAAATGTTCGGCGACGTGGTTCTCGACATTCCCAAGAAGAAGTTCGAGCACATCTTCGACGGCGTAAAGCACTCGGCAAAAGTCAAGTACGACTACGAGCTCACGCCCGACGCGCTCAAAAAAATCATCGCCGAATACAAAAAGCTGGTGAAAAAAGAGACTGGCAAGGACTTCCCGCAGGATCCGCTGCTGCAGCTCGCCGCGGCCCGCGATGCCGTCTTCCGGAGCTGGGAAAATAACCGCGCCAAGACCTACCGTCGCATCAACCACATCGACGACTGGCTTGGCACAGCAGTCAACGTGCAGGCCATGGTCTTCGGCAACCTGGGCGAAAACTCCGGCACCGGCGTCGGCTTCACGCGCAATCCCGCCACCGGCGAGCACACTTTCTTCGGCGAGTACCTCATGAACGCGCAGGGCGAAGACGTCGTCTCCGGCGTCCGCACGCCGAACCCCATCAGCGACCTGCAGAAGACCATGCCCAAGGTCTTTGAACAGTTGAAAGACATTACGCGCAAGATGGAAAAGCACTACCGCGATATGCAGGACTTCGAGTTCACAATCCAGGATGGCAAGCTCTACATGCTGCAGACGCGCAACGGCAAGCGCACCGGCCTCGCCGCAGTCCGCGTCGCCATCGACATGGTGCGCGAAGGCCTCATCACGCAGGAAGAAGCCATCTACCGCGTCGAGCCCAACCAGCTCTACGACTTCCTGGTTCCGCGTCTCGTTGAAAAGGGCGAGAAAATTGACGTGCTCGCCACCGGCCTGCCGGCATCGCCCGGCGCGGCCGTAGGACAGATCGTTTTCACCGCTGAAGACGCCGTCAAGCATCACCAGAACGGCAGCTTCAAATCCGTCATCCTCGTCCGCGGCGAAACCACGCCTGAAGATATCGCCGGCATGGAAGTAGCTGACGGCATTCTCACCTCGCGCGGCGGCATGACCTCGCACGCGGCCGTCGTTACCCGCGGCATGGGCAAATGCTGCGTGGCGGGTGCGGGCGACTGCGTAGTCGACGAAGCCAAAAAGGAACTGCGCGTCAAGGGCCAGACCTTCAGGCAGGGCGACTACATCTCGCTCGACGGCACCACCGGCCGCGTCATCGCCGGCAAACTCAAGACGCTCGATGCGCAGCCCGACGATCCCGATCTCGTCAAGTTCATGAGCTGGGTCGATCCCGTCCGCAGGCTCCAGGTCTGGGCCAACGCCGATATTCCGCGCGACGCCAAAAAGGCCCGTGCATTCGGCGCACAGGGCATCGGCCTCTGCCGCACCGAGCACATGTTCTTTGCCGAAGACCGCATCGAACACATGCGCACCATGATTCTCGCCAACAACGAGAAGGACCGCCGGGTTGCACTCAAGAAGCTGCTCCCCATGCAGCGCTCCGACTTCGCTGGCCTCTTCAAGGCCATGGAGTCGCTCCCGGTCGTCATCCGCCTGCTCGATCCACCGCTCCACGAGTTCCTTCCGAAACGTGAAGACCTGCTGGTCGAAATTCAGCACCTTCAGGACACCAAGCCCCGCTCGCCCAAGCTTAAGGGGCTGCGCACGCTTCTGGCTCGCGTCGAAGAGCTGCACGAGATGAATCCCATGCTCGGCCTGCGTGGCTGCCGTCTCGGCATCACCTTCCCTGAGATTACCGAGATGCAGGCGCGCGCCATCATCGAAGCCGCAGTCGCGGCCAAGAGCAAGGGGGGCGATCCCCATCCCGAGATCATGATTCCGCTCATCGGTTCCATTGAGGAGATGCGCAATCAGGCCGCCATCGTTCGTCGCGTGGCCGACGAAGTCTTCGCTGAGAAAAAGGCCAAGGTCGACTTCAAAGTTGGAACCATGATCGAAATTCCACGCGCGGCACTCACCGCCGATCAGATCGCCGAAGAGGCCGAGTTCTTCTCGTTCGGTACCAACGACCTTACGCAAACCACCTTCGGCATCTCGCGCGACGACATCAACAACTTCCTGCCCGCTTACCTCAAACTCGGCATCTTCAAGCAGGACCCCTTCGCCACCCTTGACCAGGTGGGCGTGGGCCAACTGGTGAAGATGGCCGTGGCCAAAGGGCGCAACACGCGGCCCAACCTGAAGGTCGGCATCTGCGGCGAGCACGGCGGCGATCCAGAGTCCGTCAAGTTCTGCCACAGGATCGGCCTCAACTACGTCTCATGCTCGCCCTTCCGTCTGCTCACGGCAAGGCTGGCAGCGGCGCAGGGTGCGCTCGACGAGAAAAACGGCACCACGCAAGGCGGCAGCAAGTAACCCTAACCCTCTCCCAAACTCGAAGGGCGTCCGCATCGCGGACGCCCTTCGTGATTCTCGATCAGTTCCGCGCTCGCCCAGATCTTTCCGTCCGTACCAGCGGGCGAAAGGGTGAGATCGTACGGCCGCACCGCCATTTCGCACCCCACCATCGCACGTTATACTGCCCGCGTGAATATCCCGCGCGAACTCCCACTCGATGACGATCGCCTCACCCACGGCGCATGGTGCGATCGCATGGCCCCCGGCGAATTCGCGGTCCACTACTCCAGTTTCCCGGCAGGCGCAGCCAACGTTCCCTTCTGCACCGTATTCGCCAGCCTCACTGAGGCGGTGAACCACGCCGAGAAGCAGGTCCGCGAGTGCCCTGATCTCCGCTGCACCATCTACGACCATCGCGGCTTCGTCGGCCCTCCGCTCAAGGACATTCGTGGCGCCGGGTTCAAAGACAAGTTTTCACTGTCTCCCGCCTTTCGGCGATGGGCGGGTGTCATCCCTTTCTTTGGCGGCTCCGCCCTCACCATCATCGACTGGCGCACCGATTTTGCGCTCTCCTGGCCGGCCATGATCGGAACCCGCATCATGGCTCCCGGATTCGGCCTGCTCTTCATGGACGTCATCCTCACCATCAACGAGAGGAGAAAGAAGAGAGACTCCACCGGCCCATAATCCGCCTCAACTCCACGGCGCGTCATCCTCTAGTGATCGTTCTCCGCTCTTCTCTTGATCCCATCCAGCCACTCACGCCGCAGCAGCCCGCTTCCGGGAACAATCAATCTCCAGTAGATCGCCGGACCGCGCGTCGAGTCATTTTGCACCATCATGCGCGTCTCGGTCGTAAGGGTGGACCATCCGGCGCCCGCATCTTTCGCGTTGAAGTCGAACGCCGTTTTAATCGCGCCCTGCTCCCGGTAATCGACAAATTCCTGCGCATTGCTTACCCCGGATGGGCGTCTCTCCCTCATGTTCACAGCCCCAAACATCACGAATTCGTGTTCGCTGCTGTCAACCAAATAACCGGAAGCGGCAAACGCATCCAGAATCCGTTTATCCGGCGAAAAATAACCGTTGTCATGGAGTGGCTCGCGCAACACCGCACCGCGAACTTTCATGAGTGTATTCAGCGATTTCAAATCGCCCCACGTGGCCGCGCGCGTTGCCTGCATCACCTGCTCGGGATGGGCGCGAGTCCGAACCGTGTGCCGCTCGGAGAATTGGTACTCCGGCATGATGTCATCAAGGCGCGTTCGGTGTTGTGCCACCCGATGGACCGGTGCTGGCCACAGCAGAGCCGCAACGGCCAAGCCCACGCCACCCGCCAGAATCCACGCCCCGGTAGCCCGCTTGCGGACTCCAAAAAACCGGAAGGGAATCGCCAGGTTCGCCAGCCCGATCAGCGCCAGCACGATTCCGGAGTAGGCCAGAGTGCTCAGCGGCTGAAACGAAGCCCAGTAGTTGAACAACAGAATGGCCCCAATGGCGATTGCGGCGAGCACAATCCACCTGCGAGTCATAACGGACATACGCTCACTCTCTCGTCTGCAGCATCCGGTCGAATTTTTGAGCTCTGTCAAGGAATACGCGACAGGTCGGAGGCTGGCCCTGTGACCCGACGCTCAAGTGCCCCAGACTTGAGGCTGATCACAGTGTCACTTTCAATTTTTCTCTTCATCTGTGATATTGATCACATTGCGCATTGACGCCGAAGGAATTTCCGAGCTCCGCGATCACGTTTCAGTCTATTGTCGGCCTGAATGCAGAGCGTAGTCTGATATTCCGAGGGAAACGATGAGCACAGGTCGATTCGCTTTCTTGATATCCGTGATGCCCGCGCGATCCCGCCGTCGCACTTGGAGTGCGCTCATGTCACGGCCCTGGTCCGCACGAACCACTTTTCTTGTCCTCCTCGCGATCGCGTTGTGGCCCACAGTGGCCGGCGCCTTGGGAGAGCCGAAGTACGTGACCACATCGCCGGCGTCTGGCGCTTTTGTGCTCGCGGTAAACGGTCGGTCCGGTCCATTGGTGGTCAGCGGCGAGGATTGGCCTGGAGTGATCCGGGCGGCGGGCGATCTGAGCCAGGATGTAGGACGGGTAACAGGGCACGATGCGCCGGTAATGAAAGGTGCGGCACGGGTCGGTGAAAATGTGGTGCTGATCGGAACCATCGGCAAAAGTCCGTTGATCGACGCGCTGGTGCGACGGCACAAGCTCGATGTAAACGGCATTGAGGGCAAGTGGGAATCGGCCGTCACGACAGTTGTCGATCGGCCGATGCCGGGAGTGCGGCGGGCACTCGTGATTGCCGGCGCGGATAAGCGCGGCACGATCTATGGAATTTATGACCTGTCAGAGCAGATTGGAGTTTCGCCATGGTACTGGTGGGCCGATGTCAGGGTGCCGCACGCAGACGCACTCTATGTGGAGCCGGGACGCTATGTGCAGCCGGTGCCAGCGGTAAAGTATCGCGGGATCTTTTTCAATGATGAGGCCCCGGCGCTATCAGGATGGACGAAAGAGAAGTTCGGCGGGATGAATCATGAGTTCTACACCAGGGTCTTTGAACTGCTCTTGCGGTTGAAAGCGAATTTCCTTTGGCCGGCTATGTGGAACAACGCATTTGCTACCGATGATCCGCTCAATGCGAAGCTGGCGGATGAGTACGGCATCGTGATGGGGACTTCGCACGAAGAACCGATGATGCGCGCCGAGAAGGAATGGGTGTGGGGACATCACGGCGCGTGGGACTACGCGACAAATCAGAAAGAGATTGACGACTTCTGGCGCGAGGGGATGGAGAGGGACAAAAACTACGAGGAAGTAGTAACGCTGGGAATGCGCGGCGAAGGCGACACGCCGATGTCGGCCACTGCGAACACGCAACTCCTGGAGCGCATCGTTGCCGATCAGAGGGAGATTCTGAAGCAGACGCTGAACCCCGACCTGACAAAGGTTCCGCAAGTCTGGGCGTTGTACAAGGAGATGCAAGGCTACTACGAAAACGGCATGCGCGTGCCCGACGATGTGACGCTGCTGTGGTCCGACGATAACTGGGGCGATCTTCGCCGGCTGCCCACGGCAGAAGAAAGGAAGCGGCCGGGCGGAGCAGGGATTTATTACCACTTCGATTACGTGGGCGGACCTAGATCCTATAAGTGGCTGAACACGAATCCGATTCCGAAGATCCAGGAACAGATGCATCTGGCGCTCGCGTATGGCGCGGACCGGCTTTGGGTAGTGAACGTGGGCAACGGAAAGCCGATGGAGTTTCCGATCGAGTTTTTTCTCGATTACGCGCGAACGCCCGATCGCTGGGACAAAGACCACCTCGACGAGTTTACAAAGCTTTGGGCGACGCGGGAGTTCGGGCCCGAGCACGCCGACGAGATTGCGACAGCGATGGAGGAATACACCCGATACAACGGCCGGCGGAAGCCGGAGCTCATCGATCCTGCGACCTTCAGCCTGACGAACTATCACGAGGCCGACCGCGTGGATGCGGAGTGGCGCACGCTGACTGATCGCGTGGACAAGCTGGTTGCCGAACTGCCAGATAACGAGCGGGCTTCGTATTTTGAATTGATTCAATATCCGGTGGATGCCTGCGCGAATTTGACAGAGATGTCCATTGCAGCGGCGCGGAATGCAGCGGATGCGAAGGTTGGAAACCCGCAAGCGAATTCAGAAGCCAACAAGGTGTGGGCGATGTTCCAAAAGGACGAGCTTTTGAGCTCCGAGTATAACCAGGGAGTGCTGGCTGGCAAGTGGGACCACATGATGGACCAGACGCATATCGGCTATACGTCGTGGAACGATCCGCCGGCGAACGTGATGCCCGCGGTGAGTTGGATCCAGGTGCCGGAGGCGGGATCGCTTGGCGTAAGCGCGGAGGATGCAACTTTCTCGCGAGCGGGCGGGCGCTTTGGGTTTTCGCTCGGGACCATCGATTCAGTGTCCAACGAGACGCGGACGCTGACGCTCTTTGATCGCGGCAAAACCCCTGTGGAGTATGAGGTCGAGACGAGTGCACCGTGGATAGTTTCCTCAGACAAAGGTGGCAGAGTCAGTTTGATTGAGCAGAAAGTCGCGATTCACGTGGATTGGAGCAAACTACCTGCCGATATTGACAGTGCAGAGGGAACGGTCGGGGTGAGCTCGGGTGACGAACGCGCGATGGTGTACACCCTGCACGCGCTGCGATTGCCAATCACGCGGGCCGATGCGCATGGGTTCGTTGAGAGCGATGGATACGTGGCCATAGAGACGGCGGACACATCCGGGCGCGGTGCCGACGGCGAAACACATTGGGTAGAATTACCCGGATACGGCGAAACAAAATCGGCGATGACGGTGTTTCCGGTGACAGCCGAGAGCAACACGGACTCGAAGGCAGGGCTTGAGTACAACATGTATCTGTACGATGCTGGCGATTTTGAACTGCAGGCAACGCTGGCGCCGACGCTGAACTTCGTGCCCGGGCGCGGCCTGCGGTTTGCGGTTTCGGTGGACGATGGACCCCGGACTTTGGTCGACGCGTTGGAGCACAACTCACAGAAGGATTGGGAGCAGGCTGTGAGCGATGAGGTACGCCGCGTCACAATTCCATTGACCATTGCCAAGCCGGGATATCACACGTTGGAGGTTTGGGCGGTAGATCCAGGTGTTGTGTTGGAGCGCATCGTGGTCAGTCACGGTTCACTGAGGCCCAGTTATCTGGGCCCCCCGGAGAGCTTTCACTTTCCCGGCTAGCAAGTCCTCGTAATCACCGGAGCGCCTCGGGGCGGGCAAACCGTCAATATCGTTGGGCCAAAGTCTCGGTTCTCGTCCTTCACAGAACGGAAGACCGCCCGATTCTCCCTGTCAATCCCTGCCGCCCCGCCTTCCGCGCGCATCTCGCTGACACCGCGCCGAATAGATTTCTGCGCAACTTTGCCGAAGAGTTCGACCGGTGGCGCACAATGAGATGAGTAGCTCGATCAGAGACGGCATTTCTTCGACCTCTAGTCCCGGCCTAACTCCTTTGGCTGGAGTATCTTGCGCCGCAACCCACCCGGAATCAGTGGGTTGGCGCCAGTGATCGGAGAACAAGTGATTGAAGGAAAATCACTTAGCCCCAAAAAGGGGGATGGGGGGGAGGGGGATATACTAATCAGTTAACAGCCTCCGCTGAAAGTTGATGATGCCCGCTTTTCCTCATGAAATGCTGCGCGAGATCTACGAGCAGCCCGACGCGCTCAAGCGCACCATCGACCTTTACCTCGCAGGCCGCGCGCTGAAGCCCGAGGTCGCCGCTAAGCTTGCCTGCTGGCCCAACAAAGCAGGCGAAATCCTGATCGCCGCCAGCGGCTCCAGCCGCCACAGCGGCCTCTACGGTGAAATCCTGCTGGAAGATCTCTGCGGCCTCGCCGTCGATGTCGAATACGCCAGCGAGTACAGCACGCGCGGCGGCCCGGGCTACATCGACGTGCGCCATCCCAGCGTCCTCGTCCTCTCGCAGTCTGGAGAAACCAGCGACACGCTCGCCGCACTTGCTGAAGCGCACCGCCAGGGACACAAGACGCTTGCCATCACCAATCACGCCGAGTCCACCATGGCCGCCGATGCCGATATCTCCATGCCGCTCGCGGCCGGAGTCGAAAAGGCCATCCCAGCCACCAAGAGCTTCACCTGCCAGTTGGCCGTGCTTTATATGCTTGCTCTCTACGAGGGCTCGCGCCTCGGGCGGATGGACTCTGTCGCCGTCGCCGCGCATATCAACGAACTGCTCGCGCTTCCCGGTGCCCTTGCGTCTCAGCTCGACACCTGGCGCGAGCAAACCGCTGCACTCGCCCGCAATTACTCGACCGCTTCGACTTTTCTCTACCTCGGCCGCGGCATCCACTACGCGATTGCCCGCGAGGGCGCGCTCAAGCTCAAGGAAGCTTCTTACGTCCACGCCGAGGGCTATCCCGTAGGCGAGCTCAAGCACGGCCCCAACGCCCTCGTCAGCGATCGCGTGCCGCTCGTCGTGCTGGCCACGGTCGATCGTGCGCTCGAAGCTTCCGTTCTGCGCTACGAAAAGACCCTGCAACTGCTCGCCGACATGAAGACGCAGGGCGCGCACGTCATCGCCGTCGCCAACGCAGGCGACGCCGAGGTCCCCGCACTCGTCACCGACTGCATCGCCATTCCGCCCGCCTCCGAGTATCTCCTGCCCATCCTCGAAGTCGTCCCGCTCCAACTCTTCGCCTACTTCATGGCGCTCGAGCACGGCATCGACGTCGACCGTCCGCGCAACCTCTCCAAAGCCGTCGTCGAAAAATAGCCTCGCGAAACCGCGCAACCTGAGATCTGAAATCAGTCAGCTAGTAGCTAGAAGCTAGCGGCTAGCAGCTGTTTTTCCCTCAAAATGCGCTTCAATCTCTTCCAGCGTCTTGCCCTTCGTCTCCGGCAGAAAGAACACGGCCACCAGGAAGTACACCACCGTGAACCCCGCAAATACGAAGAACATCGAAGAGTAGCCGTGCTTGCTCACGAACGGAAGAAAAATGGCGGCCAGCGTCGTCGACACCGACTGGTTCAGCACCAGCGCAATGCTCATGCCGTTGGACCGGATGCGCGTTGGCATCAGTTCGCTCAGCGCCAGCCACACTACAACGCCCGGCCCCATGGCATAAAACGCGATAAACAAGTAAAGCCACAGCGCCACCAGCCAGCCATGGTTCGTCTCAGGCACGCTGCCGACCAGCGCCTTTTCTATCTTCAACGGTGCGGTCTGCGCAGCCGTGAGATTGGCAAACGGATTCTTGAACAACGCCTCGATCCGGTTCGCCGGCACGCAGCTCTCCCGCGTAATCACAATCGGCGCCTGCGCAGCGTCGTCTGACCGCACAAAGCTGGTAGCCGCGATGAAATCCCCATAGGAATAAATAATCGCCAGCGACGCACGTTCGCGATCGATCCCACGGCCCGCCTCGCCCTCCGCGGCAAGTAGCTTGCTTGCTTCTGCCGCATCAAAGCGCACTGTCAGCTCCTGGGCCGGACCCACCATTGCCTGCACCGCGCTGCGGCAATCCACGCTCAACTTTTCTGTCGTTCTGAAGAGCAGCCCCACGCCAACCATCGCAACAATGATTCCCGCCGTGCCCATCACCAGCAGGAATCTGCGGCCCTTGCGATCAACCAGAACCATTCCGATCGCTGTCGCCAGAAAATTCATGATCGTGAAGATCACGTATCCCCAATGCGATGCCAGGTCGCTCAACCCGCTCTGCAGCAGGATGCCGGTATTGTATTGAATCACCGAATTGATGCCCGTGGCCGTGTTGCACGCGAGAATGGCGCAAGCCAGCAGAAAGGGAATCAGGTACTTGCGTCGCAGCAGCGAATCACGAATTTGTTGCCCTTTCGATGCCGATGCGTGTGCCGTTGCCTCCATCTCCTCGATTTCCAGCTTCGCTTGCTCCGGGGTGCGCGAGCGCAACAGCGCCGTATAGGCGCGATCTTTCGCCCCGCGCCGGAACAGCCATCGCGGCGACTCCGTCACGAACACGCTGCCCAGCACGAACAGTGCGCCCGGAGGCAGCGATACCCAGAAAATACTGCGCCATGCATAATTCTTGAATCGCAGCAGCGCCGCCGCATCGCCCAGCCTTGCCACCGCGGTCACGCGATAACTGAAATAAATCCCGATGAACGCAGCAGCCACAATTCCCAGCGTGAGCATCCACTGAAAAACCGCCGTGCCCTTGCCGCGGATCGATGCCGCCAGGCATTCGGCGAGATACAGCGGAACCACCACGCCGATCAGGCCGCCGCTCATCCCCTGCAGCAGCCGTCCCGCAAACAAAAAGCCATAGCCTTGCGAGAGCGCGATCACCGGGATGCTCAACACAAACGCGCAGCCGCTCAGGATCATCAGCCTCTTGCGACCCATCCAGTCTGCGAGCAGCCCTGAAAACAGAGTCGAAAACACGCTGCCCAGCAGCACCGCCGCCACCACCACCGAAAGCTGCGCGGTGGTCAGCCCTGAAGTGGCTTCGAGGTAAGGCAGCGCGCCGCCGATAATGCCGACGTCGATTCCGTAAAGCAGGCCGCCAAGGCCGGCAACCAGCAGCAGAAAGGCGTTGTACCGCCGAATCACAGCCGATCCGTCTGGTGACATCGCTTTCGCTGCGCCGCTTGCGGTCATCAACGTGAAATCCTTTCAGTCATCCGCCCGCGGTGGCTCCGCGCTGTTTCACTTCTACGCAAGCAGCAATGATCCTCTTGTCCGATTCCTCAGTCTACAATGGTCGCATCGATCTCCAGCGCTTGATTGCTCAACTTCATCGCTCAAGCGGAAAGAAGGTAGCTTTTGCCGGGCCTCAGAAAACGCCTTGTTCCTTGGTATCTACTTTTTTCTGTTCCTTGTTGCCTGTTTCCTGTTTTTTCTGCGGCACAAGTGCAATCACCCAAGCTGCTGCCTGCACCGAGAGAAGCGCACCTCGACAAACTGGCGGAGCTGCCCGATCACATGGTGGTGATCGTTCCCGGCCACAATGAAGACGACGAATTCGCCGCGCGCGATTTGGAAGACGCCCTGAAGCGAATCGCACCGGACGCCGATGAATCGCGCGCCGCTGCCGCCAGGGCAGCTTATCACGTGATATTGTTGCGCAGCGATTCCGCTGAAGCCAAGGCTATCCTCGAGCGGAACAGCCTCACCTTCGATCCCGCCATGGTGTCGGAAGGTTATGCGCTTGTCGTCGATCCTCACGAAACGTCGATCATTGGTGCGAGCGGTGCCGGCGTTTTTTATGGCGTGCAAACCTTTAAGCAGCTGCTGCCTTTGCCGGGGACGCCGCGCGCGTTGTCTACGGGCACAGTGCGCGACTGGCCTGCCATGCGCTATCGCGGAATTGACGACGATCTTTCGCGCGGCCCGTTTCCCACGCTCGAGTTCCAGAAGCACCAGATCCGCGTCTTCGCGTCGTTCAAAATCAACATCTATTCGCCATACTTCGAGCACACGCTGCTTTATCCCGATCAGCCGCTCGCCGCGCCGCCGGGCAGCTCGCTTACGCCCGAGCAGGCCAAAGAACTCGTCGCCTACGCCCGGCAGTATCACATCACCATCATTCCCGAGCAGGAGTCCTTCGGGCATCTGCATCACATGCTCAAGTGGGAAATCTACCAGGACCTCGCCGAAACGCCGCACGGTTATGTGCTGGCGCCCGGCCAAGCCGGTACATTGCCGCTCATCAAGGATTGGTTCACGCAGATCGCCCAGGAGTTTCCTTCGCCCTTCATCCACATCGGCGCAGACGAAACCTTCGACTTGGGCGCGGGCCTCACCAAGGATGCTGTGCAGCAGCAAGGGTATGGCCCGGTGTACATGGCATTCCTCAAGCAGATTCACGACGAACTCGCTCCGCTTAATCGACGCCTGATCTTCTGGGGTGACATCGGCGACGAAAACCCTGATGCTGTGTCCAACCTGCCGAAGGACATGATTGCCGTGCCCTGGAACTACCACCTCGCATCGGGATTTGACAAACTCATCGAGCCCTTCGCCAAAAATGGCATCGAGACCTGGGTTGCGCCGGGCGACGCCAATTGGAACGAAGTCTATCCCGTGGAAAAAACCGCGCTCTGGAACATTCAGGGATTTATTCGCGACGGCCAGCGCCTCGGATCGACCGGCGCACTCACCACCGTATGGAACGACGACGGTGAAGGTCTCTTCAACATGGACTGGTACGGCGTGCTCTTCGGAGCAGTAGCCGCATGGCAGCCCGGAGAGAGCTCCATCGCCGATTACCAGGACGCATACGGTCAGGTGTTTCACCAAGATCCGAGCGGCAAGATCAACGCTGCGGAAAAAGAGCTGATGGCTGCCGAGGAGGCCATTGCCGATGCCGGCACCCACATGACCAGCGACCAGATCTTCTGGGTCGATCCCTGGAGCGCGCAGGGCCAGGCGATTTCCGCCAGGCTGCTTCCCACCGTGCACGATCTGCGCGTTCACGCAGAACAAGCGATCGTGTTGCTCGACCAGGCGCGACAGCAGAACCCCGCGCTGCGCCAGACCGAAGCGCTTGATGCCATGGACCTCGGAGCTCGCCGCCTCGACCTCATCGGCCTCAAATTCCAACTCGCCCAGGAGATCGGCACAGCATACACCCAGGCGGTGGCCCAGCAGCACGACAAGACGCAGAACTCTGAAACCAACAGGCTGCTGAACGAGATCAGCAGCAACAATGGCAGCTGCGAAGATCTGCGCGATGCCTATTCAGCCTTGAAGAATGAGTACAGCCAGGTTTGGCTCAGCGAGAATCGCCCCTATTGGCTCAGCAACGTCACCGTCCGTTACGACCTGGCGATCGAAATGTGGCAGCGGCGCGGTGACCAGTTTGAAGAGGCAACTCACGCCTGGCATCGCGGGCAGGGTCTGGCCGCCCCTGCATCTCTTGAATTGCCTGCGCCGGCCGAAGCAGCTCACTGAACGCGTGGCAATGCGCGCCTGGCGGTCCCGGCGGCTGTCCCAGAGGAGCCAAACCGGCCTCGATTTTGGGACCCGGTCCGTATCTGAACCAAATGGATACCGGGGGCGAAGAAATTCTGGTAAGCCGGCGTACCGCGGATGCACACTAGATGCATGTTCTCGCAAGCGGGACAAAGCGAACTGCCCGTGGTCCTGCTGATTGACGACGATCTGGTGAGCCGCGAAGTGGCAGCCACGTTGCTCACTATGAGCGGATACACCGTGCACACCGCGGTGAGCGGAGCGGCCTCGCTCAAGCTGCTCGCATCCGCGCGCTGCCGGCCCAACGTCATCCTGATGGACGCGCAGATGCCGGGGCTGAGCGGACCCGAATTGATTGCCAAACTCAGATCGCGCAGCGCCGCTCGCATCTTTATTGTGAGTGGAAGCAAGCCCCCGCAGGAACTGGCCGCAGCGGCCGATGGTTTTCTTGTCAAGCCTTTCTCTCCCGACGCGCTGCACAAGCTTCTCGACGGGCACAAGGCGCAGTCGTCTGATCCCACGCTTCTCGATCCCAACGATCCCGTCGTGAGCACCGAAGTTCTGGCGCAATTTCGCAAGCTCATGCCGGAGCCCGCCATACGGCAAATCTACACTGCGGTTGTGGCTGATCTTTCCAAGCGTATCGAAGCTCTGGCGGGCGCCATCGTCAAGGGCGACGCCGACGAAATCCGCCGCATCGGCCACGCCATTAAAGGGGGCTGCGGAATGGCAGGCGCCATCCAGGCAGCCCATCTGGGCGCCCTCCTTGAGGCCGCGCCCGCCGGCGCAGAGGATAACCAATTGGATAACAGCGCTACCTTGCTCCGCGATTTGCGCACCGCCGCCCAAGGGTTGGAGCGTATGCTGGATTCTGAATTGCCCGCCTGATCCTCATCGCGTTCAAACACGGTGGATCGGGCCTCGCGGAGGCGTGTGGGAAAGATGGAACGACCAATCCGAATCGTGGTGGCGGACGACCATCCCGTGGTCCGCATCGGTGTTCGCAACATGCTTTCTGAAAAAGAGGGCTTCGAAGTGGTGGGCGACGCCACTGATGGTGACGAAGCCATCACCCAAACTCTCGAACTGCAGCCTGATGTGCTGCTTCTTGATGTCGCCATGCCGCGTCTGCCCGGCCTTGAGGCCATGCGTGCCATCATGAGCGGCCCGTCCACGGCCAAAATCCTGCTTCTTACTTCCACCATCACCACGCAGCAGATCATCGAGGCTCTGCACATCGGCGCTCGCGGCATCGTGCTCAAGGATGCGCTCGCCAGCCACCTGCAGGCCTCCATTCGCACCGTTTACGCGGGCGATTACTGGATCGGCGGCAAGCGCGTAGTGAATCTTGTCACCGCTTTGCACGACCTCATGCAACAGGCGGCCGTGCCGCAGCGCAAAACCTACGGCCTCACCCCGCGCGAGCTTGAAGTGGTGGGTTGCATTGTCGAGGGTTGCAGCAACCGCGACATCGCCAAGCAATTCACTCTCAGCGAGGAGACGGTCAAGCGCCATCTCTCGAACATCTTTGACAAAACCGGCGTCTCTACGCGCCTCGAGCTGGCCTTGTTCGCCATCGCGCATCACCTGGTCACGCCGCAGTAGTCTGTCCAGCCGGCTCAAATGTATAAGTGAACGTGCCGGACTGGACCGGGCCTTCGGTGTTGAGCAGAATCCGGTAAATCTGGTTTCCCCAACTTTCGCGCAATCCTGCGTCGCTCAGCGGAATCGTCTCGATCTTTGGTTCGAGTTGCTCGCCCTGCCACGTCAGCCGGCAATCCCTGCCGCTTCCTTCGGCAAGCTTCAACGTGATACCGCGGCTTTCGACCGCAACAGTTCTCGGCGTCATGATCGAAAACGACAAAGGCACAGAACGCTCCAGGTCAAATTCCTCCGCGATCACGACCACGTCCCTCGTGCGATCGAGCCTCACTGTCCGAATCCATTTCTTGATTCCAGCCTCCTTCGGATACGCCGCAGCGATATCGAACGAAACCACGGCTTCCTTGTCGCTGGTCGCGTACTTCCGGTCCGTCGCCTCGTACTCCACTCCGTTGTGTTCCATCACGCCGCCCACAGTCGGCAAATTGTGATACGCCGACTGCATCGTCCAGATCGAATAGCGGTCCTTCGAGAAGGTTTTTGCCGTGTACGCCTCCACGCCTACATCAATCGCCACCGGCTGCCCATCCAGGTAAATAACGAAGTTCCCCACATCGTTGTGGCTGTGGCTGCGCCCATTGTTCGCGGCCAGCACGGCAACGTACATGCCATCGGTTGAGCTGGCCTTCTCGCGAGCCGTCATCAGCCCGAAATCCGGATACCACGCGTCGCGCACCAGGACGTCCTCTTTTCGCGCGCTGCGAATCTCGCTGGCCTCAAGCACCGCGGGAATCGAACGCGACAGGCTCTCCGAGTTCTCGTTCACCGCGCGCTCCAGCCCCGGTCCCTCCGCGTTCAAGCCGGTCTTGGCCGCGTAAAACGCCCCGAAGGCCGCAAGCTCATCGTCGTGAACCGTCTTGCCAAAGCGGTAGAGCACGTCACCCGACGGCGCCGCCTTGCGATGTTCATCGCCGTACGCCACATAATCATCGCCTGCGATGTGCACATTCAAAATGAATCGGCCCATCGCGTCGAGGAACGGATTGGCGAAGATACCCGTCGCATTTCCGGTCGCTGATTCCATCGTCCAAAGCACTTCAAACAGGCTCAGCACGCTGCGGCTGTAGTAGCCCGGCCCTTCTTCTTCCGCCGCGTCGGGCCAGTAGTCATTCAGGTAGGCATCCACGCTGCGCATGATGCGCGTCGTCTCGTCCAGTCGCAGCTTCGCGTCATCTTCCAGGATCAGGTTCGTCACCAGCAGATTCGAATTGATCCACGGATTCCAGTTGTTCAGCCGGTGCTCCTGCTTGTGGTCGCTCAGTCCCATCCAGGTAAAGTCGTTGCGCTCTCGCGCCGGCTTCAGCATCCGTCGCTCGGTCTCAATTTTGATGCGCTGGTTTACGAGCGGCGAAACCTCGTTCAGTTGCGCGGCAAGCATGTACGACGTCCACGCAAGCATCTGCGCCGTCTCCGCCGAAAACAATTCGATGATCGGCTCGGTCACATCCGGCAGTCCCACGTCCGCCTTCTGTGCGCCAAGGTGCGCCGGCGCGCCCCAAAACGTTTCCTCGCAAACCAGCCAAATACCGTTCACAATGTCGTCAACGAATCGTCCTTTTCCTTCCAGGCACTCCGCCAGAACCAGGTGCTGCAGCATCGCCCGCCGCCCAAAGCTGTCGCTCTCAAAATGGCTGCGATTCCCGTTGCGCTTGAATTCAAGAAACTTCGTTGCCAGCAGCGCCTTCCATCCAGCCTTCTGGTCCGCCTCCGCGCGCTCCACAACCGCGGTGCGGATGTCACTCGGAACCCCCTCCCACGCTTCGCGCTCGCTCCATTTGGGATACGGATGCCACGCGCCCGGCGCAACTAGCTTGCTCGCAAGAAACGATTCCGTATAGGTGGCGCTCAGCAGATCGTGCGGAGCAACCAGCGGCGAATCGGGCAGCGCGCCCGCTGCCGCTTCCAGCGCGAGCCCGTTCATCGCACGCAAAAGCTTCCGCTGTCCGGCCAATGCAACACTACCCGCAACAAAATCACGCCGATTCATCGTTCCTCCAAATTCCGCGAGCCAGTATACAAGCCCGTGCGCCGCTCGCGCAGATGCAGGCGCTCGCAACTTCGCCCCAAAGCGTCTCGATCGAGCATTGGAGTACCACGATCGACTTCGCCACTACCAAGGAAGCAACAATCGCTTCTCGGGGGCCCCGGTCTCCGCGCTATCCTGTTGCTGCAAACCAGGAGTCCGCATGGGAGAGCTCAGCAGAATCGGCATTGCCCTCGATTCCGACCTGTTAGAACGGTTCGATCACTCCATTGAGAAGAGCGGATACACCAACCGCTCCGAAGCCTTTCGCGACCTGATCCGCGACCGGCTGGTGCGAGAGGCCACTGCCTCACCCGCTGCAACCGTCGTCGGCACCGTTACCCTCATCTTCAACCACCACGCGCACGGCATCACCGAGAGGCTCACTGAAGCGCAGCATGCGCATCACGACCTCGTCGTTTCCACGAGCCACGCGCACCTCGACCACGATTCCTGTCTTGAAGTGCTGATCGTTCACGGCAAGGCGGGCCGCGTGCAGCACTTCGCCGACATCCTCATCGGCCTCAAAGGCGTGCAGCATGGCCGCCTGGTCATGACCGTGCCCACCCATGCGCTCGACGCCGCCGACGAACATACCCATGAGCACGAACATTCGCACGACCACCCGCACAAGCACAGCAGTTAGTGCCGTATCTCCACAGTGCGCCACATCAAAGACTTGTCATCCTGAGCGAGGTCGCCGCAGCGACCGAATCGAAGGATCTGCGGATGCTTTCTTGATGCGAACTGGGCACGCCGCTTCCAGAATGCGCTAACCCGTTGCATTTCTTCTGCAAAGAGTAATAGTGCAACCGCATGCCGGGGAACAGAATCCAATTAAGAGATACCATCAGTGTCCCCGGAAACAGGAACGCCCTTCAACTGCGCGTACAGGAGAGGACCTACCCAAACTGATTCTTTCCGTCAATACGCGGATTGACGCCGATTAACCCGAAGCTGCGCGCAGACACCCGCGCCATACCACACGGTGAGAAGCAGATAATCCTGCGCTGGGCAGTGAAAATCGCGCTCCAGCCAATACACCACCGTAATCCTTACGCAATGCATGAGACAATGCACCCACAGAACCCAGGCAAAAGGGGGGCTCTCGATGAACAACAACACAAAGACTAACAACAACACATCAAAGAAAGAGTTTTTACTTCTCAGCGATTTCGACCAGACGCTCAGCTTCAACGATTCCGGCCTGGTCCTCGCGGAGATGCGGGGAATCTCGAATTTTCACGAATACGTGCGCAAGCTGGCAGACACGCACCTGGTGCAACAGGGCGGAGAACTTGCATACCTGCTGATGCACGAGCCTGCGTTCAAGGGCGTGCGCAAGCGGCATCTGCGCGAAGCTGGCAAGAAGGTGCGGCTCAAGAAGCACATCCAGCTTCTCTCGAGGTTGCTCGAGAACATTGGCGGCTGCCGCTTCTCGTTTTATGTGGTCTCCGCCGCGCCGCAGGAGATCGTGGAGTCGGCGCTTGAAGGCATCGTTCCGGCAGATCATATCTTCGCCAGCCAGCTCGCATTCGATAAAGAGGAGCGCGTAGTGGGCGTTTCCTGCCTGCGCGCCGGGTACGGAAAGGTCGCCATTCTCGATCATCTCCGTGAGCAGGCGCCGGTCGGGCATAATCACTTGGTCTACGTGGGCGACGGCAGCTCTGACGTGCACGTGATGCTGCACGTGAACCGACTCGATGGGCTGACCATCGCGGTCTCAGAGAATCGCTACCTGGCGCAGATCGCCAAGCGCTCCGTACTCAGCGAGGATGCGCTCAGCATCCTGGTGCCGATTACCGAGGAGATCCTGGGCTGGAGTGTGCAGCAGATCCGCGCGTTCTTTGAGCAGCACGGCTTCATTCTGCGTGAATGGGAGAAGGTGCAGACCGACACCCTGAGCATCGTGAGCGCGGCGAAGGAGGTGGAAGTAAGTTCCGTGCTGCCGGCGTAACACACCGCATTTCGGTAGCTGCCGCGTCTATCGCTCCGGCCTCAAGCCAAAGTGATAGGTCACACTCACGCTCGCGTACGAAGGAATCCGCACGCCCACCACCTCGCCTACAGGATTCGCCGGAACCAGTCCATCGCTGCCCAGCCCGACCTGTCCCGGGCCCATAAACTCCGCCAGTCGCAAAATTCTCCACCATCTGTCCCGTCCAGCCGCTCGCAACCATCGCATTCACGCCGAGGTTAACCCTGCCGTCGAGGAACGGCCTCGCCACAGCAAAGCGCAGCTCCTTGTTGGGCACGCCCAGGCAATAGTAGTTCAGCGCATTCGGATCGCCGCCCAGATAGCTGGCCTCATTGCAACCATTGCCAACCATTCTTTTGCCCACGTACTCAAATTCGCTCTTGGCCTGCAGGTGAAAAAGCAGCTTTTCATACCTCCCGATCAGATCCCCAATCAGCCGCGGCGCCTCCGGCACGATAGAGTACGACGTGCTCGCGAGCCGCGCGTCAGCCTGCTCAAACGTCGCCTCCAGCGAGCCATGCTCCAAGCCCTGCCGCACCGTCGCCGCCAGAAAACGAATCCGCCCCGGGCCGAGATCAAATTGCAATCCCTGGTCGGGATCGATCTTGCCGTATTCCGCGCTTTGCGTCTCGTGGTCCAGCGTCAACTTCACATCGGTCTTGTGGATGATCTTGCTCGCCACCAGTTGATACCACCGCGCCGTCTTCACTGGATCGACCGCCGTGCGGCCGGCGAGCGCCGTACCATCTCGCGGATCCTCGGTGAAGAACGACTTGCCGAAATCTGCCGCGCCGGCACGCGCAATGAGCCCGCAAAACAGCGCGGCCGCAACGAGCGTCGGTATGGGCGGCATTGGCAGGCTCATAGCAGAACCCTAGCCGCCGGCTTCCGCGATTGGCTGCGAGCGATATCACACGAAACATAGATTCGTGCTACGCATCAGCGCACGATTCGCACTCTCAAGAACCTCATGCAACTCACTTATAAGTGTTTTGTCCTGAAAACGATGGGCTCTGTCGATAGGTTTTTATTCATCAACCGCCGCGCCTCGCTGGCCGCCAGGGGCTTGAGCCAGTGCGGGCAGCGTGCCACGCGGAAAGTCCGTCGACCGGCGCACCACCAACCGCGTGGGGATCGGCCACTCCTTTTTCGCAGCTTTGGAATGACCGGGCTCGATCCCGGCGCGCAATGCCTCAACCGCTGCCATGGCAAGTGCCTTGCACGACATCTGCACCGTGGTCAGCGGCGGCAGCATGAACTGCGCCAGATGAATGTCGTCGAATCCCACCACCGACACGTCCTTGGGAACCCTGTATTTGGTTTCATCCAGCGCATGCAGAACGCCGATCGCGGTCATATCGTTCGAGCAGATCACCGCCGTCGGCGGTCCCGATTCCGCAAGCAGTTGTTCCATTGCAGCCTTGCCGCCTTCCATCGTGTGGTTGCCTTCCACAATCGATGCATCGGGCACGGTCAATCCCAGCTCGCCCATGGATTTGCGGAAGGCATCGCGGCGCGTCACCGCGGTGCGCATGCGCAAGGGGCCGCTGATGAACGCAATCCGGCGATGACCGAGCGCGGCCAGGTGCTGTACCGCCTCGCGAATGCCTTCTCCGTAATTCACCTTGAGCACGCGGATATTCGGCAGGTCGGGTCCCGCATCCACAAACACCAGCGGAAACTCCTGTTCCACGAGCTTCTGCACCAGTTGTTCTTCAATGCCGAAGGTCATCACGGCCACGCCGTCAACGCTGCGTTGCATCATGCGCCGGATCAACGACTCGGTTCGCGCCGCATCGTAGTTGGTCGGCCCGATCATCACCTCATAGCCCTGCGCCACCGCCAGGTTCTCAAACTCCTGCACCAGCTCAGGGAAAAACGGATTCGTGATTTCGGAGACAATTAGTCCCAGAATGCGGCTTCGGCCTGACACCAGCGCCCGCGCTTGGGTGTTTGGCACGTAGCCCACTTCGTCAATGGCCTTCCACACTCGCTTGGCCAGCTCTTCGTCAACCGTTGGAATGCGGTTGACCACGCGCGAAACGGTCGCGATGGAGACACGCGCGCGCTTGGCCACGTCGTGAATGTTTACCGCGGCGTGGTGGCGATTGCTCGTACCCTTGTTCGTCCGGCCCATGAGCAAGAAGATTGTACCCTTTTCCAGGCGTTACCGGGCGCACCCAGCCACAAAGCAGTGCACAAAATCATTGAAATTTCGGCACTTTCGGAGTCATTCCGCATGCCCGCGGGCAAAATCGCCCAACCTTACTCACGGGATGTTAGAAAGCGTTTCCCTCATCAGCGCTCCGGCCCCCTCGTTCCCACGCTCCCTTGCTCCCTGTTTTTACGGATGCTTTTGCGCTCCTCCCGCGACCTCGAGCCCATGACGCAGCAGCGGCAGAATGGCCTCCAGACTCTCCTCGGCGCCGCGTTTGCTTCCGGGCAGGTTCACGATGAGCGTGCCGGCACGCATTCCTGCCACACCGCGCGAAAGCCAAGCGTACTCGTTGCGCTCTGCCCCTTTGGCTCGCATTGCTTCCGCCAGTCCCGGTGCTTCGCGATCGATCACCCGCCGCGTTGCCTCAGGTGTATGATCGCGCGGGCCCATGCCCGTGCCGCCCACCGTGAGCAGCAGTGCAGCGCCCTGCCCACTCAAGTCTTCAAGCGCTGCGACAATCGCGTCCTCATCGTCAGCAAGTAGCGCTGCCCGAATCTCCGCCTGCTGCCACCCGCTCTTCACCAGCGCCGCCACAGCAGGCCCGGCCGTGTCGGTCATCAGCCCTTGCGAGCAACGGTCCGAAATCGTGATCACAGCGATCAGCATTCTGATCCGGCCCTCTCACTCCGCTGGCAGCACTTTGATGGTGTGCAGCCACGTTTCCACCAGCTTCGGCCAGCCCATGATCGGCAGATCCCTGGGCCGGAGTCCATAGCCGTGCCCGCCTTGCGCGAAGACGTGCAACTCGGCAGGCACCTTCGCCTTCTTCAATTCCATAAAATAGGTCACTGCATTTTCCACGTGCACGGGATCGTCCTCAGCCTGCAGCAGAAACGTCGGCGGCGTATCGGCCGTGGGATGAATTTCGGGGTTCGGCGCGAAGTTCTGTTCCACCAGCGCCAGGTAGCCGGGATAGAGCACCACCGCGAAATCCGGCCTGCAGCTCAATTCATCCGCAGCATCAACTCGGTCGTATACGCGCTTGTCATAAATGGCGCTGACCGCCGCCGACAGAAATCCACCCGCTGAAAATCCGAGCACGCCCACTCTGTGCGGATCGATGCCCCACTCGGCCGCATGCTGCCGCACCAGGCCCATCGCGCGTTGCGCGTCCTGCAACGCCGCCGCCGATTTCGGATAAGGCCCGCTATCGGGCACGCGATACTTCAGCAGCACGCATGTCACGCCGATCTGGTTCAGCCAGTCGCAAACCTCCGTGCCTTCCAGGTCCATGGAGAGGATCTGGTACCCGCCGCCCGGAAACACCACAACCGCTGCGCCCGTGTTTTTCACCGTGGGCTTGTAAAGCATGATCGTCGGCGTGGAGACATTCGTCAGCCGGATATACGGCCGGCCCGCCATCTGCTTGGTTCCTGCCGCGTTCACGTTGTACTCAGGTGGCATGTTGGCCTTCTCGCCGGGCGGCGTTCCCGGCCAGATCGACATCGTCAGGTGGTCAGCGGACGGCGGCCACGCGGGAGCCTGCCCGAGCCCGAAATTCGAGAACACCATGGTCATAGCAGCAATTAGAATCCCTGTTTTCATGTTCGCGATCCCCCGGGCGCAACCGCGTCCAGCGATCATCTCAATCGCCCCCGCAGCCTTGCAACTCGCAGTTCGTCAAGCAAACAGCCGCATTCAGTAACGCGTGTGCCCCTCTCTTTGCACTTCTCCAACAACTCGGTAAGCCGCGAAACAACATCCGGCCGCGGTGCCCGCTGTTCGCAGATGTCGATCCACCCTGGTCATGGCTTGCGGGTCAACCGTACAGTGATTCACATCACATTTTCAAGTGCTCTCTGGCACATCCCCGCTTTGTTTTCGGTGCCACGCTTCGGGTATGAGGTGTTCGCCATGCGGGAATCTGATCCCCACCGCTGGACGCATCCGTCCACGATTCTTGTCGCTACCGACTTGAGCGATCTGGACCATCTCATACCGTTTGCCCTGAAACAAGCCGGCGAAACCGGGGCGCGGCTGATCCTCTTGCATGTGCTTACATCCGCAGCATCCCTCACTGCTGATGCCGCGGGAATGCCGTACTACGACACCGTGGGTGCATTGGGGATCGCAGAACAGTCGTTGCGGCCCTGGTGCGAACTCGCCGCCCGCCACGGCCTTCGCTGCGACCCGCTGGTGCGCGAGGGCCACGTCACCCAACAGATTGCAGCCGCTGTCCGCCAGTTTCAGGCCGACCGTGTGCTGCTCGGGACACGGAGCCGGGGCAAGATTGGCAGGTTGCTCATCGGCTCTGTGGCAGAACAAGTGCTGCGCTCGGTCTACCTCCCGGTCATTACCGTGGGACCCGAGGCTCATCTCCCGGTGGATAGGTCCGACGAAAGTGTCGTCCTTCATGCCACCACATTAAGAGAGACCTCCCGCCCGAGCGCGGCGCTTGCCTGCCAGATTGCTTCCACGCAAAATGCCAAGCTGATCCTGCTGCACGTTCTTCCGCCGATCCACGAGATGCAGCGCAAAGGCCTGCCCACTGGCATGGAATCCGCAGCCATGCTTGAGTTGCGTATCCTCGCGGAGGTGACGGGAGCCAGATGCTGCTCCGCGGTTGAGCCGATTGTTTTGCACGGAAATCCGTCGATCGAGATTCTGGCCCTTGCTGCCGAACGCCACGCCGGCCTGATCGTGCTCGGCGCCACGCACCGCTCGGCCTTTGAGAACCTCACACGCGACCGCACGGTCTACCGCGTGCTCGCCCACGCGCGCTGCCCCGTGCTCACGCTACGCGAGCCGCAGCACGTTTCAGAGCCAGCCCACGTGGAGTCCGCCGCTGTCCACCACTAATCCGCCACGTGAATTCCGTCGCGTCGTGGAGTCACTCAATTTGAATTGGGGTGAAAAGTACGGGCTTAAGCTCGCACATCACCCCCCCAAAAACGCCCCCTGAGGCAATCTCTCGCCCAAACTGCGTTACTTTTTCGAGACAATGCGAGCTCGTCTCGCAGTTCTGTGCCGGCCGGTGCGCGTGAACGCTCTCAACCGGCTCATGCATTTTTCGTGCAAGTGGTGGAGCTGCTGCAGGAGAGCCAGTCCGTCCGAATTCCTGCCTTTCGATTGCGACGCAAGAATCTCTGCGGCCAGTATATGAAGCTCTTGATGAAGCATCTCAATGGCGCGAACGTTTGAGAATGTGCCGCGTGCAGTCTGTTTCTCGGCATTCAGCCAGGACGTCACGCGGCAATGGCTCGCCTCGAGCGGCGGCGGAGCGGCGCGCTTGCCCAGCAGGTAGGCCTCAAAGGCTGAGAGCCAGGCGCGGTGTTCAACGCAGGCATAGAGTACAGGCCGGTTTTCCGAGTGCACCGGGGGTACGTTGGACCACCGCGGATCGGGCCGCCAGGTGGCCGCCCAGGCCCGCAACTGGTTCGCCGGCATCGGCCGTGCGATGCCGTAGCCCTGCGCCTGCTCACATCCCATCTGCAGCAACATCAAGCCGTGATCCACGGTCTCCACGCCCTCCGCGATCACTTGCCGCCGAAACGCAGCAGCAAGACCCATGATTCCTTCCAGGATGCTCAAATTCTCCGGATCATCGATCATGTCGCGCACAAAGCTCTGATCGATCTTCAAGACGTTGGCCGGCAGCCGCTTCAAATAGGTCAGGGAGGAGTAGCCGATCCCGAAATCGTCGAGCGCAATCGACACGCCGATTTCACGGCATGCGGCCAGCGTCTGGGAGGTTTGCACCACATCCTCCAGTGCGCTCGTTTCCAGTACTTCCAATTCCAGGCTCGATGGTTTGATCGTCGGATGCGCCTCAAGCTGCTTATGCAGGCGGTCCACAAAGTCCGGCTGCTGCAGCTCCAGTGCGCTCAGATTCACGCTGACGGGCAGAGTGAAGCCCTCGGCCTGCCACTGTTCCATCTGTTCCAGAACGCTTTCCACCACCCACTGTCCGATCTCGATCGTCAGCGGATGTTCTTCGATGACCGGAAGGAACATGCCGGGAGGCAGAAGGCCGCGTTCCGGATGTTGCCAGCGCAGCAGAGCTTCAGCGCCGATGATCGTCCCGCTGCGCATATTTACCTTCGGCTGGTAATGCAGGACAAACTGCCGATTGGCCAATGCCTGGCGGATGTGCTCAACGTTCTCATGCCGGCTGCGCGTGTTCAGGTCTTCGCTCGGATCAAAATTGTGGCTTCGGTTTTTGCCGGAGAGTTTGGCTTGATACATGGCCTGCCCGGCCTGCCGCAACAGCACGTCCGCATCAACCTCCTCAGGCTGCGGATAATAGGTCACGCCGCAGCTTGCCGAGACGCGCAGATCAATGTCCCCGATCTGCACTTCCTCGGCAGCGGCCGCCAGCATGCGCTGAAGCGCCGGAGCCACATTTTCCGGGCTTGCCGCATCCAGCAGCACTGCTGCAAACTCGTCCCCGCCCAGCCGGCCCAGGGTATCGCCTTCCCGCATCACGCGCCGCATCCTGAACGCGATGGCCGTCAGTAGCGCGTCGCCAATGGAGTGCCCGTGCCCATCGTTGATCGCTTTGAAGCCGTCCAGGTCAAAATAGGCCACGGCAAGCATTTGCTTGTTGCGCAGCATTTGTGCCATCGCCTGGCGCAAGCGGTTGGTAAACAGCACGCGGTTGGGCAGGCCCGTCAGCGCATCGTAGTGCGCCAGATGTTCAAGTTGCTGTTCGTGACGCTTGATCTCAGTGATGTCGCTGAAGAGCGCCATGTATTGCGTCGGCTGGCCGTTTACGTCGCGAATCGCATTGATGGTCAGCGTCTCCGCAAAGATGTCGCCGTTCTTCGAGCGGTTCCAGACCTCGCCCGACCAATGACCATCTCGTTGAATCGAGCTCCACATTTTCTGGTAGAACTCTTTGCTCTGCAGGCCGGATTTAAGTAGTCGCGGGTTCTTCCCCAGCACTTCTTCGCGCGTGTAGCCGGTGATGCGCTTGAACGCTTCGTTCACATCGAGAATGGTGCCCTTGAGATCGGTGATGAGGATGCCTTCGCGCGCTCCGGTAAATACGCTGGCCGCCAAGCGAAGCCGTTCTTCGGCCTGCTTTTTCGCAGTGACGTCTTCGGCGAAGATCACAATGCCGCCAATTGACCCGTCACCCTTCCGCCATGGCCTCACTTCGCGCCGGACCCATTGCACGGTTCCGTCTGCCCTAACAAACTCTCTCTCTTCGGTGGGGATTTCCTCACCGGCGATGCAGCGCCGATGCTCCTCACGCCATGACTCCGGAACCTCCGGAAGAATCTCGTACTGCGAACGTCCGATCACGTCCCTGTCAAGAAGTGAATGCATCTCGAGCCATCGCCGGCTCACCGCCAGGTAGTGCATCTCGCGGTCAAACATCGCCAATGCCGCGGGTGCGTGATCGGTGAAAAGCTGCAGCAAGTCTTTGTTCTCGCGCAGCGCTGCTTCGGCTTGCTTCCGTTCCGTAATGTCCTGTACCGTGCCTCGCAAGGCTAGCGGTTTTCCCTGCGCATCGCGCTCCAGCCTGCCCCGCGTATGCACCCACCGCACCGTTCCATCCGTGTGGCGGATGATGCGATATTCGCTGTCGAAGGCATCGCGCCCGCCGGTAAAGTACTCCTGAAATCGCTCTGCCATTGCCGGGCGGTCGTCGGGGTGAATTAACGGCCAGATTTGTTCAAATCCGCGATCGTAGTCCTCCCCGATGCCCAGCAGTGCCGCAAGCTCAGGCGAGACAATCCACCGTTGGTTTGGGATGTCGAGCACATAGCTGCTTAATTCGGCAATCTCGTGTGCATCGCGCAGCCGCTCTTCGCTCTCACGCAGCCTTTTTTGCGTCTCGATGTAGTTGGTGATTTCCGGAGCCACGCCAAAGATGCCGATGAATTCATCGTCGGGGCCACCGATCGGGTATTTACGATTGTCGATCCAGCTCGTCGTCCCGTCCTGATTCCTTACCTGCTGAATCAGGTTGACCCGCATGCCCTCGGCGAAGGCTTTCTCCTCAAGCTCGTAATATGCGTCGGCGGCTTCTTCGGGGTGATTGTCGTAATCGGTGGTGCCCACCAGGTCAACCCGATCTTGCGCCGAGTCGGTAAGGCTCGGCAGGGTCCTGCTCGCTGCCAGGATCACATGGTTGCGATTCTTGATATAGATGTAATCTGCAGTCTGCTCGATCAAAGTCTTGAAGCTGTTGACCAGACTGGCGTCTCCGGGCTCCTTCACGGTCCGCGCATCCGCAAGGTGAACTTCCAACTCCACTTCGCCGCCGCGTGTTCCAGTTCGCGTGTAACTTCCCTTCACGCAGCGAATCTTCCCATCCGCATGACGAAGCCGAATGGTGAAGCCGCCGGACGGCTGAGAGGCTTCGGAAGCAAACAGCGAATCAAAGAAAGGGATGTCGTCTTTGTGAACGCGGTCCCGGAGATGGACCTTCGACGTGAGAAACTGACGCTGATCGTAGCCGAGTAAAGTTTCGACACTGCCGTCAACCGACGCGAGACGCGGCGGATTTCTTAGCACGTAGCGGAAAGCAGCATCCAACATTTTGGGCCCGATCATGCTGCACCGGCAGATGCTCGTGTGCCGCAGGTTAACATACCGAATTTACCGGGGGCAAAGAACAATCGTAAGCGATTGAAACAAAACATTGCATCGCTCGCGAGGCAAACCGGGCTACAACTTTCCGGTAATGGGACGGTCCCAGGGGATCGCGGCATTTTCGAATGAATCGCTGGCTTACGTCTGCTCGCGTGAACGAGCCGCAGAAAAGCCCCAAGCGAACTCTCCTCCTGGCCCGCGTTTTGTCGTGCGCCTTTCAAGAAACCCTCACCGAATCTTCACGATGTACCAAATCATGCACTCGTTATCCACGAGTTTTTTCTTGCGATCGCGATTCCGCCCTGCTTATTCACGCTCACTCTTGGCATAATCGCAATTGAAACGTCTCTCCGGTTCGTGCCGGCAGATCCTAGGAACTGGAGAGAGTTTGGAGAGCGGTTTCTGCGTACCTGTTCCAGAAGCTGCGGCGCGATCGGGCGGCTCAAATCGGGTTCAGCGAAGCACGATCCAACCCGAAAGGTGCCTCCGGATCACCCGCACCGGGACCCCGGCCGACGGAAGTTGTCGCTGGGGTGGAGCATCACCTGTAGGAGCACACCAGAGTGACCAGCTATCGCCGTCAGGATGTTCTGCGCATCCTTCAACTCAGTTCCCGTCAGTTGCAAGCCTGGGAACGAGCCGGATTGATTCCCCAGCACGAACTTTATAGCTTCCAGGACCTTGGGCAGCTCCGCGTCCTGCGTTCGCTGCGCGAGGACGACGTTCCCGCCGCGTCCATCCGCGACTCCATTCTCGCCATGAAGGCCGTCGCCGGCATGTCGAACCCGTTGCTTGAGGCTCGCGTGGTTCGTACCGGCACGCGCCTGGCCTTCCGGCATCGCGGCGCCATGGTCGACCCCATCCGTCGCCAGCTCCTCTTTGACTTCGAACGCGGCAACCAGCCCGAATCCGCTTCAGCCCCGCGCCCGTCACCGCTGCGCGTCCCCGGCGTCCCCGGCGCGCGCGATCTTCAGGAGCGCTTCCATGCCGCCGTGCAGGCCGAGGAAGCCGGCGAAAAACATCGCGCCATAGCCCTCTACGAGGAGATCCTCGGCATCGACCCCGACTATGCCGCGGCCTGCATCAACCTCGGCACCGTCTTCTTCCACATGCGACAGTTCGGCCGCGCTGAAGAACTCTACCGGCGCGCCACGGTGGCCGATCCTGATTACGTGCTGGCCTACTTCGATCTGGGCAACGTGCTCGATGAGCTGGAACGGCTCGATGAGTCCATCACCGCCTACATCACGGCGGTTACGCTCTCGCCTCGCTATGCCGACGCACATTACAATCTCGCCCTCGCCTACGAGCGTACAGGCCAGAACCGCCACGCCCTTCGCCACTGGCGCGCATACATCAAGCTCGACAACCGCGGACCCTGGGCCGACCACGCTCATGGCCAGATTCGCAAGCTTCTCATCCGCGAAAAGCTCTCCATCGTCTCCCGCGCCGACTGCTACATCCCCCCGCGCAAAGGCGCCGCCGAACTGGCGCTGGTTTAGCAGCCGGCGACATCGTAAATTCTGGAGCAACCCAGCCGGATCCGTTTCCCAATCGCGATCGCGGGTGCCCCATCCTCGCGACGTTTTTGTTTTTGTCGCTAGGGTGGGGTACGACGCATCTCAATCGCCAACCACATGCATAGCCGCTTTCGCCACCTCGCTGATATGCTCCGGCCGCGTCCGGCAGCACCCGCCCACTATCTGGGCGCCGGCTGCGAACCACTCCAAGGCCTTCGCGCCAAAGTCGCCCGGATCGCTCACCCCCATCCAGCGGCGCGCCGCAGCATCCCAGCCCTCTCCTGAGTTGGGATAGACAATGACCCCCTTGCCCGAACCCTTGCGCAACTCCGCGATCAGCGAAGGGACCCACATGGGCGGAACGCAATTCACCCCGACCGCGATGGTCTGCGGAAACGTGGCAACCAGCTCTGCGCAATCTGCCACCAGCTCACCGTGCGAGACATGTTTCTCGTCGCGGCACGAGAAGCTGAACCATGCCTGCAGCTCCGGGTAAGGGGCCAGTGCATCGCCCACCGCGCGCACTTCTTCGAGGGAAGGGAAAGTTTCGAAGGCAAGTAGATCTGGCCGTTGCATCCCAGTCGCGCGGGCGAACACCTCGATCCGCTCGCGATGAAAGCGAACCAGATCGTCAAACGAGCAGTCGTAGTTGCCGTGGTACTCCCCACCGTTGTGGAGCGCGGCGCCGTACGGCCCCAGCGAACCCGCGATCAGAACCCGCCGGTCGGGATACTCAGCCGCAGCCCTCCCCGCCAGCTCGACAGACCGCAGCAGCGCCGCATCGGCACGCCCCGGCGGCAGCCCCACATCGGCATATCCCATGCGTGACACCTGGTAGCTGCACGTGGCAATGCATTCCGCGCCTGCTTCGATGTAGGCACGATGCACCGCGAGCAGAATCTCCGGCTCATCCTCCAGCACGTGCGCCGACCACAGCGGACCATCAATCCGCGCGCCGCGATACTCAAGCTCCGACGCCAACCCGCCGTCGATGACATGGACGCCACGCAGAATAGCGTTTCGGCCCTCACCATTCTCTGTCATGATGCGATGGTAACGCCCGGCAAAAGGAATTCGAACCGCCTCGCCTGGGCGGCGATCCTTATTAGTTGGCGGCGTCTTTCTGGCGGGTGGCCTTGACGGCCGACAGAATCCCGATGCCGATCATCACGATCGCGCCGACAAGAATCCAGTGCGAGGGCATGCGCACCAGGTGCGCGGCGTACACCAGCCCCGCGATTACGATTGCGTAGCCAGCGGCATAAAGTCCAAACGACATGTGATCTCCTTGGCCTGGTACTGTGCGGTCACCCGGAATTTCGACACTATTCCAGCCTCGCACCGCGAGCGGACCTGGTCTGAGCAATTCAGACCACCTGTTGCGTTTCTGTTGCAAGCGCGGAACCGCAAGAACGCCGTCCATAAAAACGGATCACCGCTCTTCGATGTTGGAGTGGGATGGGAGACTTGGATTACCGCGAAGTAGCTAGAGGCTAGGAGCTAGCAGCTGTCTTTAGACTTTCTGCGTCCGTTCCACCCTGCGCACACCTTCCACGCGCCGCAGGCCCAGAACCATGCGATTCAGGTGCCGCATATCTTCTGCTTCCACCACAAATTCGATAATCGCTTCACCGCCTTCATCCCGACGCAACTCCACGCCGCGGATATCGGTGTTCTGGTCGGAGATCACCGCGGTCAACTCCTTAAGCATCCCGGTCCTGTCCTCGCAGATCACGATGATTTTCACCGGGTATCGCGGCGCCTGGCCCTCGGCTCCATCCGCCACGCGCGACCACTCCACATTGATGCGCCGGTCGCTCTCGTAAAGCAGATTCTGCACGTTGGGACAACTGCGCGCATGCACGGCCACGCCTTTTCCCCGCGTCACGTAGCCCACGATCTCCTCGCCCCGAATCGGGTTGCAGCATCGCGCGCGATACACCAGCAGATCGTTCTGCCCTTCCACCTGCAATGACTCCGATCCCCTGATGTGCAGCTTGCGCACCGCATCGGTCATGCCGCCTTCGCCCGGCTTGGTCTCTGCGGGCGTTTCGGGTTGTGACGCAATTCCCGGCGCCAGTTTGTTCAGTACCTGGTGCGCGGTGTGCTTGCCCTGCCCCAGCGTCGCCAGTAGGTCGGCGGCGGTGGCCACGCCGAACTCATTCGCAATGCGCCCCAGGTCCCGGTCGTCGATCTGCGACATCGGCACTTTGAACTTCCGCGCCTCGCGCTCCAGCAGCTTTCTGCCGATCTCTACCGCGCGCAGGCGCTGATCCTCGTTCAGCCAGTGCTTGATCTTGTTCCGCGCCCTTGGGCTCTTCACAAACGTCAGCCAGTCGCGGCTCGGTTTGTGATCCTTCTGCGTAACGATCTCAACAATGTCGCCCGTGCGCAGCTTGGTTCGCAGCGGCGCCATGCGGCTATTGATCTTGGCGCCCACGCACGTGTGGCCCACTTCTGTGTGAATGGTGTAGGCAAAGTCCACGGGCGTCGCCCCGGCGGGAACCACCACCACCTTCCCCTTCGGCGTGAACGTGTAAACCTCGTCGGGATACAGGTCCATCTTCAGGCTCGAGAGGAATTCGTTCGGGTCCGTCATCTCCTTCTGCCATTCCACGAGCTGCCGGATCCAGTTCAACCGCTCCTCGTCGCGGGCGCTCAATGTGCCGTCGCTCGCCTTGTACTTCCAGTGCGCGGCAATCCCTTCCTCGGCGATGCGGTGCATCTCCTCCGTGCGGATCTGCACTTCGAACTGGTGGCCGCTCGCGCTCATCACCGTGGTGTGCAGCGACTGGTAGCGGTTGGCGCGCGGAATGGCGATGAAGTCCTTGATGCGCCCCGGCACCGGCCGCCACAGCGTGTGGATCAGCCCGAAGGCCGCGTAGCACGAGGCGATGTCCTGCGTAATCACGCGCACCGCAAGCAGGTCGTATACCTGGTCAAACGAGATATTCTGCCGTTCGATCTTCTGGTAAATGGAGTAGAGCCGCTTGATGCGCCACTCCACCCGCGCCTGGATGCCGTTCTCCCGCAGCTGCTCCACCAGCGTGTCTTCCACGCTGCGCAAGAACTGCTCGCCTTCCATGCGGCGCGCTTCCACCGCCGCAGCCACGCGCTCAAAGCTCACCGGATCGGTGTACCGGAACGCCAGGTCTTCCAGCTCGCCGCGTACCTTGCCCATCCCCAGCCGGTGAGCGAGCGGCGCATAAATGTCCAGCGTCTCGCGTGCGATCGCCTCCTGCCTGTCCGGCTTCAGATGCTGCAGTGTGCGCATGTTGTTCAACCGGTCGGCCAGCTTGATCAGCACTACGCGCACATCCGACACCATGGCCAGCAGCATCTTGCGCACGTTCTCCGCCTGCCGGTCCTCGCGGTTGGCGAATTGAATTTTATCGATCTTGGTTACGCCTTCAACGATGTGCGCCACCTGGTCGCCAAATCGCTCGCCGATCTCCTGGCTGGTCGCCTGCGTATCTTCCACCGCGTCGTGCAGCAGTGCCGCAGCGATGGCCGTAGCATCCAGCTTCATCTCCACCAGCACCTCCGCCACTTCCAGCGGGTGGACAATGTAGGGGTCGCCGCTCAGGCGGGTCTGTCCTTCGTGGTGGGATACGCAGAACTCCCACGCCTTTCGAATCAATGAGATATCTTCATTGGGACGGTTAGCCTGCACGCGGCGAAGCAGGGCGTCAAAGCGCTCGTTGATCGCGTGCTCCGTGGGCCGTTCCTGAGCCTTGGGAGCCAGGATCTGAGTCCCGTCTCGAGACGCCACAGGGGCGCCGGACTTCTCTGCCGGTACGGTCTGCCGGACAGTCGCCATGCTTTATTATAGGCCGCTTATCTTCGCCCGTCGTAAATCGATGCAGCTTCAGCCGGAATCCGCGTCGAAGCGGGCATTCCTTGCGACGCCGTTCCGCGAACTCCAGCTTGGTAAGATGGACTCTGCTTCTGTCCAGCCACGACAGCGCTCAGAATCAATAATTTACCCCCATGAAGAAGCCGAACAAACCGGAATCGGGCGCGCCCCGCCGAAAACGCCCCGCCAAAGGCCAAGCAGCGCCCGCCTCGCACCGCAACCAAAACACCGCGACCGCCGGCAGTCGAGATGCCCGCGCCGAAAAACGATCCGGACCGGCAAAAGTTGAGGCGCCGCAAAAGCATCCCGCTCGCCACGGCGCCGTCGTCACGCGCCGCGCCGCCGACCGCCTCCGCGCAGGCCATCTCTGGGTCTACGCGTCCGATGTCCAGGAAATCGTTCCTCGGGAATCAGAAGAAACGCTTCTGTCCGTGGCCGACAACCGCGGCATCTTCCTCGGCACGGCGCTCTACAGCCCGTCCTCGCAGATCGCGCTGCGCCTGGTCTCCCGCGATGCCCTCGATCACGCTGCCTGGCTCAAGTTGCTCGAAGCGCGCCTGCGTGCAGCCATCGCGCGCCGTAAGCCCATGCTCGACGCATCAAGCGATGCCTGCCGCCTCTGCTTCAGCGAGGCCGACGAATTGCCTGGCCTCGTCGTGGACAAGTACGGCGAGCTGGCTGTTCTGCAACTCTTGACCAAAGGCCTGCTCGCCGCGGGTGTGAGAGAAGCCTGCGTGCGCGTCCTGCGCAAGGAACTCAAGCCGGCCGCCATCTTCGAGCGGCCCGATCCGCGCGTTCGCGAGCTCGAAGGCCTGCCGGCGCCAGCCGCCGAGCCCTTGTGGAGCGCCGATCTCGCGCATCCGGTCACGAGCACACAATTTCATCTCAACGGCCTCGCGTTTTTCTACGACGTCAACGCCGGCCAGAAGACAGGCGCCTTCCTCGATCAGCGCACCAACTACGCGGCAGCACAAGAGTGGGCACGCCGCCTCGGCGCCACAGGCCGCGCGCTCGATGTCTGCTGCTACCAGGGCGGATTCGCCCTGCATCTCGCCGAGGTCTGCCGCCGCGTGACTGGCATTGATGTTTCGCGTGCCTCGCTTGAAGTAGCCGAGCGCAATCTCCAGGCGAATCGTCCACGCGGCAATACCAAAGTCGAATGGGCCGAAGTCGACTGGATCGAAGCCGACGCCTTCGCCATTCTCCGCGACTGGTCCGGCGCCGGCGAGAAGTTCGACACGATCGTCCTCGACCCGCCGGCCTTCGCCAAATCCCAACGCGCCGTCGAAGGCGCCCTGCGTGGCTACAAGGAGCTCAACCTGCGTGCGCTCAAGATGCTTCGCCCCGGCGGCCTGCTCGTCACCTGCTCCTGCTCGCATCATGTCACGTGGGCCGATCTCGAAGGCGCAGTTGCCGCAGCCGCAGCCGACGCTTCCCGTCGCGTGCGCCTGCTCGAACGCCGCGGCGCCGCTCCCGACCATCCCGTCGTGCTCAACCTACCCGAAACCGAATACCTCAAGTGCCTGGTTCTTGAAGCAGAGTAAGACAGAGAGCGAGGGAGTAAGGCAGGAAGGGAGCGAGAAAGAATGCGTGCTTCGCCGGCGGATTTGCGAGCAAAATCGACGCGTCAGGACGAATTGCCGGAGGAAAGGCCAATCCAAAGAGCGCCAATATGAAACAAAGCGCGAGTGAGGTTGACTCCTGGGTTTAGTGGCTTCCTCGCTCCATTGCTGCCTTGCTTCCTGGCTCCCTGTTTTTCCCGCAGTTCCGCCAGCGCATTCTTCACCTGCGCGCGCAGTGCCTCGGCCTCAAACGTGCACGAACGCAGATACGCTGAGATCGTCAGCCCCGCTTCACCAGCGCGGAGCCGCAACCGGTCCAGCTCCACCTGGCTCAATCGAACGGTCACGCTCGCCTTTCGCAGGTCCCCGTCGCTTCTTTCTTGCAATCCGCTGCTTTCCTTCGCCACAAACCTTTCGTCACGCGCCGGCACTCCCGCAGCTTTCTCTCCATCCGCCTGCGCCGCCCAATCCCCGGTATCCACCGGGCGATAGCGCACATGAGTCCGCAAGGCTTGCTCATAGGTGAGCGTCGCCACGTCCTCGCCCAGGTCGCCATCATTCCAAAGTGGCACAGAGTCCGCGCTGGCCGATGGCGGCGCAGTCAGCGTAGCCAGCAGCCCGGCAAAGCTCGAAGAAATGGGGGAGGGAAGCGATTGATCCGGCTGCTGCATGGCATGGAGCATAGCGCGCGAAACACAGCCGGCGATGGGAAAGCCCCAACAAGAAGCTCAGCGTCCGTCCCGAATCAGATCCCGCCGCAAACCATTCCCGAATCGGGTTACTTCCAAACCAAACTCGTGGGTGGGAACCTAAAGTCACCTGGATCGTGCGGTGCCCGCCCCCGCAAGTCCGCAGCACGAACCAAGGCGCGAGACGGCTCTAGTTCGCCGTAACCGCGCTCTCCGCTACTTCCGGCAGAACCCGCCCCGGCAGGCGAAGCATCTCGCTCACCGTCTCCGGCGGCACCGGCCGCGAAAATAAATATCCTTGCCCAAACCGGCAGCCCAGCTTGCGCAGCAGGTCGTATTGCTCGTGCGTCTCAATCCCTTCCGCCACCACATCCATGCCCAGCACGCGTGCCAACTCCACAATGGTGCGCACAATCTGATACGGCTGGTCGCCCTCGGTCATGCGCATCACAAACGAGCGATCAATCTTCAGCACATCGAACGGCAGCGTGTGCAGGTGGTTCAGCGAACTGTACCCGGTGCCGAAATCGTCCATCAGCAGCGACACGCCAAGGCGTCGCAAGCTGCCTAGAACCTCCATCGCCGTGCCCGAGTCGGGGATGATACTCGACTCCGTCATCTCCAGGCCAAGCTGGCGGCTTGAAACCCCCGATTGGCGCAGCAGCGCCTCCACATGGTCGGCCAATCCTTCTCGCGCAAATTGCCGCGCCGAAAGGTTCACGCAGACGCGTGGCGACGTGCATTCCGGATCCTCGTGGCACCACGTTTGAATCTGCCGGCACGCTTCCGAAAGTCCCCAGTCCCCGATCGGCAGAATCAGTCCCGTCTCCTCGGCCAGGGGAATGAAATTCATCGGCGCAATCATCCCGCGCTCCGGGTGCTGCCAGCGGATCAGCGCCTCCAGCCCCACGATTCTCCGCGTCGCCAGCTCCACCTCGGGCTGGTAATACATCACAAACTGTTGCCGCTCCAGCGCCTGCCGCAAATCCGATTTGCGCGGCCAGGTTCCTGTCGCAGTTTCGGCCGCGTGCGCCGGCTGCAGGCGATTTGCGTGAACCGCCTTGCGCAATCTGCGCAGTTCCAGCTGGCTCGCGACGATATCGGCCAGGCTTTCCAGCATGTGCAGCTCGTGCAAAGCCATGTTGCGCCGCGCCTGGCAGCCGAAAACGGTCAGCGCTCCCAGGATCCTGCCGTCGCCGGACCGGATCGGCGCGCTGGCGAACGAAAGCACCTCGAGCCTGCGAATCGTGACTCGGAATCCTGCAAATTGTGGATGCTTCGTCATGTCCGGCACCACGACCGGGCCGTCTTCCGCCAGCACCATCTCAAAAACTGAGTGCCTCCGCGGCAGCTCGCGCACCGGCTCGCCCCAGTACGATTTGATCCAGATGCGGCTTTCATCCGCGAACCCGAGCAGCACCGTGTCCGCCTTGAAATATTCTGCGGAAAGCCGCGTGATGGCATCGAAGCTGGGCTCCGGCGCCGAGTCGAGGATGCCCGTCGACGCCAGCGCCGCCAGCCTTGCGTCCTCTTGCTCCCAATCCGTTTTCGAGGTCTCTAACTCAATTTGCGGCATGCTCACCCGGGCTCTCACTGCGCCTCGACCCACTCCTCGCCTGCGGCCGGGCGCTCTGCGCGCTACGTTCATTTTCTGTTCGTGGGTCGCGGCATCTGCTGGGATTTATCTACGGAGAATCTCCGCAGCCAATACCCCGCCGTCGCGCCCACAGACAGTTTTCTGGTTCCGTACATTCTTTATCGGACCGCGCCTCGGCGGCATGAGGTTACGTGAGGACATTTCCCGATCGAATGCACTTCTGCTGCGCATCACGAAAAAACATTACTTGTGTACTGGAACTTGTCCTGTTTCGGTCCAAAGGAAGGTAAGCTGGTCGGTCCCGTCCTGGATCTCCTGGTCCACGCTCACGCCCGCCGCGTGCCCTCCGGCCAGGCTGTAGTGCAGCAGGATCGGCCGCCCGCTCGACGAGTCGGCTTGCAGCAACGCTGTCATCTTTCGCGCGTGCATCGGGTCCACGCGGGTATCGCTCGCGCCGGTAAAAAAGAACACTGCCGGATAATTCGTGCCCGCCTTGACGTTCTGATAGGGAGAATACTTGAGCAGATATGCAACCTGTTTTTCGTGGTCTGAGGACCCGTACTCCGTCGTCCAGAGCGGGCCCTCCTCGAACTTCTGGTAGCGCAGCATGTCGAGCAGCGGATACCCGCACTCCACTGCCGAAAACAGGTCGGGCCGCTCGGTGATGGCCGCTCCCATCAGCAGCCCCCCGTTCGATCGCCCCATAATTGCAAAGTGCTCCGGCGAAGTGTACTTTTTTGCGATCAAATACTCTGCCGCCGCAAACCAGTCGTCAAACACATTCTGTTTCTTCTCAAATATCCCTTGCTCGTGCCAATGCTCTCCATATTCGCCGCCGCCACGCAGGTTCGGCAGCGCAAACCATCCACCCTCTTCCATCCATGCCGCAACCACCGCGTTCCATTCCGGCAGTTCACTCACGTCGAACCCGCCATATCCGGTCATCAGCAGTCGTTCGCTCCCGTCCTGCTTCAGTCCTTTCTTGCCGGCAATGAACATCGGCACCTTCGTCCCGTCTTTCGACTGGTAAAACACCTGCTTCAGTTCGTATTGGCTGGTGTCGAATGGAACCTTGGTCTGCGCAAAAATTTCGCGCATGCCGGTCACGGTGTCGAGCCGGTAAATCGTCGGCGGCGTTACGAACGATTCAAAACTGAAAAATCCGTAACGATCCGTGCTCCGGCCCGCCATCGTGGTCGCTGCGCCGATTCCCTCATATTCCACGCTGCCCGCCGGTTTGCCTTCCAGCGTGTACACAGTCGTCTCGGTCTTCACATCGTGCAGCCGGTCCACGTAAATCTTGCCGCCCACAATATTGAAGTCTTCAATCGCGTCCGGTCCCTCGGGAATAACCTTGTCCCACGCATCCGGCATCACGGCTGGGTAGGCCTTCAGAATGCAGCCGTTGGGCGCTTTGTAGTCGGTCTTCACGTACCACGCACCCTTCACGTACTCCGCTGTGAATCGCGAATCCACGCCCCAGATCAGAACGTCGAAGTACGTATTCGGCTTGGTCACGTCGCGGTAAACAATATCGACGCGTCGTGCCGGAACGCCTCGGTCAACTTCGACGACCAGGTAGTGGTAGTCGTCGGTCAGGCTGGGAAGAATCAAATCACCCGGTCCCAGCGCCTCTCCGCGGAACTCTTTTCCGAAGATGAGTGTGTCGCGGCCCACCAGTGTCCCCAGCTTGTGCTCATAGAGCAAACTGCCCTTCGGGCCTCTCCGCGAGTAGTAGAGACCGCTCCCGTCCGGCGTAAAAAGCACACTCAGGTAGTCCGCGCTCGGCAGCACGTCAAAAAGCGTCTTGCCCGTCTTCACATTGAACACGTGCACCGTGGTTTCATCCGCTCCGCCCTCGCGCACCACGTAGGCCACCTGCGTTCCATCGCGCGACACGTCCGCCAGCTCAACTGACGTGTTCGGGTCGCGGCTGAACTGCGCCGGGTCGATCAGCCGTTTCTCCTTCTCCGCCCATCCGTGCCGCACGAAGATGGACGCCTGCCCCTCGCCCGCCAGCGTTTTCTCAAAGAACAAGTCATTTCCACGCTGCATGGGCACCGTCCAGCTGGTCACGTGCTCCAGTTGATCCAGGTCGTCGGCGAACTGCGGCTTGATGCGCGCTTGTTCGAAATACCGCGCCGTGTAAGTGTTCTCGTCGTCGATGAATGCCTTCGTGTCGGCGCCGTTGGCGTCCTCGAGCCAGCGGTAGTTATCCACCACCTTGGTATCAAAATAATCGTCGGTCACCGGCAGAACCTTTGCCTCGGGCGCAGGCGGCATCGTGATTCCGCCACGCCCGCGAATACCCTGGCCCGCGGCAATCGACCCCAGCAACAAAACAAGCCCAATACGAGCGAAAAGCTGCATGCAACGCCTCTTGCAAAACAGAATACCCGGGCAACCGGTCGAGGCGCTGCCTGAATCGCGATGACCGGTACAGCGGTTTCGGAAATGTTGGATCCGCATTCAAAGCAGTCAAGTCGGCGCGACCCCGGGGAGCGACGACCCCAATCGTCGCGGTGATCGGCACAGAATTTCCGAAACCGCTCTAAAATCAAGAACAGTGGCAAGCCAGTCGTCAAGTCAACCTTCGCACCGCTCGTGGTGGGCGCGGGCGTTACGTGTCCTCCGCCCCGGCCACGCGCACACCGCATTTTCGGCGTCCGTGCTTCTGGCTTCCTCCTCTGTGGTTTCAGGTCTGGTCGGGTTGGCGCGCGGCAAATACATCGCTTGGGTTTTCGGCGCGGGCCCGCAGACCGACGCCTACATGGCCGCGTTCCGTCTCCCCGACCTCATGAACAATTTCCTGGTGGGCGGCGCGGTTTCCATCACTTTTATTACCATCCTCAACCGCTACCGCGAACGCGGCGATGAAGTCGAGGGCGAGCGGGTCTTGTTCACCGTCCTCAACGTGATGGTCCTTGTCCTGACCGCCGCTTCCTTCATCCTCATGTTTCTTGCGGCTCCGTTTGTCCGTTGGACCAATCCCGGTTTTCCTGCCTCGGAAGTGGCGTTGTGCGCCCACATGACACGGATCCTGCTTCCCGCGCAAATCTTCCTCTTTGCCGGCAGCGTCCTCGGGGCAACGCTTCTGGTGCGCAAACAGTTCATGTACCAGGCGGCGACTCCGATCCTTTACAACGTTTCGATCATCGCCTTTGGCATCATGCTGCATCGCAGGCTCGGCGTTTCTTCGCTGGCCGTCGGCGCCACCGCGGGGTTTCTCATCGGTTCGCTCGCCATTAACGCATGGGGCGCGATGCGGGCGCGGATTCGCTTTCGCTGGGAGATCGATCTTCGTCACCCCGGCCTTCGTGTCTGGCTCTTCATGACGTTGCCGCTCATGTTCGGCTTCACTCTGCCGTTCCTTGATCAGTATTTTGCCGGCTACTACGCTTCGCACGGGGCAGGCGATATCACGCGCCTGGCCAACGCCAAGCAGCTCTTCTCGGCGCCGATGGCGATGCTGGCGCAGGCCGCCGGAGTGGCCTCGATGCCCTTCTTTGCCCAGCTTTGGGCCAAGGAGGAGCGTTTCCAATTCGCAACCGGAGTGGCCGACTCGGTTTCGCGCGTCGTCGCACTCAGTTTTCTGGCGGCGTCGCTGATGATGGCTCTTTCGCAGTCAATGGCCAGCGTAATCTTTGGCGGCGGCAGGTTCACGCCGCACGACGTGAACCTCACTGCGTGGTTCTTCGCCTTCTACGCCACCTCGCTCTTTGCCTGGTCCGCGCAGGCAATCTACGCGCGCGCATTCTATGCTGCAGGAATCACCTGGCTGCCGATGTTGGCCAGCACCATCATTCTGTTTCTAGCGTTTCCACTCTACGGGCTTGGCTACAAAATGTGGGGTGCCGGAGGGCTGGCGCTGGCGTCTGACGCGGGCATCCTGCTCCAGGCCGGCACCCTGGCCTTGCTTTTGCACCATCGCCGCATGGTTTCCCTCGCCAGCCTCGATTTCGCCGAGATGGGCCGCTGCCTGCTCGGCGCAGGTGCGGCCGGTGGAGCGGCCTGGCTCACCGCCTGGCTCCTGCGTCTTGCGTTCCCCCACCTGAACGCCGTCACGTGGCTCCATCGCGCGCGTCTCACCGATGCCGTAATTCTTCTCGCCGGCGCACTTGTCTGGGCTGTCATCGCAAAGTGGGTTCTCGACAAAACCGGATCGGCTCTTCCCCGCGTCGCTCTACGCCGCCTCGGCCTCGGATAAATAGCTTGCGGCGAAGACCCACCGCATCGGCGTGCGCTCCCACAGTTCTCCCCGCCGAAAACAAACGAGCATCTCCCTCGCTCAGGAGACGCTCGTGCCCTGGTGAAATTGTTCTTTGGCCTCAGGCCTGTGCGACCTTGGCGGTCTCGTGCGTTGCTCCGGAATTCGTCACCGCGACCGGCCCGCCCACGCCCGGCAGTTTTTCCTGCTTGGCGTCGGCTTTGCGGATGTCGATCCCGCCCTTGAAGTACGCGCCGTCTTCGATGCTGATGCGCGCCGCGGCCACGTCGCCGTTCAGCGATCCTTCCGCGCGAATGTCCACGCGGTCCGATGCCGAGACGTTGCCGCGCACTTTGCCCAGCACCACCACCTCGCGTGCCGTGATGTTGGCGCCCACCTGCCCGTTGCGGCCGACCGTCACGCGGTTGCCGGGAAGGTTGATCGCGCCCTCCACCTTGCCGTCGATGTAAAGCGACTCGGAGCCTGTGATCTCGCCCTTGATAAAGAGCCCCTTGCCGATGGTGGCCTGGTCCGCGCTCGCCGCTTGCGCGCGGGACGGGCTTTCAGGCACGTGGGCCGGAGGGGCCGCATGCTGCGGTTCCGGCGTCTGGTTTGGCATCGTCGATCCGGTCTGGCTTGGTTTCCACATTGCGTTCAAGGGTTGTTTCCTTTTCTGTCCGATGGGGACTGGAGGATCTCAAGGCAAGGCCAATGGCTGAAACCGAAATTAAAATTGCGTTCGCCGTCCTGCTGGCCCTTCTGGCATCTTTCCGGCGGCTGTAAGCCCGCGCGCCTGCGCTAACCCGCTCCGCCAGATGCGGCGTCTCCCCCATTCTACGTCAGGCTGCAAAATCCTGCGCAGCCCCGTTACGCGAATCGTTACACCTTCGTAATTGCCGTAATCTTGGCGTATGACCGACCGCGAACTCGTCGCCCGCATTGCCGCCTCCGCAGGCCGGAAGGCCGGTTACAAGCAGTTGGTTCGCGAGCTTGGGCTCGCTGGCGGCCGCGAGCGCCGCCTGCTTCTCGAGCAACTGGCCCGCATCACCGCCCGCGGAAAGCTTGTCAAGATCGATAGCGAGCAATGGAGCCTTCCCCGCGCGGCTGCTGCGCGCGACAACCTCATCGCCGGCCGCCTCGATCTGCATCGCGATGGCTACGGCTTTGTCCGCCCCAATCGCCGGTCCGGAGCCGCCCAGCAGCCAACCGGCAACGAAGACGTCTTCATCCCGCCCAACGAAATCCCCTCCGCCATGCAGGGCGACCAGGTGCTTGTGGAGTGCGACCCGCCCAAGCCCGACGGTCGTATGCAGGGCCGCATCGTTCGTATCCTCGAGCGCCGCAACCCCACCGTCGTCGGCACGTTTCGCTACGCCAGCCCCGATCGCGGCCAGCGCCAGAACCTCGTCATTCCCTTCGACGACCGCATGACCCAGCCCATCCAGATTCCACCCGGCGCCGAGATTCCCGCGTCCCAGGCCCTCACTCAGCATCGCGTCCTCGGCAAAGAAGCAGGTGCGCCTCTTCGGCAAAAAAGCCTTGAGGGCCTCGTCGTCGATGCCGAAATCACCAGTTGGCCCACTCCCACGCGCCCTCCCATCGGCCGTGTGATTGAAATCCTCGGTTCGCCCGACGACTTCGGCGTCGACGTCGAAATCACGATCCGCAAGCATCAGCTCCTGCGCATCTTTCCCGAACACGTCCTCGCCGAAGCTCGCGCCGTCGCTCATCTCGACCCCGCCGAAGTCCCCCGCCGCCACGACTTCCGCTCCCTCCCCATCGTCACCATCGACGGCGAAACCGCCAAGGATTTTGACGACGCCGTCCTCGTCCGCGAGCGCCCGCACGGCGGCTACGAGCTCCAGGTCCACATCGCCGACGTAGCCCAATACGTCCTCCCCAACTCAGCCCTCGATCTCGAAGCGCGTCTCCGCGGCACCAGCGTCTATTTCCCCGATCGCGCCATCCCCATGCTGCCGCAGGAGCTTTCGACCGATATCTGCAGCCTGCGCCCCGGCGAAGACCGCCTGGTTCTCAGTTGCCTCATGCAGCTTGACGCCATGGGCCGCATCGAAAGCTTCGAGATAACCGAAGGGGTCATCCGCTCGGCCGCCCGAATGACCTATACCGAGGTGTCCGCGATCCTTGAACACGCCGACACGCTTGTCCATGACGCAAAGGCGCGCGAGCGCTTCGAACGCATGAAGCGCCTTGCCGTGCTCATGAATCTGCGCCGCGAAGAACGCGGATCCATCGACTTTGATTTGCCCGAGCCGGTGATCGAGTTTGACGACAACGGCCAGATGCGCGGCGTCACCCGCGCCGAGCGCACCTGGGCCAACCGCCTCATCGAGGAATTCATGCTCGCGGCCAACGAGTGTGTCGCCGTCTGGCTTGAAGATCTCAGCGTCCCCTCGCTCTATCGCATCCACGAGAAGCCCGACCCGCGCCGCGTCGCCCAGTTCGAAGAGCTCGCCGCGTCGTTCGGCTATTCGCTCGGCCTCGGCCCGCTTCCCGTCCGCCGCATCGAGACTCGCGGCGAGCGCCGCGAATCACGAGGCCAGGGCCGCAATCCACGCCGGCACGAGGTTCCCGAAGACATCGCCGTCACGCCGCGCATGTATCAAAAACTCGCCGCGCGCATTGAGGGCAAGCCCGAAGAGCGCATCCTCAGCTACCTCATGCTGCGTTCGCTCTCGCAGGCGCGCTACTCCGAAATCAACGAGGGCCACTTTGCCTTGGCCGCGCCCACTTACACGCACTTCACTTCGCCCATCCGCCGCTATCCCGACCTCATCGTCCACCGCATCGCCAAATCGCTGCTCCACGCCGACGTCCCCGCCCAGCGATCCGTCACCGCCGCCCGCCTGAGCTCCCCCTGGTCCCACTCCCACGACGCCTCCGATCCACGATCCGGGGTGCCCCTTCCTAGCTCTGCTGGGGTGGGGGTCCGTTCACCCTCTCCAACGGACTCTGGACCGATCCCACATCCCATCCCTTCACCCGAGCTCACCCAGATCGCCGAAGAATCGAGCCTCGCCGAGCGCCGCGCCGCCGACGCTGAGCGCGAACTCGTCGAGTGGAAGAAAGTCCGCTTCATGCAGGACAAGGTCGGCGACGAATTCGCAGCTCTCGTGCTCAACCCCACCAAGTACGGCCTCTTCGTCGAGCTCACCGATCTCTTTGTCGAAGGCCTCGTCCCCATTGACACCCTGCTCGGCGACCGCTACACCTTCCGCGAAAACACCCACGAAATCGTCGGCGAACGCTCTGGCCGCCGCTTCCGCGCAGGAGACCGGGTGCAGGTCATCCTCGACCGCATCCTCGCCCAGGAGCGCAAGCTTCAGTTTTCAATTGTGGAAGAGGGTTTGGTGCTAACCGGCAGGAGTTCCGGCAAATCCGCCGCAAAGACAAAGAAGCGTGAGCGCAAAGACAACGCAGCTCACGCTTCCAAGGCAAAGAAGCATCTCAACAAGCGGGCAAAACGCCGCTGAGCCGGGCGCCCGCGGCCGGGTGCCCCGCCCTCGGCACGTTTCTGTTTTTGTGCCTAGGGTGGGAGCTGATCTCAACTCTGGATCGCCTATGCGCCGCCCGATTGCTTCAGAGCCAGCGGCCCAATCACCGGGATCACGAACCGCTTCCCCTGGAATGCCTGGATGATGCAGATCAGCCAGAGAATAAAGAGTCCCAGGCCGAGTAGGATCATGATCAACCAGCCGAGGATCGGCACGAAGGCGAGCACGATGTCGAGCACCCATACGCAGATCCATGCGCCAGTCAGAAAGATCGACTGCCACGCGTGGAATTTCACCTTGGAGTTAGTGTTGTAAGGCGCAACCATCAGGAAGATGAGCGCAGGGATGAACGTGAGATACGCAATGCCGCTGGCGGCATCGTCTGAAAGTCCTGAGCTGGCTGCGGGTACGTTCGGGCTGGCCATAGCAACTCCTTTCGCGTAAAACACCTGGTTGTGGGAGAGAGTTTCGTCACTTCCATGCCCGGCCCGTCCGTTAAGGATAGCTAGATTGGAGCCCATGGACCGCGCAGTGAGGTGGAGATAGAACAACCTGACTCCCACCCCCTTGTCAAGTGAAATCATGCAACTTACCCCATAGTGCGACGTCGGCCCTTCCCGTATCACCTACAATATCTCTGGGAGTAACTGGAATGGCGCACACCGTCTTTTGCGTTCGCTACAAAAAGGAGATGGAGGGCCTCGACGAGCCGCCCTTCGACTCGGAGTTCGGCCAGAAAATCTATAAAAACGTCTCCAAGGTCGCATGGGACGAGTGGCTCAATCGCCAGAAGATGCTGCTGAACGAGTATCGCCTTCAGCCCTGGACGCCCCAGGCTCAACAGTTTCTCGTCGAGCAGATGGAGCAGTTCTTCTTCGGCGAAGGTTCAGCCCTCCCCGCCGAATACGTCCCCCCATCGCACTAATCGTCACATCCGCATGGGTGCCCCAGGTCCGGGGTCCCCAGGGACAGGTCTTCGTCCCTGGTGTGGAGATCCCTCGCACTTGGGGACCTGGGATCGCATGACACTTTCGAGGACAATTGGCGCGGCCCACCGCCTCGCTAGTGGCTCGTCTGCCCGCTATCGTTGTTCACCATCAAACTCGACACATTCACCGGCTCAAAATCCGAGAGCGTCAAGCTCGTCAGGCACTGAAGATCCGTATCATTCCACCGCGCGTCAGGCGTCCCGATCAACCCGCCGCTCATGCCGTTGTCCGCAAGGATGATTCCGTAATTCCGGAACGCTGTAATAATGACGGCCGCCTGCGGGCTGGTGGCTGCGCACGCTGGCGTCGCCACCGATGCCTTCAGCCGGTAAATCTCGCCCGCCGGCCCGGTCATGGTGCAGCTAGCAGGCGGCGTTGCCTGCGAAATCTCCGACTCCGTTGAAATCGTGCCGCCGCCGCTCGCCGTGCAGCTCCCCGTTCCTGCCGTCTCCGTCGCCGGCCACACCCAGTAGTTCAGCATGTGATTGAGCGTGAACCGTATGGGATGCTGTACCGTCCCGTTCGGCGCGGTGGACGTGCCCGTCCCGATCACCTCGTCGGCGTTCACCAGCAGCGGCCCCACCGGCAGGCCCGCGGCATCCGACGTCCCTTGTCCCTGCGGCGTCAGTGCGTTCCCCGCCACGTTCGGCCACTCCGCATTCGAAGAATCGGTCCACGGGCCGCCCTCGTAGATCCCCTGCCACATCTCATACAGCGCGGGATTGTTCCCGTTGCCCGCCTCCAGGTAAACCAGCACATGTCGGTCGCCCGTCGAGTTGCTCGTGCCTTCCACCGGTGCATAGGCCGGAATCGGTCCCGAAGTGAAGTATTTTTGATACACCGTCGTTGAAACCGCTACATCCGGCTGGTTCCACGGCACCTCGATCGCCGGAATTCCGTTCGGAAAATTCTCGTACGCATTGCCGCCGAAGAATGCCTTGACTGTCGCCGACAGGTATCCGCTGTAAATCGCCGCCGCGGGAGAAGTATCCACGGGCAGGCTTGTCGTCGCCGCATCCACGCGATGGTGGAAGATCGAGTTCGACGGAAAAATACTCTCGAGGAACGCATTGCTTCCGCTGATGGCGAAGCTGATGTTCGCGGTGGCCTGCGCGTTGGTAGAGTCGGTCACTACAATTTCGGGAATATAAGTGCCCTGGCCGCCAATTAATGTGCTCGTGATGCTTCCCGTCGATGCGTTCAGCGTCATCCCCTCAGGCAGCGGAGGATAGCTGACGCTGTTGCTGACTGAGAATGTGTAGGGCGGCGTCCCCCCGCTCGCGCCAATCGTGCAGCCCGCATAAGCTGTCCCTTGTGTCCCGCCTGGGCAGCTTGTCGTCGTAATCTTCAGCGGCCCACCCGCGCTCACTGTCACCTTCGCCGTCGCGGTGTTTGAGCCGGCCGCGTTGGTCGCCGTCAGCGTATATGTCGTCGTCGCCGTCGGGCTCACTGATGTCGTGCCGTTCCCGGACGTCGATGTAAACGTCCCCGGCGTAATCGCGATGCCCGTCGCGCCCGTCGTCGCCCAGCTCAGCGTGCTGCTTGATCCCGTTTGAATGCTCGCCGGGTTTGCCGTGAACGAGGTGATCGACGGCAGCGTCGTTGTCTGCACGGTCACAGTCGCCGTTGCCGTCACCGATCCTGCGGCATTGGTCGCCGTCAGCACGTAAGTCGTTGTGGCCTCCGGGCTCACGTTCGTCGTGCCGCTCGCTGAGGTCGACGCAAACGTTCCCGGCGTGATCGTAAGCGTCGCCGCGCCCGACGTCGTCCAGCTCAGCGTGCTGATCGCGCCCAAAGCGATGCCTGTCGGGCTCGCCGTGAAAGAGGTGATTGTCGGTAGGTTCGGCTGGGTCACCGTCACACTCACCAGCGCGGTCACCGACCCGGTGCTGTTCGTGGCCGTCAGCGTGTACGTGGTAGTGGCCGTCGGACTCAGCGCCACCGAACCGGTTCCTGAAGTCGAAGCAAAGTTCCCTGGCGCGATGGTCACGCTCGTCGCGCCTTGCGTGTTCCAGCTCAGTGTGGTGCTCGCGCCTGCGGTGATCAACGCCGGGCTCGCCGTAAACGAAGAAATGGTCGGCGCCGGATCCTGCTTCGCAATTGGAATCGGTGAAGTGCAGCCCGCGAGTCCTATACATGCCGCCAGCAACAGCCCCAGTGCGCAGACAACCGGTCCAGGGATCCTGCGCAAACCGGAACTGAGTTTCCCCATGCGAATTGAACGAGCCGGGTCCATGCGTAGCCTTTCCGTCCATCGCGACTTACAGCGAGTCTGGGTAAAGACGTGGATACGCAGGGCCGGGGAATGTTTCGAAACGAGAATTGCAAGCGCTCAGCAGGCACGATCGGAATTTCGGGCTGCGTCTAGCGGGCGGGATTCCTTCCCGGCTCCTAACCCTTTTACGCATGCCGCCCCTGACCCGCTGGCTGCCATACCAGATTTGTCGTTAACTTCCACATTGCACGCAGAATCCGGATTTGGGTACATGACGAAGGTCACATGCGCCCGCAACGCGGTCAAATAGGCCGTCAAACGATCACAAATCGGCAACCTCACCCTTCAGCGCCGCCACGCGGCTCCGCGCTTGCACCACAAACGCCTCACCCTTGGCCGAGTCGGGCTTCATCGCTTCAAGATTGATCTCCACATTCGCAATCGCCCCCGACATCGCTGCTTTTGCGAGCGCAATCGCGGTCGTGAGGTCCGATTTCATGTTGGGATTGGTGATCGCTGTCAGCCCCGCGGCAATCCGCGCCACCTCCGCGGCTCTCTCGGCCACGCCCAGTGGCACTGCCGCTGCCTGCTCCAGTGCGCTGGCAATCAGGTGCGGGCCGTCGGCTGACCCCTTCGCCGCTTTGTATGCCTTCACCATCGCGCTGTATGCTTCGGCGTCTGCGTCAATCGCCGATTTCAATTCCTCACGCAGCACCCCAAGGCGAGCCAGCGCTTCGCTGAGTTGGCTCTCGTATTGCGCATACGCCTTCTTGCCGTGCGACATACCAGCAACCATGCCGGCCAACCCTGCGGCCATGGCGCCACTCGCCGCGGCGGCGCTGCCTCCTCCCGGAACCGCGGTTGGCGCGGCCAGTTGATCGATGAACGGCTCCACTCCCGCGCGCAATCCTCCAGCGGCTGCCTTCCCACCCACAACCGCTGCCAGTCGGTTCTCCAGGATCAGCGCGGAGTTGAAGTTCTCTATCTGAAGAAACCACTCGGCGGCCTGCTCGATGGCTCGCTTCGGAATCAGGCCAATAATCTCGCTCGAAATGGGCAGCACGCCATAGCGTTCAGCCTCCCGCTTTACCGCCTCAAACACGCGATGCAGCGGCGTCTGCTCAAAATCGGTCAGGTTCATTGAAACCTGTGCCAATCCGCGCACCAGGAAACCCGACGCCTTCACGAAGGGCATCCCACCCGATGAAAATCGCACTGTCTTCGCAATGCTTTTAGCAATACTCACATCCGGAGAGTTCAGATAAATGTTGTAAGCGATCAGGAATTTCCGCGCCCCCACCACAGTCGCTCCCGCCGTCGCATGCAGACGCGCCTCACCGAAGTCGGGTTTGCGCGCCGGATTCGTTGCGATCTCGTCGCGGATTCCCTCAAACTGCCCGCGGCGAATGTTTTCGAGATTCTGCCGCTCGGGCGTCGCCGCCGCCGCTTCATATAAATAGACCGGAACCTGGTAGCGCTTCCAGATTTCAGCACCCACGTGACGCGCCATCGCGACACAATCTTCCAGCGTGACACCCTCAATGGGGATGAACGGAACCACGTCCGCAGCTCCCAGCCGCGGATGCGCACCCTGATGTTGATTCAGGTCGATCAGTTCCGCAGCCTTTCCCACGCCGCGAATCGCTGCCTCCTGAATCGCTTCGCGCTCGCCGGCCAGCGTGATCACCGAGCGGTTGTGGTCGGCGTCCATCTCCCGGTCGAGCACATAAACGCCGGGCAGCTTCATCGCTTCCACAATGGCGTCCACCTTCGCGGAGTCGCGGCCCTCTGAGAAGTTCGGTACACATTCAATTAAGGTGTTGGGCACGCAGAAAGGATAAGATTCGCAGCCCGATCCGGCAACCCGGCGACACCAACGGCCCTCCTGCAGCTTGCCGATCCGTCTCGCGATCCTCGGGGCGTAGGACCGTGGGGAATTGGAACATCTGAGACCGGTGCGCCGTAGTAGCTCCAGGGAGGCAAAGAACCGTATGCGTCGCGCGACTCTTATCTGCGTCCTCATTTTGTCGACCGGATTTCTCACGCTGCTTTACTCGCAGCAGCCTGTCCCTTGGCGCGACCCATCGCCCCACACAATCCAGCTAGTGACCGTAGATAAGGAGGTCCGTCTGGAAGTGCTCGATTGGGGCGGTTCTGGCAGGCCTGTCATCCTCCTCGCGGGTGGCGGAAACACGGCGCACGTATTCGACGACTTCGCACCCAGGCTGGCAGCCAATTACCACGTGTATGGCATCACCCGCCGAGGGTTCGGCGCGTCAACGTATGCTCCTCTGGAAGATGGAGCCGATCGTCTGGGAGAAGACGTTCTGGCCATCATCCGCGCTCTCAAACTCAACAAGCCGGTTTTGGTTGGGCACTCCATCGCCGGAGCAGAGTTGAGTTCGGTGGCCACCCTGCACCCGGATAGCGTTGCGGGCGTCATCTACCTCGAGGCCGCCTATCCATACGCGTTCGACAACGGGCAGGGCCCGATGATGAAGGAGTTCCTGGAAGTTCAAGGGCCTCAACCTCCAAGCCCGAGTCAGTCTGACTTGACGAGCTTCAGCGCACTTCAGAAGTGGGATGCTCAGGTGTACGGTTTTCAGCTTCCGGAGTCGGAGTTCCATCAGACGTGGGATTCAACGTCAAACGGACGACCGGAAAAGCCTCGAGATTTCCCAGGTTCGCAGAGCTTCGCGACGATCATGATGAGCACGAAAACGTACGCCAGAATTCCGGTGCCCACGCTGGCCATCTTTGCGATTCCCCACGTTCAGGAAGCATGGATGATCAAAACCACGGATGCCGCCGTTCGCAAGGATGCTGACGCCTACTTCGCAAGGCTCGACGCCCTGGCAGAAAAGCAAGCGAAGGCATTCGAGGACGGTGTTCCTGGCGCACATGTGGTCAGACTCAGGAGCATGCACTATGTGTATGTTGCAAATGAATCCGATGTTCTGCGTGAAATGCGTGCCTTCCTGGACAACCTGAAGTAGCCCGTTGAAGAGTCGAGACTCGCCGGCCATCGTCGGTGTCAGCCATTCGAATCAGCCACTATCGCTCTTGAGGACCGATGGGAACTCGTGACCAATCGTCAGCCTATGCGTTCAGGCCGATGCTCCCTGAGCCTCTCCCCGAAACGAATCGGCGCATCGCAATCCGATCGCCAGCATCGTGCGGAATCTTCCGCACCGTAATTCCAGGCCCAAGCACGCCTCCTCCGCCGGGAGTATCCTGTGTATCAATCTTCGAAACCGCGGCGAAATCAGCTCTTTCGTCGCTCTCGTTCTGTCTCACAGAAGGAGCGTATGGCAACCACCGCAGCTCCCATCATTCGCTCACCGCGCGGCACACAATTGCGCTGCAAAGGATGGCAGCAGGAAGCGGCGCTCCGTTGCCTGATGAACAACCTCGATCCGGAAAACGCCGAGCGCCCCGCCGATCTCGTCGTCTACGGCGGCATCGGCAAAGCCGCGCGCAACTGGGAGTGTTACCATGCCATCGTCCGCGAGCTGGAACGGCTCAACAACGACGAAACGCTGCTGGTGCAGTCGGGCAAGCCGGTCACCGTGTTTCCCACGCACGAAATGGCCCCGCGCGTTCTCATCGCCAACTCCAACCTTGTGGGCAAGTGGGCCACATGGGAGCACTTCAATGAGCTCGACCGCAAGGGCCTGATGATGTATGGCCAGATGACCGCCGGAAGCTGGATCTACATCGGCACGCAGGGCATCCTGCAGGGCACGTTTCAAACCTTCGCAGCACTCGCCGAGCGGCACTTCGCCCAGGCGCATGGATCTGGGTCGCTCAAGGGCAAGTTCGTAGTTACCGGCGGTATGGGCGGAATGGGCGGCGCGCAGCCGCTTTCCGTCACGCTCAACGACGGCGTCGTGCTGGTTGTCGAGGTCGATCGCAGCCGCATCGAGCGCCGCGTCGCCACGCGCTACTGCGACCGCATCGCCGAGAACCTCGACCAGGCGCTCGAGCTTTGCGAGCAGGCACGGCGCGAAGGCCGCGCGCTTTCTGTGGGCCTGGTCGGCAACTGCGGCGATGTGCTTCCCGAAATTGTTCGCCGTGGCGTTCAGGTCGACGTCGTGACCGACCAGACCAGCGCTCACGATCCGCTCCACGGCTACGTCCCGCAGGGACTCTCGCTCGATCAGGCCTCCGAGTTGCGCCGCCGCGATCCCGCCGAGTACGTGCGCCGCTCGACCGCAACCATGGTCGTGCACGTGAATGCGATGCTCGCCTTACAGCGCGCGGGCGCGGTCACCTTCGACTACGGCAACAACATCCGGCGCTTCGCTTTCGACGCCGGCTGCGCCGATGCGTTTCTCATCCCCGGCTTTGTGCCGGAGTACATCCGCCCGCTCTTTTGCACCGGCCAGGGTCCGTTCCGCTGGGTGGCGCTCTCCGGCGATCCTAAAGACATCGCCCGCACCGACGATCTGGCTCTCTCGCTCTTCCCCGACAACGAAATCCTCACGCGCTGGCTCCGACTCGCGCGCGGCCGCTTCGCCTTTCAGGGACTACCCGCGCGCATCTGCTGGCTCGGCTACGGCGAGCGCGCACACATGGGCGAAGCCATCAACGAGCTCGTGTGCAAAGGCGAAATCTCCGCGCCCATCGCCATGGGCCGCGATCATCTCGACACCGGTTCGGTCGCCAGCCCCTATCGCGAAACAGAAAAGATGCTCGATGGCTCCGATGCAGTTGCCGATTGGCCGATCCTGAATGCGCTGCTCAACACCGCGTCCGGCGCCACGTGGGTCAGCTTCCATCACGGCGGTGGCGTCGGCATGGGTTATTCGCTCCACGCCGGTCAGGTGACTGTAGCCGACGGAACCGAAATGGCTCAGCGCAAAATCGAGCGCGTCCTCAACAACGATCCGGGCCTCGGTGTCGCTCGCCACGCCGACGCCGGCTACGAGTTGGCGCAGCAAACCGCCCGCGAACGCGGCATCCCCATCCCCATGGCGCAAAAGTGAAAGAGAACGAAGCGTTCGCCATCGTCAACATCGGCCAGCTCGTCACGCTCGCGGGCCCTCCGCGCCCCCGTGTGGGTCCGGAACTCCGCGAGCTTGGCATGATTCCGAACGCAGCAATTCTCATTGAAGAAGGCCGCATCGCTGCCGTAGGTCCTTACAGCGAAATCCAGTCCGAAACTCCGCCCCACGCAGTGGTCGTCGATGCGCAGGGCCGCTGCGTCACGCCCGGATTCGTCGACGCGCACACGCACATGATCTTCGCGGGCAACCGCGCCGCCGAATTCGAGCAGCGCATCGCCGGCGCCAGCTATCAACAGATCGCCGCTGCTGGCGGTGGAATTCTCTCGACCGTTCGCGCCACCCGCGCCGCCTCTGAAGACGAACTGCTGGTCGAGTCGCGCCGCCACCGCGATTGGATGCTTCGCACCGGCACCACAACCGCCGAAGCCAAGTCCGGTTATGGACTCGATCGCGCGACGGAGCTGCGCATGTTGCTTGTGATGGCTCGCCTCAATGCCGAGGGTCCCATGCGCATCGTGCCAACTCTGCTCGCCGCGCACACCGTCCCCGAAGAATTCGCCAGCCGCCGCGCCGAATATGTCCGTTGGATCGCCAAGGATCTGATCCCCGAGGTCGCTGCTCTCAAGCTCGCGCGTTTCTGCGACGCCTTTTGTGACGATCACGCTTTCACCATCGAAGAAGCCCGCACTGTGCTCACCGCCGCCCGCGCCCGTGGCCTGGAACTACGCCTGCACGCCGAGCAGTTTCGTCCCGGCACCGGAGCCGCTCTGGCCGCCGAGTTGAACGCCCGTACCGCAGACCATCTTGAAACCGCCACTCCCGAGGTCCTCGATGCGCTGCGTGCAGCCGACGTGCAGCCCGTATTGCTGCCCGGCTCGGTGTTTGCGCTCTCTCGCGCTGCCTATCCGCCTGTCCGCACAATGATCAGGCATGGCCTGGCCATCGTGCTCGCCACCGATTTCAACCCCGGCTCATCGCCCATCTATTCCATGCCCTTCATCCTCTCGCTTGCCTGCCTGCAGATGGCTCTCACTCCTGCCGAAGCGCTCACCGCTGCCACCATCAACGCGGCATGGAGCCTCGGCCTCGGCGACACAGTTGGCTCACTCAAGATTGGCAAACAGGCCGACCTCCTCATCCACGAGTTTGCCGACTACCGCGAGCTGCCCTACTTCATTGCGTCCCCAGCGCGCCCGCGTGTCTTCATCGCCGGCCAGGAAGCGGCCTTCAAGGAATAGATCCTCGCATTCCCCAAATTCCCGTACCCGTCCGCAACCCGCAAGGCATCTGTACAACCCGCCGGCCCGGTGTTAGACTCCTCCGCACGAGGGTCAGCCATGCGGCCAAAGATCCTGCTCTGCTTGTTCGCGCTCCTTGCTTTCAGTGCGGCGAACCATGCCCGCGCCCAGCGCCGCGGCGGAGCGGGCCCTGGTTTCGCCCGAGGCGGATACGGCTTCAACCACGGCAGCAACGGCTTCAACCGCACCCGCGCCTTCTCGTCCCGCGGATTCGGCCGCGCATACCTGCCCTACGGATTCGGCTACGCTGACCTGCCTTACGACTCTGGCGACGCGTACGGCTACGCGCCCCAGCCGGCCGTTTTTGTTCAGCAGCCACCTATGTTCTTTCAGCCGCCGGAACAGCCTGGGCCGCCCGTAGTCAGGCCGCCGGGGCACGCTGTGATCACAAACTACACCTGGCCTGCCGCAAGCGCAGCTTTTTCCTCCACCGCATCTTCCAAAACCTCAGGGTCCGCGCCGCAGGACTTTGCCATTGTCCTAAAGAACGGTTCCACCCTCTCCGCCGTAATGATCTTCGCCTCTGACGACGGCCTCCACTACGTCGACACCGACGACAGGCTCCTGCGCATTTCCATGAGCCAGGTTGACCGCCCGGCAACCCTCAAGCTCAACCGCGACAGAAACCTGAATCTGCATCTTCCCGCCGCGCAGTAACCCGCGCCCGCCTGCCGCGCTTCGGCCATCTCCCTGCCACTTTCCAGCCCTGGACCTCCATTACGAAAGTATTATTGACCCCCCGCGCAGGAATCCGTACAGTGGGCGTAAAAGCTAGGGCATCAGGCTGTTTCTTCGCCGTAAGTATCGGTCACGGCCTGCGAAACAAACCCGAATCGGATTGCACTCACTGAGGGAGAATCTGCCCTCAACAATGCGGTGCTTCTCGCTGAGCTTCGCTCACGCCGCACGGCCCATTTTCAGATTCTTTCGCGTCATTTCATGGTTCTCCGCATCCTTGGTGCCTAATCCCAGGTCGCCACTCATCTCTCCCGAAGTATCAATAAGGGGCGTCCAATGACAAACTCGCTGTTCGCTCGCTGCGTCTCCTTGAAAGCGTCAAGTACGCTTTTTGTTGCTCTGGTCTTCACCTTCATCAGCGCCTTTGCGACTGGTCAGCAGCCCGGGCTGCATCCGCCCCACCTCAATCCGCCGCCATTGCCGCGGACGTCTCCATCCAGCCGGCCGGTCCAGCAGGCAATTCCTGCCAACTCCGCCATCCCGGCTGCGGGTCCCACGCTGAGCCTTTCAACGTGGAGCGCGATCGGCCCAGCGTCACTGAACTCGGGCAGTGGCCTCGACAGCGGCCGTATCACCGGCGTCGCCGTTGACCCCACAAATTCGAACACCATCTACATCGCAGCGGCCGGCGGCGGCGTGTGGAAGACCACGGATGGCGGCACCACGTGGACGCCGTTGACCGATAATCAGACGACATTGTCGATGGGTTCCATCGCCATTGCTCCCACTAACCACCTCAAGATCTATGCAGGCACCGGCGAGGCCAATAACTCCGTTGACAGCAATTACGGCCACGGCGTCCTGGTCTCCAACGACGGCGGTTCCACATGGACCCTCGAGACCGCGAACGGCGGCTTCGAAGGAGTCGACATTGGCCAGATTGCAGTCGATCCCACCAACGAGAACGTCGCATACGCCGCCGTTGGAGGCTATGGCGAAAACGGTAACTATTTCACGAATGAAGGAATCTGGAAGACGACAGATGGTGGCGCCACTTGGGGGAACACCACCGCCGGGGTAGAGCCGTACTCTAAATTCTTTGGCTGGACATCAGTCGTCGTGGACCCGAACACCCCCTCGATCGTTTACGCAGGGGCTGGCGACATTCAGTACAGTACTTATGCTGGGTACACAGTCAACGGCGTTTACCGCTCGACGGACAGCGGCGCTACATGGGCTCTGCTCGCCAACGCCCCCAACGGCTCCAGCAACTCGGCCACCGGCAGAATCGCTCTCGCTGTTTCGCCGGCGGCTAACTCGGCCGGCCACCACGTTCTTTATGTGGCGGTCGATTCGATAAGCAGCGGCGGCCTGCTTTACCTTCAGCGCTCGGATAACGCCGATGCAACGACGCCCACCTTTACCAACCTTACCTCCGGCACGCCGAACTTTATGGGCTCCCAGGGCTGGTATGACATCGGCTTCAATGTAGATTCAGCCGGCGTGGTTTACGCCGCGGGGGTCAGCTATGGCTCCAACATCCTTCGTTCCACCAATTTCGGTGTAACTTGGAACGACATTACCGTGATCAGTGGCGTCGAGCCTCATACGGATCACCACGCCATCGTCTTCGACTCCAGCAATCGCATGCTCCTCGGCAATGACGGCGGCATTTGGCGTTACGACTCCACCGTCCCAAGCTGGACCGACCTCAACGGCAATCTGAATACAATCCAGTTCGAGGGAATCGGTCTGCACCCCACATCGGCAACTACGGTCGTGGGCGGCAGCCAGGATAACGGCACCGAGTTGTATAGCAACAATACGGTTTGGACCCAGACAGATGGCGGCGATGGCGGAATTGCGCAGTTCAGTCAAACCTCGCCTTCGCGGTGTTACGACATTCATCCCGTCGAAAGCTTCGGCCCGACCGAATTCTTCCGCCGCTCTGACGACGGCTGCCAGACATGGACTCCTGAAACCAGCGGCTTTGTCAACACGTTCTCTGACTTCTATCCCCCATTTGTTGTGGACCCCACAAACGGCAATCACCTGCTGGTAGGTCTTGACCGCGTGTATGAAACCACCAACGGGGCCACTGCGTGGACCGCGATCAGCACTCCCGGATCGAACGGATTCAATAATGTCGTGAACGATAACAACAACACTCTCGATACCGTCGCGCTGGCTCCGGCAAACGGTCCCAATCCCGAAGTGATCTATGCCGCCACGGGAGACTCCAACGGCGGCAGTTTGATTTTTGTCAGCACTGACGACGGTGCCGTTTGGAATGAGGAGGATTTGCCCTGTCTAGCGAGCGGACACTTCTCCTCAGGGTGCAGAGTGAACCAGATTGTCACCGACCCCGACGATACCACCGGCCAGACCGCGATCGCTGTTACCAATAACTTCACTGGCGGCGGCCAGCACGTATACAGGACGATCAATGCCGGCTCGACATGGATCGAT